>VYKP01000063.1_pt1 | contig 31619 bp, 27 predicted proteins | sample 5114551 | NCBI WGS metagenome assembly VYKP01 (sample SAMN12291777, study PRJNA351875) | freshwater metagenome | isolation source: freshwater lake | place: USA: Michigan, Baseline Lake | collected 2013-08-09
GGCCGAAGACCCGGAATTTGAAACCTTCTACACTAAAAATATTCTGCTTAACGAAGGTCTGAGAGCTTGGATGGCTCCCCAAGACCAACCCCACGAAAACTTTATCTTCCCTGAAGAAGTATTACCTCGCGGTAACGCTCTCTAAAGATGGCAAGAAAATTTACCGAATAGGGGGAAGGGTGAAGTTAAATCACCCTTCTTTTTTGTTGATTAAGGCACTTCAGGCAACTACTACTCATTTTCTGGATACCCCTGTAAGATAAACTAGAGAATTTCTGGGAGATAAAGACAATGTTTCGCCAAATTTTATTATCTAGTCTCGGTTTATTGCTAATTTGTCCCTTGGGGAGCGAGCCAGCAGCGGCCAGAACCACGAGAATTAATTGTGAAAGTCAAAACGGTCGCACTACTCGCTGTCCCGTCAACGCTAGATGGGCCCAAGTCAGATTAATCCGCACTCGCTCCGCTGCTCCCTGTGAGGGTAATTGGGATTTCCAAAACGGCAATATTGTGGTGAGAAATGGTTGTCGGGGCGAGTTTGAGGTACGCACCGACGACCATCACGGTAATTCTGGTGGCGGTTGGGAAGGTAATCTTTACAAAGAATTTCGCCTCCCCAATATCGGTCGTTTTGTCGTCGATCGCCGCAGTTATTATGATAGTGGCAGAATTAGAGAATTTGATGCGATCGTTAATGGCAGTCGCGAACGTTGGTGGGCCAATTGTCGTGGTGGCGAACTCGGCAGCGGTAGTCGTCGCATCCGCTCATCCCGGGAAATCGATCGAGTAGTGGACTTTGTTTGTGAGGATCGGGGTTAAATATAGAAACCAAAACTCTATCTAAAACCTTTTGAAGTTACTTATTTATATAGCCAGATAGCTAAAATGAGTAACTTTGGCGACTGATAGATTTTAAGAACGTTATCAGGTAAGCTAAGATGCACTTTAACCGTCTATCCTTAGATTACCTGAATCTCTCCCAATCTCTTGACTTGCCTCGAACAATGGCTTGAGAAAACTAAAATCCTTAAGATAGCTGCTGTAAGAAACCCGTTTTCTTGAGTAGATTGGAGGAAAATATATGGAGCCAGCAAACACCTTAGATGCTCTAATGCTCAAAACCATCATCAAGGAAAGCGTCCGCGAAGTTATGCGGGAAGAGTGGTTTAAATTCTTCGAGATGCTGATTCCCTATGTTGATGATTAGCCGAAAATCTGTTTTAACTAAAATTGGCGAGCATTATTCTATTTTTAATATATTTCGTGGTTAGTGCGTTCCAGGTTCGTTGTCGAGGCTTTAGTCCAATTTTCATCTATAATTAGGCATTATTCTATTTTTAATAGCTCTCGTAGTTGGTGCGTTACGACGGATTGTTAGCCCTAAGTAAAAGCCAAGATTGTCGCTGTCTAACGCCCCCTACATTTTATTGCAGTGTCGGCCGACAAGCAAAGTTCAGGTTATAATATTGGTTAATCCATTTAGGTTTCAGGCTTTCGCCTTTAAAATTGGACGGGAACGAATCGCCACTAAACCATCATGTTATCAACAGATTCTTATTCAAATATACTCTACCTAAACCCCAAACAAGATACTGCTAAAGGATTTTTGTTTGGATTGCAAATTCTCTTTTTACCTGATTTCCTCCTCGATCATACTCTATTAGGAAAAGAACCACCGGAACGCATCCAGGAATATTGTCGTCGCTGGACACAATTTGTCTCTGGGTTGTGGCGCAGCAGTGGTGATGTGACTTATGCTCTTAGATTTGATCTCAATCAGACTCATAAACGTATTGATAGTTATATTTTAGGGCGGTTACGCACTCCTAAAAGTTCCCAAGAAGAAAATCAAGCGAATATTCTGCTTACAGATTTAAGGAGAGTGTTAGCATCTTTTGGTTTTGAGCCAGAAGTCCTGAATCAAGCACAATTACAAGAGTTGTCAGAGAATTATAATTACAACTATTGTTTTGAAGTTTGCCAGGAAGAAGTTAAAACTCCTATCAGACAAGATACTCCGATTACGGGTAATCCTCAAAATTCTGCTACTGAGGCGGAATTTTCAATTCCCAAGGAGTTGATTTATTCTGAGCAAGAAAAACAACTTTACGGGATTCGTCCTTGGTGGGGCGCGGGAGGAACATTTCTTGTTCCTTTTAATGCGATTGCATCACAAAATTTACCGCTGAGTATCTGTATCCTCCTCAGTCCAACTCAACTTAAACCTGAAGAAAAAAACTTGATTGCTGATATTGCCAGACAAGCGGAAAGTTTAGCCCAAATGCAAACTAGAGGGACAAATTTTGGCAATGCTCAAGTTAACCCTTCCCAAAGTAAAACTGATCCTCAGTTGCGTTGGGAGTCGAGGCTATATGCGGCAAATTTACGCCGACTTACTCATCCTTTTTTGGCGACAATTTTTTGCTTTTCCCATGATGAAAGTGTCGCTCAACAAGTTGCTTCAGCGTTAGCAAGTACCTTGCGGGAAGAACAAGCTTATGAGTCCCCATTAGGAGAAACAGAACCTATCCCATCGGGAGCAAAAGTGATTCCCTATCCCAATTGTTCCTACCTACAAGCTGTCTGTAAATTACTCGATTTTAGCCCTCTTATCCTCAATTTACACAGTAAAAATGCGCCTCATGATTCTCTGCGAAGATTGCGCTATTTGATGGATGGCCGAGGTGCTGCTTCGGCGTTTCGGTTTCCGGTTTCGGTGGAAGGGGGAGTACCAGGAATTCCGGTTAAACAGCGTCCCCCAGATTTCCATCCAGGACCGCGCAATGAGGAAATTCCTCCTGATAATATTGATTTGGGGCGTTTTCATGTGGGAGGTAGGGCCACTCTCTCGAAAAATGCCTTTACTAAACACGCGCTAATTACGGGGTTTACCGGAAGTGGAAAAAGTAACACTTGTTTGTATTTATTGGATCAATTTTGGCGCAAGTTTCAGATTCCTTTTTTAGTGATTGAATCAGCAAAGAAAGAATATCGAGGTTTACGCAAAGTAGATATTTTCAAGAATCAATTGAGAATTTATACATTAGGAGATGAAACTGTTTCGCCGTTGCGATTTAATCCATTTCAATTAATGCCAGGTGTTAGGGTGGAAGCACATATTGCTAAACTACAAACCTGTTTTGAGGGAGCGTTACCCCATGTGGGTCCTTTACCTTCTGTCATTGCGGAAGGATTGGAGGTTATCTATCAACAAAAAGGCTGGAAATTAACTGATAAAGGGAGAAATACTGAAGCAGAACCTCGTCAGTTTCCGACGATGCAGGATTTTTATCTTGCTGTAGAAAAGGTGTTAAAAGAAAGGGGGTATCAAGGAGAGGTTAAAAGTAATCTAGAAGCAGCGATTAAGGGGAGAATCAAACCATTACTGATGGGAAGTAAGGGGTTAATGTTTAGTCGTCCTATTTCTCAGCCAAGTGCTGAGGAGTTATTTGGTCATCCAGTTATTTTAGAACTTAATGATCTCAATGAGCAAGATAAGTCTTTGTTGGTGATGTTCTTTTTAACTATGTTACGAGAATATCGAGAATTAAATCCTAGTAAGGAATTAACCCATATTACTTTAGTAGAAGAAGCACACAATGTTCTAGAAAATGTGGCTTCTAAGGGGAGTGAAGAGGGAGGGACATCGGATGTCAAAGCTAAAGCAGTACAATCATTTTGTAATATGTTAGCAGAGGTCAGGGCTTATGGAGAAGGGTTAATTATTGCTGATCAAAGTCCCGAAAAATTAGCGCGAGATGCGATGCGAAATACTAATGTACAAATTGCTCATCAGTTGCGGGATACTCATGATCGAGAGGCGATCGCCAATGCTATGATTATGAGTGAGGAGCAGCGGGATTTTCTCGGAAAATGCGAGACAGGGAGGGCAGCAATATTTTATACTGGACTACAGAAGGCGACTTTTATTGATGTCCCAGTGTATAAAGATCCTGTACCACCGACTTATGAGGGTAAGTCTTCGATAGAGAATCGTTATCGAGGATTTGATGAGAATTTTAGTCCGCAGCAGTCTGATGAAGAAGTGCGGAGTTATATGAGTCAGTTTAGTGTAGGGAAGGAATCGAGTATTAATTGTTCTTTGTGTACAGATCGCTGTGAGTATCGGGATGATATTATTAAGTTAGTGGAGGAAACCAAGGATGAGTTTAACGAGGCGTGGGAAAAGTTCAGAAAGGCTCAATCTAAGACTGATGCTATGAAAAATCTTGCTAGACTTGTTTTAACTGTAACTAATGTTCGGGAGGAGAATTATTTAGATAAGGCTTGGTGTTATACCCAAGAAGTGGCATACCGATGTGGAATCAATGCTCTTAATCAAAGTCGTAAAAATAGTTTTATCAAGTCTTTTAAAGAGGTAATTTATGAAAAATAGAGAAGCATAAATTGATCAAATTCTGCCTTACAGGTTTTATCAGAAGAAGAACAACAACAAGCATACCAGAGATGTTTGATTCACGAGGAAGTAACAGCCTATGAGCATTATAGAAAGTCAAGATGCTTCGGAAAATCCAGAAGACTTAACGGAAATACAACAAAATGATGATGAAGCTTTAGCACAATGGGAACAAGAACAATCTCAACTAGAAGAAACCGAATATATATTGAAAGACCATGTTTTACAAGAAATGGAAAAACGGGATATTCCCCCAGAATTAGTAAAATCGGTACTCAACAATCCAGAACAGATAGTATCGGGTTATAATAATCGAAAGGTTTATCAATCTCGCCTAGACTTTGGAGACGGTAAAGAATACCTTTTACGACTTATTGTTGAGAGTGATCGAGAACCAATAGAAGTGATTACAGCCTACCGAACCAGTAAAATTAATAAGTATTGGGGAAAGCCATGAAAATTATTTATGATCCAGAAGTAGATATCATGAACATTATCTTTTGTGAAACTACAATCGCAGAAAGTGATGAAGACGAAAACGGCATGATTTTTGACTATAATGATGAAGGAAAAATAGTGGGTATTGAAATTCTTGATGCTTCTCAACGAGTTGATAATCCTCAAGCTATCAGTTACGTTATCCAATCATCTAAACCTTCCTAAATTATTAATTTATTAACCAAAATTTAAAATTATATGAATATCGAAAGCAGATCGATAACAGAAAGTCAAGAGTCTTCTGAAAGTTTAGAAAATTCAGCAGAAATAGAACAAACTGATGATGAAGCTTTAGCACAATGGGAATCAGAACAATCTGAAACTCCCGAAAATGAATCAACTGATGAGGAGGCTTTAGCGCAATGGGAATCAGAACAATCTGAGACTCCCGAAAATCAATCAACTGATGAGGAGGCTTTAGCGCAATGGGAATCAGAACAATCTGAGACTCCCGAAAATGAACCAACAGATGAGGAGGCTTTAGCGCAATTAGAATCAGAACAATCTGAGACTCCTGAAAATGAACCAACAGATGAGGAGAAGGAAGACGGAGACGAAGATAAAGGAAAGGAAGACGGAGACAAAGATAAAAGCACTAAAAAAGGAGGTACTGATGGAGGCGGTTCGCTAGGAGATTTTTCACCATCGCCAGGTTCTAAAATTGAAGATTCTAATGATGGGGATTCTAAACCATCAACGTCTGAAGTAACGGATGAAGAAGCTACTGATGATGACAATAATGATAATCCAGAAGATGATGCCAATAATGATGATGAAGATCCTAACCCATCAACACCAGAATCATCAAGAGGACGAAAACCCGGAAATCCTCTTACATTAGGATAAAAAAAGTCAATTCACACACAAAGCTAGGGACTATCTCAATATCAAGCAATAAAGTCTGCAAAGAGGTAATCATGAAAAATAAAGTCTTAACTCCAGAATACATCTTTCAAACACCATTTTGCGCTTTTTTGTTTATTCTAGTCATTATTCTTTCCTATCCGTTTATTTGGTTTATGTGTGCTGTTATACTGTTTGTTGTGGAATTAATAATTGAAGTCTCTCAAGAGAATTATGATATTATTTCGCGCAATCTTTCTGATGATCTAACAAACTTATTTTCAGTTATAACTACGATTGTATTTTTTAGTTGGCTCTATAAATCCTCTAAATCGGGAATTATTGCTGGCAGAATATCAAATGCTTACACTTGGAGTATAAAAGAAGCTTTGCGAACAGAATATCCTGAAGGTATTATCTATATTTTAGACAATACTCTTAAACAATTCAAGAGATTTGGTTTAGATTTAAGACCCTACAAAGTGGGTGCTTATTCTGGTGGTTTGCACAGTATCACTGCAATAATGGTTTTTTTTGGTAAACGAAGTGAAGTAATGGGTTTTCCTAATTTAGCTAACTTGAAAGAAGCAAGAAACATGGCTCAAGATTTATGCCAAGAGTGGTTACATCGTAATTCAACTGAAAGAAGTAGAGCTATGTCAGAAATCAGACATAAAATAGCCGAGGAAGATATGCTATTAATTTTTGGTTTTTTTGTGGGAGAAACAGGATTTGGATGGAAAAAAGTTGTTTCCTTAAGCAAAGTAGAAGACAAAAATGTTTACTGGTATTCTTACACAGAGGAGGATCATCACAACAACCAATCATTTTCTAATCCAACTCCTCCAACTCCTCCGACTCCTCAAACTCCAACCCCCAAACCACAACCTCCTTCCAACACATCACAAGTATTAAGCTTTGAAGAATGGGTTAATCAAAACCCTGCATTACAGCATTTTTCCGAACAAGAACAACGAGAAGCTTATCAAAGGTACTCAAAATCTCAAGCAGTGAATATCCTCTCTTTCGATGAGTGGTTAACCGAAAATCCTGCTTTACAGTATTTCTCAGAGGAAGAACAAAAACAAGCCTATCAGCGATATTTAGATTCGTTAAGAGGTAATTAATAACCTTAATTGATTGTTCAAACATCCAGAGTTTATCACTGAAGCGCAACTACAAACCTTGTCATAAAATCAGGTTTGTTGCGAGGCTTTAGCCCGATTTTTATCTATAATTAGGTATTATTCTACTTTTAATATGTCTCGTCGTTGGTGCGTTACGACGGATTGTTATTCCTAAGTAAAAGCCAAGATTGTCGCCGTATAACGCAGCCTACATTTTACTTCTGAGAATTTACATTAATGACTTAGTTGAGCCTCAAAAAATTGTTACAATATTGCTCATCAAGATGAAGTGTAACCTAATTTGGTATCGACCACCGACTCCCCAAAACGAAAACTGCCTACCTGATCATTAAGATAACTGCTGTAAGAAACCCGTTTTCTTGAGTAGATTGGAGGAAAATATATGGAGCCGGCAAACACCTTAGATGCTCTAATGCTCAAAACCATCATCAAGGAAAGCGTCCGCGAAGTTATGCGGGAAGAGTGGTTTAAATTCTTCGAGATGCTGATTCCCTATGTTGATGATTCTGTTTTAACTAAAATTGGTATTCTCAAAACCTGCCTTGAAACTCAAAACGTTTATCCCCCTGAAGAACTTGATATCAAAAAACTTAAAGGTGAGTTAAAAGGATTCTCCAGAATTCCTGTTGGCAAAATGCGAGTTATTTTTGAAATCGGCAAGGAGACAGACGAAATCTTTATTTATGAGATTAACTTTAGAGGCAATATTTACGATTAATTAAGCGATTAGCAACGTTCGGATTTACCAATTATTTTCGATACTGCTTTCCGCAGCCATCTAACTTTCATGGGTTAATTTAGCCAATACTGCTTTTTCTTCGTCAGCAAAGTCTCCAGCTTCAACTTGGGCCACTGCTTTCTTAATTTTCTCGCCAGCAGCCAGAATAATCAACCGATCTGGACGATTACTAGACTTATGGCATAATTAACTTTTGAGAGTTCAAAAATGGGAAAAATAGGGATGAAGTTGCCTAAAATCTCTTTATGCTTAGTTCTCCGTTCGGCTGAGCTCACGGACGAAGCCTGACTACTGGCTTCTCTCTCTGAGGTTTACTGGTCACTGATTACTGATTACTGATTAGAGAATACCCGCGTTAGAAAGACCGAGAACCAGTCCCGCACCGAGAATATGGCCAAAACTCATGGTAGCCAATAATTCCGGCAGACCGAAGCTTTTTTTCGAGGCTAACTGCGGTAAGGGTAAAGCAGGGCCGGCCCCGGTATTTTGGATGGCAAAATAACCGATAACGAAGGCTACTAGATTAGCTAAGGTCATGGTAATGCCAACGGATAAATTCCAGGGAATGGTTTGAGCGGTGGCTAAAAGTAAGGTGGAAGGGATCATTGGCGCTCCAGTCTTGATAAGATTTTGTTAATCACAGGGCATTATAAAAAGCTCTTGACCCGAAACTGCTTTTTGTTTGAATACTTAACAGTTTTTGTAACGTTTTGCGAATAAGATTAAATGCGAATTAAAATTTGCGGCATTACCCAACCAGACCAAGGACAAGCGATCGCTAATTTAGGAGCTACGGCCTTAGGTTTTATCCTCGTACCGAGTTCGCCTCGTTACGTCAACATCGAGCAAATTAACGCTATTATCGCCGCAATCCCCGACAAAATCGATTTTATCGGGGTTTTTGCCGACGAGCAACCCGAAATTATTCAGCAAATAATTTTTAAAACCCCCTTGACAAGTGTGCAGTTACATGGTAGCGAATCTCCCGAATATTGCCAAAGGTTGCGGCAATTATTACCCGACCGGGAAATTATCAAAGCTTTGCGGATTAAAGACAGAGAAAGTTGGGAAAAGTCGGCAATTTACTTCAATAGCGTCGATACTTTGCTTTTAGATGCCTACCATCCCCAATTGCTCGGCGGTACGGGACATACCTTAGACTGGCAAGCCTTGGCCAGTTTTTCGCCCCCCTTGCCCTGGTTTCTCGCCGGAGGACTCAACCCCGATAATATTGGTGAAGCTTTAACTCGGCTGCACCCCGATGGCATTGATGTGTCTAGCGGCGTTGAGCGATCGCCTGGTGATAAAGACCTCAAAAAAGTCGCCCTCTTGTTAGAGCGACTGCAAAAATTCAGTGATCAGTGATCAGTTAGAAGGTTTTGGGTGTTGGGGTTTTAGGGTGTTGGGGTGTTGGGGTGTTGGGGTTTTGGGGTTTTGGGGTTTTAGTTGAAATTCCCCCATTCCACCATTCCCCCATTTCCCCATTTCCCCATTTCCCTGACTAGAAGAAATTAGGTTTATGACGGATCAGGTTAAGATACTCCTCGCGGGTTTTCTGCTCGTCTTGGAAGACTCCTAACATGGCACTGGTGACAGTCCAGGATCCCGGTTTCTGCACCCCGCGCATCACCATGCACATATGGGTTGCTTCCATGACTACCGCAACCCCTTGGGGGTCGAGAATTTCTTGAATTGCTTCGGCAACCTGACGGGTGAGACGCTCTTGAACCTGTAAACGACGGGAATACATTTCCACAATGCGAGCCAATTTACTTAATCCGACCACCTTTTGGTTAGGAATATAGGCAACGTGGGCCCGCCCCATGAAGGGTAACATATGATGTTCACAGAGACTAAAGAAGTCAATATCGCGCACTAATACCATCTCATTATGACCTTCATCGAAGATCGCACCATTAACGAGGGTTTCTAGGGATTGTTGATAACCCTGGGTGAGAAACTGCATCGCTTCGGCCACCCGTTTGGGGGTTTTTAATAAACCTTCTCTTTCGGGATCTTCCCCCACCGAGATCAGGATATTTCTGACCGCATCCATCATCTGTTCTTTGTTTTCGTCGGAAGTTGGATGAATTTGAGCGGTTTTGCCATTGTGGGTGTTGCGATCGGGGCGAGTGGTCACGCGTGCTTGAATAGCGTCGGTTAAATTACCGTTTAAACCGTTAGAAGAAGCTATGGTCATAATGAAGATGCCTGTAGGCGAATTGATTGATAAATAGAAGTATTTCGGGTTATAATGCCCCCGCACTGGGCATAATGGTCATCGTTTCCACTACGGCCTGTTTAGGCAGTAACACCGCTTGTAGAATTGCCTGAGCGATGATATCCGGGGTTAACATGGCCGAGCGATCGAAATCTGCTTTGACGCTATCGCTGTCCCAGATGGGAGTATTGACAGCACCGGGGGTGATAATCGTGACGCGAATGGCGTTGGCCCGCTCCTCGATCGCTAGAATGCGAGAAAATGCCACTAATCCAGCTTTGCTGACACTATAGGCCCCCCAATCAGGAAAAAAATTATCGGCGGCGATCGAGGAAACATTAATGATCGTGCCTCCCCCCTGTTGACGCATGGCAGGTAAAATCCCCTGCACACACTGGTAAACACTGGTTAAATTCAGGTCGATCACCCGCTGCCAGTCTGACAAAGGTGTGTCAGCTAAGGGATTTGTGTAACCCATGCCAGCATTATTGATCAGGATATCGATCGGTCCGGATTCTCGGGCGATTTTAGCGATCCTAGGGGCTACTTCCGGGATATCTGCCAAATCTAAGGGGTAAGCTTGGGCTGATACGCCTAAATCTGCCGCCATTGCCGTCACGGTTGCCAATTTTTGCTGATTGCGACCGATTAAAACCAGATTAATTCCCGCCTTGGCGAAAGCGAGGGCGGTTTCTTTGCCGATGCCGCTGCTGGCTCCAGTGATCAGCGCTCGCTGTTGACAAATAACAGAGTTCATGGTATGATCTGAAGTCTCTTAATTCTGGGTAGTTAGGTCAAAATTTTGGCGGTCGGGGGAACCCTAGAAAGGTTTAAGGGGATTGGGTTGGATCGGAGCAATTTTTCTCGCACCAAAACGACTGCCACCACCCAGGGTGGAGGGGAGCATTGACTATCAGGTAGGTTCAAGATTAAGAATCGTTACAAAATTTTACCTAGCTAATTATAGCACTGTTAAGTCAGGGATCACTAATCTTTGTGTATATTCAAATATCTAACCAGCGAGGGAAAAACTGGACTGGTTGGCGAAAATTGTTGATGCTGTCTTGAAACTTCCTACCCCTGCGCTGAAAACTACTCACCGGGGGAGATAGCAGCGGTAGGTTGAGTGCGATTGACAATCACCACTCGATCGCCGACAACGGGACTTCTAGCGAGGAGGATTCCTTCGTTATCCTTCATTTCCAAGCGCCGAAAATCGAGACTTTGGCAACGTTGAAAAACCGAATTAGCCAATTTATCCTGTTGTGATGCCTCCAGACTATACCAATTATCGCCCAAAATAACTACTAGACGACTAGCCAAAAAGTCCGCTTCTATAGTAGAAATAATCCCAGTGGGATAACGAGTAGTTAAATCGGTAATTTCCTCTTGAATAGCTGCGACTAAACTTTGTTCGGGAGTTAATCGCGGTTTTGCTTTAGTAATCGGGACGGGAATCGGTGCCTCTGGTGCGGTTAATTCTGGGGGAGTTGCGATAATTTCTCCGGCAGCCGGTGAAGGACTAGAGACAACTTCGGGCATATTTTCGGCAATTTCCGCCGTATTTTTCGGTAAACTGATCACGGCTACTAAGAGGATAGTGACTAAACTTCCTGTTAACAAGCCGGTGATTAACCAATCGGGAATTTTTTCGCTAATTCCCCCAGGTAAAAGTCGGCGGATTTTGTTCAAAATCGCCGTCCACCACCCTTCCACCTGCTCGAAATCCGGTAAAATGTCATCAATTCCCTCCGCTGCTGCTGTGGCAGAATCTGGGGTTAAAATTTGCTCAACTTCTGCGAATTCGTCTGGTTTTAAAGCAGCGGCTAACTGTTGCGTTGAGTTAAGAAGATTATCAACAGCAACTTTTGGGGGTAACACTGTCCCCGTTCCCGTGTTAAGTTGGGAAACGATCAAATTTAACTGCTCGATCGCCTCTTGTAGTCGGATCACCGTTTCTGCTTGGCTGAAATTCTCTCGCTCATTTGGTTGAGTCATAATCTTTCTTAACTCGCTGCCATTCTTTTTAAAAATATCATTCTATGCGCCGTTTTCTCGGTTTTTTAACCATTATTTTCCTTGTCTTTATGACTGCTTGTGGTAGTGTCACTCCCCCGCAAGAATTTGCCCCTGACGGAGAAATCGTCACCAAGGCTCTTTTATTACAATTTCGTCACACATCCGATCGCCTTAGTCAATCTTTACAGATCGATGAGCCGCAGGCAAAAATTGCTAAAATTAATGTCACCAGTCTGGAACCGATTTATGTGGGTAATTTGCCCGCTTATCACTTGCAGGGAGATTACGATCTAACTCTACAATTGCCCCATCAAAAAGATACCAAACAACACAACAATTTTGATCTTTATTTACAAAGACAGATCGAGGGGAAAACTTGGCGTTTACTCGAAGAAGTTGCCTCCCAATGGCGCAGCTATTTAGTGAGATAACTGGAAAAAGCCCGGGGATTTTGCCAAGTAGCTGGTTATAATTAAATTAAAGATAGATTTTGAGTTCGATCCCCCCTGCCCCCCCTTGATAAGGAGGGTGCTTATAGGCGGGGGGAGCTGCCTTAGCAATGATAATTCTCAAAGGCAAAATTTAGCGATTATGATTACCTGTCCTCGTTGTCAGCACAAGGTCGATAGTCAAGCCTTACAATGTCCCTACTGTTCTAGTATTTTAAAGGCTTATGGTCATCCCGGCATGACCCTGCATCAAGCTGTCACCGGCGGGTTTTTGTGTGAAACTTGTCTGTATCATGGCGATGATAGCTGCAATTTTCCCCAACGTCCCTACGCTACCAGCTGCACCTTATACAAAAATAGCCAAATAATAGTAGAAAAAATTCCTCCTCTCCCTCTACCTAGGATTTTTAAAAATTGGTGTCTCAGAAATAGGGGATTATTGCTATTATTAGCCCTAATTTTGAGCAGCATTACCCTAGCTTTTATCAACTCACGTCGTTAATTGTTTACCAGCGATCACACCTTGATATGGATCTAGATCGAACCAGAAAGTTGTGCCAATTCCCACTTCACTAATCAAATTAATTTGACTATAGTGTTTTTCAATAATATTTTTGACGATCGATAATCCCAATCCCGTCCCCTCTAGGGTATGAACGCGATTTTCTACGCGATAGAAGCGATCAAAGATGGCACTTTGATCCTCGGTATCAATGCCAATACCAGTATCGGATACTTCCACGCGAATTTTGATAGTTTCTTGGGGATTGTCTCTAGTTATTTTATAGGCACGAATCACCACTTTTCCACCAGCGGGAGTAAATTTTAGGGAGTTACCGACTAGATTAGTTAATACCTGTAAAAGTAGATCGTAATGACCTAAAATTGGTAGTAAATTGGCTTCAATTTCCGAGCTTAATTCTAGTCCTTTATCCCTAGCATTAAGTTGATATGTCCTCAGGGTTTGTTCGATTAACTGTCCGATATCGATCGCATCTAAGTTATAGTTACGGGAGGATTCTAACCGAGAAAGATCGAGAACATCATTAACTAAACGAGTTAAGCGATCGGTTTCATGATTGGCGGTTTCTAAAAACTCTCTTTTTTCTGTATCGCTGAGATCTTCACCAAATTCTGTTAGGGTTTCAATAAAAGATTTGATGTTAAATAAAGGGGTTCTTAACTCGTGGGAAACATTGCTGATAAATTGACTTTTTGCCTCATTTAATTCTGTTTCTCTGGTGATATCCTGTAGCGTCATGGCAATCCCACGAACATTTTCACGATATTGATCGAATACCTGAGTTAACAAAATGCGAATTGTGCAGGGTTTTGGGTTAGTTAAAGATAATCTAAATTCTGCGGGGGAATAGTTATTATTTTCTTGATCAATAACAGAATTTTTCTGATTTTGATTAGCGGATTCTTCTGGTTGGAGGGTTTCTCCTGCCGCAATTTGATAGAGAGGTTTAGTTAGTTTAACCGTTAACTCGGAAGGAAAAAGATGTAGAACATTTTGACCGATAATTTCCTGCTCTTCCCAGCCAAATATTTCTCGAGCTGCGGGATTGATTAATAACAATTGAAAATTAGTATCTAAGAGAATTGCTCCATCAGCAATAGTGGACATTAACGTGTCTAGCTTGGCTTTTTCGGCGGTCATTTCTTCGATATTTTGTTCGTCGTATCTTTCTAACTTTTCCGCCATTTCATTAAAACTGAGAATTAATTCTCCTAACTCTCCTCCCAGGGGTAAATCAATGCGCTGCTTAAAATTTCCCGCTGCAATATTTTTGACCCCGACTAATAACTCCTTGATCGGTTTGGTGATAGTTAGAGCATTAAAAACTGCCCCGAGAATCACCATGGCCCAAATCGAGACAAAAACGGCAATAGTAACATCACGGGTTAGATTAGAAGAAGCCACCACAATAGCGTTAGGATTGATCCCGATCGCTAATACCCCTAAATATTTGCCTTCATGATTTAAGGGAACAAAGACATCGGTTACTTCACCGTCGGGGGTTTTATGCTGACGGATGAGGGGAGTTTCCCCATTTTTGCCATAATTTTCCGGTAATTGAATGCGACGCTCGATGGTCAGGGAGTTCTTAACTTCGGCGGTAGAATAGGGAATGCCGAAAAATATTTGACCTTCCTCGTTAGCGTAGATCAAATAACGCACACTGGAGGTGCTGCTATAAAAACGGGCTGAAAAACGGGCCAAATCGGTTAAATTGTCCTCTGCAATCAGAGGGGAGACATTAGCGGCTAATAACAGCCCTAAGTCCCGGCCAAAACGGGTATCATTGAGACGTACATCCTGCTGGATCGTGTTAACTGCCCAAAAGGTTAAACCACTCATCAACAAGGAAACGGCTAAAGTAGCCGCAGCCATTAATTTAGTTTGGAGAGTGAATTCAGACCACCAATGGGCGATCGCTTCTCGGAGACTGGGCAGAAAATTAAACACGGTTAGGCAGGATTAATCGGTGTTCTTGGGGATTCTATCGCTCAAATCGCGGGTTAATATGATCATCTTAACTCATTAGCACTAATCAAAGCCTAAGTCTCCGAGAAAGTTAAGAAATGCCCAAAAGCGCCAATAGTTCTAATTTTAGCTACCCCCGGTAATTCTGTAGTGTAAATACTGAACACACCTAAATTTTGCCGTTGACTAGAGGTTTCGATCGCTGGTTTTAAGATTTGATTTTTGATCACATTTCTGGCTGCCACCGGCAAAGAATCGATCGAGTCACAGAGACTGATTTTCTCGCAGGCGATTTTGTCGGCATGAGCGAGGAGTTTTTCGGCGGCGTATTCGCTGTAAAGTTCTTGGGGGGGATTGGTAAATCCCATAATCCCCGCTACTACCCCTAGGGCGATCGCTCCCTTGAAGAAATTACCCCCCATAGCCACTTAGCTCCTTGATTTTGTCTTCTCCACTCTATTTTGACAAGACATTTTCGATCTGGCTAGGGAGCGGTGTTAATTTCTTAAACCAATACCGGGTGCATAGCACTCTAGTACATTTCCTGTGAGACTGCAACTAACTAACAGATAATCACAGTGAGAACAGGCGGTACTAACGAGATGGTGTTCTAAAATATGCTGTCTTTCGGCAAAATTTCCACAATTAGGACAGCGTACTTGTTGCAGGGTGATCATAGCAAACCTCATTAATTAGTTATCTTTTGTATGTAAAGCTAGTTTTTCTTGATCCCAATCGGTTTAAACCTATTTTTTCCTTGATCCCCATTATAGTATAGAGTCGATCATCTGATCTGGCTAGTAATTTTTACTAAACTTTGCAATTTTTCTTGAAAAATTTAATAATTTCTTTCTAGTGTTTTTTACCGTGATCGGATAGGTGTCGGTAATTTTGGCGAAGAGAAAGCCGGAAAGTGAACTTTTAAACTGCTGATCCCTTACTGCTATAATTACGGCTGAGATTATTGATTATCCTATGAAGTACGCTCTGGTTCACGAGTGGTTAACCCCAAAAGCGACGGGGGGATCGGAATTAGTGGTTAGGGAGATTTTACAATGTCTAGAGGCGGATTTATACGCTTTGATCGATTTTGAGTCCACTAATCCCGATAGTTATCTTTATGGTCGCTCGATCGGGACAACTTTTCTGCAAAATTTCCCGAAAGCGAGAAATGGCGTACAAAAATACTTACCTTTTCTTCCCCTAGCGATCGAGCAGTTAAATTTAGAGGATTATGATGTGATTTTATCCTCCTCCCATTGTGTGGCTAAAGGGGTTTTAATACGACCGGATCAGGTTCACATTTGTTATTGTCACACTCCCATGCGTTATGCTTGGGATTTAACTTTTGACTATCTGGCTAATAGTAAGTTAGGACGGGGATTACCCGGTATTTTTACCCGTTATCTTTTGCATGGTTTGCGTCAGTGGGATGTGATTTCTGCTAATCGTGTGGACTATTTTCTGGCTAATTCCCACCACACAGCTAGACGAATTTGGCGCTGTTATCGACGGGAGGCAAAAGTGATTTATCCTCCCGTGCAAATCGAGCGCTTTTCTTACCAAGAGAAAAAGGAAGATTTTTATTTAGTCGTCTCTCGTTTGGTTAGTTATAAAAAAGTCCCTTTAATTGTGGAAGCATTTAATCAATTGGGATTACCCCTAGTGGTTATTGGAGATGGTCCACAGATGACTTTAATTCGACAGTTAGCTAGGGATAATATTCAGATTTTAGGTGCAGTTTCTGATCGAATGGTAGCAGAATATATGTCGAGAGCCAAAGCGTTTATTTATGCTGCCTGTGAAGATTTTGGTATTGCTTTAGTGGAAGCGCAAGCTTGTGGTACTCCCGTGATTGCATTTGCTGCTGGAGGTGCTTTAGAAACTGTGCGGGATCTGCGGGAAAATTTTCCCCAGGGGACAGGATTACTTTTTGGGGAACAAAATCCCCAATCTTTGGTAGAAGCAGTTAAATATTTTGTGGATCACGGTGATAAAATTGCTCCAGAAAGTTGTCGGCAACAAGCTAATAGATTTACTCCTGAAATCTTTCAAGGTAACTATAGTTTATTTGTTGAGGAGCATTCAAGATATAAAAATTATTGCTAAGTTTAATTAAATTAAGTTATCTTAATGGAGAGCTACGAGGTTTTCGTTTTAGGAAGTTAGTCATCGGTTGTTGATAACCAATTAGCTTACACTTCATCTTAAGGAGAAATGCTGTATTTGCCCAATGGTGAAGATGCAGCCAATGCACCCTAAAATGTAACACTATGGATATTTCTCGAAAGTGGATATCTAGCCAACGCTGATATCTTACCATGGTGATTGTGATAACAGAAAAGTGAGGATTATAGCCGTGCCTTGGAATCGAATTAATCAATGGGTAGAAAAACGCTCTTTAGGGGCCTTAGAATCAGCTTATCAGAAAGCGCTGAAAATTAAAGCGATCGAAGATAAGCATTTTGGGGGACAAAAAATTTCCCCGGCTGCCGTGGGAGGAAAAAGTGTTTATGATTACTTTCAAAGTACCCTAGAGCGAGAGTTATTACAGATACGTTTCGATTTAACTCAAGTGCGTCTGGGTAATTTTATCAATCCGCAAACTAACCCAGAAAATAATAACATCCTAGAGACTTTAAATGCGATCGAGGATATTATCAGTAAATATCGTCTAGATGTAGGGGAATTGCTGCCCCCATTACCGAATAATCAAACCCCAAATCTGCCTAATACCAATCTCACCAGTGATACCCCTAGCGATAAAACTAACCAGATAATTTCTCCTACAACCAGTAATAAATTTTTTAACTTCCAACAAGAATTAACCCCCGAATACGAACAAACTGTCATCAAACAACTCCGTACTCTGCGACAACAGCAGCGTATCGCTATCCGTTTTATCCTGATTATTATTTTAGTTCCTCTCTCCGTACAGGTTATTAGTAGAAACTTTATTTTTAGCCCTGTTTTAAACTATTTCGGGGTGGATAGAGCGAAAATATCAGAAGTTTATATTTCTCAGGAAATTGGCGAAAAATATCTCAGAGAATTTGCTAGACTTCAAGAAATTGAAGAAATCAAGCACGTTTTAGGAGTAGCAAAAGTAGGGAATGAATCAGAAGAAACCTTTCGGGAACAGGTGCAAGAATTATTCAGAGAAGCGGGTTATGAAAGTCAAGATGGTTGGAAAAACTTACTCTCCGATATTACTGGATTAGTAGCCTTTATTGCGATCCTAATTTTTGGTCGTCAACAATTGGCGATTACGCAAGCTTATGTTAGTCGTTATTTTCTTAGCTTAAATGATATCACCAAAGCCTTTATTTTTATCCTCTTTACCGATATATTTGTCGGGTTTCACTCAGCGGAGGGTTGGACGGTAATCTTAGAAACTTTGTTCCGGCACTTTGGTTGGCGCGAGAATATTACATTTATCAGCTTGTTTGTGGCCACTGTTCCCGTTATCCTAGATACCATCTTTAAACTATTAATATTTAATTATCTGACTCGTAAATCTCCCACCGCCGCAACTATCCTAGAAAAGATGAACCAGTAACGCCCTATGATCCTCAGTATTGCCGATACTTTCATTAAAAGACCCGTTCTGACCACGGTTTGCTCGATTTTAATCGTTTTGATCGGTGCGATCGCTATTCCCTTTTTACCCCTAGAAAAACTGCCCCAGTTGGCATTTATTCAGGTAGCGGTGAATGCCAGCTATTTGGGAACCGATGCCAAAACCGTACAGGATAACGTTACCACGGTACTCGATCGCCAGATTAACGGGACAGAACAGATTGTTTATATGGAGTCCCAAAGTACTAACACTGGACAAAGTACAGTGACTGTCTCTTTCCCGGTAGAAATGGATCGAAACATTGCCCAGGTCTTGGTACAAAACCGCGTCAGTACCGCCGCCGCCAGTTTACCGGAAGAAGTGAACCGGCAGGGGGTGACTACCAATACCCAATCCCCCAGCATTACCCTTGCCTACGGTATTGCCGCCAAACCGGACGAAAACGGCAATTATCCCTACGATACAGTCTTTTTAAGTAACTTTGTCGATCGGGTTATCGATGCTGAGATTCTCCGGATCGAGGGGGTTGGTAGTACAACCATCATCGGGGGAAGCGACTACGCCCTACGTTTTTGGCTTAATCCCGATGCTTTAGCCGCTAGGGGTGTATCGGCGGATGAAGTAGTACAAGCGATCCGAGAACAGAATATTCAGGTGGGTGCGGGGACAATTGGCGGTGATCCCAGTCCCGAAGATCAGCAATTCCAGATCGCCATTCGCGCCGTTGGTAGGGTTGTCACCGGAGAGGAAGCAGAAAATATTGTCGTCAAAGTCGGGGAAAATGGCGATTTAATCCGAATTAAAGACGTGGGACGGGCAGAAATCGGAGCGGAAAGCTACAGTACTGCCGCCTATTTCGACAAATCCCCCGCCGTCGTCTATGTGGTCTATCAGTTGCCCGGTTCCAACGCTTGGAATACTGCCAAACTGGTAAAAGAGAAAATAGCGGAACTAGAACCAAGTTTCCCCCCGGGGTTAAATATTGCCATCACCCTCGATAATACCGACTTTGTTGCCGCTTCCCTTGAAGAAGCCTTTAGCACTCTGGTGGAGGCGATTTTACTGGTTATTCTAGTCATTTTTATCTTCCTTCAGAATTGGCGCACCACGATCATTCCAGCGATCGCTATTCCCGTATCTTTGATCGGAACCATGGCCGTCGCCCTCGCTTTAGGCTATTCTCTCAATAACCTCTCCTTGTTTGCCGTCATTCTAGCCACCGGGTTAGTGGTGGACGACGGGATCGTGGTTGTAGAGGCGGTATCGGAAAAATTACGGCAGGGGATGCGGCCATTTCAAGCTGCCCTCGATGCCATGGGTGAGTTAACCTCGGCGGTAATTGCTAGTTCTCTTGTACTATTTGCGGTTTTTATTCCCGTCACCTTCTTCCCTGGTACGGTGGGGATCGTTTATCGACAATTTGCCGTGATCATCTCCGCTTCAATTCTGATCTCCACCTTTAACGCCCTCAGTTTTTCCCCCACCATGTCGGCGATTATCATGAAACCGCCCCAAGCCCCCCGCGGACCCTTGGGACTGTTTTTCGAGGGCTTTAATCGGGGTTTCAACGCAGTTAAAGAAGGTTATCGACGCTTGATCGAATTTCTGATCCGAGTTCGGTTTCTGGTCTTACCCTTCTTTATCGCCGCCCTCTTTCTCACAGCTTGGAGTTACAATACCACTCCCCAGGGTTTTATCCCCGAAGAAGACCAAGGTTATGCCTTCGTTTTGGTGCAAGCACCCGCTGGGGTTTCCCTGCGCTACACCGACCGGGTTATCCGTCAGATTAACGAAGAAATTCTCGCCGGTATCGAAGAAGTGGAACACTTTGTCGGTATGGCGGGCTTTAGTTTTGCCGGAAGTGGCAGCAACCAAGGGCTATTTTTTGTCAAGTTAAAAGAATGGTCGGAACGGCCAGGGGAAGATAAGTCAGTTTTCGGCATTCTCAGGAAAATTAACCGAGAATTAGCTACTAAAATCCGAGATGCTCGCGCTTTCGCCGTTAATGCACCCCCCGTGGATGGATTAAGTTCTACTGGCGGTTTCGAGTTATTTATCCAAAACCGCGCTTCTTTCCCCATGGACGCTTTGATTGCCAACGCTAATAACGTCATGGCCGAAGCCCGAAAAAGACCGGAATTATCGGGAATTTTCACCCAATTTACCACCGACACGCCGATGCTGGAACTTTCCATCAATCGCAACCAGCTACAGGCCCAAAACGTCGATATGCAGGCCGTTTTCGGTACCCTGCAAACCTATCTCGGTTCCAACTTCGTCAATCAATTCGTCCTAGGCGATCGCTTGTATCGAGTCTTTGCCCAAGCAGAAGCGGATTATCGTTCTAATCCCGAAGATATTAACCGTCTTTACGTCCGTTCCCGTACCGGGGCCAATATTCCCCTATCGGGTTTAGTTAGCGTCAAACGCTTCACCTATCCACCGATTATCACTAACTTTAACCTCTATCCCTCGATTAACGTTCAGGGTAATCCCGCTCCCGGTTTTAGTACGGGACAGGCGATCGCAGTGATGGAAGATGTTTGTCGGAAAGTCCTGCAGCCCGGTTTCGGTTACGCTTGGACGGGTACAGCTTTCCAAGAAAAAACTTCCGCCGGGGCTGCCCCAGTCATCTTCGGATTAGCCTTTATTGTGGTTTTCCTTGTCCTTGCGGCCCAGTACGAAAGCTACATTGACCCGATTATCATCATGATTACCGTTCCCCTAGCGATCCTGGGTGCCATGGGGGCCCTACTGTTGCGGGCGAATTTCCTGCAAGCAGGTAGTCTCTTCCCGACGGTGAATAATAATATCTATGCTCAGGTGGCTTTGGTCATGTTAATCGGTTTAGCGGCAAAAAATGCGATTTTAATCGTGGAATTCGCTAACCAGTCCCGTACTTTGGGTTTAAGTATTCCCGATGCGGCAGCCCGGGCCTCGACGGAACGCTTAAGACCAATTCTGATGACGGCTATTTCCGGTTTAGTCGGTTTCCTGCCCTTGGTTATCGCTTCCGGCGCCGGAGCGATGAGTCGTTGGTCCCTGGGAACTGCAATCCTAGGCGGTTATCTGATTTCGACGGTGTTGAGTTTATTTCTTGTCCCGGTGTTGTATGTGCTGATCAAACAGTTCGAGGCCCGATTCCTCTCCTCGAAACCCCCGAAAAGTGGCGGTTCTGGTAATAGTAAAACTCCCTCTCTGGGTGGGGAAAGAAATACATCAGAAACCCCCATAGAAGAAGGAGCTATTTCCTCTTTGAAAATCTCTCCTCAGTCTGGGAATGACTAGGGTGTTAGGAGTCTTTTTCAGTAATCAGTGATCAGTAATCAGTGATCAGTAATCAGTAATCAGTGAAAAGAAAGGGGAGCATCTCACCGAGTGCATCTCACATTTGCAGAAATACCGACAATCAGCAATTATTAGTGACTCTTAAATGATTACAAATGTATCAGCAGCTGCCTGTAAGCATCCCACCGAAAAACTAATGCGCGGGGGGTTTGGGGGCGGCACTTCGACAGGCTCAGTGACCGCGCCACGCCCCCAACGGGGGGTTTGGGGGGTAGAACCCCCCAAAGGCTTGGATTGAGTAATAAAATCGGAAGTAATGACCGATTTTAGTCGAGAGTGTCTCCTTAAAAATCCCAAATTGGTAGATTTACAAAAATGAGATGCACCCCATCTCACCTTTGTAACCCTTTAGGGACAAGTATAATTACTCGCTTGGATAAATGAGATGCTCCCAAAGAAAAAAGAAAGCTCCGCAATTGCCACTTAATACTGAAAACTGAAATCTGATAACTGCTAACTGATAACTGCTAACTGCTAACTGATAACTGAAAATAATGACCCTAGAATCTACTGCTAACGAAGCGATCGCTCATAATTTAGAGCAATTCCTGCTGGTTTTGACTATTTCCTTGAGTGTCGCCACTTTATCGAGAACCGTTGCCTTCCTCCGCAAAATTCCCTACACCCTGCTGTTAGTTATTGTCGGTATGGGTTTAGCTTTTTTAGATTTGCGTTTGGTTAATCTTTCCCCGGAATTAATTCTGGAAATTTTTCTGCCTCCCCTCCTTTTTGAAGCCGCCTGGAATATTCCTTGGGCTAAATTAAAGGAATATTGGGTTACTATCGTCCTTTTTGCCGTTATCGGGGTGATTATCTCCGTTTTGGGAGTCGCCTATCCCCTACATATCTTTGCTAATTTACCCCTATCGATCGCGTTTCTGTTGGGTGCTGCCCTAGCTGCCACCGATCCCGTCTCTGTAATTGCCCTATTTAAAGAATTGGGGGCCAGTAAAAAACTAACAATCCTGATGGAAGGGGAAAGTCTCTTTAATGATGGGGTCGCTGTGGTCGCTTTCGTCCTCTTGGTGGGGATTCCCTTGGGAGTCGATACCTTCTCAATTCCCGTGACGATCGCTCGTTTCTGTACCTTTGTGGGGATTGGCATCGGTGTGGGTTGCGTGATCGGTTTCGGCATTTCCTATCTTACCCAACGCTTTGATTTGCCTTTTGTGGAACAGTCTCTGACTCTAGTTTCTGCATACGGAACCTATCTCGTCACGGAAAAATTAGGCGGATCTGGTGTGATTGGGGTGGTAATTGTCGGGATTATTCTCGGTAATCTCGGTTCGCGCATTGGTATGAGTCCCCGCACGCGCTTGGTAGTTAGCGAATTTTGGGAATTTATCGCCTTTTTTGTCAATTCCATCATCTTTTTACTGATCGGCGATCAAACCCGTTTTGAGAGTCTTGGTAGTCACTTAACGGGGATTTTAATAGCGATCGCTGCTATGGTGGTTTCCCGTCTGTTCTCAGTTTTTGGACTAGGGGGAATTAGTAACCTAATTACGGGTAATAAGATCAGTTTCAAGGAAAGAACGGTGTTATGGTGGGGAGGATTGCGCGGTTCGGTTTCGATCGCCCTAGCGTTAAGTGTTCCCACGTCTATCCCCTACCGTCAAGAAATTATTGACGTGGTTTTTGGAGTGGTTTTATTTACTTTATTGGTGCAAGGATTATCTATACAATGGCTGTTAAATTTCCTCAATCTTATTGGTGATCAACCGATTCGCACCGAATATTCGGCCCTAATTGCTCGTCAAATTGCTTTAACTAGGGTGTCTAATTATCTGCAACAACCAGAACGTTTTCCCGATATCGATCCCGAATTTTATCGCTATAAAAAAACTCTGGTGGAAGGACAATTAAAGTCCCTAGGGGATCAGTTGCAAAAATTACTACAGGAACACCCACAATTAAAAGATGTGGTGGCCGAACAATTTCAAGATACTTTACTCGATATCGAAGCTAATACCTACGCAGAATTAATTCGAGCTGGTCGTTTAAATGAAAATCTCGTTCCCCTTTTAGTGGAGGTAGAAGAAGAAAAAGAGATGGTTTAATGATCAAGTCATGGAAAATCAAAGAATTTTTGCTAAAAATTGCTGAGTTCGATCGGATTGAGGATTATTAAAAAATTCTGCTGGGGGAGCAATTTCCAAAATTAAACCCTGATCCATAAATACCACTCGATCGGCCACTTCTCGCGCAAATCCTACCTCGTGGGTGACACAAACCATGGTCATCCCGGATTTGGCTAAACTTTGCATCGTTTCCAAGACTTCTCGCACCATTTCTGGGTCTAAAGCTGAGGTGGGTTCATCGAATAACATCACCTTCGGCTGCATAGCTAAAGCGCGAACGATTGCCACCCGCTGCTGTTGTCCTCCCGATAACTGAGGGGGATATTTAAGCGCTTGTTCGAGAATACCAACTTTTTCGAGGAGTTTTGTCGCTATTTCCTCCGCTTGCGCTTTTTTCCAACCGCGCACCCAGATGGGACCAAGGGTGACATTATCTAATACCGTCAGATGGGGAAAGAGGTTAAATTGTTGAAAAACCATCCCGACTTCCTGACGGATTGCCTCGATATTTTTCAGGTTGTGGGAAACAGTTATCCCGTCAATAATAATGCGACCTTTTTGATAGGATTCCAACCCGTTAAAAGTGCGAATAAAGGTGGATTTTCCCGAACCGGACGGTCCCATAATCACGACAACTTCCTGTTTATTAACGGTGAGATTCACTCCCCGTAAAGCATGAAAGCGGTTATCATACCATTTTTCCACCGCTTCGGCAATTATAATCGGTTCACTGTTGTGAGAGTCCATATTTTTGAGAGTTTATTGATTATCTGTATCGGGAAACCACTGTTTCTCAAGAATTTGTGTCAGAGAGTAGGGACAAATTATCGGTACATTTTTTAATCCTGTCTTTTTTTCGGCAATTAAGCGAGCGTTTTCATAGATATTTTCTAACTCTAGTTCTAGAAATTTGCTTAAATCGGTGGTGAGCTTATCTTCTAATTGTACTCGAAAAGTGATAATCTCTGCCGCCCAATGATTACTATTTCTTTCTCTTTCCGTCGTCGAAAATTGATAGAGTAGGAGATGGATTATTATTTGTAAACTTAAACTTTTAACAGCAGTTTTTTCGCTTCGTCCCAAAGCTGTCAACTCCTCGATTAAATGTTCGTAATCTAACTGATCTAACTGACGATTTTTTAATAACTCGATCGTCTCGCTTAACCAGCGATCATACTCCCGTTCATAAAGCTGTTCTAAAGCAAGCATTGTCTTTAATCAAATGGAGACATTATTAAAAATAACCCGTTTCTAGAAATGATAGCATAAAATATCCGGATGGCACTGGATTAGTGTAAATATTTGTGAATCAATGATGATGACAGTCAAAAATCCTTGACCCTAAGGTAAAAAAAAGGTTAAATTATGGTTAGGCTGAGAACCCACACATCCTAGATAATGAGGCTATCATGAAAATCGATAAACTCAAAGAAATTGCTCAAAAAGTTGAAACCTCTCGTTCTCAAATCCAAAACGAACAGGCAACCAAAACAGCTTTTATTATGCCTTTTTTGCAAGCATGGGGTTACGATGTATTCAATCCCATGGAAGTTCACCCCGAATATAGTGCCGATTTAACTGGATTAAAAGGGGAAAAAGTAGATTATGCTATTTGTTTGGACAATCAACCGATTATTTTGATGGAATGTAAAAGCTGTCATCAAAATCTTGAGCATCCTAAACATAGTTCCCAACTGCATCGATATTTTATCGCAACTGGAGCTAACTTTGGAGTTTTAACTAATGGGATTATCTATCGGTTTTATACGGATATCGTCAAGGATAATATCATGGACGATAAGCCATTTTTTGAGTTTAACATCCTCGACTTTGACGAATCTTCTGTTAACGAATTAAAACGATTTTCTAAATCTACTAACTTCGATCCTGACGCAATAAAAGAGGCTGCTCGCATTAAAAAAGTGATTGCCCAGCAATTAAATGATCCTTCCCCCGAATTTGTTAAGTTTTTTGTTAGTCATGTGTATTCTGGGGTGAAAACTGCATCGGTTGTCGACAAATTCACAGAAATTATTAAGCGTTCTCTCAAAGAGTATATCAATGATATCATCAAAGAAAAAATTAAGGAAGTTTTAGGAAAAGAACCCGAACCAAATCCTGCTGATACACCAGCAGCAGAAGATACTCCACCAGAAGAACCAGAGGAACCTGGAATTAATCCCGAAAAACTGGAAGTATTTTACATTATTAAATCAATTCTACGGGAAGAAATCAATACCGCACGCATTCAATACAAAGACACTAGAAGTTATTTTGGTATCAACTTAGATGGAAAAGTAACCAAAACAGTCTGTCGTCTGTGGTTCAAAAAAACTGGCAAGAAATCAATCAGTATTCCCGATAACGTCGAAACTGGTAAAGAAGCAACCACCAATATAGACAGTCTTGATGAAGTTTATGGAGTCGCTGAATTTCTGAAATCTCGTATCCGCTATCTGACTCAAGATATTTATAAAAGCAAGTCAGAAAAAACGGAAAGTATCTAAAATAATTAGCCCCTATCTCTTTAATGACCGATAGGGGTTTTTAAGGATATGATTTTTAGTAATCGCTGATTATGGTTGTAAAATTTTATCTAGGGATAGGAAGTTACGGTTAATAAGTGGTCATGAAAAGGAGATAGAATATCCGAACATTATAATAAAAGTGTTCTCTCAAGTTAAGGTCAAAAAATTCTAGCTGGGAGTTATCGAAGTGTGATTAAGCTTGACAAACTCAAATTAAGGTGTTACCATATTGGGCATGATTTGTGCAGATGTTGAAATTTTTATTTTGCGGTAGTCTATGAATTTAACAAGTTTAGCAATGTCTCTTGATGAAGTGCCTTTACCTAGTTCTTTGCCGCCAGTTATTTTAACAGTTTTTACTCGTCCCGATCTACTCAAGGAAGTTTTAAAGGGTTTAACCCAACAGACTCTATTTCCTCGTCAGATCATTGCCTATGTGGATGGGGCAAGAAGTGAACGGGATCTACCCCTGATCGATCAAACAATTGCTTTACTGCAAGAGTTCTCTAGTAAAATTCCAGTAGATATAAGGTTAAGATCACAAAATTTGGGCTGCGATCAAAATGTCATTTTGGCCTTTACAGAAATACTGTCCACTTATGAATCTATTGTTTACTTGGAAGATGATGACTTTCCCAATCCATATTTTTATGATAGTATGTGCCGTCTATTAGAGGCATACCGTGAACATAAAAAAATCTTTTCGATTAGCGGATATGCAGCCTTTCCAGAACAAGCATATCATTTGATCGAAGAGGATTTTGCCCTCTCTCATAGAGTTTTTTCTTGGGGATTCGGTATCTGGGCCGATCGCTGGAATGATATCGCTCTCATCAATCAGCCTAAACAATATAATCCTTTTGGAAAACTCTATAATATACCCGCCACCGTGCAAACAAAAATGACTATAATAAACCAGTTCTGGCTAGAGAGAAATGAGCAAACTGACTGGGTTATTACTCTTACTCTTGCATCTTTGTATCAAAATCGGGTTCATCTCATTCCCAAAACTTCTTTGATCTATAATATTGGTTTTGGACACCCAGAATCTAAAAATTACAAAGGTAAAGAACCATCATGGGTAAACTCTGCCTATAGTTCCTCATTCCGCCCCAATAGCTTACCTACCAGTCTTGAGTTAATTGACCTCTTAAAAAATCAGATTAGTGGGGTAGAATTAGCGCATTACCTGTATCGAAAGGGCATTTCTATTAATTTAGAAGCACTATTTTACTACCTGAAAAAATATCATGACCTTCAAAGTCGACTAGAATTTGTGAAGCTATTTATGGTTCACTCCCCCTTTAGTTTCAAAAAAACTCGCCGTCGCCTAGGTTTATAGTTTAGTAGATACTTAATAGAAAATATGAATAGCTCTAGAAAGTTTCTGATTTGTAAAGGTTCCTCTGGCATGGGAAACCGAATTCTGGCCGCCTGCGGTGCAATAATCTATAGTGAAATTAGTAATCGCCAGTTAGTTATTGATTGGCGAGATAATACTTATTGTCATGACGATATCAACTCCTTCCCTCTATTTTTTAACTGTCCAAAGACCAGTTCAGTAGAATCTATACCTGATAGCAAGTCTGTCTATCCTGAGATATGGATTGATAAGTTAGATCAATCTTTTGGTGGACTAAGAAAAGATTTAAGGATTTCGGATCAATCTATGTCGGTTGAATTATCTAGAACAAATTATGAGAGTGAGATTCTGGTTTTCTGTGCCTATACTCATAAAATCAACCAGATGAGACAACTTTTTCATGGAAAGTTCGATTACTTGGCAAAAATGGATGATCGTACTATTATCAAACAGGTATTAAACTCTCATCTAAGACTGAAACCTGAAATTGTTCAGCCTATTGAAGATTTTAAATCATCTCACTTGGGAGTGAATACCCTAGGCGTTCATGTCAGATATACAGATATGAAGATTCCTTTAGATAAGCTAATTAGTACTACTAAAAAAATCAACAAAAACAATAAATTTAACAGCATTTTCTTGTCCACAGATTCTCAAGAAGTTGTTGAGAAATTTCAACAGGAATTCACAAATATTATCACCACACCAAAATGGTTTCCACCATCGGGAGAAAGAATGCACCAGAACTGGGATCAGTGTCCCGATCGCGTTCAAAATGGCATAGAAGCATTAATGGATATGTATTTGTTAGCCAGTTGTAATGATTTGATTTTTTCTTCTCAGTCCTCCTTTGGTTTAGTGGCATCAATCCTAAGTAAAGCGAGGAAACAACATCTCCACGATGTGAATTCTTCTTCATTGGTTGAAAAAATAAAAGCTAAAATTAGAGGTATTGTTAAATAGTTTGTACGAGCAATTAACCCGAACCAACCTGAATGATGTCTATGCCATGGCAAACTTGGGAAGTTACCAACTCATGCTTAATTCTCTCAATCGCATTTTCTCGTCTTTAGTATCTAGCGTTTTGCTTACCATAATTATCTCCAGTTGTCAAGGTGCAAATGTATTAACTTCGGCAAATAATTCCCAGACCAATCAATGGCAAAAAATGACCGTAATCGAGGGTTTAGAGCATCCTTGGGCTATGGTTTGGCTACCTAACGGGAAAATACTGATCACAGAGCGTCCAGGTCGTTTAAGAGTGGTTAGAGAGGGCAAATTAGACCCAAAAGCCATCCCTGGAGTTCCCGAAGTTTTTGCCGTCGGACAAGGAGGACTGCTGGATGTGGCAATTCATCCCCAATTTGCCCAAAATCGCTGGATTTATCTAACTTATGCCCACGGAGACCAGAAGGCTAATCGTACCCGCGTCGCTCGTGCGGTTTATGATGGTGCAAGTTTGCGAGATCTGCGGGTTATTTTTGAAGTTTCCCAGGCAAAAACCGGCTCTCAACACTTCGGTTCGCGGTTATTATGGCTACCGGATGGCACTTTATTGGTAGCGATTGGGGACGGAGGTAATCCTCCCCTACAATTAGCGGGAGATTTAATTAGAAAACAGGCACAAAATCGGCAAAGTCATTTAGGTAAAATTATCCGGATTAATGACGATGGTTCCATACCGAAAGATAATCCTTTTGCGGGTTCTAAAATTTGGAGTTATGGTCATCGGAATATTCAAGGAATCAGCTTTGATCCAATGACTAAAAGAGTCTGGGCAACCGAACACGGAGCGAAAGGAGGGGATGAATTAAATTTAATTGAAAAGGGAAAAAATTACGGTTGGCCACTGGTTTCTGCTAGTCAAGAGTACGGCACTAATAACCCAGTTTCCCGCGAAGAATCTCGCCCCGGTCTGATCGATCCGAAAACAATTTGGACACCTGCGATCGCTCCTTCGGGATTGGTCTTTTATACCGGTAATCGCTTTCCTAATTGGCAGGGAAATTTATTCGCTGGTGGTTTAGTTTCCAGGGATGTTCGTCGTCTGGAAGTCGATAAATCGGGTGAAATTATCAATCAAGAAGCGATTCCCATCGGTCAGAGGGTGCGGGATGTGCGTCAAAGTCCCGATGGATTTTTATACCTGCTCACCGATGAAGGTAACGGCCAATTAATTCGCCTTGAACCGCCATCTAATTTGTAAAAGTTCACAGAAATTATTATGGAAACCTTGAAGATTTTTTAGCGACTTCTAGTATAGTTATGTTTGTACGGGAGTAAGCACTCGATTTATGAAGAAAATTTTACAGTTAGTGGGACTAGGTTGTATATTACCTATGTTCCTCGCCAGTGCGAGTTTAGCGGAAACAGTGGTGGAAAAAGTGGCTCGCACGGGATTTTTGACCGTAGGAACCCGTTTTGATGCAATTCCCTACTCCTACGTCAATGAGAAGGGGGAATTGGTCGGCTATTCTATGGATGTGTTGGAACGAATTAGAAAACGATTAGAAACTCGTCTCGGTCGTCCCGTCACCCTGCAAATGATTGAAGCTAACCAACCCGGAGAGAAAATTAACCTCATTCGTAGCGGGGACATCGATATCGCTTGTAGTACGGCTTTTACTTGGGAAAGGGCGAAAGTGGTCGATTTTTCCATCAGTTACAGCATTTCTGGGATTAGGATTTTAGCCAAAAAAGGAAGCAATCTCTCCACTCCTCAATCCCTAATCGGTAAACGCATCGCCTTGGTTCCCAGTTCTGCGGCCGTGGATGTGATTAAATTAGTACAACCGCAAGCGACAATTGTTACTACCTACAGCACCGTAGAAGAAGCGATCGAAGCTTTAAAAACCGGTAAAATCGACGCAATAGCAGGGGATAGCATTTCTTTAGCGGGAACAATCCTCAGAGATAACCCTAAAATCTACGAAATTGTCCCCGAAGAAGCTCTAGCTAATTTTGGCATTGCTTGCATGGTTCCCGAAAATAACTCTACTTTTTTGGATGATGTCAACTATGCCATTGTTAAAATGATGCAGGATTACATCACCAATGATACGGCTACCGTTAGTCAAATCGACCGCTGGTTCGGTAGTCAAGGCATGGTTCCCATCCCCCCAGAATTATTAAAAGGGTTTTTTGCCTTCAAAGTTATCGAACACGCCCAAATTAATCCCCAAGAAGCCAAATAGGAGCATAAATTCAGGTGAATATCAGCAATAAAACTGGTTTAGTCGGCTTTCTTCTCGCTTTATCTGCCTTCGGTCTGACTAGTGCCGCCCAGGCCGCCTCAGACGAGGCCAATCCCATTGAGGCGCGTTTAAGTCGTCTATCTAGCGCTGTACGCGAACGAGTTAACAAACTGCCGGAAGGTACTGCCGATCCTAGTTTACAAGCTTTAGGCTGGGGAGATGGTCGCGGTCGCGGTTGGGGGAATAGTCGTGCTGGTGGTTGGGTAGATGGTCGCGGTGGCAGTTTCGTTAATGCGCGGCCCTGGCGTAATGGTTGGTCTGACGGTGGCGGTTTCTTTAATTCCCGACCGCGCTGGGGTAATGGTGGCGGTTTCTTAAATCGTTGGTAATTAGCGACTGTCTTGATTGTCAAGGGGTAACTCAAAAAACAATCAAGGAGTTGCTGTCGAATCCCCGGCACGGTTTTTAGTAAATTAACTTTCTCGAGCCATTGTTGGTTAGCTTGGGTCACTTCCTCAATTTCTTGATTGAGTTTTTCGAGGCAGTTATCGAGATACTCTAAATGGGCTTCGATATCGGCCAAAGTTTTACCGCGAGCGCGTTCCCGTCGGTTTTTTTCGGCAGTCCGCATCTCGACAAGTTGCCGGCGACGACTAATTAAGTCGCCCAATTGACGAGATTCTTCCGACTCAACCGCTAA
>VYKP01000079.1_pt1 | contig 31519 bp, 37 predicted proteins | sample 5114551 | NCBI WGS metagenome assembly VYKP01 (sample SAMN12291777, study PRJNA351875) | freshwater metagenome | isolation source: freshwater lake | place: USA: Michigan, Baseline Lake | collected 2013-08-09
AGGTGGCGAGTTACGCTTGTCGTCAGGGTTTATTTGTGTTGGTGCAATCAGGGGAAAATGTAATAATTTTAAATGATGCGGAGTTTACGCCCCAGATTTGGTAGGTTTAGCTTTTTCTCGAAATCTTCTAGGTTCTGTGTGATCAGTTTAACTTATATCTAGAAGCATTAGATTTGAGAAAACGACTCTTAGGAAACAATCATCCCCTTGTGGCAAGTTCCCTCAACAATTTAGCAAAATTGTATTATTCCCAAGGAAGGTACAAAGAAGCGGAACCTCTCTATTTACAAGCTTTAGCAATTGCTGAGCAAGCTTTAGGGGAGAATCATCCTAATACTGTTAGGATTCGGGAAAACTTAGAGTCGCTCCCGTAGGATGGGTTATTAACCTATCCGATAATACAACAATATAAAATAATACAATCACCTTCAATCAACCAAACAATCATGACTACACTCAAAGATATTGAATCCGCAATTCTCCAGTTGCCTGACGAAGAAATCTATCAATTATCAGCTTGGTTACAAGACTATCTTGATGATAGTTGGGACAAACAGATAAAAAACGATCTCGAATCAGGGAAACTCGATCGACTATTACAAAAAGTCAACAATGATATCAGTAACAATCAAGTTAAGTCTTTAGATGAAATCCTTAACAACTCCTGATTTTTGGCAATGTTATGCCAACTTACCTCCCTACATTAAGCAACAGGCAAAAAAAGCCTATCGTCTCTGGATTAGTAATGTTTTCCATCGATCATTACATTTCAAGAAAGTAGGGAAAAATGTCTGGTCAGTCCGAATAACTGAGAATTATAGAGCTTTAGCATTGAAAAAAGGTGAAGATTATTACTGGTTTTGGATTGGTTCTCATGATGAGTATGAAGAGTTAATTAAATAGAAGGAGAAAATTAACCATGCTAGATCCTAAAGAATTTCGCAATATTATCCACCAAGATTTTACTGAAGTTACCTCACAGGAATTTCTGGCAAATCTAAAAAAATACTGTCCAGAAATTTTTGAAGGCGATAACTATCCCAATGTCACTGAAAATCTTAATAATTTAGCAAAACTCTACCAATCTCAGGGAAGATACGCGAAAGCTGAACCCCTCCATTTACAAGCATTAGAATTAAGGAAACGACTATTAGGGGAGAATCATCCCTCTGTTGCTATTTCCTTAAACAATTTAGCAAAATTGTACGATTCTCAAGGAAGGTACACAGAAGCTGAACCCCTCTATTTACAAGCTTTAGCAATTGCTGAGAAAGCTTTAGGGGAGAATCATCCTAATACTGTTAAGATTCGGGAAAACTTACAAAGGCTGCGACAACAGCAACATCCATCCTCTTAACTGTGATTTATGTGTGGGATGGACTATGATTGATTATTGATGAAGGTTTGCTGAATACAACACAATCATAGTATTCATTCAATCATTTCAATCATAGTTTAGACTTATTATGGGATTATGGGATGGACTATAATTGAATTAATCACTGATAACTGATATAGGCTATAGTTGAAGAACTTACAAAGGTAAAATTATGACTATCAAAGAACAACTAATTCATGAAATTGAAACAGTATCTGATGAGGTAATAGAAGAAGTTTTTGACTTTTTATTATTAGCCAAAATCAAACATAATCGATCGCAAGAACAATCTAAACCTTTTGCACAATTTATAGAAGAACTCACTGCTGATATTCCTCAAGAAATTTTAGATACCTTACCAACCGATAGTGCAGAGCAACATGATCATTATATTTACGGTACTCCTAAACATTAACCATGAAGCGAATTTTTGCCGACACCTTTTATTGGATCGCTTTACTCAACCCTAAAGATAACTGGCATCAAATTGCGCTTAATTATGCTCATAGTTGTATCAATGATCAGCTAATAACGACAGATGGCATTATTGATGAGATACTGAACTATGCTTCATCTAGAGGAACTATTATGAGACAGAAAGCACTCTTGATGTGTACGCAAATGCTACGGGAAAAAACAATAAAAGTTATTTCCTATACATCAGAATTACGTCAATTAGGTTTTGAATTATATAAACAACGGTCAGACAAAGGTTATAGCATTACAGACTGCATATCAATGGTAATTATGCAACAAATGGATATTTTTGAAGTGCTTACCCATGACAAGCACTTTACTCAAGAAGGTTTTATTATTCTTTTTCAAAAAATAGAACTACTATAAAATGGAGTCAACAACTATTAGGAAAAATCACTCTACTATTGTTCAAATTCGGAAAAGTTTACAAATGATGCGACAACAGCAATATCCATCGTCTTAACTGTGATTGATGGGATTATGGGATGGACTATGATTGATCATTGATGAAGACTTGCCGAATACAACACAATCATAGTATTCATTCAATCATTTCAATCACAGTTTAGACTTATTATGGGATTATGGGATGGACTATATTGTTAATATTGTTTTGCAGTACAAAAAAGGTCATAAAAAATTATGGAAAAACAACTATTACTCAATAAAATTAAACAAGCAGTACAAGCGATCGAACCTCAAGCGCAAATATTTCTTTATGGTTCACGGGCGCGGAATGATGCTCAACCAGACTCTGATTGGGATATATTAGTGTTAGTTGATGGGATCACTAACCCTACTCGCACATCTCAAATCCGTCGTCAAATTTATGAAATCGAATGGGAAACAGAAGAGGTTATTTGTACCATTGTTCGCAGCAAAAATCAATGGGAACATCCCTTATTACAAACTACTCCTTTCTGGCAATCAGTTAACAAAGAAGCCATTATGCTATGAGTAAAAATTCCCCTCACGCTCAACTAATTAGGTATCGTTTAAATCGTGCAGAGGAAGCTTATCAAGATGCTTGTTCTCTTCCCAATCCTCTGCGCCAATTACTGGTATCAACCGTAGGTGCTTCTCATCCATGCCCCTTAGATTACCAGATTTCGTCCCCCTCTGAACGGTGACAATTTATCAGCGTTTTCTCCTTGTTTGTCGTCGGTGATACCGTTGATGAACTAGGCGATAGCTAACAAAATAGGTTATAGTAGCAAATACCGTCGCTGATAGTAAGCAACCAAAAAACAGGGTCAAAAGAAATTGGCCACCAGAACTAGCTAACTTTTCGGTGAAGCTTTGATTATTTTGAAAAATATCACCCACATTCGATCGCCCGCTTTGACCAAGAATAAACTCTCCTAATCTATAATTAAACAGGAAAATCGGCAGATCGGTCACGGGATTGCTGATATAAGTACCGGCAGCAGCGGCAATTTTGTTGGCACGAAATAGGGTGGCTAAAAAGATAGCGATGATGATTTGAAGGCCCATCCACGGGAAAAATCCCGAAAAAACTCCCAAGGCAAAACCCCTGGCAATTTCCCTAGGATGTCCTTGTAATCGCATTAAGCGAATATACCAATAGCGCAAAAATCGCAGTAAGCGATTACTCGAATATTTGCGGCTTTTTCTCGCTTTTAATGACCGTGAGCGCATATTTTCGGGCATAAATGCTGACAAAATTGATACCGACTTCAATTTTAGCAAGGAGTGATTAAGAGATGTTGAACACAGGGGATACGATCGCCGCCATCGCTACGGCGATCATTCCGGAACAGGGTAGTATCGGTATTGTCCGTTTATCCGGTAGTGAGGCAGTGGCGATCGCTCGTCGGCTTTTTTATACCCGCAATCGTCAAAAATGGCAAAGTCATCGTCTTCTCTACGGTTATATCCGGCACCCCCAAAGTCAGGCAATTATCGATGAAGCTTTGCTGTTGCTCATGTTAGCGCCCCGCTCTTTCACCCGCGAGGATGTGGTGGAATTTCACTGTCATGGCGGCATTATGCCCGTACAACAGGTGTTACAGTTATGTCTAGAAAATGGGGCGCGTTTGGCCCAAGCGGGGGAATTTAGCCTGCGTGCCTTTCTTAACGGCAGAATTGACCTAACTCAAGCCGAAAGCGTCGTCGATCTCGTTGGGGCGCGTTCTCCCCAAGCGGCACAATTTGCCCTCGCTGGTTTACAGGGGAAGCTCGCGCAACCGATCCGGCATTTGCGTGCCACCTGTCTCGATATTTTGGCTGAAATTGAGGCCCGTATTGACTTTGAAGAGGATTTACCGCTCTTGGATCACGAGGCGGTTCTCTCTAGCATAGAACAGGTTTTTTGTCAAGTAAATTTAATTTTAGCTACTGCCGAGCGCGGGGAATTGCTGCGTAGTGGTCTGAAAGTGGCGATCGTGGGGCGGCCGAATGTGGGTAAATCCAGTTTGTTAAATGCTTGGAGTCGGAGCGATCGAGCGATTGTCACCGATTTACCCGGCACTACCCGCGATATCGTCGAATCTCAGCTAGTTGTGGCGGGAATTCCCGTACAAGTCCTCGATACGGCAGGAATTCGCTCGGCCAGCGATCGAGTTGAACAAATTGGGGTGGAACGTTCCCGTCAAACGGCCCGGTCTGCTGATTTAGTTCTCTTAACCGTCTCCGCAGAGTCAGGATGGACCGAGGAGGACGAGGAAATTTATCGCTCTGTCAGCGATCGCCGATTAATTTTAGTGATTAATAAAATTGATTTGGTTAATCCAGAAACGGTAATTTACCCAGCAGAAATTGAGCGAGTTGTCAAGATATCCGCCGTCCAAAATCAGGGGATTGAAGACTTAGAAAAAAGTATTATTAATGCTGTCCAAAATCAAGAACTACAGGCGGCTAATTTGGATTTAGCCATTAATCAACGACAGGCGGCCGCTTTAACTAGGGCGAAAATTGCTTTGCAACAGGTCAAAAAAACAATTGACCAAAATTTACCTTTTGATTTTTGGTCGATCGATCTGCGTACTGCCATTCAAGCTTTAGGAGAAATTACCGGCGAAGAAGTGACTGAATCGGTACTTGATCGCATTTTTAGCCGTTTTTGTATTGGGAAATAAGCAATGAGTAAATCTGGTCAACTGTGTTCGGTTAACTGTAGTCTTGTTGAGAATTAGAGAACTCAAATATTACTGGAAAAAAATACTTTCCAAGCGGCCGTAAAAATGGCACTCCCCAAAAGGATGATTAATGTCCAGACCTGATTTTTTTGGGTTCCTTCCACTGATTTTAGCCGATTGTCGATGCCTTCGATTTTCTCGTCTAAAACTTTAATATCTCCTTTTATATCTGCTTGTCCTATCTCAAGTTTTGTTAAGCGATTATCTAATCGATCAAACCGTTCATCAATCTTATCGAATTTCTGGCTAACTTCCTTGATACTGTCTTTAATTTCTTTGAGGACGACATCAAGGGAATAAGTAACAGTTTCGTTAGACATTTGGTAAACTCCTATACTGCATCTGGCTTGGATATAATTTTATCTTAGTCTAGGCTTTAAGAAAATTTTCTTTCAGGAGCGGTTAACTGTAGTTTTGTTGATAATTAGAAAGATCAGATATTACTGGAAAAAAATACTTTCCAACCGGCCGTAATAATGGCACTTCCCAAAAGGATAATCAATGTCCAGACCTGATTTTTTTGGGTTCCCTCTACCGATATTAGCCGATTGTCGATGCCTTCGATTTTCTCGTCTAACACTTTAATTTCTTTAAGGACGACATCAAGGGAATAAGTAACAGTTTCATTAGACATTTAGTAAACTCCTATACTGTATCCAGTTGGATATAATTTTATCTTAGTCTAGGCTTTAAGAAAATTTTCTTTCAGGAGAGGTTAACTCTAGTTTTGTTGAGAATTAGAGAACTCAGATATTACTGGAAAAAAATACTTTCCAAGCTGCCGTAATAATGGCACTTCCCAAAAGGATAATCAATGTCCAGACCTGATTTTTTTGGGTTCCCTCTACCGATATTAGCCGATTGTCGATGCCTTCGATTTTCTCGTCTAACACTGTTAGGACAGCTTCTAGGGAATAAGTAACAGTTTCGTTAGACATTTGGTAAACTCCTATACTGCATCTGGTTGGATATAATTTTATCTTAAGTCTAGGCTTTAAGAAAATTTTCTTTCAGGAGCGGTTAACTGTAGTTTTGTTGAGAATTAGAGAACTCAGATATTACTGGAAAAAAATACTTTCCATCCGGCCGTAATAATGGCACTCCCCAAAAGGATGATTAATGTCCAGACCTGATTTTTTTGGGTTCCCTCTACCGATATTAGCCGATTGTCGATGCCTTCGATTTTCTCGTCTAACACTTTAATATCACCTTTGAGATCGGTTAATCCTATTTCTACTTTTGTCAAGCGCTCATCAATTTTATCGATCTTCCCCTCAATCCTTGTTAGGACAGCTTCTAGGGAATAAGTAACAGTTTCGTTAGACATTGGCTAAACTCCTATACTGTATCCAGTTGGATATAATTTTATCTTAAGTCTAGGCTTTTTGGCATTCCTGACCCTATAGTTAACTTCACTTCTGTCCAACCACTGAGATAGTGTTAGGTGAAAACTTCGCCATTTTCTTGTCACTCGATCGAATCTAAAACCTAATTGGTTAAGCTAAAAGCTTTTAGGTACTTAGTTTCTAGCCTTTATAACCCTAACTGCCAATTTTTTCGGGAACTTCCTAACATCCCATTCATCTTAAAACCCAGATTCCACAGGCAAAAAGGAGGAAATCCAGAGGAGTTTCAGGCTTTTTTCCTAGCCCTCTCGGTTTTCTTTTGGTATAAATTGAGTTATGTGTGCAAAGGAGTGAGCGAGTGACGTTTAGCATCGAACCAAAAATTATCAATCCGCCCAAAAACCGTCATGATTATCAATTGTCGGAAGTAATTCGCTATCGTGCTTGGGTAGAGATTGATCGCTCGGCCCTACAACAAAACGTGCGAAAAGTCAAGGCCTTATTAGCCCCAAAAACGGAATTAATGGCGGTAATTAAAGCTGATGCTTACGGACACGGGGCAGTTAAGGTGGCTAACAGCGTTTTAGAAGCTGGAGCGCAGTCTTTAGCCATCGCAACTATCGGGGAAGGTATCGAACTACGGGAAGCGGGAATCGTTGCCCCAATTATGATTTTAGGGGCAGTCAATACCCCGGAAGAAGTGGCAGCCTTAGCCCATTGGCAATTGCAACCCACCCTGGTGCAAATCGAACAGGTGCGAATTTTTGCCGCCGTTATGAGACGCTTAGAGCAGCGGCTGCCAGTTCATATCAAACTAGATACGGGGATGTCTCGCTTAGGTACACAATGGCACAACGGCACCAAATTCGTCGAACAGGTTTTAGAGGCTCCTAACCTGAAAATTGCCAGTATATACTCGCATTTTGCCACAGCTGACGATCCCAATACCGAAATCATGCAGTTACAACGGCAAAGATTCCAACAAGCGATCGCCGAGTTAAGATCAAAAGGTTATCATCCCCCCTGTCTGCATTTAGCCAACTCTGCCGCTACCCTAAGCGATCGATCTCTGCACTACGATCGAGTTAGAGTCGGATTAGCTCTCTACGGTCTTTATCCTGCCGATCATCTCACCGATAAAGTCCCTTTGCAACCGGTGCTGCAAGTAAAAGCACGCATTGCCCAAGTCAAAACCATTGCCGCTGGCTCTGGAGTGAGTTATGGTCATCAGTACATAGCGGCAAAAGACACCCGTATTGCTGTGGTCGGTATCGGTTACGCTGATGGAATTCCCCGCAATCTCTCCAATCGTTTAAAAGTATCCCTGAGAGGACGTTTAGTACCCCAAATCGGCGCGATAACCATGGATCAGTTAATGATTGACGTGAGCGAGATTCCAGAGGTAAAAACAGGGGAAATCGTCACACTTATCGGTAAAGACGGCCTACAGTGCATCACCGCCGATGATTGGGCGCGGGATTTGGGTACGATATCCTGGGAAATTCTCTGCGGTTTTAAGCATCGTTTGCCGCGAATTATTATTAGCAATGGGTGATTATGGCGGTGATCTTAAAAAATGTCAATTGGCGGCAATTCTTATTGTTAACTGACTGGTGAGATATGTAATTAATGTTGCCTAGATAAGTACCTAAGCAAAATTAATTACACATTTCGATAAAGCTTTTGCCTATTGCCTATCCTAACCAAGAAATTAATTTTGCACGACTACTTACTTGCCTTGGTTAAGTGCGATCGCTAATTGTCAGGCTAGATCAGGAGATGAATTCTCCGGTGCTTTAGGTTAGAATAAACAGGATTAATCGACGGCAACTGATTAGTTTTACCCTAGAGGCAGCGATGACTATAAGCAAAGATATACCCTTACCCCCCGGCAGTTTCGGATTACCCCTATTAGGAGAAACAATCGCTTTTTTGACCGATCGAGATTTTGCCAGTAAACGTCATAATAAATATGGTCAACTTTTCCGTACTCACATTTTTGGCAGTCCCACGATTATTTTATCCGGTACCGAAGCTAACCGGTTTCTCCTCAGCAACGAGAATAAATACTTTGCGGCAACTTGGCCTAAAAGTACCAAAACTCTCCTCGGTAGCGCATCTTTAGCGGTGCAGACAGGAGATGTCCACGCTTCCCGTCGTCGTTTAATCTATCAAGCTTTTCAACCCCGCTCCTTAGCAAGTTATATCCCTACGGTAGAAACAATTACCGCTCACTATTTAGAGCGTTGGCAAACCGCAAAAACCCTGTCATGGTATCCTGAATTAAGAAACTATACTCTCGATATCGCCTGTAAATTATTTATCGGTCTTGACCAGGGTTCTGCTACCAAATTAGGAAAAGCTTTTGATACTTTTTCTGCGGGACTATTTACCCTTCCCCTTCCCCTTCCCTGGACAGGTTTCGGCAAAGCATTACGCTGTCGAGAGGAATTACTGCAAGCGATCAAAACTATTATTTTAGAAAGACAAAAAAATGATGACTTAGGCCAGGATGCTCTGGCTATCCTTTTACAAGCTAAAGACGAAAACGGTGAAAGTTTATCCTTAGCGGAATTAAAGGATCAAGTGCTATTATTACTCTTTGCCGGTCATGAAACTTTAACCTCCGCTATCGCCACTTTCTGCCTACAAATGGCACTGCATCCCGATATTTTTCAGCTTGTATTGGAGGAAATAACTAATTTTGATCTATCTACTCCTTTAAGCGTTGATACCCTCAAACAGATGACCTATTTAGATCGCGTTTTAAAGGAAGTTTTACGTTTTACTCCCCCCGTGGGAGGAGGATTCCGTCGGGTAATAGAAGACTGTCAATTTAACGGTTATCATTTGCCGAAAGGATGGTTAGTGCAGTATCAAATCAGCAATACCCATAAAGATAATAATATTTATTCCCATCCTGAAACCTTTGATCCTGATCGCTTTTTAGCCGAGGAAAAACCCTACGGATATATCCCCTTTGGTGGGGGATTGCGCGAATGTATCGGCAAGGAATTCGCTCGTTTAGAGATGAAAATTCTAGCTGTCCGTTTAGTAGAAAAATACGATTGGCAATTACTCCCCAATCAAGATCTCACCCTCACTACTATCCCCACTCCCCATCCTCGCGACGGTTTACAAATAACCTTTAAACCCCGTTAACCAGTTAGGATAGAAAAACTTTTAAAAAAGTTTAGCGTTTTTCTCGGAGCCGTGAAATTTATTTCACGGCCTTTATTGTCGGAAATGCTCAAATTTTGAGCCGTCGGTGGAACTGATAGAGGTTAATCGGCAGCGGGTAAAGCTTTCGATAATTCTCCATTTTGCCGATGATTTGGTGTATCAAATTCGAGAACTAGGTAACGAATTAAACGCGCTAGGGATTTTTGTAGCAAACCTTCAGCAATTTTTTGTCCCATCTGTTGGGTTTCCGGTTTAGCGATTAGTTTCGTCATCACTGGCACCATAGCCATGGCATCAAATCCTTTTGTTTCCTGTAAAATACTCAAGATGTTGCGAAGATGCTCAAAACTCTTAGCATCACTTAACAATTCTGGGGGAGTTTCTTGCACCGCTAAACCCACCTGTTGCCGGAAATTAACCGTCAGATTAAACCAAGTTCGACGACTGAAATTATCTAGCGCATTGACTAACTCATTAACTAATTTTTCGCGGATAAATATACCCCTGTCTGACAGGAGAAAATCTAACGCTTGATCGGTGACTGTCTCGAAGTTAAAATCATTAGAATCTTTAGCATTCCGCAGGAGATTTTCTAAACGATTCCAGCGAAAAGTACCGTCTTTAAATAATAAATCCCGCAGGGAATCTCGCAACTCCGTAGAAGGATCGGTGAGCAGACGTTTAGCAATATAAGGATAGGCTTTACTCAGTACCTTAAAATTAGGATCGATGCCAATCGCTATTCCCTCTAAAGTCACCATTGAGCGAATAATTAGGGCATAATAGGCAGGAACTCGAAAGGGAAACTCATACATCATCGCCGACATTTTATCGGTGATACTTTTAAAGTTTAATTCTGCCACACTTGCCCCCAAAGCATTACCGAAAACTTCCGAAAAAGCGGGAACAATTGGCTCTAAATTGGTAGTTGGTGATAGGAAGTCTAGTTTAACATAATCCTTGGCCAAAGACTCAAAATCCCGGTTGACTAAATGCACCACCGCTTCGATTAAACCGTAGCGTTGATAGGGTTCAATATTGCTCATCATGCCGAAATCAAGATAAGCTAATTTACCATCGGGAGTCGCTAATAAATTACCCGGATGGGGATCCGCATGGAAAAATCCGTGTTCAAGTAATTGACGCAAAGAACACTGTACCCCCACATTAACTAAGTGGGTGGCATCAATACCCTGGGCCTGAATTTCTTTGATATTAGTTAATTTTGTGCCGTCCACCCACTCCATGGTTAAAACCCGTCGCCCGGTATATTTCCAGTAGATTTTGGGGATGTAAATTTCGGCAATATGACCGTAAAGTTGAGCGAATTTTTCGGCGTTTTGTCCCTCGTGAAGATAATTAATTTCTTCAAAAATACGACCAGCTAATTCGTCGGTAATTGCCACTAAATCGGAGCGAAGTCTTTTAACATTAATTTTTGCCCAACTCGCCAAACTACGCATGATATACACATCTAAAGTTATACAGCGAATCAAATCGGGACGCTGTACTTTAACGGCGACTCTCTCTCCGGTTTTTAATTTACCTTTGTAAACTTGTCCTAAAGAAGCGGCCGCTATGGGATTGGGGGATAATTCTGCATAAATTTCTTCAGGAGAATAACCTAATTCTTCTTCGATAAAACGATAGGCAATTTCGTTAGGAAAAGAGGGAATTTGATCCTGGAGAGTGGTTAATTCTTCTAAATATAAAGGCGGTACTAAATCAGGCCGGGTAGAGAGAGCTTGACCGATTTTAATATAGGTCGGTCCCAATTTGGTCAACATTTCCCGCAATTGTACGGCCCGTCTAATTTCATTTTTTGGCGATTTTCCCCGCAGTTTATCCCACCAGATACCGATGACAAAAGATAAAACCGGTAGGGCAATTTCGATTAATCTCCCCACAACGTCTAGAGGTCGCCCACGGTAATAGTCGTTAATAACGTGGGGATTGTAGCGCCAACTCTCGGCTACGTTGTCATCCATGGGGCCGATATCTTCCCGATGCTCTTCGGGAATATGCACGGGCTGCACTTCAACAGTAATCGCTTCTGGGTTTTGCGTCTCTGGGGAGATCATCTGTTCGGACATAGTTCGGTGACGGGGCAGGGTGATTTGTAAACTATTGTAACAAGTATCGGCTTTCTGCCCGATCTTGTTTCTGTCTCCCCGAATGGTTATCGGTGTTTTTGACGATTTCGAGACTGATACTGCCCTGATTATCCCAGGCTCTCTTCGGTTTGGTGGGTAAAATGTATTCTAAGATACAGTCCTGATGGCGAGCGCGTGGAAGGAACCACAGAGACACAGAGGACACAAAGATCGATCACTACTATATAAGTTAAACTGGTCGCAACGCGCTCGCTACGCGAGATCACACAAAGAATAAGAGAGCTTATCCCGAATGTGATTATCAAAAAATAGTGCGGTAATTTGGCTGGTTTCTAGGACTTTGTTAAATAAATAAGGGACGGCTGACCGATAACTAAATTCACCGCTAATCATCCAAGGTTAAATTGGCTAAGTTAATCATTTTTATCGCCCCTCAAAGTATTCTACGATAGCTCTCGCTATCGATTCTGCACCATCTTTAGGCAGTTTAACCTTTAATCTTGGCGGTTGGGGAGCTTGACGTAAAAAGTCCCAATTACCTTGAAAAAATTCTTCACTGCTAATAATTTGATGATAACTATAATCTTGGATTCCAGCCAATAAAATCGCTGATTCGGCGAAACCTTCTCGCGTCAGAGAAACAATCGGAACCTCTAATTTTAAAGCTTCGGCAAAGGTACTATATCCCGGTTTGGAAATAATTCGATCGCACAGGGGCATAAAATCCACAGGACGATAGCTCCGATCTGGTTGATCCTGTAAGCGGACTAAATTGGGCAATTCGGGCGCGTTTTTTTCAAAAGTGATAAATTGCCAATCGGGAAAACTGGCAAGGTTATCATAGGGAATTGCTTCTAATCCTAACCCCCCAAAACTCAATAAAATAGTTTTTTCTTTAGGAGTATTTAGCTTAAATTCCTGTCGTAATTGTTCTTCACTGTAGCGGGGTGTACCCCCGGTTAAACCTGCCTCGGTAACGTGAGGAAATGCTGTCATCGCTTCTGCTAAAGGCAGTTTAAATAAGCGATCGCATTGATTATAACAACGACTAATCCAATCACTAATACTGGCAAATTCTTCACCCCAATCACGATAGATAAAATCCCAGCCGAAGTTACCAATCATCCAACAAGGAAGCCCCGCACTTTTGGCAATTAGTGCCGCTAAAGGCGGTAAATCGGCTACAACTAAACCCACACGATTAGTTTTAATAAAATTAACTTCACTGGCAATAATTGCCCTTGATTGAGCAATTATTTGTTCTAATTTTTCTTTAGTAGCTAATTTATCCATCGTTAAACTATCCGATTGGATTACCCCCACATCAAACCCCCGATGTCTTTGAATATATTCTCCGGATATATAGGAATCTAATAACCAGCGCGGAGCAGTGGTGACTAATATCGGCAAAATTTCGGGATTAAGTTCAATAATATTAGCTACTACCGAAGCAGTGCGGACAGCATGGCCAAAACCATGATTAGTAACGGCAAAATAAACAACAGGACGAGACATAAATAGCAAGTAAGGTGAGAATAATAAGCGATAAATTTTGTTTTTCAGACCGTAGATAATAATTACCCTTGATTTTAGGGAGGCAAATGAGGCAGGATATAAATACTAGCAAAAGCATAATATTCCGCTCCCGGTTGACAAGCTTCTTGCAGTAAAGATAAAGCCTCCGAGTCTCCTTGTTTTGCTAAACGTAATAATGCTAACAACCTTTTAATATATTGACTACGATGGTTGATTAATTCTTTTCGTCCACGCATACCATTGAGATCGAACAAATCTTCAACAATTTGACCACGCCGATCCCGACCATAAACACTGGCAAATTTTGCCATTTCATCCCAAACAAATTCAAGATGTGTATTCGGATCGGTGACTCCATCCGTGGGGTCTATTAACAGAGGATTTCCCGTGATATCATCGAGAGGAAAATTTGTGCCTTTGTGATTAACATCATTACATTTATCACAAGAAAGCAGTAAACTCTCCCAAGTAAAAGTCAGATTAGGATACTGGCTTTTTGGATAAAAATGTTCGATCGCTCCGTAAGTTACCACTGTAATCTTACTTTCACAGTAAGCGCATTTCCCATTAAACATTTTAACTAATGCTTCTTTAACTTGCGGATGACTGTATTTATTTTGTGCTTTGTTAATGTCAGCTTTAGTTGCCTTGTTGTTTGATTTTATTGATTCTAAAGCCTCTAGCCAACGAGCGGCATTTTTAGCTAATACGGGTGGCTTTGATATTCTCGTGACAGCAATCAAGATAAACGCTCCTCTAGTAAGGCATCAATTCGGGATTCTAAACTATTAGGTTGACTAATTTCGCTAAAGGGTTTAACGTCTTGAACAAATAATGACAGTTGTTCATATTCTTCCTTTTCTTCTGCTGCCAGATTTTTATTTTTACGATTTAGTTGGTGGTAACGCTTAATTTTATTTTCTGTATCAGTGGGAAAGGTTGATTTCAAACCAAAAGCAGCACTTGTTAAAGTACGATCAACATTAGCCGCTAATTCTAAATAAGGAATTTCTACAATCTCTAATTCACCCTCTACCAGATCGATTCGTAGGGTTAAAGACTTGTCCCCTGCACCGGCAGCGATTAAAGGACTATGAGTAGCGACAAAGAATTGAAGCTTGGGAAAAACTTCCTGTAACCATCCAGCAATTTCCCTTTGCCAAGAAGGATGTAAATGAATATCTAACTCATCGATTAAGACGACTCCAGAAGCCTCTGTGGGGTTATCTAGATTGGGGAAGGATTGTAATAATCGCCAAATTAAATCCCCAGCTAAAGCAATCATACTCCGAAAACCATCGGATAAACTAATAGTTGGAACTTTTTGACCGTTAACTAGAAACTGAATCAAGCCATCGGCAGTTACTTCAGCAATTTCTACATTACCGGGTAACAGTTTAGTAATTGCTTCTTCGCCGATTTTTTTCATTTGTTTGGCTTGAATATCTTGGGGATTTTTGGCTATTCGATAATCTAAATGCACCATCCATCTCTCAAAAGAACTTAAAGATGTATCCTCATTAAATTGGCTGAAAAAGTTGCTAGAGCGTTGCTGGGGTTCAAGACTAGGAATAATCACTTGACTCCCTCGTGTCAAACGACGGAAAGCTCCATAACCGACGGCAAACCAACCATGATTATCGGAGGCAAAAGCATTGGCTCGCAACCAACTCAAAATTTTGCTATTTTCTTCGATCAATGCTGGTTCTGTATAGGTTTGTTTGTCCTTACTGCCTCCTAACTCTAACCTTTCCTTGCCTGTAACAAAATAGGAATAAGCAAAAGTTTTTCGAGTTTTATCCGTACCAAATTTTCCCGCATCCCCATCTTCTTGATGAAGCACTGCGGTTAATTTACCCGGTGTCTTGGGATTACATATCCAACCGGTCGGACGTGGTAATAATTCTTTGGCTGCTTCTGGTCCGGCGAGCAGCAAAGCTAAAGCCTGTAAAATCGTGCTTTTTCCTACTCCATTTTCTCCTAATAAAGTGATCCAACGACAAGGTTTAGCACGCCAATGACGTTGATTCTTGGGATTACTAATAAATTTAATCTCTTGATTCTGGAAGCATTTAATGTTTTCGAGTTTTATACTTTCAACCCACATCGACATTCCCCCAGAGAATAACAGCGATCGATAAAATTCTAGCTTATTTGGCCACACCTAGCCCTTTTTGGCCTTCATCTCTAAATCCAGTCAAAAACCCTCTCTTCGGAGAGAGGGTTTTTTAGATTTAGGGATTTTCCTCTAATCCAAAGACGCGATTAAAAGCTTTCAAGACTTTATAACCAGAATCGATCGATTCTAGCGGATCTTTCCGCAAACGGTGACGTAAACAGAGAACAATTACTCGACGGATATCATCTACCGTCACAGTTGTCCGTCCTTCCAAAGCGGCCAGAGCTTTAGCGGCGCGATTGGTAACGATATCGCCGCGCAATCCATCCACGTCCAACTCGGAACAAACCTCGGAAATTTTCACCCGCAGATCATAATCAAGCTCCACAGAAGGCAAAAGATTTTGGGCCTCCACTAGCTTTCTTTGCAGTTCTTCCTGTTCTAAGTTATATTTCTCTAAAAACGAGATAGGATTGCCATCAAATTCCGCACGCTGTTCCACGATTTTGACCCGTAGAGGTGGTTCTTTGACGGTGTGAATCTCGGCGTGCATTCCGAAGCGATCGAGCAGTTGTGGGCGCAATTCTCCCTCTTCTGGGTTGCCTGATCCCACCAAAACAAACCGGGCCGGGTGACGGATGGAAATTCCTTCCCGTTCCACCGTATTCCAACCACTAGCGGCCGAATCCAATAGCACATCGACGAGGTGATCGTCAAGTAAATTGACTTCATCCACATAGAGAATGCCGCGATTAGCTTTGGCCAGCAAACCGGGTTCAAAAGCTTTTACCCCTTCTGACAGGGCCTTTTCAATGTCAATCGTGCCACAGACCCGATCCTCCGTGGCACCGAGGGGCAAATCTACCATAGTGACTTTTTTCTTGGCAATGGTCAAGGGGATGGCCTCGTCCACCTTTTGCCGCACCTCATCGCTCATTAAATCGGGATCATTGGGGTCAGAATTAAAGGGATCGTTAGCAACTACGTCAATTTCTGGTAAAAGGTCGGCTAAAGCCCTAATCGTGGTCGATTTTCCCGTACCTCGATCCCCCATAATCATCACCCCGCCAATTTTGGGGTCGATGACGTTGAGCATTAGGGATAATTTCATTTCTTCCTGGCCGACAATAGCGGTGAAGGGAAAAACCACGCGGCGAGTTTTCGGAGGAGCTTGGGGAGTCACGGTCATAAGTGGATTCAAAAGTCAAGAGTTGTTGGGTAAAGAATTATATCTAGTGGGGATTCTAGCCGTCAGCTTTCAGCAAAGCCTTATCATTGTAAGTCTTTTTCCCTGCTTTTTAGTATCCAGTGCCAGAGGGGATGATGCGGCCCTTTAGCCCGAATTTTCTGCACCTGTTGTTCTAAGCGCAGTTTTTCTCTGGGGGAAAGTCCTAAAATAATATTGCGACTTTGCCAGACTAATACTGCTCCTGTAATGGCAACACAAAAGGCCAGACCGATAGAAGCCCAGTAATTGAAAGCTAAAGCGTATCTTAGGGCTGTCCAAGTAAAATATTGCCGCATTAAGGCTATATCATCGCGTAAAACCCATAAACTAGCCGAACCAATCCCTAACCAACAACCCAACACGAATAACCAACGACCCCATATCGTCAGTCGATGTAATCTTTGGACTTGTTGCTGTAGTTCAGAATCGGCCATTTCAGTTATCAGTTATTCGGTGGGGGTGTGGGGAATTATGAATTATGAATTATGAATTATGAATTATCAATTGTCAATTATGAATTGTCAATTATGAATTATGAATTATCAATTATCAATTATGAATTAGGAAGTGTTTTCAGTGAACAGTGAACAGTAATCAGTGGGGAATTATGAATTAGGAAGTGTTTTCAGTGAACAGTGAACAGTAATCAGTGGGGAATTATGAATTAGGAAGTGTTTTCAGTAAACAGTAATCGGTGAACTGATAACTGTTCACTGATAACTGATAACTGAATTATCCCTTGACAATTGCCCCAAAATCTGCTAGAACTCGGGCGTGATTTCGCAGTAAACCCAAGAGATTTAAACGATTGCGACGGACAGATTCTTTTTCGGCCATGACTAACACACTATTTTCGCCATCAAAAAAGTCAGCCACCACGGGAGAAATTGCCGTTAAAGCAGTGACAAGACGCTGATAATCTCTTTGCTCTCTTGCGCTGATAGTTTCGGGAATTAGGGCAATTAAAGCGTCATAAAATGCTTGTTCGGAGGATTGTTCAAATAACTCCCTATCGATGATTCCCTTGGTTTCTAGGGTAGTTGTATCTAAATCTCCTTTTTGTGCTAAACGGGTCGAGCGATTGACGGTTTCATAAATGTTGGCTAACTGACCATCCTGACGAATTTGGCATAAAAAGCGAGCGCGTTCACGGGTGTCTAATAAATTTTCTAAAGCGCGAGACTTATACTCTGGATCGTTTTCCCCTAAAACTGCATTAACGAGATCATAATCTATCCTCAAATCATCAATTAAGAGAGTTTGCAGACGCTGTAAAAAGAAATCTTTAATCAGATTGACTGGGTTGGGTTTATCGGGATGACTGGTGACAAAATCCTTAGCTATCTGCTCAATTAATGCCAAAAGATTGATATTAAAATTGGCTGACCAGATAATACTAATTATTGCATTGGCAGCCCGACGGAGAGCGAAGGGATCTGAGGAACCAGTGGGCAGCATTCCCAGTCCAAAAATACCGACTAAAGTATCTAATCGATCGGCTATTCCCACCACTTGACCAGTGATTGTTTCTGGGAGTAAATCCCCAGCATTGCGAGGCAGATAATGTTCAAAAATGCCCCGGGCAACTATAGCAGATTCACCACTAATTAAAGCATATTTTTCGGCCATTACTCCCTGTAATTCGGGAAATTCATAGACCATTTGGGTAACTAAATCCGCTTTACAAAGCATGGCAGTGGACTCTATATCACTGCGACTTTGTTCATCGAGATTTAACTGTTCGACGATCATCTGGGCAATTTCCATAATCCGATCGACCTTATCGCGCATGGTTCCCAATTCTTCTTGGAAAGTGACGGTTTCCAGTTGGGGAAGGAAACTATCTAAGGGTTCATCACAATCGGCAGTATAGAAAAATCTGGCATCAGCTAACCGTGCGCGGATAACTCTTTCATTTCCTGCGGAAATAATCTCCGATTTCTGGGGATCGCCATTGGAAATAGTAATAAAATAGGGTGACAAACCCTGGGGAGTTTTCACTGGGAAATAACGCTGGTGTGTCACCATCACGGTAATAATTACTTCCGGGGGTAATTCCAGAAATTCATCGTCAAATTTGCCAACAATTGCCGTGGGATATTCGACTAAGTTAGTCACTTCTGCTAATAAATCTGCGGGAATTTCTGCCACTCCCTCCAGTTTTTTGGCTAGGGTGGTAATCTGATCAGTAATTATCTGTTGACGCACTTGCGGATCCGCTTCCACAAAAATCGATCGCAAACTGGTTAAATATGCCTGGGGATGACTAATGGCTAAAGATTGCGGGTGTAGAATGCGATGACCAAAAGTTAAGCGATCGCTGGTTAAAGTGGTAGAGCCATTAATTAATTCTAGGGGTAAAACTTCCCCATCCACTAAAGTTAATAACCAACGAATTGGCCGGGGAAATCTTAAATCTCCATCTCCCCAACGCATAAAACGTCTTCCTTCCAAACGGGTAATCCATTGGGGAATTAATTCAGTTAAAATCTCGGCTGTCGGACGACCCGGAATCGTTTTTTCAATATAGACAAATTCTCCTTTGTCCGTGGCACGAATTGAGAAAGAAGCAGTGCTAACTCCCTGTTTTCGAGCAAAACCCTCACCAGCGGGGGTAATTTGACCATTTTTGTAGGCTGCACTAACTGGCGGTCCTTTGATCTCCTCGCTGCGAGCTTCTTGCTCCCTCGGTAATCCTGTGATTAACACGGCCAAACGGCGCGGGGTTCCGTAAACTTGAATAGCAGTAGCGTCCAGAGATTCCGTCTCTAAACTCTTGCTAACTCTTTCCTGCAATTGTGCGATTGCGCTATCGACAAAATCTGCGGGTAGTTCTTCTGTACCGACTTCCAGTAAAAAATCCATCTGATTGATTGGCCGTGTTTATGCTTCACCAATCATCTAGGCTATCACAGAAGCCGTATCCTTAGTTTTTCACTGGTGTTGTTCGACTTTTTGGGTTAGGGTGAAAGATGCAGCAAATTGGAATCAGCGACGATGGGAAAGATTAATTTATTAGTCAGTGCCACCTCTGAGGATTGGATAGAACAGGCAATTAATAATTTAGGGATTATTCTGCTCGATCATTCCCATTGTGAGCGAAAAGCGGCAGGAGTAGCCTTAAATCTCATGTTTCGTTATCCTTCCTACGCTTCCCTCGTGCGGAAATTAACAGCGATCGCACAAGAGGAATTAGAACATTTTGAACAGGTCAATCAATGGTTAGATAAATGGGGAATTCCCCTCGCTCCCTTAAATTCTCCCCCTTATGGTGCTAAATTAAAGGCCCAGATTCGTCACCAAGAACCCGATCGCCTTTTGGATTCTCTGTTAATATCAGCTTTAATCGAGGCGCGTTCCCACGAAAGATTAGGTTTATTGGGAGAATATTGTCCCGATCCCGATTTAGGCAAATTTTATCGCGGTTTAATGGCTTCCGAAGCGCGTCATTATGGTATTTATTGGCTCTTAGCAGCGGATTATTTTGAACGGACAGTGATCGAGCAACGCTTAGAAACCCTAGCGGCGATCGAAAGTGAAATTTTAGCCAATCTGCACCCGGAACCTCGTATTCATAGTTGATTGCACTAATAGGGACAAACCCTATCTAAATTACTCGTTCAACTCAATTTCTCTCTTAGAAAAGGGTAAATCTTGATTGATTGCCTCGATTTCTTCCTGTTCCATTTGATTAATTTCTTGGATATAATTGCGGAGAATTTGAGTCATTTTGCCATGATAAAAACGGTGTAAACTGTGATTAGCAGTGGCGGGAAACCCCCGTCTTTTTTTATGTTGTCCTCCCGCACCCGGGTCAAACATGGTAATATTTTGACTAATCGCCCAATCGATCGGTTGATAGTAACAAGCTTCAAAATGCAAACAGTCGTACTCCTGAAAACTGCCCCAGTAACGACCATAAAGATTAGCATCTTTGCGAATACAAAAAGATAAACCCACGGGTTTAGTATCCTTTTCATTCTGGTAGGCAGTAATCAAAACCACTCGCTGACGATAATTCGGATATAATTGTTCAAAAAATTTCTGTGTCAGGTATTTACTTCCCCAGTAAAATTTATCACAGGTACTGCTATAAAACCGATAAATTAACGGGAACAAATGATGGGGAATTTCTTCGGCAGCCAGAGTTTTAATAATTAACCCCGCATTAGTAACCGCTTTCCGTTCCCGTCTAATATTGCGCCGTTGATTAGCATTAAAAGCTGTCAGATAATCTTCAAAACTTTGAAAACCTTTGTTATTCCAGATATAACTATGATGTAACCAGGGAGTAAAGCCAAAATTTTCCATTAAAATTCGCCATTGGGGATCCACAAAAAGAAAATGACAACCCGACAGATTATTTTGATCGCAAAAATGATCAATCGCCGCTATCATTAAAGCAGTAATCTCCAGTTCATTTTCCCCCGGAGCAATTAAAAAACGATAACCTACCGCTGGAGTAAAAGGGGTCATTCCTAACAGTTTCGGATAGTACCTAATCCCCAAACGATGGGAAAGATCTGCCCATTGGTGGTCAAAGACAAATTCACCATAACTATGACTTTTAATATACAAAGGAGCGGCAGCAATTAACTCAGTACCGCGCCAAACTGTTAGATGAGCAGGTTGCCACCCGGTGCGTCCTGTGGCACTGCCAGAAGTTTCGATATTATGTAACCATTGCCACTCTAGAAAGGGAGTAGTTAGGGGTTGAGCGAGAGCATCCCATTTTTGTTGGGGAATCTCACTCATTTTATCAATCCAAACGACAGAATATTGAGGTTTAAGCTGTTCTACCATGGGACAAGATAAGTCAACCTTTTTATTTAAGGTAATCTAGTTTTGAGATTTGTGGGAATCTCGTTCAAGGGAATAATGTAAGAAAATTTCTTCTTCCACGGTTTCCACGCTCAAAAGTCGTAATTTTCTGGCAGAATCTGCCAGAAATCCAAGGCCTCCCAGGGGAGTTGCCGCTTTATTGCCTCCCAACAGCAAAGGACAAATGGTTAGGTAGATTTCATCGATTAAATCTTCAGCTAAAAGAGAGGCAATTAATTCACCTCCTCCCAGAATCGCTAGTTTTTTGATACCTAGGGCGGTAAATTGACTAAAAATAGCCTTCCAATCGCCGCAGACTAAGACAAGCTCAAATAAACCCCGATTTTCCCAGGCTGCCACTTTTTCGGCTGCCGTGATTAACCAGCGTGGGAAAGGCTGCTGAAAAAATTTCATCCGGGGATCAAGCTGGCCTGAATGAGAACAAACGATCTGTATCGGCTGCGGAGATAATCCCCGTTGTTGACGGTATGCGAGAAAATCGGGATGACGGATAGGAAGACTGGTGTGATAAGCACGCAGGGTGTTAGCACCGAATAAAGCGGCATCCATGCACGATAAATGTTGTTCTAGACGCATTTTATCAGTAGCAGAGGCAAATCTGGCCGCTGACTGGTAAGCGTCGGCAATTTTACCATCGGCACTCATGGCTAAAATAACGCTGGTGTGAGGACGACTCATGGCAAATGATCAGGGATATCACCCGGTCTGATTGGTTAATAGGCTAGTATAGTCTGGAGTTTGATAGCAAGAATCAAAGCAATTTTCGCCTATGTCTATCGGTCAATCCTCCTTTCGTCGTATTCTGCTCTCTCGCTTACTCCTAATCAGTGTACCTGTACTATTAATGGGAGTTTATGTCACCTATCGTAAGGCGCGATCGGCTTTTTTGGAAACGGCCCGTCAAAATCTCACCGAAAGTGCCATCAGAAAAGCAGACAATATTGAGCAATCAATTCAATTTTTGCGGGCCAATCTGATCACTGCGGGGGAAAGTCTGGTTTTAAAACAGGGAACCTTAACCGAAAAAGAAGCTTTTTTACAACAATTCACGGCGCAGCTTCCTAATCAGATTAACTGTGTGGAATTAATTGATATGAAGACCAAGAAATCTTTATTAAATCGAGCCTGTCAATCAGAAATTATCAAAGTTTTGCCACCGGAAAGATGGATAAAAAAACGGACTAGCTTTGTTGGAAATATGGAAAATATTTTAGTTAGAAGTTTACCTCGACAACTTTTAGCCAAATCTCCCAATAATAATCGTCAGTTTCGTCAATTAGAATTAGTTTTTGCTGTTCCCATCTACGATAATCAAGGACAATTACAATCTAGTCTGATTCTGCAAACTTCTCTACTTTACCGTGAGAAGATTTTACCCGGTTCTCTATCGGGTTATCCCGTGGTTATTTCTGAAAATGGCATTATTCTTGCTCATCCCTATTTTGATCGAATTGGTAGCCATATCAGTCAAGAAGCTGATGCTGAACGTCTCAATCTGATCATCGATAATGCTATTAGAGGTCAACAGCGATTTATCCATTTATTTTCTTTCGAGAAATATGGCAAAGAATTAGTCGCTGGTTATAGCTCCCTTCCCAGTCCAGTTACGGGAGAATCATCCCAAAAATGGATAGTTTTAGCCATTAGTCCCCTCTCCCAAGCTCTGGCTCCTCTACAGCAAATTTGGGAAGCAATTTTTTATCTAATTTCTGGTTTATTATTAGCTTATTTAGTAGCTATTGTACTGATTGCTAGGGATTTAGCTATACCTTTAGAAAAACTGCGAGATTATGCCTTAAATATTCAGAAAATTCCTTCGCAAAATATTACACCACAAAATTTTAATATTAGAGAAATTAATCAGTTAGCCTCGGCCCTAGAGGAAATGCTCGAAAGGTTACGTCTTTGGGGAGAGGAAATAGTTAATAGTTGGCAAGAAGCAGAAAATGCTAATCAATTTAAAAACCAATTCCTAGCCAATACTTCCCACGAATTACGCACCCCTCTTAATGGTATTATTGGCTCAATTCGCTGTGTTATGGATGGATTTTGTAATAGTGAGCAGGAGGGAAAAGAATATCTGCAACAAGCGGATAATGCAGCCGTACATCTTTTAGGAATTATTGATGATATTCTCAGTATTGCTAAAATAGAAGCGGGCAAACTTTCCGTTAGTCCTGAACCAGTATATTTACACAAAATTATTAATGAAGTTGTTAGTTTACAAACAGCATCGCTGCAACTTAAGCACTTGAAATTAAATTTGCTTTTCTGTCCAGAAATTCCTATAGTTTATGCTGATATTTTTAAGCTAAAACAGGTGATTTTAAATGTTATTTCTAACTCAATTAAATTTACCGAGACGGGAACTATTTCTTTGATAACTCACTTAGAACATTCACAGGCCATTATTACTATAATCGATACAGGAATCGGTATAGACCCCCAGCAGCAATCAAAATTATTTCGCCCTTTTGTGATGATTGATGGTTCCACAACTAGGAGATTTAGTGGTACGGGTTTAGGATTAGCTATTTCTAAGAATTTGATGAAAATGATGGGGGGAGATATTACTATCTCTAGTCAAGGTCAAGGTTTAGGAACAACTGTGGAAATTATTCTTCCTCTAGTGAGAGAAGAAAAGCTTGATTTTAATCCAGAGGAAAACTCATCTTTGTCGATTCTTTCCTCTCCCTCTCTTAAAAACTAAAATATCTCTATTTAACTCCTGTAATTTCTGGGAAACTTAGTTTATAATTCCTCTAAACTTTCTATAGGTAAGTTAACCACCTGATAAGCACCAAAAACCTTGATTGCATCGGTATAATTGGTTAATTCTTCTAAAGTTTCTGCGATTAAATGCTGTTGATCCAGGTTAATTTCTAGATCGATAAAAAATATGTATTCCCCTAAAGATCGTTTAGTTGGTCGCGATTCAATCCGAGATAAATTAAGCTGACGTTTGGCAAAAACTTCTAAGGGTTTGACTAAAGCACCGGGTTGATCTAAAACCTGAAAAGCGAGGGACATTCTCTCCCCTTGGGGATGGGAAGTTAAAGCCATTACCCAAAAACGGGTACAATTATCGGGATAATCATTAATTGGTTGTGTTAATATTGGTACATGATAAAGTTTCGCTGCCCGGGGGGAAGCAATAGCGGCCGAATTGGCTTCTCGATCGAGAATTTGAATCGCTTCTGTGGTAGAATTGGTGGGAATAATTGGCACGTTAGGTAAATTATTTTCTAGCCATTTTTGACATTGGGCTAAAGCTTGGGGATGGGAATAAACGGTGGTAATTTCTGTTAGCGATTGTCTGGAAGATAAGAGTGCATGGGAAATCGGTAAAACTAATTCTTGTTGAATCTGTAACCCAGGTAATTGCCATAAAGCATCAAGAGTCATTACCACACTTCCCTCGGTGGAATTTTCCACCGGAACCACTGCTAAATCAGCCTGATTTTGGACAACCGATCGCAGGGCCAAGGCAATGCTAGGATAGGGTATTAATTGATGAGGCTGGGGTGCTAAACTGTTAGCAAATGTTAAAGCGGCTGTTTCTGAATAGGTTCCCACTGGCCCCAGATAAGCGATCTTTACAGTCATTGAAATTATCCCCGCAAGCAATTTTTTCTAGCTATTACAGCCCTTCTCATAGATATCAAGTATAACCTAATTCAGCCGGCGTTTTCAGTTGATAATTGGGTAAAAGAGCAATATAGTAGGGAACCTTTTTAGCTAACTCTAGGGTACAGGTAATTTTTTTAACTTTGCTTTTACCGCCCAAAAATCTACAATCATAACTAGCATTGTGAAAAACCTTTTCTATCCAGTCAACCAACAGGATTTTAGTGATAAAATAGTCAGTAAGCTCCGGTTGATCGAGAACAGCCAAAATTGTCACCCGCTCTCCCGTTAAGTCCGTGGAATCAGCCAGAATTTGAATCAGAGACAAACGGGGAGTCTTGCTATCGTAATCGGCCACTTCCGTATCTAACCAAAGAATGGGAAAATGAGAAAAGTGATCGATCGCATTCCTAATAGCGTCGGATTCCGTTAAATAAGGCATGGTTGCAGAGGCTGAAAAATGTATCAAAAAATCTTGATAGCAGTAGATTTATCAGAGATGGGAGACAGTGTTTTTAAGGCAGCTGTATCCTTAGCCAGTAAGTACGAAGCTAACCTGTTACTGCTGCACGTCCTTTCCCCTGAAGAAGATTATAGCCCTTTACCGATTCCACCCAATTTAGCCGATATTTACCCCGCCCAGGGTAATGATCTGACTCTCGATTTTTGGCGGCAACAATGGGAAGAATTCGAGCAGAAAGGGGCGGCTATGTTGCAAAAAAGGGCTAATCAAGCCGGAGAAATGGGTGTAAAGGGAGAATACCGGCAAATTTACGGTCATGCAGCCAAAACTATCTGTAAAGTGGCGCGAGAGGAAAATATTGATTTAATTGTTATCGGTCGGCGTGGGCGATCGGGTCTAGGAGAGTTATTCTTAGGTAGTGTGAGTAATTATGTTCTCCATCATGCCCCCTGTTCCGTCTTAATTGTTCAACATCCTCAGGACTAAAAATTCCTGTTAGCGATTCCCCCCTAAAATACCCAAACGATTAAAGGGAAAAAAGCGAAAAACCGCCCTACCAATCACGTTGTTTTCCGGTAAAAACCCCCAGATATGGGAGTCATTGCTATTATTGCGATTATCTCCCATGACAAATAAGTTATTTTCCGGCACGAGCAAAGGCATTAAATTATATTGAGGCGGTTCGAGAATATAATCCTCTGACAAGGGTTGATTATTCAGATAAATTTTGCCCTCCTTGACAGCAATCACATCCCCTGGGGTGGCAATCACTCTTTTAATAAAAGCTTGGTTCTTTTGATATCCCTGTAATTGTAATTGTGCCGGCGGTTCAAAGACGACGATATCCCCCCGTCGAGGAGGATGGAAATCGTAGGAAAGTTTTTCCACCACTAAGCGATCGCCCTGTTCTAAAGTGGGTAACATAGAATCCGAGGGGATAAAACGAGGTTCAGCCACAAAAGTGCGAATCAGTAGGGCTAAAACTAAAGCTATAGTGATAATTTGCAGATTTTCTCTAATAGAAGCCCAAAAAGTCTTGGATTTGTCCTTATTAATTTCTTGCTCTTGCATTATTGCCCAGATGATGGTTGATCTAACTTAGCTTTCGCTTGCTGCCAGAAAACTGTTAATTCCTCTAGTGTATAGTCATGAAGAGGCTTTTCTGCCACAGATTCCACTAGGGAAAAACGTTGAATAAAACGCAGATTAGTCTCTTGTAAAGCGATACTGGGGTCTAAATCATACCAGCGAGCAAGATTGACAATAGTAAAGAGTAAATCACCTAATTCGGCCTGTTGATGCTCCTTATCGCCCGATTCTAGGGACTCTTGCCATTCTGCCAACTCTTCGCCAAATTTTTCCCAGACTCCCACGATATTTTCCCAATCAAAACCGACTCGCGCCGCTTGCCGAGAAATTTTCATCGCCCCGATCAAGGGTGGTAAAGTTTGGGCATAACGGGTTAATTTGCCGCTAATAGTCGGGTCATTTTTTTCCTCAGCTTTGATTTTCTCCCAATTTTGACGCACCTGTTCGGGATTTTCTAGGGATAGCTCCCCAAAAACGTGGGGATGACGACGAATTAATTTATCGGTGATGCCTCTAGCCACTTCTTCTAGGCTAAAATTACCCTCATCGCTGGCAATTTGGGCTTGTAAAACCACCTGTAGTAGTAAATCGCCTAATTCCTCAGCAATGGCAGTTTTATCACCACTTTTAATCGCTGCTACCACCTCATAAGCTTCTTCGATAACGTAGGGAATCAGGGTTTCTGGGGTTTGGGCTAAATCCCAAGGACAGCCGCTTTCTGGGTCTCGTAAACGGGCAACAACGGTGATTAAATGGTTTAATGCCTCTAAGATGACCTCGTAGCTGGGATTTTTGGTTTCTGGAAGGCTAGACATCGATTTTTTCTGGTTTTCTCCCCCATTATATACTAATCCTTTTATTGTGAATCTCTCCTGCTGTTTTAACATCTCTTTTAGGCAGAGAAACCAGATTTTTTCAATATTCAGATTTTCCAGCTTTAAAAATCTTTTTAGTTTTTTTCTCCGACTCTCAAACAGGATCGGTATTGGTAAGTAGTCGTGCAAAATTAATTTCCTAGTAAAGATAGACAAGAGGCAAAAGGCAAGAGGGGGTTAGATATGTGTAATTAATTTTGCTTAGGTACTTAATGCTTCTGCTAATATCTTTAACTTGGCTTGCTTTAGTATTTGCAAGGTTCCAACTATCATTAACAACAGTAGATATCTGGCTCGTCCCAGTTCATTCTCTAAGACTTTCTGGTATAGTTCACTTATCATTTTCGTTATCTACAAAGACAAGCCAATCAATTAAGGCAGCACTACTGAGCAATCAAAAATCTGTTGTCACAAATGTCAATAATCCTGTTATATTCTTGAGTAAAACGAATCCACCGCCATTGTTATGCTGGAAAATCAGGTCAGGGCAGATGCCGTCTCCAATGAGCAGATACCTACTCTAGAATTATCGATCATCATGCCCTGTCTCAACGAGGCGGAAACCCTGGCCACCTGTATCGGCAAAGCGCGAGATTATCTGGAACAACAGCAAATTGCGGGAGAGGTACTAATCGCCGATAATGGCAGTAGCGATGGTTCCCAAGAAATTGCCACTAATTCAGGGGCGCGGGTGGTTCCCATCCCGGAAAGGGGTTATGGTAGCGCCCTGCGGGGGGGTATCGCCGCGGCCAAAGGTCAATACATTATCATGGGGGATGCCGATGATAGCTATGACTTTACCAATCTCTCGCCTTTCCTAGAAAAATTGCGACAGGGTTACGATTTGGTGATGGGCAATCGTTTTCAGGGGGGAATTAAACCTGGGGCGATGCCAGTATTGCATAAGTATCTGGGCAATCCTGTCTTGACTTGGTTAGGACGGTTATTTTTTGGTAGTCCCTGTGGTGATTTTCACTGTGGATTGCGCGGGTTTAGTAAACAGGCGATCGAACAATTGAACCTACGCACCACTGGCATGGAATTCGCCAGCGAGATGGTGGTGAAAGCATCTCTCTACGGCCTAAAAATTACCGAAGTACCAACCACTTTATCCCCTGACGGTCGCAGTCGTCCCCCCCACCTAAAAACTTGGCGCGATGGCTGGCGACATCTCCGATTTCTCTTAATGTATAGTCCTCGTTGGTTGTTTCTCTATCCCGGACTGGCTTTAATGTTTCTGGGATTTGTGGCGACGATTTGGTTTATGACCCAACCGAAAGTTCATACCCTTCTCTATTCAGCCACAGCTTTGATTATTGGCTTTCAAATCGTCAGTTTTGCCGTCTTCACAAAAGCTTTTGCTATCAGCGAAGGTTTATTACCGGAAGACCGCAAGTTAAAGCGATTTTTGCGTTATATTAATCTGGAGGTGGGATTGATCATTGGCGTAATTTCATTTTTACTAGGTATAGGCGGTTCGGTGTATGCTTTATATACTTGGAATGCACAACTTTATGGAGCCTTAGATCCAGCCGTGACCATGCGAATTGTCATTCCTTCCGTAACCGCTTTAGCGTTGGGAGTACAGGTGATTTTTTCCAGTTTCTTTTTAAGTGTTTTGGAACTGAAGAGAAAATAATTAACCTACCCAAAATTATCCCTAGTTGTAGCTCCCTTCTCTAGTCGCCCAGAAAACTTATGAACAGGAAAATCAATCCCTTTAATCAGGATACAAAAAATCAGTCCTACTCCGAACGATTGCTGAATAAACAGACGGCAAAATGGAAAGAAATATTGGATGTTCAAGCTCCTTACCGTTGGAATCTTCAGAGGTTAAATTTAGGTTTTACTCTCGATATTGGTTGTGGAATAGGCCGTAATCTGATGAATCTGAAAGGAAATGGAATTGGTATTGACCACAATTTTCACTCAGTTGAAGTCTGCCGGGCTAGGGGCTTTACGGCTTTTACACCAGAGGAATTTCAACAGTCATCATTTGATGAACCAGAAAAATTTGATTCTATTTTATTAGCTCACGTTGCAGAACACATGAGTTACTTAGAGGTAATTAGTTTACTTAATGACTATGTTTATTTGTTAAAAAATCACGGCAAATTAGTTATAATAACTCCTCAAGAAGCCGGTTTCAAGAGTGATGCAACCCATGTAGAATTTATGAATTTTGCTAAATTGAAAGCAATTGCTAGAGAACTTGATTCCAAAATTATTCAACAATACTCTTTCCCTTTTCCGCGAATAGTGGGCAAATTATTTAAGTATAATGAATTTGTCTCTTTAAGTCAAAAAGAGAAATAAAATTACCAGATCAAAGAATATGAGTAACCCTTGGCTATCAGTTTTAATTCCCACTTATAATGGGGAAAAGTATTTAGCAAAAGCCCTAAACTCTATTGCCATTCAAGATGATTTTGATATAGAGTGTCTGGCTATTGATGATGGCTCAACAGATGAAACCCTGGCAATACTCAAGTATTTTCAAACCAAAATTCCCCTAAAAGTTGTTACAAGGGAACCGCAAAAAAACTGGGTAGCTAATACTAATTATCTGCTGAATATGGCCCGATCTGATTATGTCTGCTTTTTACATCAAGATGATATGTGGCTACCCCAGAGATTGATGATTTTAAAAAAGCAGACCCTTCAATTTCCCGAGGCCAATTTAATTCTTAATCCTTCTATATTTGTCAATATACAAGGGCAAAAATTAGGACTCTGGCGATGTCCTCTGCCTTCTTATCCAATAATGATTAGTTCGGAGCAAATGATTGGTAAATTGTTAGTGCAGAATTTTATCTCTATTCCCGCACCAATTTTTAAGAGAGAGATGGCTTTAAAAGTAGGTGGTTTGGATGAAAAACTATGGTACACGGCTGATTGGGATTTTTGGCTAAAATTAGCTCAGTATGGACAGATAATATACTATCCAAAACCCTTATCAGTCTTTCGCATTCATTCTCATTCCCAAACCGTTACTCGTAGCTCTTACATCCAAGATTTTCGACAACAGTTAGAATCTGTTATCGATGAGCATCTAGAAGCATGGAATACTTCTAGTCAAACCAAGAGTAAAATTAGGAAAATTGCTAACTTCTCTAAAGAAGTTAACATAGCGTTGGCTTCTATTATTCATGGTAAAAAAGTTAAAATAAGTTTTTTGGTACAGGGATTATTTTCCTTAGGTTTCTTGGGTATATACAAATTCTTTAGAGACTCAAGAATCCTAGAGAGAATTATGGCTAGAATGAGAGCCAAATTGAATCAAGTCAACTAAAGTGTTGACACTGATGTCCTGCCCCAAATTTTTATAGGAATGATAGCTAATGCAAAGATCAAAAACATTATTTAAAAGTGGTTTTTTTAAATTTTTATTGGTGGGATTATTTTGTACAATTCAAAATGTTTTTTGGCTGTATTTATTGACGACAATACTTAAGTTTCATTATCTAATTTCTACAATAATTTTAATGATTACTGTTAACAGCTTGGGATTTTATCTGAATAAGCGTTATACTTTTAAACCCGATAAAACTAGAACCATTAAATCTGTTTTTAAAGAGTTGATAAAATACCACACGGTTATGTTATCTAGTTCATTAATTATCTTAGGTTTAATGTATGTATTTGTTGATATTTTCAGGATTTGGTATATACTGTCAAACTTGGTCATCAGTATTGGTATGTCGATTTACAATTTCTTAATTCACAAGAGATGGACTTTTAATCGAAAATAGTGGTCTTTATTTAAGATTTTTTGCCATCAAAATTACCAGATAATTCATTACCATTTTTCCTAATCAACCTATCAACTAAGCAAATGTTAAGCATCAATAACAATCACTCTAGTACTCAATCTTCTAATAAAGTAACATTTAAGAGGGTTCTAAAGCTTATAGATGGCAAGAAACAATACTTTCTCTTGACTTTACTATTTCTAATTGCTGCGAAATTTTGGCTCTTCGTTACCCTTTATGCTAAATCAACAGACAAGATGCCAAGATAACATACTTCTAACCCAAAAATTCCGAAAGTTTCTAAAGCCATAGGCTCTCCGTTTTATTAGTTT
>VYKP01000179.1_pt1 | contig 30449 bp, 23 predicted proteins | sample 5114551 | NCBI WGS metagenome assembly VYKP01 (sample SAMN12291777, study PRJNA351875) | freshwater metagenome | isolation source: freshwater lake | place: USA: Michigan, Baseline Lake | collected 2013-08-09
TTAGCGGTTGAGTCGGAAGAATCTCGTCAATTGGGCGACTTAATTAGTCGTCGCCGGCAACTTGTCGAGATGCGGACTGCCGAAAAAAACCGACGGGAACGCGCTCGCGGTAAAGCTTTGGCCGATATCGAAGCCCATTTAGAGTATCTCGATAACTGCCTTGAAAAACTCAATCAAGAAATTGAGGAATTGACCCAAGCTAACCAACAATGGCTCGAGAAAGTTAATTTACTCAAAACCGTGCCGGGGATTGGTCAAGTAATTTCTACTACTCTCGTCTCCGACTTACCAGAACTCGGTCAATTAACCGCCAAACAAATCTCTCGCTTAGTCGGTGTCGCACCGATTAATCATGATAGTGGTCAACATAAAGGTAAGCGAATGATTCAGGGAGGTCGCGCTCAGATTCGGGCGACTCTTTACATGGGAGCGGTGGTAGCTATGCGTCATAATCCGGTGATTAAAACCTTTTACGAACGCCTCGTCGGACGAGGTAAATCAAAAAAACTGGCTCTGACTGCTTGTGTGCGGAAAATCTTAGTTATTCTTAATGCAATGGTTCGCCAAAATCAGCCTTGGCAGCTGGCTGACAATTTACCACCTTGTTCCTAGAGATTGACACTTTTTGTTATCTCTGATCAAGCAGCGATTCTCATTTTAAGGTTTCATGACATTAAAACCCTTGCACCTAGAGGGGTTAATAATTCTTAACGAATCTCTAGATCGCTGAAACAACGCAAAATCGTTTCAAAATGCCTTGATTGTTTTTTGAGTTACCCCTTGACAATCAAGACAGTCGCTACAGGCTGACTGTTGCAGATTACGGCTTCGATGGTATCGGCTAAGTAGTGCGTTTTCAGCCTTGTCAGGAAAACAGGGCTGGAAATTTTCGATTCAATACAGGTATCACTTGTCCTGTACTCAGCCAATATAAGGGTTCAATCAGGTTATAGGGTTGCCATTTCTCCGAATCTCTGAGAACTGACAGGAACTTCCCGTGAATGATGCGGTTTTCCCGATTAGGACGCGGATCATTTTCTCCTAGCACTCCAAATGAAGAAATAGCGAAAAACTTTAAATTTTCTTTTGGTATTCTTCTCCTTAATATATCTGTGGTTCTTGGTAAATGAATTTCAAATAAATTAGACTCAGGATTAAGTCTTCCTGGCCAAAGCTCTATTCTTTCACATTTACTCATTGCTACTGCTAAGCGAAAGTTTTTCATTCTTTTATATTCGTCGATTAGTTTAGTTAGATTCTCCACAATACGACTATATTGTCTATCACATTCTTCTCGCTGCCATGCTGGCAACAAAATCAGACATCCTACTACATCAGGACTTAAATATTCTTGCCAAAATTCTCTGTACCAACGGTGCAGGTGCATACTAGGTTCATCAATCTCTCCTGGATAATCTTTAAAAACTAGATATAGCTCGGTTTTAGAAAATCTTCTTTTTATTTTTATGCCGAAACAAACCTCTATTGGGATGACTGTTGGTGAAAATTCCCCCTCTAAAAGAATATTTTTCGCTTGATATTGAAGTCTAAGCGCATTCTCATCACGAGGGTGAATCTCATAATCTCTCTTTTCTTGCAGAACATCCTTCAGCTTTGGCCAATAAGATAATCCAGCTAAATAAGTCGTTTTTCCAGATGCTCTAGGTCCGATAATTACAATATTGTTGCTACCCATATCAAGAAAATTGCTGAATATCTGCTAGTGTAACTTAGACAAAAAACAAATCGATAAAAGTCTCAACCCCAAGTAGGGATTGGGATTTACTTCGAGAAACCCAAAATCGCTGAAACCTAGATATATCAAGGAAACTAGCAGATCAAGGTTAACCTATTGTCCCGTAAGGGTTTGAGCCTTTCCGTCTGACCGAAAATGCCTAAGTCCCACTACTTGGATTCATTTTACAGAAGATCGCATAAAATAGGAAGAAAAGCCTTTTCAGCAATGCCACCGATGCAGAAACTTACACAGCGTTTAGTTCAGTGGATACCTTTTGGTACAGCTTCCCTATGGACGCTGGATTCTGTTAAACAAGGATTGACGCAGGGAGAGTGGACACAAACTCTGATTCCAACCTTCGTAACGGCGTGTTCGTCTCTCTGGGTTAAGTTTAGTGGCAAGTTTATGGAAACCCTAGAGGAAGAAGCAGAAAGACGAGGGGAAACGAGTGCTCAAACGTTGATTAGGACAATTAATAATATACCATCTAACTTGATACAACTGCGGTCAAAACGAAACTTCCTTAACAAATATTACCAGCAACTCATCTACATCTGTCGGGACTATCTTACCCAGGGATTGGATAAAGACCGCATCTTGAAGTTGGAAAAGGTATTTGTCCCACTCAAGATGGCGACCAAAGAGTCAGTACAGGTCGATCCCAAAATGATTCAGGCGGTAGATAGAAGCGCCAAGAACCCCAAAGAAAAGCAAATTTGGGACTTTTTGGCAGCCATGCAAAATGAAGCAGCTTTCCGGCGCATGGTTATTTTAGGCGCACCGGGGTCAGGGAAGACGACTTTACTCAGACAAATTGCCCTAACTTATGCTACCCAATCTCAACGCAAGATTCACCCGCAAGCACCAAAACTAATTCCCGTGTTGCTGTATCTTAGAGAGGTGAGTCAGGAAATTGAGTTGAGTCAGGAAATTGCCGCTCATAAATTGACTTTGCCAGAGTTAATTACCCAACAAATTAAGGGACAACGTAAGATTGATCCCCTCAACCCACCGTTACATTGGTTTGCGGATAAATTACGTCAAAAACAATGTTTGGTACTGTTAGATGGATTCGATGAAGTTGCAGATGAAACTCAGCGCCAGAAAGTTAAAAATTGGGTAGATGAACAGATTCAAACATATCCTGATACGCTTTTTTTGCTAACCTCTAGACCTTACGGTTATAGAAGTGCGCCGCTACAAGAAAGTGTAACTGTGCTAGAGGTAAAACCGTTCAACCTTAAACAAATGCAGCAGTTTGTTAATAACTGGTATTTACAGACAGAAATTATTAGTCGTGCGGGGGAAGAAGATTTAGGGGTGCGTGAAGAGGCGAGAGAACAAGCTGAGGATTTAATTGCGCGTATCCTCAATAGTAAGCCTTTAGCAGATATGGCAGTAAATCCTTTACTACTAACCATGATTGCCACTGTACACCGGAGGGGAAGTGCTTTACCCGGTAAGAGAGTAGAACTATACAAAGAAATTTGTCAAGTTTTATTAGAAAAGCGACACCGTGCTAAAAAACTTGCTATTCCCTTAATAGCCACACAAAAGCAAGCTGTATTACAAGTGTTGGCGTTGATGTTAATGCAGAATAACACCAGGGAGTTTAAATTATCAGAAAAAGCACCGTTGATTCAAGCTAAATTAAGAGAAGTAGCGAGTAGTGAAATTACAGCAGAGGAGTTTATTAAGCAGGTGAGAGATGTCTGTGGTTTGTTGGTGGAGAAAGAGAATGATGTCTATGAATTCGCTCATTTGAGTTTTCAAGAATATTTAGCAGCAGTTGAAATCAAAGAAACTCAGCAAGAAAAGCTATTACTTGACAATATTAATCACTCTTGGTGGCACGAAACTATTCGTCTTTATGCGGCTCAAAGTAATGCCACTAATATAATTCTAGCTATATTGAACATGGAAGAACCGACTGTTGACACAATGGCACTTGCTTATGAATGTCGAGATGAAGGTTTAAGTGTTGATGAATATGTCAAAAATAAATTAGATGCTAAATTAGAAGAGGATTTAGAAAGTTATCCATGAGTTATAAATTATGGCTCTTCGTTACTTGGTATGGTTCGATAGGGGGCATAAATCGACTAAATCCTTATCTGGCAAGGAATTTAATTGATTAGTTCGCTTTAGATCAAAAGCAATTGACAAAAATCAAACCGAAGAACCTAAATTATGAATTATAAATTATCAAATTTGAATTATGAAAGACACATTTAAACAAGCAGCTAATGTTCTCTTAAAAAGGAGGCTAAATAATTTGTTGCGTATTGATAATAATCTATTCATTGATAAGAGTTATATTACTTGTGCCGAATATCAGTTGTTTATTGATGAGAAGAGAGAATTAGGTGAAAGTTATCAACCCGAACACTGGAAAGGTTATAGATTTCCACCTGGATATGCTCAAAAACCAATTACTGGAATAAGAGCAAGTGATGCAGAAAAATTTTGTGAATGGCTGACCCAAAAACAGTCGGAATTAGGATTTAGATACAGAATACCTACATTAACTGAAATAGAAGAACATTCAGCCCCAGAAAAGCAAATAGGATGTTGGGTAAAAGATGGAGAAAAAAAGAGAATTTGTGGCATAGAAAAAGTTGAATGGCAACAATGGCAAATGAATTTGTTTAACTTGATCGTTTCTACAAAGAATCCTCTAAAGAAGCCGGATATCATTTCCCTAAAAAATCTTTCTCTTGATCTAACAGTTGATCTTAATTCTGTTCTTAATAACGTCCTTAATCCTAAGTTTAACTCTGACCTTAACCCCAAGCTTACTTCTGAATTAAACAGTGCTTTTAATCTCAGACTTAATCAAGTTCTTAAAAACAATCTTGGTTATATTCTCGACTGTCTAATCAACCGCGTTAATGACCGTAATCTTGATAGCATTCTTGAATATTTGCTTACCTCTGACCTTAATTGTAATTTATATCAGACTCTCTACTCTGTCCTTAACTCTAACCCCAATCGCATTGCTGACCGTGACCTATATAGTATTGTCTATAACTTACTTAACCCCGATGTTAATATTATTCTCGAATACGAACTTAACCATAAAGGCAATTGCGTTGTCGATTTATTTCGGTTTTATTCACTATTAGTATTTCTTATACTTTATTTGTTATCAAATATTTATGATGCAGCCCTCAAAAATAATCAGGCTCTACGAGATGTAAAACTAACTGATACTAAATGTCAAAAATTGAGTAATCTTTATGCTGCCAAAAGCTATGAAGCTTTTAATCTTTATGCTTTCTTAAGATTGATAACTGAACGACAAACAGGACAAATGCCAGCTTGGGAAGGAATTCGGATTGTGAGGGAGAGAGTATCGCTTTGACAATCTAGTGCCAACAGACAATCCAAAATCCAAAATCCAAAATCCAAAATAAATATCACTTACCTGACCCGACTAGATCGGTTTGGGACTTTAGAATCGGTTTTTTTTAGTCAAGATAAGCAGTTTCCCGTTGATTTACAGCTTGTTAACAACAAGATTGACCGAGAGATTCCTAATTCTCTTTTGGCTGTAGCAACGCTCGATTTAGAAGGGAAATCAGTGGAACAGCCAATTGGAGCGATCGCCTTATCCTCGGTAGAGGAATACAACCTGAAAGCAGGAATAAATATGTAGAGATGGTGCGTCAAGAACACCCTGAAAGTGAAAGACAGCAATTAGCGGCGGCTCTCTGACATCATGCTCATACCAGGGGTCATCAGTCATCAGTTATCAGATTTGCGTTTTCAGTCCACTGATAACTGAAAATACTCCCCAACTCCCACTCGGCAATAACTACTGGCAGCCAGAAATACGTTGGTTACTTATCATGCTTTGTGCTTTTTGTCAAAAAAACTTTTTTTTTGTAATAAAACTACACAAAAAAAAGATCATCGTTGTGGGTGAAATTGACTCATTTACCCGTCTTAATTAGGATTACCTTGTAGGTGTGACAAGGGTTTCAACCATTGCTACCCAAAAAAGCACAGAATGACCCATTGTGAAATTCTATCAAATCGCTGTTACCACTGCAACATCGTCGTTAAATAAAAATCTTTCTCAATTAATTCTTAAGAATTTGTAAATATTGCGAAATATTAATTTAAATATTCTCAAGCTTTTGGAGTTAGTAGATAATTTTTGCTTATCTTTGTCGAAAAATAGAACTCCTGCAAAAATCCAACATCTACCATTGGGTTAGGAGTCAGTTATCAGTTATCAGTTCACTGAGAAAACTCCCCACACCCCACACCCCACACCCCACACCCTACACCCTACACCCTACACCCCACACCCCACACCCCCACACCCCACACCCCAATTCGTATGAGAGATTCCCTATCGAGCCATCTAAGAGTACAACAACATTGCCTCAATCAAGTTAAATTAGCCGTGAGAAAGCAGGGCTTTAGCAGTCAACGCTCCTTAGCCAAAGAAGCTGAATTTAGTCTGGCTACTGTCAGCAACTTCCTGACTGGTAAACCGGTAGAACAAGCCACTTTTGAACAAATTTGTCGTCGATTATGCCTCGACTGGCAAGAAATAGCCGCCCTGAATTTTCAGCTAAAAACACCCCCTCAAGACAAAATTCCGGTTAATTCCGCGGCCAAGAGCGAAAAATTGGACACATTACCCCCCTATCCTAATGGAGCAGTTCCCCTTGGTTCCCCATTTTATTTAGAACGTCTTCCCCTCGAAGAACAGATCAGGCAGGAAATCAAGAAACCGGGGGCTTTAGTGCGGATAAAAGCTCCCAAAGAAATGGGCAAAACTTCCCTACTTTTGAGAATGCTCGATTTTGCTAAACAGCAAGGCTACCGCACGGTGAGTTTGAACTTAGAACAGGTGGACCAGGCCATTTTGAGTGATTTAAACCAATTTTTGCGCTGGTTGTGTGCCAATGCCGCCCGTCAACTACAGTTAAAACCGCAATTAGATGAGTATTGGGATGAGGATTTAGGTAGCAAGATTAGCTGTACGGTTTACATTCAAGACTATATCCTGGAATCGATTACTGCCCCCATTGTCCTGGCTCTCGATGAACTGAATCAGATATTTGAACATCCCCAAGTGGCCAAGGATTTTTTACCGCTGCTGCGTTCTTGGTACGAAGAAGCCAAAACCTTACCTATTTGGCAAAAACTTCGTCTTATCGTCGTCCATTCCACAGAAATTTATGTTCCCCTGCAGCTCAATCAATCCCCCTTTAACGTGGGATTCCCCGCACAGCTAAGTCATTTTAGTCTGGAGGAGGTATTAAAATTAGCCCAACGTTATCAACTCACTTGGGAAAATCAGGAAAAAGTCCAACAACTGATGGAGTTAGTAGGAGGACATCCAGCTTTGGTACAAACTGCCCTCTACTATCTCAGTCGGGAGGAAATAACCATGACGCAAATATTAACTACTGCCACCTCCGTCACGGGGATTTATGCCCATCACCTGCGGCGCCATTGGGCAGTATTAGAACAACAGCCGGAACTAGCAAAAGCTCTTGATCGGGTGATGAGCGCCGTGGAACCAGTACAATTAGACCCAATTCTCGCTTATAAACTCAGCAGTATGGGGCTACTCAAACAATCGGGAGATAAAGTAGTACCAGGCTATGAATTGTATCGACGCTATTTTTTAGAGGTGAAATCCTCTATCAGTAATCAGTGATCAGTAAACAGTTATCAGTTATCAGTGAGGGTGTGGGGTATGGGGTGTAGGGTGTGGGAAGTGGGGGAATGGGGAAGTGGGGGAATGGGGAAGTGGGAAAGTGGGGAAATTGAACTAAAACCCCAAAACCCGTTCGGCGGTTCGGCTGAGCGTTCGACTGAGCTCACGCCGAAGTCTCACCGTCGAAGCCTGAGCTCACGGCCGAAGCCCAAAACCCCAACACCTAAAACCTATCTCCTGTCTCCTGCCTCCTAAATACTGGCTCCCGGCTCCTATCTCCTGACGACTGGCTACTAACCCCACCAACAAACTTTTTGCCGCAAACCCTACTTATTATGAATATGTCAAACAAAGATACTGTCCAAAATACTGTCAACGTTGGTAATTTTAGTCGCTCGCAACTCGGTCGGCCGGATGAGAACAATTTATATAAGGCAGTCGCTACAGTTACCGAGGGACATTGGCCGGAAAATCTGTCGGGATACGTTTTTATCGTCTGTCCTTTTCATAGAAAAAATGACCGTCATTTGTTCTCTGGTGAAGGTGTAATTATTAAATGGGACTTGCAAGGGAAAAATAATCAAGTTAATGTTTACAGTAAAAAACTGAAAACCTGGGATAGTTTCTGGCGAAAAGTCTTACCGATATTTAATATTATTAAAGCCAATTTTCCTGCTGTAATCAGCATTTTGGGTTCTTCAGAAATAGCGAATACTGCTATAGTTAAACTAGAAAAAGTTTCCGAAGATAAACAACTAGAAGAAACCCGATTAATTCTCACTGCCGATGCGGGACGTTACTGGGAAGTGGATCCCGTTTCCCTTGATACTATCACTCCGATTGGTTATTTTGACCAACATCTTGTTTCCGTGCCTTTGTCTTTTTTCCCAGTCCTAGAAAATACTGCTCACCCCTTCTACGACAAAAAGACCAAAGAATTTATCACCTGTGAATTAAAGCTAAAAATTGTATCGGGAGGTATATTAAAAGACTTAGACAACTCGGTGTATGTTGTGCTTTGGGATCAACAAAAACAACTTAAACCCTGGAAACTACAGGGAACTATCCTCGATGGTAGCCCCCATTCGGTTATCGTCACCGAGGATTATATCATGATTCCCGATATGCCTTTTCAGATGGGAGTAGCCAAACTATTAGGTATTAGAATCAAGCCAGAAGAAACCTATCCGAAAACTCAAATTTATCTGGTTAAACGTCAAGACCTCAAGGAAGAAGAAACCACCGTTCCCTCGCGATTAATTACCTTCAATGGCGACAGTTATCACTTCCTTTGTAATTACCATAGTACCAACGGTCAAATTCAGCTGGTGGCCATCCAAAACGCCACTATTAGTTTAACCGAAGCGATCGAAAAAGACGATATCCAACATTTTACTGGTCAGGGTTATCCCCCCGAATACCACGGCATTCCCTGGATGTTTTCCTTTGACCCCGGAGTGCTGCGCAAAGTGGTTATCGAAGATGCCAGGGTGATGAGCGAACAAGCTTTCATCCATCCGGGGTGGTTCTCTACCACTCTCTACACCGCCGACCCACGGGAATTGGAACAGGGATACAGTGCCATTTATCAGGTTTATGCCGGGTATGTGCGCGAGTTAATCTGTCGTCGTCAGTATATGGATTTTCGCGACCAAAGTAATCGCATCCTCAGCGATGCCGAACTTCCCTGTCATGACTTGCCCTCGGTATTAGCTAAGGTTCCCTTCGATAAGGATTGGAATCAGTTAACTGAACAGATTAGCCAAGAAAAAAAAGGCAGTGATACTCATGTATCCCATTTAGGTCGGGGACTACTGGATTTTTATGTTTGTCCTGATGGCTATATTTTAGATAGCATTCAGTTTATTCCCCAAGAACAGGCCTATCTATTGACGACGGTTTTAACCCCGACCAAAGTATTAGAAGCTTGGTTATTTAACCCTGACAATCTCAAGGACGGACCGATTGCTAAACTGAGTTTGCCGGAAGATGTTCACTTTGGTTTTACCTTGCATTCCGAGTATTTCGAGCAGGTGGTCCCTTCTCCCCATCCTTCCGTCTCACAGGTAAATCGAGTTCTGTCAGCCTTGCGGAGTCTGGTCTTGGTTCCCGTAGAATTTTTCCTAGGGAAACCCGCAGCCGTTTACAACCGCCAAGTAAAAAAATGATTGTTCTCAACGGATACGACATTCTTGCCCAAATCTACGAAAGCGTTAACTCGGAAGTCTATCGGGCCATTCGCATCGCCGATAATCAACCGGTTATGCTCAAAATCCTCAAGCAAGAATATCCCACCACCCAAGAACTAACCCACTATAAACAGGAGTATAAAACCATCTGCGGTCTGAACTTCGAGGAGGCGATTAAAGCCTACGGCTTAGAAACCTACCGCAGAACTCCCGTGATTATTTTGGAAGATTTCGGGGGTGTATCCTTAAAAAAATGGCTAGAGGGCAAACCCCTAGCCTTAAGGGACTTTTTAAGCCTTGCACCCCGAATAGTGGCTAATTTAGAGAAAATTCACAACGCTAAGGTTATTCACAAAGATATTAATCCTGCCAATATAGTTCTTAACCCCGAAACCGGACAGATTAAAATCATCGATTTTGGCATTGCTAGTGTTCTGCAGCGGGAAAATCCCGGGCTAAAAAATCCCAACGTTCTGGAGGGGACTTTAGCCTATCTTTCTCCCGAACAAACCGGACGGATGAATCGCAGTCTCGATTATCGCACGGATTTTTATTCCTTGGGCGTTAGCTTCTATGAACTGCTCACCGGACAATTACCTTTTCCAGCTAACGATGCTTTGGAATTAGTTCACTGTCATCTAGCTAAACAACCTTTGGAGATTAATAGTCTCGTCAGGGAGGAAATTCCCCCAGTGGTGGAGGCAATCATCATCAAACTGATGGCTAAAACCCCCGAAGAACGATACCAAAGTGCCTACGGCATTCGAGCAGATTTAGAGGAATGTTTAAGACAACTGGAAACAACGGGTAAAATTGAGGATTTTGTCATCGCTAGGCAAGATCTAGCCAATCAGTTCCAAATTCCCCAAAAACTCTACGGTAGGGAGGCAGAAATCGCCACTCTCCTCACTGCTTTTCAACGGGTAGCCACGGTGGCTAAAAACTCCTCTCACACCGAACTGATGCTAGTTACGGGTTATTCTGGCATGGGTAAAACCACCTTGGTTAAGGAAATTTATCAGCCAATTACTGAAAAACGCGGCTTTTTTATCTCCGGTAAATTTGACCAATTTCAGCGCGATATTCCCTATGCTGCCGTGGTTAGCGCTTTGACTAATCTGGTTAAGCAACTTTTGGGGGAGAGTCAATCACAACTGGAACTATGGCGACAAAAACTCTTAAAGTCTTTGGGGGCGAATGCACGGGTTATTATTGACGTGATTCCCGAACTAGAATTAATTATTGGTTCGCAACCAGAGGTGTTACAATTAGGAGCGATCGCTACTCAAAATCGCTTTAATTTAGTCTTTAAAAATTTTATTCGGGTCTTTTGTTCCCCAGAACATCCCCTAGTCATCTTTCTCGATGATTTACAATGGACAGACTTGGCTAGTCTCCAGTTGATAGAATTAATTATGCTCGATGGCGATATGGACTATTTGTTTTTAATTGGCTCCTATCGCAGTAATGAAATTAATTCCACTCACCCCCTAACCGCTACTCTCGACAAATTAGAGCAAGGGGGCATAATTATCAATCAAGTTATTTTAAAACCTCTGGGTTCTGAACAGGTCAATCAGTTAATTGCTGACACCTTAAACCATTCACCAGAATATGTGCAATCCTTGTCCGCTTTAGTCTGGCAAAAAACCCACGGAAATCCCTTTTTTGTCAATGAATTTCTCAAAACTATCTACTGGGAAAATTTGCTATTTTTCCAATCGGGGCAGCAAACAACCACTAAAAGCGATAATAATAGGGGCTATTGGCAATGGCATCTCGGTCAAATTCAAAGGATTGACAGTACCGATAATCTGATTCAATTTATGATGGGCAAAATGCAGAAATTACCTCCCGAAACCCAGGAGTTTCTAAGTTTAGCAGCCTGTCTTGGGGCAGAGTTTAATTTATCTAATCTGGCGGTTATCTCTGAACAATCACCTTCAGAACTTTTACCAATTTTAAATTATAGTAGCGAAGCAGGTTTAATTATTCCCCTCTCAGAATTAGATGAACAATTACTGATTCAAGAATATAAATTTGCTCATGATCGCATTCAACAAGGAGCTTACGCTCTCATCGAAGACAGCCAAAAAGCCGTAATTCACCTAAAAATTGGTCGCCTAATTTGGCAACATACTTCTATCAACGAATTATCGGAAAAGATTTTTAAAATAGCTGATCATCTCAATCTTGGTTATCAACTAATTAGTGAGGAAAAAGAACGAGAGTCAGTGGCTAACTTGAATTTACTGGCAGCCCAAAAAGCAAAAGCCGCTAATGCCAAAGCTGGAGCCTTAAAATATATCAAAATAGCTCAAAAACTTCTCAAAAAATCAAGCTGGGTAAATAACTATCAACTGACTTTAAATATTTATTCTGAAGCCACAGAAATCGCCTATTTAAGTGGGAACTTTGAGCAAATGCAATGCTGGGCTAATCTCGTATTAAAACAGGCAAAAACTACCCTAGATAAAATCAAAGTTTATGAAGTAATCATCGAAGCGTATCACGCCCAAAATCAAGAACTAAAAGCGGTACAAATTGGTTTATCTGTCCTTAAAAGCTTCGATTTCGAGATTCCTGAATCTTTACAATCATCAGATATTCAAAAAGAACTAACTAAAACCCGCCAAAAATTAGCGGGGCAAAATATCGAAGATTTAAGTAATTTACCGCCGATAAATGAGGAAGAAAAATTAGCAATAATGAAGATAGGGACTGCCATATTTCCTCCTGTTTTTATTGCCGCCCCGCATCTCTTACCCATCCTAGTATCAAAACAGGTTAACTTATCAATTGAATACGGCAATAGTTATCTAGCGGCTTTTACTTATGTTAATTATGGCTTAATCCTTTGCGGTATTTTAGAAGATTGGGAAACGGGTTATCAATTTGGACGATTAGCTTTAAACATCGCTGATAAATTTCATGCCAAAGCCCTGATGCCGAAAATAATTGCCGTATTTTCCGCCACTATTAGTATCTGGAAAGAACCGATTAAAAATTCCCTGTCTTTGTTAAAATCTTCCTATCAAACCGGTTTAGAAATGGGCGATCTCTACTACGGAACAACCTGCGCCTATCTTTACTGTTTTCATTCTGCCTTTATCGGACAAGAATTAACAGAATTAGCCCAAGAAATAGCTAACTATGATCTGGCTTTTGTTAAGCTCAAACAAGAAAACCCTCGCAACTATCTAAAAATCTATGGTCAAACAGTTTTAAATCTGCTGAGACACTCGGAAAATCCCGGTCATTTAGAAGGACAGTACTATCAAGAAACTGTTAGGTTACCTTACCATCTAGAGGCTAATGATCTCTACGGTCTTTGTGCTTTATTTGTTAATAAATTATACCTTTGTTATCTATTTGGGCAGCACGAACAAGCTATTAAAAATGCTAACCAAGCCCAAAAGTATCTAGAGGGAGCCACCGCTACTTTATTGATTTCTCTACATAATTTTTATGATTCTCTTGCCCATTTAGCCATTTATAGTCATCTGGACAATAACCAAAAACAGCAGGTATTAGAACGAGTTACGAATAATCAGAAAAAGCTGTGGGAATGGGCGAATCAAGCAGCCTCTAACTATCTCCATAAATTTTATTTAGTGCAAGCGGAAAAGGAGCGAGTGCAGCAATCCTATCTAGAAGCCATAGAAAACTACGATCTAGCCATCGCTAAAGCCAAGGAAAATGAATATATTAATGAAGAGGCACTGGCTAACGAACTAGCGGCGAAATTCTATCTCGATTGGGGTAAAGTAAAAATTGCCAAAACCTACATCAATGAAGCTGCCTATCTCTATTCTCTTTGGGGAGCAACAGCTAAAGTCAAAGATATAGAAAGCCGCTATTTTCAGTTAATGGTCAATAACTATAGTTCCAATTACCCGACCGAAACTAGGAGAACTTCCACCAGAAAAAATTCAGCCAGTCATTCGGGAGAACTGTTAGATTTAGCCACGATCATGAAGGCATCCCAAGCCATTTCTAGCGAGATAGTTTTAGATAAATTACTCGCCAACCTGATGAAAATTCTCATCGAAAATGCTGGGGCGCAGCTGGGCTATCTTATCCTAGAAAGCGGCGGACAATTATCGATCGAGGCCTCCGGTTCAGTGCAGGAAGATAGGGTGACAGTCTTTAAATCTAATGCGATCGAAGAACATCTTCCCGTCTCAATTATTAACTATGTAGCCCGGAGCGGTCAAACCGTTCTTAATAACGATGCTGCCCATCAGGGCAATTTTAGCAACGATCCCTATATAAAAACCCATCAAACCAAATCGCTGCTCTGTTCACCTCTCCTTGACCAAGGACAACTGCGGGGAATTGTCTATCTAGAAAATAACCTCACCGTCGGGGCTTTTACTCAAGAAAGATTGGAAGTGCTGCAACTGCTCTCCAGCCAAGCGGCGATCGCAATTACTAACGCCAAACTCTACACCGAAATCAAAGCTAAACAGAGACAACTAGCGCAATTTTTAGAAGCCATGCCAGTGGGGGTATTTGTCCTTGATGCCGACAGTCACCCCTATTATGCCAATCAAACGGCCCAAGAGATTTTAGGAAAAGGGATAGTTAATATCACCACGGCTAATCAGTTGGGGAAAACTTATCAGTTATATCAAGCTGGAACTGATCGATTGTATCCCACCGAAGACCAGCCAATTGTCCGAGCTTTAAGGGGGGAAAAAAACACGATGGATGATCTAGAAATTCACCAAGGAGAGAAGATTATTCCCCTAGAAGTGTATGCCACGCCCGTTTTTGACGAAAAAGGAGAAATTATCTATGCAATCACCGCTTTTACCGATATTACCGAACGAAAACAGGCGGAAGCGGAACGGATTCGCTTTACCGAAGAATTAGCCGAGTATAGCCGCACCCTAGAACAGAAAGTGCAGGAGCGCACCCTAGAACTCAGTCAAACCTTAGAAATTCTCAAGGCCACCCAAGCAGAATTACTGTTTGAAAATGAACTGCTCAGAAGTAGCGAAGAATCTAGCACCTTTGACTATCAAGTGGGGGGCAGTTTACCCATGGATGCCCCCACCTACGTGGTCCGCGCTGCCGACCGTTATCTCTATAAAGCCCTCAAACGCGGCGATTTTTGCTATGTTCTCAATCCCCGTCAAATGGGTAAGTCTAGTTTAATGGTACGCATGATCGATCATCTCCAACACGAGGGCATCTGTTGCGCTCCCATTGATTTAACCCGTATCGGCAGCGAAAATGTCACTTCTGACCAATGGTACAAGGGGATAGCCTTCGAGTTAGGGCGACGTTTTGGCCTGCTCAAAAGGGTCAATTTGAAAGCTTGGTGGCAAGAACGGGAAGATGTCTCGGCAGTGCAGCGCTTGGGCGAATTTATCGAAGAGGTGTTATTACTGGAAGTGGGGATAGTGGACGGCTCACCCCCGAAACCAATCGTGATTTTTATCGATGAAATCGATAGCGTTTTGGGCTTAAATTTCGCAGTTAATGACTTTTTTGCCCTGATTCGTTCCTGCTATAACCAGCGCGGTTTTAACCCGCTCTATCGGCGTTTGACCTTCGCTTTCTTAGGTGTTGTCACCCCCTCCGATTTAATTACCGACCACCAAATCACCCCTTTTAATATCGGTCATTCTATTCAATTGGAGGGTTTTAAAGAACACGAAGCCCAGCCTTTACTGCACGGATTGGCTGAGAAAGTTAGTAACCCGCAAACTGTCTTAAAAGAAGTCTTTGCCTGGACAAATGGTCAACCTTTTCTGACCCAAAAACTCTGTCAGTTGATCCGCACCGCCACCTCGCCGATTCCCCCCAATGGTGAGGCCCTCTGGATTGAGGACTTAGTACAGAAGAAGATCATTGATAATTGGGAATCTCAGGATGAACCAGAACATCTGCGGACTATTCGCGATCGGCTTCTCAACAGTCATCGCTACCAGTTGCTGCTGAGACTCTACGAACGGATTTTAAGGGAAAAAGAAGTGATTTCCGAGGATAGCACCCCAGAAAAAGAGTTACTGTTATCAGGGTTAGTGATCAAAGACCAAGCCCAGCTGCGGATTCATAATCCCATCTATCAAGCAATCTTTAACCTCGATTGGCTGGCCTTGGCAGAATCAACCTAAGACTAAATCCTGTTTAAAAGGTATAGGATAGTGGGAAATGGGAAGTTAATGACTTTATCCCTATTCCCAATATTACCATCGTTCATCGGCTCTCTTGGATTTGATGGGTAAAATGTATTCTAAGATACAGTCCTGCTGGCGAGGGAGTGGAAAGAACCACAGAGACACAGAGGACACAAAGATCGATCATAATGTAAGTTAAACTTATCACACAGAACACCAAAATCCCTTACGGAAGCGGATAGTTCGCCTGAGAAGGGGTAAAACAGGGAAACGCATTTTCCCTGTCAATCCCTGAGTTAGGGAGAAGAATGTAAAGATTTATTAAATTGTAGCGTAGGATACCTTAATCCCACTAAACAGTACTGGCTATTCTGCTAGATTGAATTGCACGGAGTTTCTCGACGCAAACCATCTTGACCCAATACCGACGATTCATGTTCTGCAATTGACACTCTACATCTATGCTTCGTAGTAATTCCGGGGGAAAATCAAGACTAATTTGTTGCTTAACCTGAAAATTACCTGTGAGAAGACGAGATAATAAATCAATGTTGTTCCCTGTTCCCTGTTCCCTGATCACTGTTTACTGATAACTGAATATGACAACCGTGGGGGAATTGGGCGAAAATTTGGTAGCGGACTGGTTGCAATTACAGCAATGGCATATCCTCCAGCGTCGTTGGCGTAGTCCTAGCGGTGAAATCGATTTAATCGTCTTGTCTAAATCTCAGGCGATTCTCGCTTTTGTTGAGGTAAAAACCCGCAGTGCTGGCAATTGGGATTTAGGGGGCAAATTAGCGATCGATGACCGTAAACAGGAGAAAATTTATCAAGCTGCCCAGATATTTCTCTCTTTTCATCCCACGTGGTCGGATTTGGCCTGTCGCTTCGATGTGGCTTTGGTTAGTTGTCAAAAAAGCTCTCTATCAGCTTTACCTGAGTTTTCCCTTGATTATCCCTGTCAGCTACGGAGAGGTTATCAATTGCAGTTACAGGAATATCTCGTAGCAGTTTTCTAAAAACACAATATGCCCGCCTAGGGAGGCGGGCTTTATCTTGTACAAACGATATGGACTCCTAAAAAATTAACGGACTCAATACAATAGAGGTTTACAGAACTCACAACAGTCTATTTATCAACTATCAAAATCTCTCAGTTTACCGACTCAGGTGCTGATTACGGCTCACTCCATCTATCCTATCTTGAGCGACAGAGGCGAAACCATACTTTACTTTACAAACTTCGAGAATCTGCGTCCGATTTAGCTGTTGTGTCGATCCAGAGCAGGTGGCACAGGCTCTAGGTCTTTTTGTCCAGAAGGAAGTTGAGTCGCTTCCTTTGTGCCTTATGTTCTTAAGATAACACGTTTGTCAGGACTAGATCGACCCTGTAATTAAAGTTTACACTTATTGATTTTTAGCAAAAATTACTGTTACAAAACTATAAATAAGTGGAGGTTGGGGGGGTAGATACTCTTCTGATACCAGGCACGGCCACTGTTTGAGATATTTTTTAGTTTAGCCTTGTCTTCTTTGACGATGCTCTGCTCAACTTTGTCAAACACCTATAATTGTAAGCTCATCTAAATGTTAAGTTAAGTATCGAAGAGCAGCCGTTTTATCACCCAGTAGTAATATAATCACTAAGTTATCAATTTTGATCCTTGAGTATGACTGCATTGACCACAACTCCCACTCTTGCCAATTTGCCCGCCAGTGACAGCCGTAGCCGCGTCAGTGAATTTATGAAATCCCTACAGGATGAAATTTGTCGGGGATTAGAAGAAGTGGATGGACAAGCAAAATTTATCGAAGATAGTTGGCAACGGCCTGAAGGTGGTGGCGGACGTTCGCGAGTTTTGCGGGAAGGGGCAATTTTTGAACAAGCAGGGGTGAATTTTTCGGAAGTTTGGGGGAAAGAATTACCTCCTAGCATTGCCAAACAACGGCCCGAGGCTGCTGGTCATCAATTTTATGCCACGGGAACCTCGATGGTTTTACATCCTCGCAATCCTTATATTCCCACGGTTCACCTCAATTATCGCTATTTTGAAGCCGGTCCAGTTTGGTGGTTTGGCGGTGGTGCCGATTTAACTCCTTACTATGCTTTTGAAGAAGATGCTAGTCATTTTCATCGCACTTTTAAACAGGTTTGCGACCAACATCATCCCGAATATTATCCCGTTTTTAAACGCTGGTGTGATGAATATTTTTATCTCAATCATCGTCAGGAAGCCAGAGGCATCGGTGGGATTTTCTTTGATTACCAAGACGGTTTAGACCCTCTCTATCGGGGTCCTTTTGCCGAAAGTGATGCCGCTATCTATTCAGAAAAATTATCTCCCCAACAACCCCGCAACTGGGAAAAAATTTTTAGTTTCATTAATGACTGTGGCCGAGCTTTTCTACCCGCTTACGTTCCCATTGTCCAGAAACGGCGCTCGACGGAATACGGTGACAGAGAACGTCAGTTTCAACTCTATCGTCGCGGTCGTTATGTAGAATTTAATTTAGTTTATGATCGTGGCACAATTTTTGGGTTGCAAACTAACGGTCGTACCGAATCAATTTTGATGTCTTTACCTCCTTTAGTCCGTTGGGAATACTGTTATCAACCTGCACCAAATACCCCAGAAGCAAAACTCTATGATGTCTTCCTAAAACCCCAAGATTGGGTTAATTGGCAAGGTTAAATCAGTTATCAGTTACCAGTTACCAGTTATCAGTTACCAGTTACCAGTTACCAGTTACCAGTTACCAGTTACCAGTTACCAGTTACCAGTTACCAGTTACCAGTTACCAGTTACCAGTTACCAGTTACCAGTTACCAGTTACCAGATTTGAGTTTTAAGTGAGCATTATGTATTAAGTGAGCGGTATTAAATAGCAGTTTCCTACTATCTTTTTACTGTTTACTGATCACTGATTACTGATTACTGTTCACTGAAAATACTTCCCAATTCATAATTCATAATTCATAATTCCCTTCTCCTTTTCTGGTTATTTGTCATTTGTCAAGTAAATAAATCTAAAAATTTTGGCTAATTTTTGGACACCTCTCCATACTCGTCTGGAAACTACGGTGAAAAAGGGACAATTACTACCTAAAAATGCGTCTCTGTTAGTGGCATTGTCGGCAGGTCAGGATTCCCTCTGTTTAGGTCAATTATTGCTGGATTTGCGCTCTCGTTGGGGTTGGCAACTAGCGATCGCTCATTGTGATCACCGTTGGTCCTACGACCAAGGATTAGTGGCTCATGTGCAGAAAATCGCCGCAATTTGGCAATTACCCGTTTATATTGCCACCGCACCCCCCATGGCGGAAACGGAAGCCAAAGCAAGACAATGGCGTTATCAAGCTTTACAAACAATCGCCCAAGAACAGGGTTTTAATTATCTTCTCACGGCACACACGAGGAGCGATCGAGCGGAAACTTTTCTTTATAATCTCATGCGCGGGGCCGGTAGTGATGGACTTTCTGCCTTAACTTGGTTGACAAGTTTAACCCCGGATATTTTCTTAGTCCGTCCCCTCTTAAATGTTACTCGCGGGGAAACTTTCGCTTTTTGTCAAGGTCGAGAATTACCGATCTGGTATGATCAAGCTAATGAGAATTTACGCTATGCTCGCAATCGCATCCGTCGGGAATTATTACCCTACCTGCAAACTAATTTAAATCCCAAAATCGAAAAACATCTCGCCCAAACTGCTGAAATTTTGGAGGCAGAAAGCGATTATTTAGATAGTATTGCCCGGGATATTTTTCGTCAGGTTATTGATCTAGATCAAAAAAGACTCGATCGCTCCCCTTTACAAATTTTACCTCTAGCGATACAAAGACGAGTGATTCGTTTATTTTTAGCTCAATATTTACCCTCATCGCCTAATTTTGCCGAAGTTGAGTCAGTGGTTAATCTCATTACTGGTGTTAATCGCGATGCCACTTCTTCCTTAACTGGCAAAATTCGGGTAGAAGTACAACAAAATTGGCTATATATCAGTTATCAGTGATCAGTTATTTTAACAGACAATTAGCAATTATCAGTGACTTTTAAATTATTACAAATATATCAGCAGCTGCGTGTAAGCATCCCACCGAAAAGCTAATGCGCTCCGGGGTTTGGGGGCGGCACTTCGACACATTTCGACAAGCTCAATGTAAAAGCTCAGTGACCGCGCCACGCCCCCAACGGGTGGTTTGGGGGGTAGAACCCCCCAAAGGCTTGGATTGAGTGATAAAATCGGAAGTAATGACAAATTTTAGAAGATAGTTTACCTTATTAACTTTCATTTTTGATATAGAGACTTTTGCCAGAGTGCAAAAGGGTCAGGGAAATGTGTAATTAATTTTGCCTAGGTAATTACAATTAAACTAGAAATAAAATTGGCGGGGCATAATGAGCGAAACTAAAGTAATTAATCGAGAAAACTTACTGGTAAATCTCCGGCAACAACTGCGTGCGGGACAACAGGAATTAGCCGATTGGCAAGGGGGAAAAATGGCCATTTCTGCGGTGCCGGGAGCGGGGAAATCCCACAGTTTAGCCGTAGCTGCCGCTATGGTTATTGCTCGTGAGCAACTGCACGCTAAAAAACAGTTAATTATTGTCACCTACACCCGCTCGGCTGCCGCTAGTATTAAAGCTAAAATTAAACAACGCTTGCAAGATTTACAGCTTTCTGCTCAAGGTTTTAGCGTTCAAACTCTGCATGGACTGGCCCTACAATTAGCCCGTCGTTACCCGGAATTATCGGCATTAGACCTCGAATCTTCTACCTTAGTTATTCCGACTCCTAGCCACAGAATTATTAGAAACTCGGTGGAAAAATGGCTAATTGCCGATCCAATTCGTTATCAAAAGTTATTAGAAGGAGTGGAATTTGATGGGGAAGAAACTGAAAGATTACGCCGTCAATCGGTGCTGAGAACCGAAATTTTACCTAGTCTTGCTTATGCAGCCATTCATGAGCTAAAAAGTTCGGGATTATCACCGCAGCAAGTCTGGGAATTAAGCCACTATACCGACGATAATTATCAAATTCTCGCTATGGCTAGTGGTTTATACCAACAGTATGAAATCCTGATGCGTCAGAAAAACTATATAGATTATGATGACATGATTTTAGGAGCCTTGCGAGTATTAGAGGAAGAAAAAATTCGCCGACAATGGCAAAAATTTGTCTTTGGAGTCTTTGAAGATGAGGCACAGGATTCTAGTCCTCTCCAAGAAAAACTAATTACTATTTTAGCAAAAAATAATGACGGGGAAATACCTAATTTAATTCGCGTCGGCGATCCCAATCAAGCGATTAATTCTACCTTTACCCCCGCCGATCCTGTTTACTTTAATTGGTTTTGTGAAAGTTGTCAAAACGAAGGCAATTTATCGACTATGAACCAAGCAGGTCGCAGCAATACTAAAATTATTGAAGCTGCTAATTTAGTATTACAATGGGTCGATCGAGATTGGAAACAGGGAAAAGATAATCATAAAGTTACCGAGGCTCCTTTTCGGGTTCAAGCGATTCTTCCCGTCGGTGCTGAAGATCCCCAACCTAATCCAGTTAAGGAGGGAAAAGGATTAGAAATTTATCAACCCGATGACATTTATCAAACAGTAGAATTAATCGAAAAACGTCTGGTTAAATTACTCCAAGAAAACCCTCAACATAATGCCGCTATCCTCGTTAGAGAAAATCGACAAGGACACTTTTTTGCTCAAAAATTCGCCCATTTTTATAAAAGTTATCAAATCAGAATTTTTGAAGCTAATGAGATCGATCGCTTTTCCCAAATTCCCGCCGAAATGCTGAAACTATTGGCTTTTGTCGAACGTCCCCACTCTCCCGATTATCTGAAAGCAGCCTTAGAAGTGTTACAATTGAGGGGTTTAATTACTGCTCAAGATTTAAATCCTTTAGTTACCTATCCCGAACAATTTCTTTATCCTACTCCCCTCGATCCTGAACTGAAATCTAACGAAAAAATCGCCCGTCGTTATTGTTGCAGTTTACTAAAAGCTAGATTAGAATTACCTCATTATCAACTCCTATCTTTTTTCGCTATGACTCTCCAATATTCGGGGTCAGAATTAGCCACATTGCAAAAATTAACCGCCCGTATTTATCAGGAAACTGCTGGTAATAGTTCCCTAAAAAATACAATTAATACTCTTAATGAAATTATCGCATCTGAGCGCTTTGAAGGAGTGGAAGAAGATAACGACGATTGTTATACTCGTCCCGGACAACTGACGATTATTACTATGCACAAAGCCAAGGGTTTAGACTGGGATTATGTTTTTATTCCCTTTCTTCATGAAGATATTATCCCGGGCAAACCTTGGGTTCCCAATGGGGCGAAATTTTTGGGAGATTTTAGCCTTGCAGAAGTGGCACGAGCGCAAATTCGAGCAGCGGTCCATCAACGCTATTTAAACCCCGACAGCATACCAATTATTCCCCCACCTTTAAGCGCTTGGTTAGAAGCTGGACAACTTAAAAAAGCTGAAGAATACCGACTTTTGTATGTAGCGATGACGCGAGCAAAAAGACTTTTATGGATGTCGAGTGAAAAAAAAGCTCCCTTCCGTTGGAACACTTTTCGCGGAGATGAAAGTAGTCAATTACAGGATAAAAATCCCTGTCCTGTCTTTCCTGTTTTAATCAATGCTTTCCCCGATTCTTTCTGTGTTTAACTGTTGCTGCATCATTCTCGGATAAAGAATTAGGAAGACAAACCACCAAAGGAATATAGGAATAGATAGGAGTAGGGTTAACCAGAGACGCTGAGTTAAAAACCAACACCCAGCAATCAGGGTAATTCCTGTCAACAAAATCGACCAAGGTTGACACCAACGGGGTTTGTGATCCCAAACGTTATCGGATTTCGAGTTAGACATTGGTTAAGGTTCGGTAATTTACTAACTTGATTTTATAGCGATCGAGCTTAAAAAACGCTTGGGAAGACCGAAAGAGTCAAAAATTACTCGATTTACTTATTTAAAAATAAGTCCCTGCAATCATAGCCGCTAATAAAATAAAACCGACCCAAACATTTTGACCGAACATTTGACCATAAACTGGTTTAGGTAAATCCGATTGACGTAACAGCCGGTATTGACGCAACCATGCGATCGCCGCTATAGCCAACCCTAGCCAAAAAGAGGCTGATAACTGCATTTTTTGCCCCTCCCAAGCCAATAAACCCACTGTTAGGGAAAAAAAGACCCCCACGGCTTCCGGAGCGTATTTGCCGAAAAATATGGCACTAGAGTTAATACCAACCTTGAGATCATCCTCTCGATCGGACAGAGCATAAATTGTATCAAATGCCAATGTCCAAAAAATCACCGCTCCCCATAATATAAATGTATTACTATCTAACGACCCGGTGACGGCACTCCAACAGATTAAAACCGCAAAACCCCAAGCGAGAGAAAGAACCAATTGGGGTACAGGAAAAAAACGCTTGGCGAGAGGATAGCAGATAATCAAGGGAACGGCGGCTAAACATAGACAAAAACTCAGAAAATTCAGATATAAAGCTAAAATTGCGGCGCAAAAGAAAGCAATCAGAGCGATAATCAAACCAACCTTGATCGATAAAGCTCTGGCCGCTAAAGGACGGTTACGAGTGCGATCGACTTGTGGATCGATATCCCGATCCCAAAGATCGTTAACCACACAGCCGGCGGCGCTAGTGGCCAAAGTTCCCAAAATGATCACCCCGATCAAGGGTAGCGGTGGCACCCCGTCTGCCGCCAAAAATACCGCCCATAAAGCGGGAACCATCAAAATTAACCTACCGGCGGGTTTATCCCAGCGCAAGAGGCGAATAATCGTCATCCAAGTGGGTTCTAGATCGGGTTGGGATATAGTCATAATTTCTCGTAAAAAGTAGAAACTAGGAGTTAAGGGGAATTATGAATTATAAATTATGAATTATGAAGTGGGAAGTGGGAAGAAAAAAGCTGCCTTTTGCCTTTTGCCTTTTGCCTTTTGCCTTTCCTAACCAAGAAGTTAATTTTGCACGACTACTTACTTAACGTGATTACCAGCCCCAACTATTGGGAACGCCTTTAAACGGACCAACTACATCGGAGGTTATCCATCCCCCGTAAAAGTTGCCCGGTTGCGGTTGTACTAATTCCCCGTCGGCATAACAAGCACTCATTTTGGCAGGATAAAAAGCCAGATAATTCTTAATTGCCTGAAACTCTGGTGTCGGGTCCGGATAATACCAAGCGACGTTAATTGCCTGTTGATCCCCAACGGTGATATTGTAATATCCCGCTAGACCTTTCCACTCACAAAAAGACTTTTCTGCTGTGGCTTGCAGGTATTCCATTTTAATATCTTGGGGCGGTAGATAATAAACTGGGGGATGACTGGTTTCTAGAACTCGATAACTGCTTTTAGTATCGGCAATTATCACACCATTAAAGATAATTTTTAGGTGTTTAGGCGATAATTCTAGGCGCGGGGGACGAGGATAATCCCAGACGGATTCCTGTCCTGCTTTTGCTGGTATCGGTTGGGGACGAAACATAATTTTTCTTATATTATTCTCCGAGTCAGTAAACAGTAAACAGTATTCAGTTTACTGCTCACTGTTTACTGTTTACTGATCACTGAAAAGAGTTTTCTCAGGGTTTCCACTCGTTCTCGATTGACATTTAAATCCGATTCTCCTAACCGGGAGGCCGAGCGAACATCGATCGCATTTTTGCTAGGATTAAGAGAAAATTCCAGATCATCGACAAATCCCATCCATTGACTGCTAAATTCGGCGTAGAGATAGTTACTATCTTGGTTAATAATTTTAGTTCTCGGTTGGGAAGCGATAATTTTAGCTAATTGCTCGATCGCTTTTTCCCCGCTACCCTGATAACTAAAGGGTTCGATCGCATGAGCCGGATCCTGACTCTGACTACTAACACAATTAGGAGTGACCGGACAAGGGGCCAGCTTACCTTCCCTGACTCCCAAATAATCGGGACGAGTACCAGCGAATAAACTGACGCTATCGGGAGCAATTAACCTAATTCCTAGCCAGATGAGCAGTATTCCCAGGAAAATAAACGGGGTTAGCCGGAAAGATTTTTTCACCGTGTCAGAAGTTTCAGTCATGCTAGTCTTACAGAATCACTTCAATTAACTTAACATTGATAGGTGTGACAATATCAGGAGATAGAATAAGATGTTTCTCGATGAATTACAACCCGTTGTTAAAGAACTGATTCAACAACCGATCGCTTTTTTCGGTGGTTTTGCCTCTGGATTACTCCACTTGAAACTTTCGGACGATCCCCTCAAAACATGGTTAGAAGAGCAGGGATTAGTCAGTTTTAACGACAATAATCAGGATAACGGCAACAGTCCCCAGTCGATCTCGATCGATTAGGGATCAGGGGTTAGCTGTTGGGGGTGAGGGTATTCTCCCATCCCCAAAACCCCCGCTTACCACCCCATCAGCTTAACTTGTTGCTGAAAGTAGATAAATTTCTTCGGCTACTCGTTTTAAGCGTCTTAATTGCGCTTCCATATCCTTTTTAGTCCATTTAGCGGCGAATTGCTGAAATCCCCACCCCACAATCGGATTAGGAATCGCAAACTCAAAACGATTGATTAAACAAGTGCCGCTGTCATTGGGTTGACATTCCCAGCGATCGCATCCGCGGAAAAAGCCTTCAAATTGCCAGACAATTAACCCCGGTTCCCTCTCAATCACCGTACTTTTTAGCGTCGGCTGAATTAGGGGAATTTGAATCAAAAAACGACTTCTCCCACCGATATCGGTCTTCCAATCGCCGATAGGTTCACAAACTAACACCGGATTCAACCAACGACGCATTAACTCTAAATCCGTGATACAACGCTCCACCGTCGTCGCACTAGCTTTAATCTGAATTGATTGTTCAAATACTTGACAAGATGACATTGATCTGCTTATAAATTGCTGGCTGAGAATTATCAGTGTTCGGACAAAAGTAAAGTTAACTATTGTTTATTTATGTGCGACTACTGACAGCGTTTTTTATTTTAACTTAAGTAAAGATGTGATCAATGGACAGGATCGGGGTAAGCTAAGACCCATTTTAACCGCCTATCTTCATATCCTTAGATTAGCTGAATCTGTCCCAATCCCTTTATTGTTGGCTGTTGCAAAAGTGCCTCATCTCAACCCGCAATTCCATGTGTGGGCAGCTTCTCTGACAATTTTTAACACCTACCTGCTTAACCGCAGAGCAGATTACACCTTGATTGTCTTTAATCGGGATGACAGGATTCGAACCTGCGGCCCCTTCGTCCCGAACGAAGTGCGCTACCAAGCTGCGCTACATCCCGAAAATTTTCAGCTAAATCATCATAGCATATTTTGCCTTGAGTGGGTCGAGACTTGCTAGGATATTAGGGATATAGGCAAAAATTATCGGAGTAGTTCAGGCGTGACGGTCAAACCAGAGTGGTTACGGGTAAAAGCACCGCAATGGCAAAGAGTCGGCAGTGTTAAGGAGGTTTTACGCGATTTAGGCTTAAATACCGTTTGTGAGGAGGCTTCCTGTCCTAATATCGGCGAATGTTTCCACGCGGGGACAGCTACCTTTTTAATTATGGGTCCTGCTTGCACTCGTGCCTGTCCTTACTGTGACATCGATTTTGAGAAAAAACCGCAACCTTTAGACTCCACGGAACCCCAGCGACTAGCGGCAGCCGTGCAACGTCTCGATCTTAATCATGTGGTGATCACTTCTGTCAATCGCGATGATTTGGCTGATGGAGGCGCTAGTCAATTTGTCCGTTGTATCGAGGAAATTCGCCGCATTTCTCCAAAAACCACCATCGAAGTGCTGATTCCCGATCTTTGCGGCAATTGGCAGGCTTTAGCTTTGATTCTTGCCGCTAAACCTGAAGTTTTAAACCATAACACCGAAACTGTTCCCCGTCTCTATCGTCGTGTGCGTCCCCAGGGTGATTACCCGCGTTCTCTAGAATTATTGCAGCGCGCTCGCGCTATTGTTCCCGCTACCTACACAAAATCGGGCATTATGGTGGGATTGGGGGAAACCGACGAGGAAGTGCGGCAAGTGATGGGCGATTTACGGGCCGTCGATTGTGATATTCTCACCATCGGGCAGTATCTGCAACCATCGTCAAAACATCTCGGTGTGCAGGAATTTATCACCCCCGAACAGTTCAAAGCTTGGCGCGAATACGGTGAGTCGCTGGGATTTTTACAAATTGTTGCGAGTCCCTTGACAAGAAGCTCTTATCATGCTGAACAAGTCAGAGCCTTGATGAATTTATATCCGCGAGAGTCTTGAGATGGGGCAGCAATTGCTGAAAAGCTCGTCCTCGGTGGCTAATTTTTCTTTTTAATTCGGGAGACATTTCCGCAAAAGTTAAAGCGTATTCGGGGACATAAAAAATCGGATCGTAACCAAAACCACCCTCACCCCTAGGACTGGTGAGAATTTCTCCTGTACAGATTCCTGTAGAAGTAAAGGCAATCTCACCATCGGGACTAGCGATCGCAATTACACAGACAAAACGGGCCGATCGATCCTGATTATCCCCTAATTCTCTGACTAGGCGATCGATTCTTTCTCGATCATTTTGACCATAGCGGGCCGAGTAGATTCCCGGGGCATTTCCTAACCCAGTTACTTCCAATCCCGAATCATCAGCGATCGACCATTCTCCCAATGTTAGGGCAATTTGAGCAGCTTTTAAATAAGCATTTTCGGCAAAAGTCGTCCCTGTTTCCTCTATCTCTAAATAATCAGGTTTTAACTGCAATTCTAGGTCGATATCGGTTAAGTATTCGCCTATCTCTGCTAATTTACCCGGATTGCTCGTGGCTAGAATTAATTTTTTCATAATCGCTACAATAATACATAAAACCCCAATTGTGAGGAAAGCCTATCGATACCATCTTCGGCAATACCCAGGGACTGAAAGCTAGTCAGATGAAACAGCTACAAAGGCTGTATCATGAACGCTTGCCTATCGACACTCTCACCACCCCAGAATTCGCCCAAAGACTCGCGGCCATTAGTACCGATATCCATCAACCCCTCTGCACCTATATCAACCGTCGCGGCCAGGTAATTCGAGTGGGAGTAGGAACCCCCCGACAAACGCAATTTTCTCTCTTGGAGTTACCCCGCTACGGTTCCGAACGTCTTTGCGGAATTCGTTGCATCGCCACGGAACTTAAGCAGGAACCGCCAAAAGAATCCAGTTTAACGGCCATGGCTTTGCAAAGATTAGACGCACTGGTGATCCTAACATTAACTGGTACAGGCATGATCCGTCGCGGTGGTGGGGCGACCGGTTATGTGGAGCAAGTCTATTTGGCGCATCTCACACCACAAAGTCAAACAAATGTCAATAGTAATATATACTGGTCTGTCTCCCCGCCCTTAAATCTAGAGGATTTAAGCAAACAGGACTTTTTAGAGTTAGTGGAAGGACTAGAGGCGGAGTTTCAGCGAGAATTTACCGCTATAACCGTTGATACAGCCGAAGATCGGGTGCTATTGGTTGGTTTAATGACCGACAACATGAGCGATCGCCAGTTTGAGGACGGTTTAAGCGAATTAGAACGTTTAGTTGATACCGCCGGTGGCAAAGTTTTGCAAGTCACCCGACAAAAACGGGATCATCCCCATCCTCAAACAGTGATCGGTTCGGGAAAAGTGGCAGAAATCGCCTTACAGGTGCAAACTTCGGGGGCTAATTTAGTCGTGTTCAATCGCGACCTTTCTCCCGCCCAAATTCGCAATCTAGAGAACCAAATCGGGGTGAGAGTGGTTGATCGCACCGAGGTGATCCTGGATATTTTCGCCCAACGGGCCCAATCCCAAGCGGGTAAACTACAGGTAGAATTAGCCCAATTAGAATACACTTTACCCCGTCTCACCGGGCGCGGATTAGCCATGTCGAGATTAGGGGGAGGAATTGGCACTCGCGGACCGGGGGAGACAAAATTAGAAACAGAACGTCGAACTATTCAACGTCGTTTATCCCGTCTCCAAGATGAGGTGGATCAACTGCAAGCTCATCGTTCCCGTTTACGCAAACAACGGCAAAAACAAGAGGTGGCCAGCGTGGCGATCGTTGGTTACACCAATGCGGGAAAATCTACTTTAATTAATGCTCTCACCGCTGCCGAAGTTTATACCGCCGATCAACTGTTTGCTACCCTTGATCCCACCACTCGACGCTTAACTATTACCGATCCCCTCACCCAAGTCTCTCACCCCCTCTTACTAACCGATACGGTGGGTTTTATCCATGAATTACCCCCCTCGCTGGTGGATGCTTTTCGGGCAACTTTAGAGGAAGTAACGGAAGCAGACGCATTACTACATCTGGTGGATCTCTCCCATCCAGCTTGGGAAAGTCAGATTGCCTCGGTATTAAAAATCCTCTCCCAGATGCCGATTCAAACCGGTCCGATGTTAATGGTGTTTAATAAGTTGGATCGGGTAAAAAGCGAGGATTTGGAAATAGCTAAGGACAAATATCCCCACGCTGTTTTTATCTCAGCTATTCGCCGGATCGGATTGGAAACTTTAAAACAAAAGTTAATCGATTTAATCACCTAACTAGAGCAGTAAGGAGTCCCACAGAAATAATTTGAAGATTTAATCCTAAAAAATGATATGATAGAGATAGACACGGCGTTTATCAAGCCTGTGTGGTACAGTTAAACCTTTGCTGATTAAGCTTTTCAACATTGATAATGTACCTCTCGCAAACAGGAACCGCTATAGACTAAGCTGTACACTTCATACTTTTTCCGTCTAGGGAAGAGTATTGATCTATCTTGTCTGAGACCCTTGATTTTACCTATATGTTGTACAATGTCTCCCTTTTTCTTGGCTCCATCAGAGATTGTGATGGAGACCTATTTGATTTATTTGCCCAGTCAAGAAATCCTAACTCTCATTTATTAATCCGAGAAACTCATAACCGAAAATTGAACCATCTCGAAGAGAGGCCAATAATTGCTTCTCTTGCGGGTTTTTCAGGTGAAAAAGACGACTTTTAGGCTTCGGCCGTGAGCTAAGTAGTTAGACAAGCTCACTAACACAAACGCTAAGGCTTCGACGGTGAACCTGGCGTTAAAATAATTTATTTGAAACTGCGAAGGTTACATGACATCAGCAAAACTTGGAAGCTATCTCATCCAATTAGTTGACCTATAGAACTCCCTTGAACCCTCTTGCACAATTTTCTTTTTTTGTCAAGTTTTATGTTAAGAAAGATGTGACTAAATGGATAGCTTAATAAGGGGGAATGTGACAATTTTCAACACCTACCTACTTAATTCCTTAAAATTCATGAAAAGATCAAAGCTAGATATAGCCAAACGTCTAAATCGATCCCGAAAAAGGAAACATGATAAATTTCTGACTTCTTCCTTATATTTAACAGTTATACTGGGTTTATGTTATTTGGTTTATCTCAATCTTCCTTGGTCTTTCCATCTTTTCATGCGTTGGGTAACTAAAGGAGGTGATTTAGACAAAATTCCTGCTAAGTTTTATTCAGAACTTAATCAATTGTGTTTGACGGCAGATATAGTCATTTCAAATAAGTGTGAGACGAGGGAAAAATAAGGTAAAATGAAGAGAAACGAGCAATCCATACAGAAAAATGTCTTATAGCCTAGACTTGAGAAAAAAAGTGATCG
>VYKP01000072.1_pt1 | contig 29072 bp, 19 predicted proteins | sample 5114551 | NCBI WGS metagenome assembly VYKP01 (sample SAMN12291777, study PRJNA351875) | freshwater metagenome | isolation source: freshwater lake | place: USA: Michigan, Baseline Lake | collected 2013-08-09
TTTATCTAAGACAATTACCCCCACATCTTCTACTGGCAAAGAATCGAGTAAACTTTCTTGAGTTAGCAGTAGAGAAATTTGGGCATCTTCTGCCATATAAGTCAACCGTTGCTGGGGATAATCTGGGTCTAAAGGTATATAGGCTCCCCCAGCTTTGAGAACTGCTAATAATCCGACAATAACTAACAGTGACCGCTCTAGATAAATGCCGACTAAAACTTCTGAATCTACCCCCAAAGATTGTAAATAATGGGCTAATTGATTGGCACGATGATTTAAGTCTTGATAGGTGACTTTTTCCCCGTCCCATTCTATTGCGATCGCATTCGGGCTTTTTAAAACTTGATGTTCAAATAATTCATGAATACAAACCTTGGGGTTCTCGTAAATATTAGTCTGATTCCATTGAGCTAATAACTTTTGTTCTGACAACGGTAAAATAGGTAATAATTCAATCGATTGTTCAGGATTAACTGCAATTCCTTCTAACAAGGTTTGAAAGTGGGTAATCATGCGTTCAATCGTGTCTTGATTAAACAACGCGCAATTATAATCAAAAGATCCGACTAAACCCTCCGCCGTTTCTTGCATGGCTAAGGTTAAATCAAATTGAGCAATTAAAGCATTCATCGTAACGGGAGTTAATTTTAAATCCGCCATCGAAAAATGATTAATGTGCAGCATATCTTCCCAAGAAAACATCACTTGAAATAAAGGACTATAACTTATATTTCGTTCAGGATTTACCACTTCCACCACCTTTTCTAAGGGTAAATCTTGATGTTCATAAGCTTCTAAAAATACTTGTTTAACTTGATTTAATAAAGCTTGAAATGAGAGATTTTCTTTAAACTGAGTCCGAATGGGTAAGGTATTAACAAAGCAACCAATTAAGGGTTCAATTTCAGGAAAATGTCGATTGCCACTGGGAATCCCAATCACAATATCTTCTTGACGGCTATAGCGATATAATAAAACATTAAACGCCGTTAACAGCGTCATATTCAAAGTAGCGGTTGACGTTTGGCTAATATTTTTCAGGTGTTGGCTTAATTCTGGACTTAGTTTAAATGTACAATTATTGCCTTTAAACGTTTGTATGAGAGGACGAGGATGATCAGTGGGAATTTCTAATAAGGGTGGAATTCCGGTTAATTGTTGTTGCCAATAATTAACTTCCTGGGTGAGTTTATCTCCTTGTAACTGTTGTCTTTGCCAAACGGCAAAATCACCATATTGAATAGGTAAATCGGGTAAAGGATTAGATTGTTTTTGTAAAAAAGCTTCATATAAACGAGAAAGTTCTTGTAGTAAAACTTTCATTGACCAGCCATCAAAAATAGAATGGTGTAAACTCAAAAATAAAAGATAAGAGTCAGCTTTTAATTTAACCAAAAAAGTCCGCATTAAAGGAGCTTGGGTTAAGTCAAAGGGAGTATAAATTTCTTGTTCGGTTAATCGCTCTAATTCTTGAGTTTGTTCCCTAGAAGATAAGGACTGTAAATCCACTAAAGGGAAATTTAACTGAATTTTCGGTTTAATAATTTGTCGGGGAATTTCGTCAACTTCTTGAAAACAAGTTCGCAACAATTCATGACGTTGCATAATAGTTTCTAAAGCTTTTTTAAAGATATCAATATCCAAATTGCCTTCAATTTGAAAGCGAAACGCCATATTATAGGTATAGCCGTTAGCTTCTAATTGGTACAAAAACCAAAGTCGTTCTTGAGAAAAAGAAAGCGGTACAAGTTGAGACGGATTCCTAGTAGGTATCGTATTTGTTTTTACACCGATTCCTTTTTTTTGTAGTAACAGCTTGAGTAATTTCTGTTTGTCTTGAGAGTTATGGTTCATTTTTGACATGGTTTAAATAGGATTAATTTAGTGAAGGTTGGTTTAATGGATATAAATCAACCTAAAAATTGTTTAATTATTGATGCTAAATAGCAGTATAACCTCCATCTACCATTAAAATTGCTCCAGTTACATACGAGGAAGCTGCGGACGCTAAAAACACGACAGGGCCAATTAACTCTTCTAAATCTCCGGTTCGTTTCATGGGAATTCTAGTATATAATTCGTCCATTTCATCGGAAGTTGAACGTAAACCTTCTGTTCCTTCCATCATATTATTCATATACCCCGGTGCAAAAGCATTGACTCGAATTTTGTGACTAGCTAATTCGACCGCTAGGGATTTTACTAATTGATTGACACCACCTTTTGCGGCGCTATATGCTCCTGAAGATTTGGGAACAGCAACGAAAGCACAGATAGAAGAATTCATAATAATTGATCCCTTTGTTCCTTGTTTGATCATTTGTTTGGTTGCGAGTTGAGCGCAATTAAAATAACCTTTTAAGTCAACATTAATAACCTGATCCCATTCAAATTCCTCTAATTCATCAGTGTTTTTGAGAATTTCAACCCCTGCATTACAGACCATAATATCGAGTTGACCATAATTAGCAACCGTCTGGTTAATTAAATTCTGACAAGCTTGACGTTGACGAACATCGGTCTGGATTGCGATGGCCTCGCCTCCTGCTTCTTGAATCAGTTGAACCGTTTGTTCAGCACCAACTTGATTAATATCACCAATTACTACCTTAGCTCCAGCTTGTGCTAATCCTTGCGCTAATACCCGACCAATTCCTCGGGCAGCACCCGTGATAATTGCAACTTTACCTGTTAAATCAAAGAGATGATTTGTCATTTTTTTCTGTATTTTTTTTGTAATTATACCATTTTTAAAGCTAGGGAAATACGCTTAAATTTATTTATTTTTAAAGGTTGTGATTAGACGTGCTACAGTGGGATTTTCAAAAAAATTACGCAAAGTACAATTAATTTTAAGAATTTTACCGATTTTATCAATTACCTGAATAACTTTTTGAGAATCCCCGCCAAGGTCAAAAAAGTTATCATTAACACTAATTTCTTCTAATTCTAAAACTTCTTGCCAGATATTGATCATGGTTTCTCTAGTTAGATTATGGGGTAAGTCATTAGATTTAATTTCATTGATTGATAAAGACAAGGGGGAAGTATTGTCTGAGAAAGAGACGGATTCAGAGAAAGGACATAGATCAGAAATAGTTTTATTAGGATCAGTGACAATATTCTTCAATAACTGCTGAAAATATTGTTCCATTTGAGTAATAGTTTCAGCCGTAAATAAATCAGCTTTGTACACGAAAGCACCTCTCATACCTTGCTCAGTTTCTTCAAGGGATATAGTTAAATCATTTTCGGCACTATGGGGTTCTATATCCATTTTTAATAACTCGTCTGTGACTGTCAGATTGATGAATTTTAAATCTTGTTTAGGAGCATTCTGGAAAAGGAAAATGACTTGATGAAACAAAGCATATTGAGTATCCCTAATGGGTTTTAATTTTTCCACTAACGTGATAAAAGGAATTTCTTGATAAGCATCAAACTCTAAACTCATCTCTTTTACTTGATGCAGCAAGTCTCGAAAATTGGCTTGACCTTCTACATGAGTATATAAGGGGAGAAACTGAACCATAAGTCCGATTAAATCTTGTGTTTCGGGTTGGTTACGATTAGCCGCAACTCCACCAATAATAATTTCTGTCTGTTGTGTATAGTAAAAGAGTAATATTTTTAAGGCGGCTAATAAAGTCATATATAAAGTCGCTTTTTCTTGATGACTTAATGACTTTAATTCGTCTGTTAAGTTTTGGGAAATAAGGAAATGATGAATAGCTGCTTCAACAGGTTGAGCCGTTGTGCGTGGGTAATCAGTAGGAAGTTTTAAAATGGGTGGGTTAATCCCTATATGTTTCTTCCAAAAATTCAGCTGAGATTGCCATGAATTATCTTTTATTGATTGCCATTGCCACAGAGAAAAGTCACCATATTGAATCGGTAATTCAGGCAAAGGTGAAGGTTTATTCAGACAAAAAGCTTCATAAAGAATGCCTAGCTCTTTAGTCAAAATATTCAAAGACCAACCATCAGCAATAATATGATGGATTGTCATAATTAACAGATAGTTATTTTCAGCAAATTTTATAATTTTACTGCGAAATAATGAATCTTTTTCTAAATCAAAAGTTCGGTTAATTTCTGCTGATAACAATCTTTTGGTTTCTTTTTTTTGCTCCAGTTCACTAAGTCTTTGTAGGTCAAGAATTGAAAAATCAAAAACTGGATCATCTGTAATTTTTTGGAACACTTTTCCATCTATACAAGTAAAAGTTGTCCGCAAACTTTCATGACGTTTGACAATTTCTCTTAAGCTTTCCTCTAGTGCAGGAACATTAAGCAAGCCTTCAATGCGATAAATACAAGGCAAGTTATAAATACAATTTTCTGGATAAAATTGAGCAAAAAACCAAAGTTCTAACTGAGTTAAAGAGATAGGAATTAATTCAGAGTTGGATGATTGGCGTTTAGGTATAGTATTTACTTTTTTAAAACTAATACCTTTTTTTTGAAGCAGGAGCTTGAGTAATTTTTGTTGATCTTGAGAGTTGTTTTTCATTTGTAATTAATAATTCAGAAGTGGTTGACTTATTTTTTTTAGTTTTGAGATAATAAAGCTTGAACTTCTTCTGGTGAAAGTCTAGAAATTTCTTGAACCGTTACGGCAATTTCATTTAGTAACCCTTCATTCCCCACTAATTCAATCATGACTGGAGTTAATTGGCTGATGGTTGAGTGATTAAAAAGTTGACGCACAGAAACTTCAATTTCTAAGGTTTGACGGATTTTACTAATCAGTTGAATTGCTTTTAAAGAATGCCCACCTAACAGGAAGAAATCGTCTTCAATCCCAACTCGTTCGACTTCTAAAATTTCTGCCCAAATTACCGCTAAAACTTCTTCAATTGCAGTTCGAGGAGCGACATAATTTTGAGTTAACGATAAGGGGTTTTTATCGGGTATTGGTAAGACTTTTCGATTAACTTTACCGTTAGGACTGAGTTGAAAAGATTCCATCACCACAAAAGCAGAGGGAATCATATAATCGGGTAGCCAGTTTTCAAGAAAATGACGTAATTCAACTTGGTTTATGGTTTCACTTGGACGGGGAATAAAATAAGCGGCTAAATATTTTTCTCTGGCTGTTTCTCCCTGAACTGTAGCAATGGCTTGAGCAATTTGAGGATGTTGATTTAAAATAGTTTCTACTTCCCCTAATTCAATTCTATAACCTCTAACTTTGACCCCATCGTCAATTCTTCCTAAATATTCAATGTCTCCATTGGGTAAATAACGAGCTAAATCTCCAGTTTTATACAACAATGAATTATCGCTAAAGGGATTAGGAATAAATTTTTCTTGGGTTAATTGGGGATTGTTGAAATAACCCCGCGCTAAACCGCCACCCGCAACATATAACTCCCCAGTGACTCCGATGGGTAAGGGTTGAAGATGGGAATTTAAAATATAAACTTGCACATTAATCGCGGGTTTACCAATGGGAATATACTTCGGCCAAAGCTCAGGATTGGGTTCAAAGGTATAACTGGTAACGATATCCGCTTCTGTGGGTCCATAATAATTGTAAAGGGTACAATGTTCGAGTTTTTTGAATGCAGAAATCATCGTTGGAGTAATTTGTAATTGCTCTCCAGCTGAAATAATTTCACGCAAGTTAGCAAATAAGTAGGTTTCCTCACTATAGGTTTCAATTAATTGTTGTAACAAAGTAACGGGCAAAATCGCTTTACGAATGGGGTTATTTGCCAACAATTGACTTAATTTAGCCAGGTCTAAGCGAGAATCTTCTGGAACAATAAATAAGCTTCCCCCTAAACACAACGCGGCAAAGATTTCGTGATAGCTGACATCGAAATTAAAGGGAGCAAATTGTAAGAAATTCCTTTCGGATGATGTTTTTAATTGATGATGCTCAATAATATTCGTTAAGGATTGATGCAGGATCATAATCCCTTTAGGTACACCCGTAGAGCCTGAACTGTAAATAATATAAGCCAAATCCTTTAAACTCACGGGTTTGTCAAGATTAGTCTTGGGTTCTAAGGCAATTTCTGACCCTTGTTTATCCAATAAAATCCGTTGAGAAATGGTTTCACTGTTTAAGAGTAACTGACAATCTTTTTGGGTTAAGAGGGTTTTCAGTTGGGTATCTTGCAGGATGTAAGAAAGTCTTTCTTGAGGATAGGTTGGGTCTAGGGGAACACAAACGCCGCCTACTTTTAACACTGCTAAAACGGCAATTACCATATTAACAGACCTTTCTAAACACATCCCCACTAAAGATTGAGAACTCACCCCAATTTTTTGTAAATAATGAGCCAATTGATTAGCAGATTCATTCAGTTCTCGGTAGGTTAATTGTTGCTCTTGAAAAACAACGGCAATGGCTGAAGGAGTTTTGAGAGTTTGTTGCTCAACTAATTGATGAACGCACTGTTTTAGAGGCTTTTGGGGTGCAGTTTGATTCCATTCAATTAATAATAATTGATATTCAGCTTCCGTTAATAAAGGTAAGTCTTGAATCCGACGATGGGGATTAATGGCGATTCCTTCTAATAAGGTTTTAAAATGACCTAACATCCTTTCAATGGTGTCATTTTCAAATCGTTCTTGAGGATAAATAATTTTAATACTTAAGGCTTCTCTAGGGGTGACAATCACCGTTAAGGGGTAATCAGCATTGCCATAATCTTGCATTTCACCAACTTGTAAACCACCTAAATTCTCACTATCATTGTCGCTAAAGGGTAAATTTTCAAAGACAACAAAACTTTCAAAAACTGAATGAGGGGAGGGAATTTCACTCCATTTTTGAATATCAATTAGAGAACTATAACTATATTGCTCTCGTTCTAAATGCTCTTGTTGTAATTGTTGAAACCAAGTTAATAATTCAAGTTGAGGCTCAATTTGGATGCGAACGGGTAAGGTATTTAAAAACATCCCTACCATCGATTCAATCCCTGTAAAATTGGGCGGTCGTCCCGAAACTGTTGCCCCAAATACAATATCAGATTCACTACTATAATGATGTAATAGTAAAGCCCAAGCTCCTTGAATTAGGGTAGAAAGAGTAAGGCGATATTCTTGGGCGAGTAATTTCAGATGACTGGTAGTTTCTGGAGAAAGTTTTGATTTTTGATCAAGATAATTTTTACTTTGAGTAACAAGAGGATTTAACGGTTTATCAACTACTAATGGGGTCGGAGAGGCAAAACCTTGAAGATTTTGTCGCCAAAAGCGTTCGGACTGAGTTTGATCTTGCTGTTGTACCCAATTAATATAGTCTTGGTAAGGGCGAGGTGTCGGTAAATTGACGGGTTGATGGTTGATGAGTCCAGCGTAAAACTCGAAAACTTCTTTCAACAGAATTGCTGTTGACCAACCATCTAATAAAATATGATGTCCAGTATTAATAAATTCATATTTTTGATCTTCGACTTGAATTAAATGACATCGAATTAAGGGGATTTTATCTAATTCAAAATATTGCTCTTTATCAGAGGTTAATAATTCCTGAAATTTAGTTTCTTGTTCGGCGGGAGAATGCGATCGCCAATCTTGATTAAACCAAGGCAAGGTGACATTTTTTCTAACCACTTGCAAAGGCTGTTTGGTTTTTTTCCAAGCAAAACAAGTCCGTAAAATACTATGTCTATCTACTACTTTTTGCCAAGCTTGTTGGAACGCATTAATATCTAAATTGCCTTGCAAGGTGATTTGAATTTGTGATAAATACGTCTTTGATTCTGGATTATATAAAGAATGAAATAGCATCCCCTGCTGCATGGTAGAAAGGGGATAAATGGATTCAATATCTTTTTTACTAACCTTAGATTGTTGAGGTGTGACCATTGTTTTTCCCAATAGATTAAATAAAAATGTGCGTGAGTTTCTTGAATCAAACTTAGAACGAATTACCTTTAAGGCTCTTCTAGGTTCTGTGTGATAAGTTTAACTTACAATATGATTGATCGATCTTTGTGTCCTCTGTGTCTCTGTGGTTCCTTCCACCCCCTCGCTAGTAGGATTAATTTTATCCCAAATTTTGGCAACAATTTCTGGATTTAAATTATGAACATGATACACCGCTTTTCCTGCAAAAGTTTTTTAATGGCAAGATAAGGATTAGCAGAACCAACTTTACCCATTTGATAAACTAGGATCACCGGAGTTTGTTGAAGCTCCTGTTTAAATTTGCGTTGCAGCCTCCAAATATTAAAATTATTAATAATACTGGAAAAAATGGGAAAGTTACGAGTATCTTTAGTCGGATAGTAGGGAACAAATTTGTCTAACATTTGAGATTTAGATTGGCTATTCATGAACCTTGTGGTTGTTGATTTTTACTTGATGGATAAGTTTAAAATGCTGACGAGGATAAACCCCCATCGAGGGGAATAGTAATTCCCGTTATATAACTCGCACATTCTGAAGCTAAAAATACAACGAGATTAGCAAATTCTTCAGTCGTACCAATTCGATTCATGGGAATTGTTTTTAGAATTCTTTCTCGGATTAAATCTGGGGTCGTTCCCTCCTTTTTGGCATAAATTTCTAAATATTCTCGATGTCTAGGGGTGTCAATAACGCCGGGGTTAACACTATTAATTAAAACATTATAGGGGGCGGTTTGTCTAGCTACTGATTTGGTAAAATTCATTAAAGCTGCATTGACAACACCGGATTTAACTAAACGAGGGGAGGGCTCTTTTCCCGATGTGCCAATGATATTAACGATTCTTCCCCAATGTTGTTTTTTCATAATCGGTAATACTAAATTGGTTAAGCGAATATAACCGATTAATTTTCCTTGAAAAACGTTTAACCAATCTTCATCGGAAAGGTTTTCAATTAAATTTTCAGCAAAGTTAGCTCCTTCAGAATTATTGACTAAAATGTCAATTTTGCCATATTGATTTAAAGAGTCCTGTATTAATTGTTCAGAATCTTGAGCTTGATGGACATCAGCTACTAAACGCAGAATTTGTTGGGCAGGATAAGCTTGAGCCAGAGATTGATAAGCTTGTTCTAAGCGTTGGGAATTGCGACCACAAATAATTAAGTGACAGCCTTCTTCTGCTAATTTTTCAGCAATGGTAAACCCAATTCCCGCACTACTTCCCGTAATCAAAGCCACTTTATCTTTTAATCCTAAATCCATAAACTTTCTCCTAGCATTTTGTGGTTAAACTTAAAATTTTAAAACGAACTAAATTAAAATTTTAATCAAATTAATATCTTGATTCGATGAATTATATCCCTTTTTTAAAACTTTTGAAGGAGCATAATAAATTTGACCATATTCTAAACACTGTTCTTCATTTTCTATGAAAATTTCTAATTTTCCATTCAAAATAAATCCGATTTCTTCTTGCTCACCTTGATGTGGGGGAATGGAATAACCAGAAGGTATTTTCATCATCACGATTTCAAACCAAGAACCCTTAGCCGATTGACAAGGTAAATGAGTGATTTTATCTTGGTTGTTTGATAGGGTTAATAAAACGTCTTCTGAAGGTAAAGAAGAGGTAATCCGTTTAAGATCAAATCCAATCATCGGTTCTGACAAGGGATTAACAAAACCATGGGAAACATTAGCATCGGCGACATGAATATCTTGTAAAGCTCTCAAGGGTTTAATCACATCTTTAATATACAGTTCCAGTTCTCCTGAGAGTACCATGCCAATTTGACTTTCAGGATGTTGGTGGGATTCAAGTTTAGCATTAGGAGCTATAACGGATAATTGAAAAATGGTATCTTGGCATTGAAAAACCTCTAATTCTACATGAGGATTGAGTTTAATAGGTTTGGGAATTGGGAAAAATTCAGACATGATTTTAGGTGACAAGTTCAAAATGAAATTGAGATTTAAACTCTCAATTATTTTTCTGTGATGAAGGCAACTATTTTGAGCGGATAGGGAGCTTTTTTAGGTATGCACAGGTAAATAAATATTTTGAATCATGGTGTTTTCCTTTTTGTGAAATAAAGACCAACTCATCTCAATTTTACCATATTGTGAAATAAATTCTAAATCATGTTCTCGGAGGGCATTTTCATTGGTAATGGCTAAATCTGCCAACCCCTGTTTAACTTGAATAGCGGCAACACTGGTAGAATTCACAAATTTGATTTTAATCTTGTTTTGATTAAGGTCGCTAGGTAATAAATAGGGAAGTAAAGGAAGAGGAGCGGGATGAGTAACCAGGGTACAATTTTCTACAACAATTTCTTCATTTTTTCGCTTGGCTAATCCGTAAACGGGTGTGGGATAGGTGAAGATAAAACCTAGTTTAAAATTCGGTTCCATATAGAAATCATTAATTCTTTCATAGGCATGGGGTACTAACGCCAAATCTATCTGATTGTCGAGTAAAGATTCTTTTAAATCTGTAAAGCTATCAAATAAATGACTACTAACCGAAATCTGTTGTAATTTCCATTGAGAAATTAGATAATTTAAGGTTTGTTCGCTGCTGGTTTCTTTGGGACCCAAAGTGCCAACGCTTAAAGTTTTGACATCAAGCTGGGGATAACACAATTCCATTGAAAACTTTAACATGGTTTTAAGGCTCCTGAATGTTTAAGGGCGGATAAATTAGGATTTCCGGTACAAAATAAAACAATTTCAAGTTCAGCAATTAAAAATTTTACTAACTCATCAACGGCGGCTTCTGATTCAATCGCTGCTACGAGAAACGGTCGAGCCAACCCTCCTAAATCGGCTCCTAGAGCGATAGATTTGGCAATATCTAAGCCATTTTTTAAGCCACCAGAAGCAATTAAAGGAATGGTTGAATTGAGGGACCGAATGGCGGTAATACATTCAGCCGTAGGCAAACCCCAATCGGCAAAAACTTGTCCGAGATGCCTTTGTCTGTTGTCTTTGGCTCTTTGGCTTTCGACTTTGGCCCAGGACGTGCCTCCGGCCCCCGCCACATCAATCGCGGCGACTCCGGCTTCAATTAATTTTTTGGCCATCACCGCAGAGATGCCATTTCCGACTTCCTTGGCGATGACGGGAACGGGTAATTGAGCGCAAATTTGCTCTATTTTAGCGAGTAACCCTTTAAAATTAGAATCGCCTTCCGATTGCACCCATTCTTGTAAAGGATTGAGATGCAAAATTAAGGCATCAGCTTCTAATAATTCCACCAGTTTTAAACAGTCTTCTAAACCGCAGCTGTAATTTAACTGTACAGCCCCTAAATTCGCTAACAGGAGAATATCTGGCGCTAGAGAACGGACTGCAAAGGTCGGCGCTAATTCCGGTTGTTCGAGTGCGATGCGTTGAGAACCCACCCCCATCGCTAAACCATAACGTTGAGCGACCGTTGCCAATCGAGTATTGACTAAATGGGCTAATTCCGTTCCTCCGGTCATGGAAGAGATGAGAATTGGCGCTTTTAAAGATTTCCCCAAAAAGGTTGTCCCCAGTTCAATATCGCTGCGGTCAAGTTCAGGAAGACAACAATGGGTAAAGCGATATTTTTCTAAACCGTTTGTAAGTTGTTGAAATTCTACATCTTCTTCGATACAAACTCGCAGATGTTCGCTTTTACGATTTTCAATTTCACTGGGAAGATTAGGCTGTGACATAGTTGTTATCAAGTATGAGGGTTAAACATTAAGTTGAGGTTAAAAATCGAGTTCTGAAAGCAGTTCATCTAGTTCTACCTGATTAAGATCCGCATCGGGAAAATCCGATGGAGTATAGCCTCCTTCTACCGATAAACAATGGTTAATCAGGCTTTCTAAAGAATCTCGATAGGCAGCGGCTAAATTTTTGATCGTTGTTTGATGATGAAAATTCTCACTATATTGCCATTCTATATCAAGTTGCCCATCAACCACAATTCCATGAATCGCAATTAAATGGGAACGTTGTCCCAAAGGACTATGAATGGAACCACTGGATGCTTGAGATAATTTCCAGCCTATCTCGCCGATTTGATGGCTGGTAAATTGACCTAAATAATTAAAGCTAATTTGAGCTTTTGGATAGTTTTTTAGCGGGGATTGAATTGTTAAATCTGAGTTGAGATAATATCCAATTCCATAATCAAATCCTCGATTCGGAATTGGTCTTAATTGCTCTTTAATGGACTTGAGACATTCACCGGGATGGTGAAGATTTTCTAAGGTCAAAAATACGGGGAAAATACTGGTAAACCAACCCACAGTTCGAGATAAATTCACGGATTCAATTACATTCTCTCTTCCATGACCTTCCATGTCAAGCAAAAGCTTATAACTTCCTGTCCAACGGCCAAAAGCTTGGACTAAAGCGGTTAATAAAATATCATTAATTTGGGTGTTATAAGCTTGCGGAACCTCCTGTAAGAGTAAGCGGGTTTGTTCTTCGGTTAAGGTGAAAGAAACCGTTTTGGCATGGGCAACAATGTTAGATTGTGTATCCCCCTGAATATCTACAGGAAGAGGAAAAACCGATGAAAAATCACGGTTTAGCCAATACTTGAATTGAGCGTAAAACTCTGGGGTTTTAGCATAGTTTTGCAGTTCCTCAGCCCAAGTTTTAAAAGAACTGGTTTTAGGAGGAAGTTGCAGAGGCTTTTGGTTTTCTAATTGCTGGTAAATCGTAACGAAATCTTCGAGGATAATCCGCCAAGAAATTCCATCTACTGCTAAATGATGAATCACAATTAACATTTTTCCCCTCTCAGCCAAGGCGAAGAAAACCACCGCCATTAAGGGGCCTTCCTCTAAATTCAGTACCCGTTGTTGAACCTCAGAAATTTCTGCCATCTTGGTCAATTGTTCATGGTAAGATAGATGGGATAAATCCACCTTTTCAAAGGCAAAATTATTGCAATCATCGCTGTGATTTTGTTGCCATTGTTCTCCTTTTTGAACAAACCTTAACCGCAGCGCGTCATGGTGATAGAGTATTTTAGAAATAGTTTGTTTTAATAAATCTGGTTGTAGATTATTGGGAACTTCTAACAAGATAGATTGATTAAAGTGATGACGTTCGGGCCAGTTTTGTTCAAAAAACCATTTTTGAATCGGTGTTAACGGGACTTCACCTGTAACTAATCTCTGGTCAATTTCAATGATAGCAGTTGTCTCCGCTACGGTGGCTAATTGAGCGATAGTTTGATGACTAAATAATTTTTTAGGAGTAATTTGTAATCCCGCTTGATTAGCTTGAGCAATAATCTGAATGGCTAAGATAGAATCTCCTCCCAACTCAAAAAAGTTATCGTTAATACTAATAGTTTTAAGTCCTAAAATCCTTTGCCAAATTTCAGCGAGAACGCGTTCTGTTTCTGTACTTGGGCTGAAATTGATGGCAGCTTCATTCTCTAATTCTAGTGCAGGTTGTGGGAGAGCGCGACGATCAATTTTACCATTAGGGGTTAGGGGAAAAGCGTCTAACAAAACGAAGAAAGCAGGAATCATATATTGAGGTAACTTTTCTTGCAAAAATAGACGCAATTGAGAAACAGTTAAGTTTTGAGAGGCAATCACATAAGCACATAAACGCTTAACACCGGGTTGATCTTCTCTGGCAATAATAATCGCTTCTTTAACTTGGGGATGTTGATTGAGAATGGTTTCAATTTCCCCTAATTCAATTCTAAAACCTCTAATCTTAACTTGATGATCAATACGACCCACAAATTCAATTTGTCCGTCGTTTCCATAACGAACTAAATCACCGGTTTTGTAAAGGCGATCACTGAGTTTTTGACTAAAAGGATTAGCAATAAATTTAGAATCGGTTAACTCTGGACGGTTGAGATAGCCTCGTGCTAATCCAACGCTGGCAAGATGTAATTCCCCAGGAACACCAATAGGAACGGGTTGGAGATAGCGATCAAGAATATAGATTTTGGTGTTGGCGATCGGACGACCAATGGGCAGCATATCCATGTCTTCAAAGCATTGTGCAACTGTAGCACAGACAGTGGATTCCGTTGGCCCGTAAGCATTAAAAAAACGCCGTCCATTAGCCCATTGAATAACCAAAGAAGGAGGGCAGGGTTCTCCCGCAACAATGATATTCTGCAATGCTGGCAAGTTCTCACTGGACAGAGCGGCGAGTGCTGATGGCACAAGAGTCAAATGGGTAATCTCCTGCTCTTGTAACAGTTCCAGTAAAGGTTGTCCTGGTTGTAGTTCTTCCCGCGTTCCCAGATAAAGCCTTGCCCCCGCACAAAGAGCCATGACAATTTCCCAAATAGAAGCATCAAAGCTAATGGATGCAAACTGAAGGACACAACTATCTGGCTGCACGTTAAATAGCTTGATTTGTGCTTGGGATAGATTACACAATCCTCGATGAGCAACGAGAACTCCTTTCGGCTTTCCAGTTGAGCCAGAAGTGTAAATGACATAAGCTAAGTTCTCTGGTGTTAGGCTAGTGATAGGGGAACTTTTACTTTCGGTAGAGATTTCTTTCCAATCGGAATCTAAGCAAATTACTTGTGCTTGATGCTGTGGTAACGAGGTGACCAGTTTTTCCTGAGTCAATAGAACTGCTAGTTGCGAATCATCGAGCATATAAGCGATCCGCTCAGATGGATAAGTAGGGTCTATGGGAACATAAGCACCAGCTGCTTTCAGGATACCTAAAATCCCTACTATCATTTCAAGGGAAGGTTCGATACAGATGCCCACCAGTGTTTCTGGTTTTACCCCCAAGGTTTGTAAATAGTTTGCTAATTGGTTCGCCTTGCTGTTTAGTTCTCGGTAGGTTAGCTGTTCGCCTTTAAAAATTAGTGCTATAGCATCTGGTGTTTGTTCTACCCACGCTTCAAATAGTTGATGAATACATAGATTTTGAGGATAGTCTTGTTGAGTTTGATTCCAGTCTTCTAATAATTGCTGTTTTTCTGGTTCAGTTAGTAAAGGTAATTCCCCGACGGTTTGCTGAGGATTGGCTACAATTCCTTTTAACAAAGTTTGGAAATGACCCACCATGCGGGTGATTCTTTCAGGGGTAAATAGGTCGCTATCATATTCCCAAAAACCTTCTAAATAAGCTCCTTTTTCGGTTTCGATTTCTTCTAAAATTAAGCTGAGATCAAATTTAATTCTCTGGTTTTCGACGGCTAAATATTGAGCCTTTAAATCAGGTAATTCTAAAGCATTGAGGGGGGCATTTTGCAGCGCAAACATAACCTGAAATAAGGGATTATAACTTAAACTTCGTTCGATTTCTAACCCATCAACCACTTGCTCAAAGGGGACATCTTGATTAGCATACGCTTCTAAAACAACATTGCGAGCTTGCTGTAATAATCCCGAAAAAGTCGGATTTCCTTCTAGGGAATTCCGCAACACTAAAGTATTGACAAAAAAACCAATCAAAGGTTCAATTTCTTGTCGGTTTCGGTTGGCGGTGGGTGTCCCGATTAAAATATCATCTTGGCCACTATAACGGAAGAGTAAAGTGTTTAAAGCAGCCAGTAATGTCATAAATAAAGTCACCCCCGACTTTTGGCTCAAAAGTTTCAGTTTTTCTGTGAGTTCTGAGTCAATTTGAAACGAGATACTATGACCTCGAAAATTGGCAGTAGCTGGACGGGGTTTATCGGTTGGAAGTTCTAATAAAGGAGGAGCGCCCGTTAATTGTTTTTTCCAATAATTTAACTGATTTTCTAAGATTTCACCTTGTAACCATTGTCTTTGCCATACCGCAAAATCCGCATATTGTATAGGTAATTCGGGTAAATCTACGGTTGAATTGGATAAAAATGCTTGATAAAATTTAGATAATTCTTTAAATAAAATGCTTTTTGACCAACCATCGATAATAATATGATGGAAGACGTTGACTAAAATATAATTTTCATATCCCAGATCAAACAGAGTACATCGTAATAGGGGAGATTGAGTTAAATCAAAGGGTTTTTGTAGTTCTTTAATAATCTGTTTGTCAATTTGCTCTTGGGGGATATCTTTTAAATTAACAACTAATAATTTAATCTTCAGAGATGGAGCAATTTTTTGAATAGGTTTTCCTTCAACCATTGGAAAGCTTGTGCGTAAGCTCTCATGCCGTTGAATAATAGCATTAATCGTTTGCTCTAAAATATCAATGTTTAAGCGTCCCGTTAAACGGAGGGCTAGGGCTTCATTATAAGCTGGATTTTGCCGATCCATCTGATAGAGAAACCACATTCTCTGTTGAGCAAAAGATAGAGGTAACTCTTCAGTTCTGGCAACGGGATCAATAACCGATTCAAGGGGTTTAGACGGTGTTGTTGCGCTTCTTAAAAAAGTGAGAATTTCTGGTTTTCTTGTCCCGATTTCTTGCTTAATTTCCGGTGTCATCGCTCCCTGGGGAGCTTGATATTTTAACTTTTCTTCCTCAAGCCAAAGCTTGATGTCTAAACTATTTAAGTAAGATAAAAATTCTGCGACTTTCATTAATAGTATCCTTTTCCCTAATTGATGTTCTGGTATTTTTGGAATGGGGGGGGTGATGTTTGGCTGGGTTCAGTAGCTCAAGCTAGAGCTACTGTTAGAGATATAATCAACGGTTCTCATAAATTTAAATACCCTCAAAGACTAAACACTATCGCACAAATAAAGGTTATCAATGGCGAGGAGTCAGTGGTTATTGTTAAAGTCAGTTACTATGGGAGCAACCGCTTACATACTCCACAAAAAGACTGTTTGGCTACTTATAGCACATTCTGGATGATAAATTTTAGTGATGGATACAATTTTTTACATTTTTTCCAAAATGGCTCTGAAAAGCTTAAATTTTAGTTAAGCTATTTTCATAATTCTCCTTCTTCATAATTTTCTGAGGCTGTTGTCATAACTTTACCACTTTTGGATAGACTGTGACTATTTTTGGCTACATTAAGCACCTCAATCGTTTGAGTTAAACTGGCAACGGTTGGATATTCTAACAAACTTTGCAACGACAATTTTACCGAGAAAACATCGCGTAAACGAGAAATGACTTGACTCGCCAGTAAAGAATGTCCTCCTAGTTCAAAGAAATTGTCATGAATTCCAATTTGAGATAAATTTAACACCTTTTGCCAAATGTTAGCAACTTGACGTTCAGCTTCCGTTCTGGGTGCTATCAATTCGTTATTTTCTTTGCCTTGGAGTTCCTTGAGTAATTGCCGCTTATCAATATCTCCATTATCCTTGATAGGGAGGGATTGCCGCAGCACCAGGGGACATTGATAGGACGTTCCAAATCGATCTTTTAGACTAACATGATCAGGTAGATTGACCGATTGAATTGTAGATTTACGGGTGTAATAAGCCGTTAACTTTTGGCATCCTTCCGACCCAGATGTGAAACGATTAATCTTGCCATTACTACCATCTAAACCGATCATTAATTGTCTTTGGTTGTGATATAAACTCGTTAGAAATGAGTCTAAACCTTGCCGCACCGTCATATCATAATACCCTTGAGATCGGGTTATGTATTGCATCTGATAACCTTGGCTAATCCCGGTTTCTTGCCAAGTTGTCCAACTATAACAATAACTGGGGAACAAATTCTTAGATTCTTGATAGGTATTCAGAGACTCAAGGAAACTATTAGCCGCCGCGTAGGAACCCAAAGCCGCTCCTCCAAAAAAACTAGCCAAGGAGGAAAAACTAATAAAAATTCCCTGAGATTCTTTAAGAAGTTGATGTAAAACCCAAGTTCCTATTACTTTAGGACGAAGAATTGTCGATAAACCGTCTTGAGTTTCGTCCAGAAGTAAACAATCTTTGTAAATTCCAGCCAGATGAATCACCCCATTAAGTTCTCCTTGCCATTGTTTTTTCACCTGTTCTACAGTCTGTTTAACTTGAGGGAAATTAGTCACATCTACCGCTTGATAAATTACTTCTCCCCCAAGATTTTCTAAAGCTTGGAGATTTTTTATTTTTAAGGATAATTGATCTTCGGTTTTGAGGTACTCACTCCAGAGATGTTTTTCTGGTAAAGGTGTTTTTCCAATTAACAGTAAACGAGCTTGATAATTTTTGAGCAAATACTGAGCAATTTGTATGCCAATCCCCCCTAGTCCTCCGGTAATCAGATAAATTCCCCCTGATTTAAAGGGTAATTCCTGTTGGGTGTGTTGAAGTAAATTGACTTTTTCCAAACCTGCGATTAAACGTTTCCCATTGCGATAGGCAATTTCTCTTTCCTTGGATAAAACGGATAGTTCTTGCAGCAGATAACTGAGATTAATTTCGGTTTGATCCAGAGGTAAATCAACATGACGAGTATTTAACCAAGGAAGTTCTTGAGCTAGGATTTTGATCAGTCCTAAAACTGGAGATTTTTCATAGGCAATTTCATCGGTTTCTATGACAAATTGACTATAACTGGAAACAAATAGCAATTGAATTTTTGAGTTAAAATCATGAATTTTAGCTAAGGCTTGAACTAGGAATAATAAATCATAAATTCCGCGCTCTTGTGCTTTTTCTAACTGTTCAATTGTTGAAATTTCTCCCTGATAGTCTTGATAAGTCCCCAGATGAATAATATTGCTAAGGATAATTTTTCGCTCGGATAAAGATGCCATTAACTGTTGATAATGATTAGCTGTCCCGGGTTTGAGGGTATAGCAATTTTGACTGATTTGAGAAAATTCTTGCGCTGCTAAAACCGTGATACAGGGTAAGTTTTGACCTTCGATTTTTTCTGCCAAAGATGCTCCTAAACCCAAGGAATCCAGAAAAATTAAAGTACAACACTTGGAAAGTTCTGGTTTTAAGTTAACTGGAGATCGAGGTTTCCAAACTTTCTGGTAAAACCAATCAGGAAGGGTTTGAGCATTTTCTAACAAAATATCTATTTTTTTTAAAATAGAATTAAATTCTCCATTTCCAAACCGTTTTGTTAATTGCGATCGCTGAATTTTACCAATAGAAGTTTTAGGAATCTCCGTTTTATTTAAGGGTATTAAATATTCAGGATTAACGCCAAAACTGTTAATTACTTTTCGTCTAATCTTTTTCAGAAGTTCTGCTAGATGCTGGTGTTCCAAAGTTTCTGCACTAAAAAATAAAGCTAATTGATCGGTACTATTCCTAGGATCATAAACAGCACAAGCGGCGGTATAGGACGCTTGTACTTCTTCAATAGTTTCCACTACAGTTTCAATTTCATGGCTATAATAATTCACTCCATTAATAATAATGGTTTCTTTACTTCTTCCAGTAATGACTAAATGACCGTTACTAATAAATGCTAAATCTCCTGTCTTAAACCAGCCATCTTTTAAGAAAGCGTCTTGATTCGCTTCTGGGTTTTTATAATACCCGGGTGAAACTGGATGTCCTTTAACTTGTAAATGACCAATGGTTTCTTCTGGTAATAGGGAATTATCAGCATTAACAATTCTAATCGATATTCCCGGAATGGGTAATCCTAAATCCGTAAAAGTTGCACCATTGGGATGTTCAGGATGGACCCGTTTTAAGGAAGAATTCAAGGAGGATTTATCAACCGTATGAAAGAGTAATGGCTGTTGCTCTGTAGGCTGATAATAGGTAATTCCTGACCCCATTTCTGCCATCCCAAAAGCAGGACGCATCGCCGTTTTTTTCAGATTATATTGAAGATGAAGGGTGTTAATAAATTCTCCAACTGCTTGACCAGAAACAGCTTCACCCGCTGCCAAAAAGAATTTGACACAATCTAAATTCCAATTTTGATTTGGTTCTTTTTTTAAAGCTTCATTGATCAAATTATAGGCAAAATTAGGAGCCCAACTGTGGGTAATTCGATATTTAGCAATTAAATCTAACCAATTCAAAGGACGACCTAATATATATTCAGTTTGAACATAAACCATTTGGCATCCTAACTCGACACAGCGAATATTCCAGTCTGAAATACTTCCAATATGATCAAAAGGAAGCCAATTAAGAATAATATCGTCGTTTTGATGTTCACAAATGATGTTTGTTCCTCGCGCACGAGAGATCACATTTTTATGGGTTAATGAAATACATTTCGGTATTCCTGTACTGCCTGATGTTAGATTAAAGAACGCGATATCATCTGGTTGACTAATATGAGTCTGATGGGGAGAATAAGTTTTTAATTCTTCAATAAAACTCAATCTTAAGGTTTGATTAGGCAACCATTGTTCTAAATGTTTTATCTCTTGCTGACGGGATTGATTTGTGATAATAATAGGTTCATCTAACAACTGCCAAACTTGAGAGATTTTATGAATTTCATTATTAAAATCTTTATAGCTGGGTGGTACTGAAATAATAACAGGAATAAATCCCCCTAAAAGACACCCCCAAAATGCAGAAATAATATCATAGTTTTCCGATAGCTGAAGAATTACTTTATCTTGAGCTTGTAAACCCTGCTTTTGTAATCCAGCTTGTATTTGTTGAGCGTCTTCCCATAATTGTTGATAGGATTGAAAAACTTCTGAGCCATTAGATTGAATATAAATAATCCCTTTATTTGAATAATTTTCAGCAGCTTTTTGGAGGATTTCTGCCAAGGTTTTCGGTTGAAGTTCAGATTCTTCTAAAAGCTGTCCGTGACTGATTCCCCCTTGAGTGTTAGAAGTGTTAATCCCCAGATGAATCGGGGTTTCAGATTTTTGATGATCATTTCTTTTCTCTATTTTTAAGGGCAATAATTCCGATAGATGTAGGGGTAAAATTTTGTTCTTTTTAGAAGTCATGACGACAGCAACTTGATCGATATCTGACAAAGAGCGTAGTTTTTCTTCTGTTTCCTGAACTTGATGATTATCGATAATTTCAATATTCTTTAATGCAGTTTCATCGACATCACCGCTATCGGTTAAGGGTAAACTGGAAATTTGCACATAGATATTAGGTAGGAGATTGTCCGGTAACTGAGACTGTAAATCGGAGGACAATTGTTCAGAATTCCAAGCTCCAAAGGAAACGATATAGGCGACTAATTCATCCTCTCGTACCATAAAATAGCAATCTTCAATCAAAGGATTTGATAAAAAGACTTCTGCTAATTTCTGACAATTTAATTTTTGATTTTTGTCTTCCATCCTCATGCCTAAAATCCTCGGTTCTCTGTACATCTTGTGAAAGCTTCTTCAATAAGGACTTTTAGGCGTAGCCAATTTGACATCTATAATACGCCAATTTAAGTCTGAATTGCATCACTGTCTGGGCTATTAGAGCATACCTCATTCGGGCTAGGATAGTCAAGATATTTTCGAGGACGATTGTTAAGCTTTTCGTAATTTAAATTGCCTGCTGAGATGAGGTCTTTATACAAGAGGCAAGACTCCCCCCAACTTTCCGACTTCTGGTTGGGGGAGATTCCGCTAATCTAAGAATAAGGGATTTAAATCCGTCTTAGCTTAGTCCATTAGTCGGCTCGTTTAATCCCGCTCTCTCAAGAATGATAAAGAATAGCAAAATAAAAATCTGCTCCTAGTTTCTCACTCAATTCTTGATGTCCAATAAACTCTTTGATCTTGTCACAAGGATCCGCTTTTCTTTTGTCAAAGGGAATCTCTTGGAAAAGTTTTTCAGACACTCGATTGATTTCACCTTAGCTTAGTTTTGATAGATCATTTGCTCAGTAATAGGAGAAAATTAACTTCTTGGTTAGCAAATGCACTCAGGCAAAAGGCAATGGGAGTTAGATATGTGTAATTAATTCTGCTTAGTTACTTAAATAGTTTGGTGATTCTTTTTCTTCCTTCCCAGCACGATAGCATGATTCACTTCCAATCTAACTTTTAAAAACTCGCTCTTCGCTTCCTTCTCCTCGTCCCCGCTGCCTGCTCTCCGATACTTTCTAAACAAGATTTAGTATTAATTCTCGCTCTGGTCGTGCTTTGATCACATCCGAGCAAGACGGCTATTTGCCGTTGAGATAAATTTACCTCTTGACCAAGTTGGTAGAGCAAGTTTCTTGGTTCTATGTTAAGATATTGAGGGCTGGGTTTTTGGGTCTGATTTGTTGTTGTTAAAGATCAGAATATACCTGATGAGCCTTTCCTAGTCCAGCCTCTAGGCTGATGTGTTTCCTTTTTGAATTGACGTTTTTCTTGGTAACGAAGCTGCTCCGCTGTAGGGTAAATAAAAAATGACAGAACAAGCTTGGTGGGTACAAAAATGGCTGGAACTACTCGATTCCTATCGCTTTAAAAAACGCTTGGAACGAGCTAGACTTTACGCCAGAGAGGGCAATGTTTTAAGTATTGACTTTGAAGACTCGCAAGTTATTGCCAGAGTACAAGGCAGTGAACCAGAGCCTTATATAGTGGATTTATCCCTAGCGGCTTTTAGTGATGAAGAATGGGATTATATTATTAAGCTTCTCTCCAAAAAAGCCATTTATTCCGCTCAATTGCTCACCGGACAAATGCCCGATCATATCGAGCGTGTTTTTATCGATAGTGGGGTGAATTTATTTCCCTTTTCCCTGGCCGATATTCGCTCTCGTTGCACCTGTCCCGATCAAGCCAACCCCTGCAAACACATAGGAGCAGTTTACTATCAATTGGGTGATCGTTTTATTGTCGATCCCTTCCTGCTTTTGCAACTGCGCGGCCGAACCAAAAACCAAATTCTGGAAGCTTTACGAGAAAAACGCTCCTATTCCTCTGATAATCAACCTTTAGCAGTCAGTGAACCCCCCGCAGCAGTCGAAAAAACTGCCCCCGACAGTGCTATTGATCGCTTTTGGCAGTACGATGAAGAGCTAGATCCCTCCCTCGTTGTGATTACGCCTTGCAGTAAGGCTTCGACGGTGAGCTCAGCCGAACCGCTTGTCGAATCTGCGGGGAATGAAAATCAAACCATTCTCGACATTTTAGGCAATTTTCCTCTGGCTGCCCCCGAATCGGATGCCATAGAACAATTTTTAAAACCAATTTACCGACAAATTCCCCAAGAAGTGATGGCGATCGCTTTACAGTAGGGAATTTGGGGTGTGGGAGCAGCCTAGTCAAAGTGGTGCAAAAGACAAAAAAGCAGCAATTCTCATTTTAAGGTTTCATGACATTAAAACCCTTGCACCTAGAGGGGTTAATAATTCTTAACGAATCTCTAGATCGCTGAAACAACGCAAAATCGTTTCAAAATGATTGACCGGGGAGAAAATCGCCCCACCAGTAACCGCTAAACCGTCTTGCTTTTGCCAGTTTTACTGCTTGGGGAAGTAGTTTTTTTGGTGGTGCCAGAAGTAGTTTTCTTGGTGGTGGTTTTCTTGGCAGTGGTTGTCTTGGCTGCTAGGGCGACTAAAGCTTGTTCTAGAGTCAAGGTTTCGGCGGTTTCTCCTTCGGGAATCTTGGCGTTAGTTTTGCCGTGCTTGATATAAACTCCGTAGGGTCCCTCGTACAATCCCACCAATTCCCCATCGTCGGGATGTTTACCCAATTCTTTTAAGGGTGGTTTGGTGGAACCACGAGCGCCGCGAGCTTTTTTCGGTTCGGCTAATAGGGCCAAGGCTCGATCGAGAGTTATAGTCAAGACATCATCGCTGGCTTTCAGGGAACGATATTCTTTTTCTTTGCCCTCTTCCTGAACCACATATGGACCGAAACGCCCTAAACTGGCTTTAATTTTGCCTCCGGTGAGGGGATGGGTTCCCAGCAGTCGCGGCAGTGCTAATAAACCCACCGCTTGTTCAAGGGTGATGTCCTCTTGCAGTGAGCTTGTCGAATCTGCGGGTTTGAGTCCTTTGGGTAAGGAGGCGCGTTTCGGTTTGGGATTGTCATCGCTGATATCTCCTAACTGGACGTAGGGACCGTAACTACCCACCAGCAGATAAATCGGCTCTCCGGTGTCGGGATGAAGACCGATTTTATCCGGACCTTCGGTTTTTTGTCGCAGCAGGGTTTCTACCTGTTCGGGGTTCAGATCCGCTGGGGTTAAATCGGCCGGGATGGAAGCGGTGAGGATTTCATCCCCCCGGGGGACTTCCAGATAGGGTCCGTATTTGCCGATCTTGATGGTTGCCTGTAAATCCTCTAAAATCACCGATTTGGCAGTGCTAGAGTTAATTTGACTCTCGCGCTCTTTGACTTGGCTTTCTAGCCCTTTTTCGCCGCGATAGAAGCGATCGAGATAGGGCAACCACTGAGCGGAACCAGTGGCGATATCGTCGAGGGTTTCCTCCATTTTCGAGGTAAATTTGGGATCTACCAGGTCGGGGAAATGATTTTCTAATAAACCGACGACGGCGAAGGCGGTGAAGGTGGGAATCAGGGTTTTATTCCGCATTTGGGCATAACCGCGATCGATAATGGTGCCGAGAATGGTGGCGTAGGTACTGGGTCGCCCGATTCCTTCACTTTCGAGGGTTTTTACCAGGGAGGCTTCGCTATAACGGGCGGGGGGTTGAGTATCGTGGCTAATCGCCTCTAGTTGGCGACAATTGGGGGTATCACCGACGCTGAGGGGGGGTAAGATTATTTCTTGATCGTCGATCGCCGCTTCGGGATCGTCGGAACCTTCCACATAGGCGCGGAAAAAGCCGGGGAAGTCGATTCTTTTGCCGGAGGAGCGAAATCCAGCATTTTCCACCTGAATATTGACCGCGATCTGGGTAATACGGGCATCGGCCATCTGTGAGGCGACGGTACGTTTCCAGATTAGGTCGTAGAGGGCGAATTCTAGTCCGCTCAGGCCAGTTTCCCGGGGTAGGCGAAAGCTACTGCCGGCGGGTCGGATGGCTTCGTGTGCCTCCTGTGCGCCTTTGCTTTTGGTGGTGTATTGTCGGGGTTGGGGACTGAGATAGTTTTTGCCGTACATTTGTTCTACACAATTGCGGGCGGCGGTGATGGCCTGATCGGAAAGATGGACGGAATCGGTCCGCATATAGGTGATGTAGCCCTGTTCGTAGAGATTTTGGGCGATTCGCATGGTGTCGCGGGCGGATATGCCCAGTTTCCGGTTAGCCTCTTGCTGTAGGGTGGAGGTGGTGAAGGGGGGGGATGGTTTGCGAGTGGTGGGTTTTTCTTCGGTGTGGCTAACGCGCCAGATTTTGTCTTGGATGCGTTCTTTTAAGGCGGTGGCGGTGGCTTGATCTAAAAGGGTGACTTGGCGGTCGGGGAGCAGTCTGCCAGTGTCGGCATCGAAATCGCTCCCATTTGCCACTTTTCGACCGTTTAAGGTGACTAATTTCGAGTCGAATTGATTTTTGTCCTTTTCTAAAGTCGCTTTCAGATCCCAATAATTAGCGGTTTTAAAAGCCCGTCTTTCCCGTTCCCGTTGCACGAGCAGACGCACCGCCACCGATTGTACCCGGCCGGCAGATAAACCTTTGGAGATTTTTTTCCAGAGTAGGGGGGAGAGGGTATAACCGTAGAGGCGATCGAGTATGCGGCGGGTTTCTTGGGCGTGAACTAAATTTTCGTCGATCGAGCGACAATTTTTTAAGGCCGCTTGGATTGCCTCTTTGGTGATTTCGTGAAATACCATCCTTTTGGTGGGTATTTTCGGGTTAAGTACCTGCAAGAGATGCCAACTGATGCTTTCCCCTTCCCGATCTTCGTCGGTGGCGAGGATCAATTCATTTACGCCTTTGAGGGCTTCTTTTAATTCTTTGACGACTTTACTTTTGGTTTTGGGGACGACGTAGAGGGGGTCGAAATCGTTCTCCACATCCACGCCCAAGTTAGCCCAGGATTTGTCTTTGTGGGCGGGGGGAATTTCTTCGGCAGAGGCGGGCAGATCGCGGATGTGGCCCATGGAGGCTTGGACTCGGTAGCCGCTAGGCAGATAATTACTGATCGTCCGAGCTTTGGTGGGGGATTCGACAATAACCAGGGTTGACATAGGAATTGATCACGAGGGCATGGCCACAGCGACTGTTTTAATTAGATTGACCATCTTTGTTTGATGATGGGCAAAAGTTACTATTTATCTTGACCGACTTGATTCGGGTCAAAAGCCACTTACTACGATAATAGAGACTAAAGCTGGTCTTTTGTCACTAACTTCTTAATAAAACTTAATATTTTTCTGAAGCAGGGAGATGTGTTTTTGGGTTAGTTGTTGTCTCAATTGTTGAGCTTGTTGGTTGCGTTGTTCCAAATAACTGTCAATTTCCTGACGGTGATTTAAATAATAAGCAATGGCACTGTATATATCTTCCAAACGAAGAACTGAAAACTGAATAGCGATTTCTTCAGGAGTGGAGCCGGCGAAGGACTTCATAGGGATATCTGACGTTGTTGGTTGCCATATCCTCTTCTGCCTGAGCGATGAGGGGAGCTAATTTTCCCGATGCTAGGTCCGCTTCAATTTGTCTATCCCACATCTCATCAAGATAGTCTTGAAGCCAGTTTGCCAGAGCGCGGACTTCACTCTCTGGCAGTTGCTTAATAGCCGACTCAACTTCTGAGCGATTAGTCATATAACAGGTCAAATTTGAAGATCACAGCCATTTTATCGCTAATTAGGGTTTGCTGGATAAATCTAAAAACCTTTTCTGCAAATCTTAGGACAGATGAACTTTTTTCTTGCCTTTGATGTTTGTTTTTACAGATACGACTTAGCATTTGAGATTAGTCAAAAATAGCTTGACCAGAGAAAAAAGAGGTGTGTTAGATTTCATTAACACACCCTACCAGAGCGGCGATGAATGAACTAGAACATTGCCGCTTCATCGACTTGTTAGCTGGCTTCTGCTTAGAGTGTAAGTTGGCGGAGAAATCATGCGTATAGTAACTGATTATTAATACTATCAACAGTCAACGTGTTAACTAAAATACCAACCCGTTGCACGACCTCGTAGGCAGTTTTCTGAGGGACAACAATAATTCCACAATGTTCTCTGCCTTCTTCTATGAATTGAAGATGCAATCGTTCAAAATCAACCCGGTTGTGGGTGACAAGACATCTACCTAAAGAAGCTGCAAACTCTAATTGTTCGCTGTCAGTTTTGCCTAAAGTTGACTGCTCAGGAACAGTGGTGACATCTAAACCACGAGAACGCAGAAGTGTTGCAACTAACGCCGACATATCTTCGTCCATGTAAAGGGAAGCAAATATGCTCATAGCTCACCCAAAGCCGCCTTTACAGAAGGATGCACCAACTCATCGGGGACTTGGTTACGCTCAATGTACTCGTTAATTTCCGCTTGATGATCCAAATAAAAACTCAAGGCATCGAACACTTGTGCTAAGGTCAAATGAGGTAAATGAGTTGGAATTTCCTCTGGCATCACACCTAATCGCCACAGACCTACGATTGCGCGAATAGATGTGCGAGTGCCTTCAATAATTGGCTCTCCACCTAAAATCTCATTGTTTCTGGTGACATAACGTGAAAGAGTGATAATCGTCATGGAATTAGGTATCTTAGGGAAATCGCTGATTCTATTTTAGTAAGGGACAGACATGACTTGATCATGGCATCTAGTGGCTAGAGGAATCCTAGGCTAGATGTTTTTTCGGCAACCTAACCTAAGACTGGCTCTAATAGTTTGACTAGAGAAAAAAGAGGTGTGTTAGATTTCATTAACAACCAGAGCGGCGTACTGCTACGCAGTGCCTTCGGCATTGCAATTCAATTTATTTTAACCATACCTCTTGATTCAGGATTAAATCCTTCTGGAAAACCAGTCGGGCAAGGGTAACTCAAGGATAAGCTTTCACACAACTTGGGTGAAGTGCTTGCATCAGTGTATTTCGCATCTTGCAGATTAGCTCTGTATAGTGTTGCCATTTGAAGTTTTGCTCCGGCTAAGTCAGAAGATTGAAGATTGGCTTCAACCAAGCCAGCACTATGGAGGTTTGCACCCCTCAAGTTTGCACCCCTCAAGTTTGCTCTAAACAAATCAGCTCCTGCAAGATTAGCAATACGTAACCTAGAACCTTGAAGATGCGCTGCTGCTAGGATAGATTTTTGAAGATTCGCTCCCTCCAGACTAGAGTTTTGAAGATTTGCCCCTCGTAAGTTGGCATTTTTGAGATTTGCTTGCCAGAGATCTGCATTAGGCAATTGAATATTTTGCAAAAAAGCGTTCGGAGCTTCTAAGCCTTGTAAACTCTCAGGGTTCCATGTCAACCAGAACCAAGGAAATCTGTGCCGTCCTGGAATGCCTGGAGAGGCATTTAATAACTCAAGGGCTTGAATTCGTCCTCCGCTACCTTTTTGCTCGTAAGCGGCAGTAATAACTGTCCACGCTTGAGTAACGTCGGAGTTACGCTGTTTTTGCTCCCCGTAAGTGAGATAAGTAATAGCGGCAATTAAAACAGCTAGATTTGATATTGGTCCTAACTGTTCTAACAGCTTCAAGGTCTTCTGACACGTCTTCTTAAGATGATCAATCATTTGCGCTTTAGCCGTCAAAACTCCCGATTGCTTGAAGATTGCCCCATGAAAGCTTAGAACCTCGACTGCTACAAAAGTTAATTCAAATCAATTCCAATACCTATACCTATTCAGAAGTGGACAGAACTGGCATCACCAAAGGGTGAGTAGGGCAAATATCGATTATACAGAAAATTTCTCCATAACACTGCTTAGAGTAACGATGTGGGTCAACTTTCGGCATATTACCCCATTTTAGCACCATCGCCAGAACTTTTCCGCATATCATAACCAAAAGCGTATTAGCCGGATTAAACAACCTCTTTTAAGTAGATTCCTAACAACAAGCTGAAATAAAATAGACTTTTCGGGAAGTCTAGGACTAATTGCTTCAGTTCACCCCACAATTAACTAATTTTCGGGGAAAAAGTGCCTAAAATTTCCCCTCGATCGCTCTTATGGTCGGCACTTTTTGAGGGCAGAAAAATCTAAAAATCTTACCCAACAATGTTTTTAGATTTATTCAGCCAACCCTAGGTTAAATTTCGAGTCAACACCTCAATCCGTCTGAATGAGCGATCGCTTCTCATGGCTTTTTGTGGGATTTCCTTGGGTCAATCCAACCGACGGTAATTGCTATGATTACTATAGGATTTGAAAAGGGCGCGCGTTCGGTCTTAATTGGGGTTTTAGGACAGGATGACCAAGCACCAATTTTATCTAGTCCCGTGGGAGCAGGCTCTTCTGGGTTTCGTGTGTTAATTTTTGTTATGAATTAAAGCAAGCAAACAGCTTAAGTCGAAGATGTTCAAAATTGGTAAATCCATAACTCATTCTTTTAATAAGCTTT
>VYKP01000044.1_pt1 | contig 27828 bp, 24 predicted proteins | sample 5114551 | NCBI WGS metagenome assembly VYKP01 (sample SAMN12291777, study PRJNA351875) | freshwater metagenome | isolation source: freshwater lake | place: USA: Michigan, Baseline Lake | collected 2013-08-09
ATGACCGTGAGGTACTTGTTCGCGGGCACGATCACCTGCAACTACGACGGCGCGAACAAGTACCTCACGGTCATCGAGGACGACGCCTTCATCGGCTCCGACACGCAGCTCGTCGCGCCGGTACGGGTGGGGCGCGGTGCCACGCTCGGCGCCGGTACCACGCTGACCAAGGATGCCCCGCCCGGGGAGCTGACCATCTCCCGCGCGAAGCAGGTGACGATCGCGGGCTGGAAGCGGCCCGTCAAGGCGGCGAAGAAGACGTCGTAAGCAGTACCGGGCGCGCCTTCGTCCCGAAGGGCCGGGCGGCGCCGAAGCAGTCGCCATCATCGAATTCGTCCGGGCGCCCGCGGCGCCCCGTCGCAGATCTCTCGAGTGCCTACAGAACCATGTGCGGAATCGTCGGAGCAGTCGCCAGTCGCAACATCGTCCCCGTCCTCGTGGAAGGCCTGCGCAGGCTGGAGTACCGGGGCTATGACTCCTGCGGCGTGGCGGTGCATCGCCACGGCCTCGAGCGCACACGCAGCACCTCGCGCGTGGCGGACCTCGCAGCCCAGGTCGATACCGACCACTTCGAGGGCACGACCGGGATCTCCCACACCCGCTGGGCCACGCACGGCGCGCCGGTCACCACCAACGCGCATCCGCACTTCTCGCGCGGCGAGATCGCGGTGGTCCACAACGGCATCATCGAGAACTACGAGGAACTGCGCGCGGGGCTGAAGAAAGCCGGCTACCAGTTCGACTCCGAGACCGACACCGAGGTCATCGCCCACCTGATCCACCAGCTCTACCAGGGCGACCTGCTCGCCGCCGTGCAGACCGCCATCGCGCGCTTCCACGGCGCGTACGCCATCGCCGTCTTCGCGAAGGCCGAACCGCACCGCGTGATCGGCGCCCGCTTCGGCTCCCCGCTCGTCGCGGGCCTCGGCGATGGCGAAAACTTCCTTGCCTCCGACGCCATGGCGCTCGCGGGCACGACCGACCGCATCCTGTACCTCGAAGAGGGCGACGTCGCCGACGTCACCCGCGACGGCATCGTCGTCTACGACCGCACCGGTGCGAAGACCACGCGCGAAGTGCGCATCGTCGCCGCCAGTTCCGACACCATCGAACTGGGCCCGTACCGCCACTTCATGCAGAAGGAGATCTTCGAGCAGCCGCGCGCCATCAGCGACACGCTCGAACCCGTCGGCGCCATCGACCCCGTGCTCTTCGGCGACGCCGCCGAGACCGCGTTCCCCGCCGTCGACGGCGTGCTCATCCTCGCGTGCGGCACCAGCTACTACGCCGGCTGCGTCGCGAAGTTCTGGCTGGAATCCATCGCCAAGATCCCGTGCAACGTCGAGATCGCCAGCGAGTACCGCTACCGCACGTCGGTGCCGAATCCCAACGCGCTCGTCGTCGTCATCTCGCAGTCCGGCGAGACGGCCGACACCATGGCCGCGCTGAAGCACGCGAAGTCCCTCGGCATGCAGCACACGCTGGCCGTGTGCAACGTGGCCACCAGCGCCATGGTGCGCGAGACCACGATGCAGTTCCTCACCCGCGCCGGCGCCGAGATCGGCGTGGCGTCGACCAAGGCCTTCACCACCCAGCTTGTCGGCCTGTACCTCCTGGCGCTGACCCTCGCGAAGGCGAAGGGCCGGCTCTCGGGCGAGCAGGAACACGACGCCATCCGCGCCCTGCGCCACCTGCCCGCCGCCGTGGGGAGCGTGCTCGCGCTGGAGCCGCAGATCATCGCGTGGAGCGAGAGCTTCGCGAAGCGCGAGAACGCCCTCTTCCTCGGCCGGGGTCTGCACTACCCCATCGCCCTGGAAGGCGCGCTCAAGCTGAAGGAGATCAGCTACATCCACGCCGAGGCGTACCCGGCCGGTGAACTGAAGCACGGCCCGCTGGCACTCGTCACCGACGCGATGCCCGTGGTGACCGTCGCGCCGAACGACACGCTCGTGGAGAAGCTGAAGAGCAACATGATGGAAGTGCGCGCGCGCGGCGGCGAGCTGTACGTCTTCGCCGACGCCGACACGCACATCCAGGCGAGCGAAGGCGTGCACGTGGTGCGGTTGCCGGAACACTACGGAGAACTCTCCCCCATCCTGCACGTGGTGCCGCTGCAGTTGCTGGCGTATCACACGGCGGTGGCCAGGGGCACGGATGTGGACAAGCCGCGCAATCTTGCGAAGTCGGTCACTGTCGAGTGACCGGGTTCGCGCGCGGCTTGCGGCGTAGGCTAACTTCGGCTCGTAGAACGAGGCGAAGTTAAGCGAAGCGGCCGGAGGCACAAGCCGAGGAACCTCGCGAAGAGCGTGACCGTCGAGTAGACGGTCAGGCGCGAGGTCGCTCGGCTTGGGGCGGAACTCATGCGCCCGTGGCGCGTGAGTGGAGACCACAAACCCAGCAATCTTGCGAAGTCGGTCACTGTCGAGTGACCGGGTTCGCGCGCGGCTTGGGGCGGAACTCATGCGCCCTTGGCGCGTGAGTGGAGACCATAAACCTCGTAACTTGGCCAAGAGCGTGACCGTTGAATGACGGGATGCTCGGCCAAGTGAGATGTTTAGGGCGCAACTCATGCGACTTCAGGCGCGTGAGTGGAGACCACAAGCCCAGCAATCTTGCGAAGTCGATCACTGCTGATTGACCGGGCTCGCGCGCGGTTCAGGGCGGAACTCATGCGCCAGCGGCGCGTGAGTGGAGACCACAAGCCCTCTAACCTGCCCAAGAGCGTGACCGTCGAGTAGACGGGCGCACCGGATGCCGTGACGCAGGCCGGGCTTCAGCCCGACCCGGCGCCTCCAACCCACGCCATCACACCGACCTGCGCGATCGGCGCTGTCCGCCCTCCGTCAGAACCGATAGTCCACCCCCACGCCGAAGAAGTGGGGCTTGTACCTGAGACCGTCCCGGCTGTCCTGGTAGTTGACGTGCAGCCAGTCCAGCCGTGCTCCCCAGTGTTCGTTCACGGCGTAGCGCGCTCCCGCACCGATCATCCACGAGGTGCGCGTGCACGGGTACGACCGGCTCGTGGAGCCGGCGCGCGAGCGGCTGCTACCTCTGCTGTGGCAGGTCTCCCCCGTCCGATAGCTTGCACTGGGCACGAAGCCCGCCCGCGCGGACAGCTCCCAACGATCCCCGAGCGGTGCGAATCCGACGATGTTGAAGGCGGTGAAGTCGAGGCTGCGGACGCCGTTCACCCCACCGCCCGCGCCGCTGGCATCGACGCCGATGCTGCCGAGGTTCAGATACGCGATCTCGATTCCCGTGTGCGGGCCGACTTTCACCCCGCCGAACAGGGCGCCGCCCGTCGCCGAGGTCGATTCCCGCGTCACCGTGGCACCCGGCGGGAGCGTGTAGTCCGACCCGGAGGTGATGCGCCCGAGGGATCCGCCGACATAGGGCGTGACCCTCGAGCGCGAATCCTCTGCATCTTGCGCGAGGGTGTCGATCGGAAGGAACAGCGCGAACAACGAGAGAGGTGCAGCAGCAACGCGGGAGGAGCACGGAGCGTTCATGGGGCCTCACGAAGTGGCGACAGGGCCGGGCGGCCGGTGCGCCACCGGACGACGCGCCAGCGCTATCGCGTGAGGCATCGGGGATCGCGCGCGGTTCCCCCAGGCCTCGCAGATACCGCTTGATCCTGGAATGCGGATCGTGTGATCCGCGACCGATCTACGCCGCGGGATTCACTCGAGATCGGGCTTCGACCCGAACCCATCCCCCGCAAACGGCATCGGTCGATCGGAGGGCGCGTCGCCTCCCTCTCCGCCGGCGATCGGAACCGCCAGGCAAGACCTGTCCCTGCAAGGCTCGCCACGAAGGGTGATCCTCGTGACGCGGCATCTGCCGTCCTGACGTCGGACTGACAGCTACGCGCTACCGCGTATTGCCCGGCAGATCGTGCTGCGCTGAAATGGCGCCACAAGAGATCTGTTGTGGAGACCTGATCATGCCTGCCGTCCTCCCTGCGGCGCATCGTCGTTCGCTTTCGGCTTCCGGCCGTCCGCTCCGGGCCCGGACGTTTGCCTCCGGGTTCGGCACGCTGACTCTCCTGATTGGGGCGGTGCTCCCTCTCACCGGCCACGCCGTCGACTTCGGGGTGTTCTTCCCGTCTGACGGCGGCGATACCATCTCGGTCGGCGACGGCAACTACGAACTGACGAGCGGCACGCTCACCTCGCGGGTCCAGTTGATCGGCAGGAACGGCTCGGCCGTGCTCGTCCAGTCCGGTGGCACCAACAAAGTGACCGCGGTACTTGTGCTCGGCTCGAACACGGGCGACAGCGGCATCTATTCACTCACTGGCGGTGCCCTCGAGACGAAGGAGTTCCTGATCGGTCAGCAGGGCCGGGGCGTCTTCCGACACTCGGGCGGGAGCATCCGCGCTTCCGACCTGATGCGCGTGCGGGGCAGTGACAGCAGCTACCAGATGACCGGCAGCGGCGCGGTGCTCAACGCCCTCGGCGGCATCAGAGTATTCGAAGGGAGCTTCTCCCAGGCGGCGGGACTCGTGCTTGGCAACCTGGAACTGTGGAGTGGGCAGGTCACGCATTCGGGTGGCCACCGCACCGGCACCACCACCCAGCTGGACGGCTTGATCAGGCATAGCGGCGGGCGCGTCACCGGCGGCCTCGACCTGCAGGACGGCACCTACCGACTATCGGGCGGCACGCTGGCGGGCGATGTGCTCATGAGCGGCGGCTTGTTCGAGCAGCACGGCGGCGCGATCGTCGGCAACTTGCGCATCACCGGCGGCAGGTACACCAACTCCGGCGCGCTGTCCTCGATCTCCGGGCGGGTCACGCTGGAGGCCGGAGACTTCCAGATCGGCGGCAACACGGTCCTGGGCAACGGTCTGGACAACCGCGCGGCCATCGCCTTCTTTCAAGGCAGCCTCACGGTGAACGGGGCCGGGCTGCGGAATAGCGGCAGCATGTGGTTCTTCCAGACCGTCGATGGCGACGGTGCCATGGTGAACGACGGCCTGATCACGACCACCCGGCAGGCGCGCATCGCCGGCAGCGGTGGCTTCACCAACAACGGCACGATCTCGCTCTATGCCTCGGATGACTACGATCCACTGACGGGCGCCCCGCTCGGTACGGTGGGAAGGCTGCGGCTCGCGAATACAGGGGTCAACCGCAACTCCGGGCAGATCCGCCTGCCGCAGGCCGCGACGACACTCACGCTGGACGGTGACGGGATCACCCTGCAGAACAGCGGCACGATCGAGATGGTCGGCGCCACGATCGATGGCGCCGGGCGGCTCTCGGGGCTCGCAAGCGGGCGCGTCTCGGGCTTCGGCACCGTCAGCTCGCTCTTCGACAGCGAGGGGCAGTTGACCGTGACGGGCGGCACGATGAACGTCACGCGCGGCATGCTGAACCGCGGCACGATCGACGTGGCGGCCAACGGCGCCATGTCCGGCGGCAGTATCGACAACCGCGGCCTGATGGTGGTGCGCGGGCGCGTCGCGAACGCCATCGTCAACACCGGTGCCGTTCGCATGGCGGTCGACGGCGTCGATCCGGGCTTCGACAGCCTGTTCACGAACCAGGCGAGCGGCGTGCTGTGGACCGGCCGCGAGACCAGGCCCTCCGGGGTGCCGAGCCGGACGGCGTGGCTGTACGGTGGCATCTTGAACCGCGGCCGTGTGGAAGTGGACACCTTCAGCACACTCGACGGTGGAACCATCGACAACCGCGGCACGCTGCTCCTGCGCGGTCACCTCAGGAATGCGATCGAGAACACGGGCCTGATCCACGGTGGTGCGAGGCCGTTCGACGGCAGCAACGTATACGGCACCGTCGTGAACAAGCGCGGCGGGATCCTCCGCGTCGGCGACGAGTTCGCAGATGAACTCCCCCCCGGCAGCGAGCCCTGGATGGCGTTCCGCGACCGCTTCGAGAACCAGTCGGGTGGGCGCATCGAGGTCGTGCGCGGCGGCATCCTCCGATTCGAGAACGACCTCGTGCTTCGCAGTGGGAGTGTTCTGAGCCTCGCCGGCTACCGCCCTCAGATCTTCCGTGGCCGCGTCTTGTTCGAGAACGGTGTGATCCTGGAAGGTGGCGATGGAGTGAAGTCGATCCGTGAGGGCGGGACGATGATGTTCGTCGACCCCGACGTGCGCGTGCGCGACCCGGGCAGCCTGATCTTCGCGCCCGGCGGAACGCTCGCGATGAGCTTCCGCGCCGCTGCATCGGGCATCGTCGCGAACCACCTCGATGTCGAGGGATCCCTCCTGCTGACCGGCGGCACGCTGTCGCTGGCTGGCGCGGGCATGGCGTTCCTCGATGCGGGCGACCGCTTCGACCTGCTGGACTTCGGCGTCGTCGAAGGCCGGTTCGCAGCCATCGACACCCGCTTCGCACCGCTGCGCGCCGGCCTCGGCTGGGACTTCAGTGATCTCTACCGGACGGGCGAAGTGGCGGTCGTCGCGGTGCCCGAACCGGCGACATGGGCGTCGCTGGGAACGGGGATCGTGTTGCTGGCCGGATGGCGCGCAACTTCGATCCGACGCCTTCGCCGTCAGAACCGATAGTCCACGCCGACCCCGAAGAAGTGCGGCTTGTAGTTGAGGCCTTCGCGGCTGTCCTGATAGTCGATATACACCCAGTCCAGCCGCGCGCCCCAGTGCTCGTTCACGGCGTACCGCGCGCCCGCGCCGAGCATCCACGAGGTACGCGTACACGGGTATGCGCGCGTGGTGTACCCCGGGCCCGATCGGGTACTGCCGTAGCAGGTTTGTCCCGTCCGGTAGCTGGCATTCAGCGCGAGACCCGCGCGCGCGGACAATTCCCACCGCTCGCCGAGGGGCAGGAACCCGACGAGGTTGAACGCCGCGAAATCGAGGCTGCGCACGCCGTTGATGGCGCCGCCTGTGCCGGTGGCGTCGACGCCGATGCTGCCCAACCTCAGGTACGCGAGCTCGATCCCCCCGTACTTGCCGAGCTTCAGCCCACCGAACAGCGCGCCACCCGTCGCCGACTCGGACGCCCGCGTCACCGTGGCGCCGGGCGGGAGGGTGTAGTCGGACCCGGAGGTGACGTAGCCCAGGGAGCCACCGACATAGGGCGTGAAGCCCCAGCGCGAGGTCACCGAATCCTCCGCCAGGGTGTCGATGGGCAGGCACAGCGCCAGAAGCGAGAGCGGGGCGGCGGTGACGCGGGTGGGACGGAGGGCGTTCATGGGGCCTCACGGAGTGGACATCGGGCCGGGCGGCCGGTGCGCCACCGGACGACGCGCCAGCGCTCTTGCGTCAGGCATCCACGGACGGGCGCGGTTCCCGCAAGCCGCGTGGGTCGGGCTTCAGCCCGACGCGATGGCGAAGGTCCGGGCCTGACGCCGCGCCGATGCCTGGTCACTTGACTGGCGGCGCCAGCGGCTTCCCCGGCTCGACGATGTACGTCGCCAGCACCCGCGCCTTTCCGTCGCCCGTGTTGACGCCCTCGTGCACCAGACCTGCCGGGATGTAGAAGGTCTCGCCCGCCTTGACCACCCGGGTCGGCTGCCCGTCGATGCGCAGCTCGATCTGCCCCTCCATGATGTAGGTGAGCTCCTCTCCGGGGTGCGTATGGCGGCCGGTCGCGAAACCCGGGTCGAATTCGCCGCGCACCTGCACGGCGACCTTGCCCTGCGCGCAGACGTCCTGCGTCTGCAAGGCGATGCGGGCGAAGCCGGGTTGCTGGGCGGTGGCGAGGCCGGTTGTCGACAAGGCCAAAGCCGCCGCGGCATGGATGACTCTGCGCATACGTTCTTCTCGGTCGTTGGAAGCTCGGGTGTCGAGAGTCTCAACTGACGACGCAAAAGGCAAGACCTGTCCCCAGATGGCGCCTAGAACAAGGGCGACGCCTTGGGCAGCCTGCCGCTGGACCGCCTCATCGACAAGGACCCATCGCGCCACGAGCGCCAGGCGTCCGGAACAGAGCCCGACTGCGCCCGGCAGCCGGATCTGGGTAGGCATCCACCCAATATGGGTGGGTACAGATCCCTTACGAGAGTTTGCTCGCGGGCGTCGAGTAGCGCGGCGTCGGACGTGTTGGTCCCGAGGAAGGACGTACCCCAGCCCGCTTTGTCCCTCGAGTGCGTAGCCAGCCCCGCGACCCCACCAGTTCCGCCCGCCGCGGCGTCGAGGATCCGCGGCGGCCATGTCCTCGTACCGACGGACTACCCCGCACTCTCCAAGGAAAGTCCAAACTCACAATAAGGTAGATTTGAACTCGTCGGGTTAATAGACTGAAGCGTGCAAAGAGATGTCTGGCGCTCCTCGTCCGAGGCGCCGCGAACATCCGGCATCGAAGGAGACCTGACCCATGATGTTTCGACGCCATTCCATCGCCTGTGGTGCCGCCACGTTCGCTGCCGCATTCGCCGCATTGCTCGATCCCTCGCCTGTGCTCGCACAGAACTACGTGGTGATCGACACGGAGCAGGTGATCCCCTCCGTGACCGTCCCCGTCAACGATATTCTCCAGGTGTTTCCGCCGGGCAGGCTCGACACCGGCACGTTCGGATCCGTCCGGGCCGTCGCGGTGCTGGGTACCCTGATCAACGATGCGGACGTCCGGGTGGGGTTCAGCAGCGAGAGCGGCGGACTCTCCGTCGGCAGCAGCGGCCTCGCCTCCAATCGCGTGCCTTTCTTTGGCATGGCGGCGCGCCTGCAGGCAGCGCAGGGGGACGTGATCGGCGTGCTGCGCAACGAGGGGGCGCATCTCATCACGGGCTCGTACACGGACGCCACCGAGACGTTTGCCTCTCCGTCCTTCGGCCGGTTCACGGTGGGGGGGATGGTGGAGAACCTCACCACGGTCACCACGTTCCCCGGGGGCGGCGGAAGCTGGACGGACACCGGCGTCTGGACCAACCATGGCGATCTCGACATCCTGACCCGGGTTCGCAACACCGGGCTGTTCGAAAGCGTCAATGCGCCGGTGTTGCGGGAATTCAATCCCAGTCTTCCCTACGCACAGACGGTCCGGCTGGGAACGACGGGAGTCCTGTCAGACGCGCGGTTCGACAACGAGGGTCCCGGTGTCGTGGTACTCGGCAGGGGCACCACGTTCGTGAACACCGGAGAGTTTGCAAACCGCACCGGCGCCACGGTGCGGGTTCTGCAGGGGAGTGTGCTCGAGACCTCGGGCATGGGCACCGCGCCCGGGTCGTTCATCTCCGGTCGGTACGAACAGGAGGCGGGCGCCACGACGGAGGTCGACGGTGGCGTGCTGCGAACCCGCGACAACGGTGCGATCCTCAACGATGGCGCGATCGTCCTGTCGGGCCGGGCCACTTTCGACAACGGCCATTACGTCCTCAACCGGGCGGGCGGGTCTATCGATGTACTGGCGGACGCCCGGTTCACGCAGAGTGTCGGCGGTCTCGACGCCGGACGCCTAGAGAACGCAGGCCAGCTGAGTGTCGCGGGCAGCCTGACCGGCGGCAGCCTCACGACCACGGGTCGCCTGGTCGTCGCCGCCGGCGGCGCCATCGAGACGAGCGAGTTCGTGATCGAAGGTGGCCACGTCACCGTCCAGGGGCGCATCGGGCCGGATCCCCTGAGCTCCCCGACCGCCCTGACATCGGTCTCCATGTCGGGGGGGCTCCTCGACGGCGCCGGCTTCATCAATGCCAACCTGTTCCTGTCGGGATCCGGCCCTGCCTTCGACGGCCCGTGCAGCAGCGCCCCTGCCGGTGTGGCGTGCTTCACGCCCGGCAACAGCCCGGGTGCCATGACGGTCGGCGGCGTGCTGACCCTGGGCGCAGGTTCGGTGCTCGAACTGGAGGTCACCCGCGATGCCCTCGGCGACCTGTCGTTCGACACGGTCAGCGCGAAGGGCATGCACTTCGCCGAGGGAAGCCTCATCCGGGTCGTCCTCGACCCGAGCGTGGGCACGGTGACCGGCCCGCTGGATCTCCTGACCTGCACCGACGCCGGTGCCGGTTGCAGCTTCCTGGGCGCAGTGTCGGTCGTGGGCGGCACCGCCGGCTTCGAGTTCCTGCCGGCAGGATTCGCCATCAGCGACGTGACCGCCGTTCCCGAACCGTCGGACTTCTTGCTGATGCTCGCCGGGCTTTCAGTGCTGGCTCCCTGGCTTCGGAGACGGCGCAGCGTCGGTGGCGTCTCCGGGCTCGAGTGACGCGCACCGCTCGAAAGACGTCGCTGGCCAAGCGCGGATTCGAATACCGGCGTGCATCCGGGCTGCTGTTCGCCGCGAACCCGCAGTGACCCCCGGGGACGATCCCCTCGCCGATCCCCTGCCCGCCGATCCATGCCTGCTCGCCGGACTGTGATAGAAGAGAACAGTCCCGACGAAGGAGTGGCCCATGGCAGGCAACGAACCGAAAGCGACACGATCCGTCGTCAACTGCACGATCCGATTCCTTGCCGCTCGCATCATCGGGCGCCTGATCGCCGCGCTTCTCCTCGGAGCAGCCACCCTCGCGCACGCCAACGAACTGGTCGTCACCCATACCGCGCTTCTGGCGGTGCTGAAGGACCAGGCCTTCCGCACTGGGCGGCTCGATCTCGTGCCGCCGACGCCCTGCGCGTTCGCGTATCTCGAATCCCCGGTCATCGTGATCGCCAAGGGTCGCGTCGCGCTCGGCGCGCGGCTGACCGGACGCGCGGGGGTGCCTGCCGGCAATCAGTGCGTCAGCGGCCTCGGGGACTCGATCGACATCGTGGCGTCGGGCCGGGCGTTCTATCGCGATGGTCGCATCGGGCTGGACGACCTGCGGATCGATCAGCTGTCGAACGAGTTCTACCGGGCGCTGCTCACGCCGATGCTCCAGGTGGCCGTGGGGAAGGTGGTGGACATCGATCTTCGGAAGGCCGTGCGAGACATGCTCGTGGCCGGCAAGGTGCCGCTCACGGTGGATGTGGAGGAGCTCGACGTGTCGCGTCTCGTCGCGGAGGACAACCGGATCGAGGCCACGTTCCGGTTTCGGGCGATCGCACGGTGAGGCGAGGCGTCTTGCTTGCCGCGTGATGAGCGAGTTGGTTCGAAGGTGTTGCAGCGTGACGGAAACCGACGCCGCGTCGGGCTGAAGCCTTACCTACGACAGCAGGGGTGTCGACCCTGCGATACGCTTCGGCGGTCTCCGCAACCACCCGTCGAGGGAGTCCCACCGTCATGTCGATCATCGTCCGCCCGCCGGCTCTGAGAAGGTCGTGGCTCTTTCATCCGGGCGTACCAGCGCCGGGCACCGACCATCCGATCGACTGCGCTGCCGACGCGCTGATCCTCTGCCTGGAAGACGGCACGCCGCCGCATCTGCGCCCTCGGGCGCGTGAAGGCATCCGCGATTTCGTCGAGCGGACAAGGCGCGCCAGCAAGGTGGCGTGTGTGCGCATCAATCCGCTGGAAATGGACGGCGAAGACGACCTGCGCGCCGTGCTGCCGGCGGCGCCGACGGCCATTCTTTTGCCCAAGACGGAATCGGCGCAGCAGGTGCGTGCGCTCGCCGCGCGCATCGAGGCAGGGGCGTCGACGCCTATCGAGATCGTGCCCAACATCGAGACGGCGCTGGGACTCGTGCGTACGCTCGACATCGCCACCGCGCACCCCTGGGTCAGCGCGTGCCTGCTGGCGAGCGAGGATCTGACCACGAGCCTGGGCGCGGAGCGTGGCCGTGATGGCGTCGAGCTGGCGTACGCGCGCGGGCGCTTTCTCGTGGAGTGTCGCGCGGCCGGCGTCGTGGCGATCGACTGCCCCTATACGTTCAGCGATGCAGCGGGTGTGGAGGCCGAAACGCGACACGCCCGCCGGCTGGGCTATGGCGCGAAGTCGACGGTGGACGTGTCCCACGCCGGGATCATCAACGAACTCCTGACGCCAAGCGATGCCGACGTGGACCGGGCAAGACGCATCGTCGCCGAGTTCGATCGCGCCTACGCCGCCGGGGAGCGGGCGCAGGTGGATGGCAACTATCTGGAGGTGCCGATCTACACCAATGCGCGGCGGTTGCTGGACCGACATGCGTTGCTGGAGGCGGCCGGGCGATAGATCGCCGTTTGCGTTGGCGGCGTCGCGGCTCGTGTCGCAGCAGGTGACTGTGATGGGAGCGGCCTCCGAGGTCGGACCCACGCAAGCGACCGCTGCTTCCAGGACAGGCCCTGCTCCTCCTGGACGCGACGACCGAGACAGCGCCTGCTCCGGACCTCGGAACGTGACGCCGGGCGGCCAGCCCTAATGCTTCGAGGCCCGCGGCTGATCGAATGCCTGCCGGAGACGGGGAAACTGGATCGCGGTGGCTATCTCGCTCGCCAGGCTCTCCGAACTGAGCTTCGAAAGCAGTTCCAGGGCCGCCTGATAGCTCACTGGTCCGCCATTGGATGTGATCACCCCGGCGTCCACCACCACGTTCTGGTCGTACTGAACCTTCGCTTTCGGATACCGATTCGCAAGCTCTTTCTCTCCGCCTGCCCACGTCGTCGCCCGCTTGTTGTCGAGCAGGCCCGCCTCACCGAGCAGGAACGCGCCGGAGCAATTGCTTCCGACCCAGGCCGCGGTTCGCGCCTGCTTCCTGATGAAATCGATGAGGTCCTTGTTCCTGATCAGCGGATCCATCTCGTACGAACTCGGCACCAGCAGCACGTCGACCTTCATCTTGTCGTAGATGCTCTTGTCGGCAACGACGCGCAGGCCCTCTTCGGACACCACGGACGTGTTCCTGGTCGCGGAGATCAACATGACCTGATAGGACGAGAACCAGGACTTCTTCGTGGCTGCGCCAAACACCTCCACCGGCGCGGTGACATCGCTGGTGAGGAAGCCATCGAAGACGACGATGCCGATCTTCAGCGACGCAGCGGGCGCATGACCGGCGACCAATGCGAGGAGGAGGGAACACATGGCGAGAGCCAGATGCTTCATGGCGAAACTCCAGGAGAGGCGACGCCATCGGCTACGCGTCAGGGCGGCGAACGGCGCCTGCGGGCTGTGCCCTGCCGGTTTGCAGTGCGCCTCCACGAGCGGCGCACGTGCATCGTTCCAGGACAGCGCCGCGTCAGCACTACTTTGCAGACAGGGGTACGAAGTACTGCCGGCCATCCTTCAGGACGAACACTGCAAGCGCTGCCGCAGTAGCTGTCGAACTCGTGTTTCTCAGCAACGAGTGAACAACGTTCTGCGGCTCGTGGAACATCTGCCCGGCGCTGAAGACGGATTTCTTGCCGGCCAGTTCCACCTCGATGGAGCCTTGCAGCACATACACGAACAGGTCTGCATCGTGGCGATGTGGCGTGGGGTCGGTGCCGCCGGGGACGAGGTCGAGTCGGACGGCAAGCACCTGGTACCCCGCCAGTCCCGGATCGCTCATCGGTTGCTGGAGCACCGGTGTGATCGTGAAAGGAGCCGCTGGACTCGATGATTTGTCCGCGTCGTGTGCGCTGCCCGCGCCCGACACGATGATCGCCGTCATGGCGAACAGCTTCTGCACGATGTTCATCGCGTCTCACTCCCTTTGGTATGAATCGGCTCGGAGGTTATCCTTGAAGCGTGGCCTCAAAAAGATCCACTTCTTGGAAAATCGCAGGTACCACTTCCTCATGCCGCCGGAGGTTCCATTGGCATCCAGTCTCGGAGGATTCTTCGAAGCGCTGTCCATCGAGATCGAGGGGAAGCGGAGGCAGACGCTCCATCAAAGACTCTATGACGAGCTGCGGGATGCCATATCGAGCGGGCGACTCGTGAAGGGCAGCCGCATCCCGTCTTCGAGGGTGTTCGCCGAAACGATCGGCATTTCGCGCAATACGGTGAACGTCGCTGTGCAACGCTTGTGTGCGGAGGGCTTCCTCGTCGCGCGACACGGATCGGGAACGTTCGTGACGGACGCGGTCGCGGCGACCCGTTCCCGCAAGGCGACGGCGCCAACGGAACCGCTCCGTCGCGCGGACCTGCCGATCGCCCCGCGTCGCATCGCGAACCTCGCCTACGCGACCGCTGCGCTGGACAACCTGCGTCACATGTACGACTCCGATCCCAGGCCTTTCCGCATCGCGGTTCCTGAGCTTTCCGACTTTCCCTGGGTTACGTGGCGACGAATCGTGTCGCGGGCAATGGGGCGCATTCCGCTGCGCGCGCACGGCGCCGGCGATCCCGCCGGGCTTCGCGAGCTTCGAGAAGCGGTTGCGGAGTACCTCGGCGCCTATCGCGGCATTTCCTGCGGTCCGGAGCAAGTGGTGATCACCGCAGGCTCCCAGCAGGCCATCGATCTCGTTGTCCGTGTGACCACCAGCCCGGGAGATGTCGTGTGGATGGAGGATCCCGGGTACATCGGCGCGACGGGCAGCTTCCGATGTGCCGGATTGCGGCTTCGTCCCATGCCGGTGGACGAAGACGGCCTGCGGCTGCCGAGCCGATCTGTCGGGAAGGGCCCGCGACTGATCTACTGCACGCCCTCGAGTCAGATGCCCCTCGGCGTGCCTTTGGCGTACGCACGGCGGGAGGCGCTGGTGTCGTTCGCCGAAGAGGGAGCCGCGTGGATTCTGGAGGATGACTACGATGGGGAGTACCGCTACGACACGCGGCCGCTCCCGACATTGTTCGGGTTGTCCCGATCCGCACGCGTCATCTACATGGGGACGTTCAGCAAGACCATGTTCCCCGGACTTCGCATCGGCTACCTGGTGCTGCCCCACGCGCTGGTCGAGCCCATCGTCGCGATGAAGTTCGTTTCTTCGTGGCAGTCGGCCACGCTCGAGCAGCATTCGCTGGCGGACTTCATCGAGACCGGAGAGTTTTCGCGCCACGTGCGTCGTTGTCGCAAGTTGTACGCTGCAAGAGCCGAAGAGATCTACGTCGCCGGGCAGAAGTGGCTTCCACCTTCGCACCAACTGTTGCGGCCCCGCTCCGGCTTGAGTGCGATTCTTGCGGCGCCAGCAGACGAGGACCACGCGCATGTGATCGAGTCTGCACGGGCCGCCGGCATCGAACTCAGTCCGCTATCGATGTTTGCCGTGGGCAAGGCTGTGCAGCCGGGCTACGTACTGGGTTTTGCAGCATTCGATGCACAGGCCATTCGGAAGGCAATGCCACTCCTGGGCCGCGTGCTTGCGGCATCACGAAGCCGTCGTGCAGATCGCCAGGGTCGGCCCCCCGCAAGTCGCTGATCGATCGAAAGAGCCTTCCTGAAATGCCGCCAGCCGGGCGCCCGGTCCCGGAGGACAACCGGATCGAGGCCACGTTCCGGTTTCGGGCGGTTGCGCGGTGAGGTGAGGCGGGTGGTTCGCGCCGTGAGGTACGGCGTCGTTGGCCGTCGTGGCCGCGGGTGTGGAGGCCGAAACGTGCCACGCCCGCCGACCGGGCGATGGCGGAGACTTGTCGGTGCTATCTTCCCCGCATCACCCCCCCGCTTCCCGCGTTGCCACCCATGGACCTCACGCTCCTTTCCACCTTCGCCGACGTCGTCCGCCGCGGGTCGTTCGCTGCTGTCGCACGCGACCGCGACACCGACGCCTCCTCGATCTCCCGTGCCATTGCCGCGCTGGAAGGAACGCTCGGTGTGCGCCTGTTCCAGCGCACGACGCGCCGGCTCGCCCTGACCGAAGCGGGGGCGGCCTACTACGAGCGGGTGGTGCCGTTGCTGGAGGGGCTCGCCGCGGCGAATGCCGAAGTGGCGGACCTCGGCGATCAGCCGATCGGCACGGTTCGCGTGACCGCCTCGGTCGCGTTCGGGCAGCGGGTGGTGGTCCCGATGCTGCCGGAGTTCCTCGCGCGACATCCCGGGCTCGGCATCGACCTGGTGTTGTCGGACGCGGTGCTCGATGTCGTGGGGGATCGCATCGATCTCGCGATCCGGCTCGGTACGCTGCCCGATTCCGATCTCGTCGCGACGAAGCTCACGGCCGTTGCGTATCGCGTGGTCGCCAGCCCCGACTATGTGGCGGCGCGCGGTCGCCCGGCGACACCCGCCGACCTGGCCTGGCACGAGTGCCTGCGTTTCGACATCCCCGCGTTCCGCGCGCAGTGGCGCTTCCGACAGGGGAATGGCGAGGTACACGATGTGCCGGTGAGCGGCCGTGTGGTGATCTCGAACGGACTGGCGCTGCAGTCGTGCGCGCTCGCGGGTCTCGGTGTTGCGCTCCTGCCGTGCTGGCTGGTGGACGATGCCATCCGCGCTGGGAAACTGGTGGACCTTTTCCCCGGATGGGAGGTCTCCGGTGCCGATTTCGCGACGGCGGTGTGGCTCGTGTTCCCGACGCGCGCCTACGTGCCGCGCAAGACCCGCGCGTTCGTCGATGCACTGCAGGCGTGGGTGCACGCCATGCGCGCGTGCGATCAGCGAGCGGCATGAGTCGAGCGCAGGGTCGGGCGCTCGGTCTTCCATCAGAGATGCCGGCGGGGGCCGTGTCCGGTCCCGCGCCGGCGACGGCGTTCACATCCCGGCGAACTGGCGTTCCACGGCCTTGTGATCCTGCTTCCAGCCGGCGGCCACCTGCAGTGCCATCGGGTCCGGGAAGATGTCTTCGTCGCCGGCCTCGATGCCACTGACGATGGCGCGCGCCACGGCGTCGGGCGGGGTCTTGTCCATCGGGATGTCCTTCGCCATGTCGGTGTCGACCGGCCCCGGGTATACGCCGTGCACCGACACGCCGCGGCCGGACAGCGTGGCGCGCATGGCCTGCGTCATCGACCACGCAGCGGCCTTGGACGCCGAGTAGCCGCCGAGGCCGGGTGCACTGGCCATCGACACCACGGACAGCAGGTTGACGACCGCGGCCTCGCGACCTTCCTCGAAGAGCGGCGCGAAGGCGCGTACGACGCGCAGCGTGCCCAGGTAGTTCACTTCCAGGTCGCGCTTCACCTGGTCCATGGGCATATCGAGCAGATTGCCGAAGTACGCGGCCCCGGCGTTGTTCACGAGGAGGTCGACGCTGCCGACCGCCCGTGCCGCAGCCTCCACGCTGGTCCCATCGGTGACATCGAGTTGCACCGGGACGACGCGCGCCGGATCGATCTGGACGGCCTTCGCGAGCTGGTCGGTGTTCCGGGCACCGGCATAGACGCGGCTGGCGCCGGCGTCGAGGAGGGCGCGGACAAGGGCGAGGCCGATGCCGCGATTGGCGCCGGTGACGAGGACGGTGGCGTTGCTGATCTTCATTCGGGAACTCCGGTGTGGGGGCGACGGAATGCAGTCTGCTGATTCGTTTGCAGCCGGGACACGGGATACGCCCCATGGCACTCGTGCACGCACTGCACGAATCCAAGCGCGCGACGATAGGCGGCGGGGTGCGCGAACGCGTGCCGCGAACGGACCTCGAAGCGCCATCGGGCGGACGCCCGGTCCGCGGCATCCACCCATCCACGCCAGGCGCGAGAGACCCCATTCGCCGATGCGCTACGCTTGCCCCCCGCGGGCCCAAGCCCGGATTCCCGAATTCACCGAGACGCTCCATGACCGCCACGAATCTCTTCACGCCGCTCACCCTCGGCCGCCTCTCGCTCTCCCATCGCGTCGTGATGCCGCCGCTCACCCGCATGCGCGCCGAGCACGGCAACGCGGCCAATGCGCTGATGGCGCAGTACTACGGGCAGCGCGCCACGCCGGGTGGCCTGATCATCGGTGAGGCCTCGCAGGTCTCGGCGCAGGGTCGTGGCTTTCCATGCACGCCCGGCATCCATACGCCGGAGCAGATCGCCGGGTGGAAGCTATGCGTCGACGCCGTGCACGCCAAGGGCGGGAAGATGTTCCTCCAGCTCTGGCACATGGGCCGGCTCTCGCATCCCTCGTATCTCGATGGCGCGTTGCCCGTGGCGCCCTCGGCCATCGCGGCGCAGGGCGAGGCGCTCACGGCCGACTACAAGCGCGAGCCCTTCCTCACGCCGCGACCGCTCGAGACGAGCGAGATCCCCGGGCTGATCGAGAGCTACGCGCAGGCCGGGCGCAATGCGATGGCCGCGGGCTTCGATGGTGTCGAGATCCACGCGGCCAACGGTTATCTGCTCGAGCAGTTCCTGCTGTCGAGAACGAACCAGCGCACCGACGCTTACGGCGGTTCCGTCGAGAACCGCTGCCGCCTCATCCTGGAAGTGGCGCAGGCACTGATCGGCGTGTGGGGCGCGGACCGCGTCGGCATCCGGCTCTCGCCGTACGGCATCGCCAACGACACCGGTGAGCCCGACCCGATGCCGCTGTACACCTACCTGGTCCGTGAACTCGACAAGCTGGGGCTCGCCTACCTGCACCTGATCGAGCCGCGTGCGAGCGGCGCGGGGCAGCGCGAGGTCGACCACCAGAACGTGCCGTCCGCCGCGAAGCTGTTCCGCCCGCACTGGCGCTCCGTGCTGATCGCGGCGGGCAATTTCCGCGGCGACTCCGCGAACGAGATGCTCGCCGATGGCGACGCCGATGCGATCGCGTTCGGCCGGCTGTTCATCGCGAACCCGGATCTGCCGGAGCGGCTGCGCACCGGCGCGCCGCTCACGCCGTACAACCGTGCGACGTTCTACACGAAGGGGCCCGTGGGCCTGGTGGACTATCCGAAGATGGATGGGTCGGCGGCGTAGGGTGGTGGCTGGTGGGGCATGACCTGACCCTCGCGTACGCGTCGGCGCCGATGGTGGTGGGTGTCGGGAGGGTGATCGGTGCGGCCGAGGCATGGCGGAGGGCCGAGACGATGTCCCGCATGCGGCACCGTCGCTTTGCCTGCCCCTCACCCCAACCCTGTCCACCTCGCGCCGGAGTCGCTCGGATTCGGCAGGCACAGAACAGTGCACAGGCACTGTTCTGTGCCCGACCTCATCCCCGCAAGCGGGGCGAGGGAGCCGTCGACTCGAATGACCGTTCCGTGAGCGGATGCACCCTCTCCCCGCTTGCGGGGAGAGGGCAGGGTGAGGGGCGGCGAATGGTCGACGACGCGTAGCGGTCTGCGCTGCAGAACGGCCTGCCCGCTCCTGCTATGCGCCGGCACGCTCCTCTCCAAAGAACGCCAGCAACTCCTCCACCACCCACTCGGGCCGCTCCTCCGGGATCCAATGGCCGCAGCCTTCGGCGACCCCGCCGCGGACATCGTTCGCCACGCGGCGCCACGAGTCGATCGCCAGCATCCCGCGACCACGGGCGTGCCCGCCGCCGTAGCAGAGCACCGGCATCGCCAGCTTGCCGGCGGCGATGAACGCCTCGTTGTCGATGACGTCCTGTCGCATGGCGCGGTAGAAATTGAAGCCGGATCGCATGGCGCCCGGCTGTCGATACGTGCGCAGGTATTCGCGCTGATCCGCTTCGGAGATCACGTCCGGCCGCGCGCCCCAGGTGCGATAGAAGAATCCGAGATAGATGTCTTCGCGGCCCGCGGTGAGTGCCTCGGGGAGATCGGCCTCCCAGTGCAGCCCGTGATGCCAGCGATTGTTGAAGAAGACCGGTGTGCCGTCCCCCGGTACGGGCACGTCGAAGATGGCGACGCGGCGCACCGCGTCGCGATGCTGCGCCGCCAACGCGAAGGCGGTCGGGCCGCCCCAGTCGTGGCCGACGAGGAAGAACGAGTCCTCGTGCAGGACGTCGTGCACCAGACGCCAGACATCCTGGGAGATGGTTTTCTTGTCGTAGCCGTCGACCGGCCGCGACGAATCGCCGAGCCCGCGCAGGTCCGGCGCGATCACGCGGTAGTGCTTCGCCAGGCCCGGCATGACGTTCCGCCACATGTACCAGGTCTGCGGCCAGCCGTGCAGCAGGACGACCGCGGGTCCCTGACCCGCAGTGACGTAGTGAAGGCGCACGTCGCCGAGATCGGCGTAGGCGTGCTCGAAGGCGTCAGGCATCGAAGTCTCCGGCTTTGGGTGATCTGTCGGATCGTCCGGCGATTGTCCGTTCATGCGGATTCACCGTGCAACCGCGCGCATGGGTTGCTCCGAGTGGAATCGCCGTGACTTTCGAAGGTCGGGCTTCAGCCCGACCCACCCACCGCCCTAGTCCGGAATCTGCGGCTCCACCAGCGTCGCCAGCTGCGCGAGCGATTCCTGCCACCCGAGATGGCACATCTCCACCGGGATCACCTCCGGCACGCCCTCCTGCACGATGCTCATGTCGGTGCCGCACAGCACGGGCTTCAACGTGATCGTGGTCTGCATCTCGCCGGGCAGGTTCGGATCGTCGAACTTGTCGGTGTAACGGATGCGCTCGTGCGGGACGAGTTCGAGATACTCGCCGCCGAAGCTGTGTCCGTTGCCTGTCGAGAAATTGCGGAACGACATGCGGAAGGTGCCGCCCACCGTTGCGTCCATCTGGTGGACTTCGCAGGTGAAGCCGTGGGGTGGGAGCCACTTGGCCATCGCGGCCGCGTCGAGGAACGCGCGGTACACCCGCTCGGGAGGTGCCTTGAGCACACGGTGAAGGCGGACCGTGCCGGTGGTCATGGCGTGTCTCCGGAAGTGATGTGTCGGGCGTCGGCTGGTGGCAGGGCGCCAGCCGACGTGTACGGCGAACCTGCGTCAGGCGATGGCGCGGCGACGGCTGGCGACGCCAGCCACGATGCCCAGGCCCGCGAGCATCATCGCCACGGTCTCCGGTTCCGGCACTGCAGTCACGGAGATGTTGTCGAGGCTCCCGCCGGACATGTCGGATGTCCCGAGGGCGGTGAACGTCAGCGTGGCGCTGCCGGACGTCCCCAGGTCGGCGATGCCCGTGTACTTGATCCACTCGATCGTGCCGCCGCCCGCGACACCCTGGAGCAGCGTGCCGGACAGTTTGCCGAAGCTGAACGAGAGATCGTTCGAACCGGCCGGCACGTTCGGACGCGCTGCGTACCAGAAGGTCAGTTCGACGAGGCCGGTGGCGTGGATCACCTGACTCATCGCGCTGTTCGCGTACGTGTCCAGCTCGACGAAGTTCGCGCCGTCCTGGGCGGTGCCGTCGTAGTTGTTGCGCAACTCGATGTCGGGGGCGCCGGTCCAGCCGATCAGCGTCGGCGTGATCGTCCAGTAGTCGATCGCGGGCGTGTCCTGCTCGAAGCTGCCGTTGGTGACGAGGTTCTGGGCCTGGGAGGCCAGGGGCATGGCCGCCAGGGCAGCAGCGCACAGCGCGTGAGTGAGCTTCATCGACAGGTCTCCAGGGCGTGGCGGACGGATGCCGCCTTGGCCCCGATTGTCGTCCAAGTCACTTCCGATGACCACCTCGCGAGTGTGGATGGTCACCGCGCTCCTATACTCGGCCCATCCACGAGGAGCCCGCCATGCCCGAATCCGCCGTCCCGACCCAGCAGATCGACAACGACCGCGTCCGCGTCACCGAATGGCGATTCGCGCCGGGTGCCGCCACCGGCATGCACCGCCACGAGATGGACTACGTGGTCGTCCCGATGATGGACGGCAAGCTGCGGCTCGTGGAGCCCACGGGCACCCGCGAGGTGACGTTGAAGGCGGGCGTCTCGTACACACGCAAGGCCGGCGTCGAGCACGACGTGATCAACGCGAACGACTACGAGTACGCCTTCGTCGAGATCGAGTTGAAGGACTGACGCTGGAGATGACCCGCCTCGGCTGAGGCGCGGTCGCCATGCCCGCATGGCGGCGTCGGTGAGCCCGCCGACGTGGCGTGGAAGCAGCCGCTGCCCCGTACCGAACGGTTCCGTCCGACGCGACACGGCGCACGCTTGAATGTACAATGCATGTACATATCAGAGCGAGCCCTTGCCATGTCAGAAGATGCATTCTCCCCACCTCAACCGGGCTTCCCGATCGGCGTCGTCTGCCGGATGACGGGCATCGCGCCCGAGACTCTGCGAGCCTGGGAGCGCCGGTACACGTTGGTGACGCCGGCCCGCGCCGGTGGCCGCAACCGGCTGTATTCGCCGGATGACATCAAGCGCATCACCCTCGTGAAGGCCCTGGTGGATGCCGGGCACCCCGTGGGTTCGGTCGCCACGCTGGGTGAGGCCCAGCTCGAGGCGCTGCGCAACGCGAGTCAACTCGCGCCCCGCGAGTCCCCATCCCGCGAGACGCCGCCGCTGCCGATGGCGAGACGCCCGGGGCGCATCGGGCTGGTGGGGCGCGGTCTCGCCGGTCGCCTCCTGGAGAGCGGCGCCTGGACCTCTGCCCTCGAGAGCGCCTTCGTCGTCGGGGCCGTGGCGGACATCGAAGCCCGGGAGAACGCCGCCGACGTCCTCGTGATCGACCTGCCCACGGTTCACGAGGACACCGTCGCGCTGGTGGCCGACGCGCTCGCCCGCGCCTCGGCCCGGGCTGTCGTGGTGGTGTACGAGTTCGGGGCACGGGGAGCCATCAGCGCGCTGGAGGCGTCCGGCGCGCTCTGTCTGAAGGGGCCGGTGAACGCCGTCGAGGTGGAGCGCGCCTGCACGGAGGCGCTGTCCGCTCCCGCGGTGCGTCCAGGTGCCGCACCCGTGTCGCCAGCGCCTCCGCGGCGGTTCGACGCCGAGCAGCTTGCCCGGGTCGTGGCGCGCGCGCCGGTCATCGCCTGCGAGTGTCCGCGTCACCTCGCGGACCTCATCGGGAGCCTCGCGGCGTTCGAGCGGTACAGCGGCGAATGCGAAAGCCGCAGCCCGGCGGATGCCCATATCCACCGCGACCTTCAGCAGACGGCGGGCCTGGCGCGCTCGATGATCGAGGACAGCCTCGCGCGACTGCTGGCGTTCGAGGGGATTGATCTGGACGGCGTCGAGACGTATTAGACAAATACTGTGCATGAGGAGAAATTTCGAATTTTTTTGTTGACACGATGTTTATTGATCTGTACATTACGTTCATACCAAACATCTGTGCGTCACCAAACAACCCCACCGTCTTTCTCTTCTGGAGTTCACCATGAACAAGTTCGCCGCTCTCGCTCTCGCCCTTCTCTCCACCGCCGCCTCCGCCAACAGCGACTGGGTCCGGATCCCCAGCGCCGGTGATGGTCAGGCCTTCCTGGACCGCGCTTCCTTTGTCGAGACGGCCGGCTTGACGGAGGTGACGGTACTGCGCAGCTACGACGAACTGGTCACGCTCGGCGACGACGCCCAGACGGGCGAGAGCCTGTACCCGCATCGCTCGGCGAAGGTCCGCTACTCGGTCGACTGCACGGCCCGCAAGGTCGGGATGGGTGGCTGGGAGCTCTACAGCGGCAACCTCGGCGACGGCAAGGTCGTGTGGGCCGACCGCAACAGTGGTCCTGCAGCGCTGACGTCACCCACCTCCACCGAAGAAACCCTCGCTCTGGCCTCCGTCTGCTCGCAGGACGCCGCCACGCGGAAGCTGGTGCGCCGTTACGCGAACGCCGACTTCTGATCGGATGATTCGCCTTCGGGCGAATCGGGCAGTCCGGAGAACCGACCCCTTTGCGGGTCGGTTTTCTTTTGGCCCGTCGGACCGACTTCTACCCGCCAAAGCGTTCGGTCCGGACGTCAGCACCGCCGAGGTTCATCAGCCCGAGCATCGCAGTGATGCCTTCGACGAAGCGGTGACTGCCACAGAGGTAGATGATCGGCGCGGATTTGCCCAGCGCTTCGAGGGCGTCTCGGAGCACCGCTGTGTCGAGGCGGCCGGCGTGGTCGACGGCCCTCGGGGCCACCGTGGATCGCGACAGCGCGAGGCGCACTTCGAAGCCGTCCCCCCGGGCCTCCTGGGCCAGCAGCTCCCGAAGCAGGATCACGTCGTCGACCGATCGTGCCGCGTACAGCAGCCGCATGGGCGTGCGGAGATCGGCTGACATGCGGTGCCGCGCCATCGCGATCAATGGGACGACGCCCGACCCGCCGCCGATCAGCACCACGGGTCGCGCCTCGTTGGCCTCCCACACAAAATGCCCACCCACCGGGCCGCGGATTTCGATCTCGTCGCCGGGCTGCGCGGCGTCGTGGAACCACGGCGACACCTCGCCGTCGTCGAGGCGCTCGATCGCGAGTTCGTAGACATCGGGCGTGCAGGGCGCCGACATCACGGAGTAGCTGCGCTGCGCCGTGTAGCCGTCCGGCGCGGTGAGGCGCACGACCACGTGCTGACCGGCGACGGGCGCGCGCCAAGTCCGAGACCGGATCACGACGCTGCGGATACGCGCGGACAGCGGTGCGACGGATTCGATGCGCGCCGGCGTCCACGCGAGCGGCGATGGGGCGCCGTCAGTCACCGTCGTAGCGCTCCTCCGCGAACGGGTCGCCGCGCATGTGATACCCGCGAAGTTCCCAGAAGCCGGCCTCGTCGCGCTCGGTGAACTGCAGCCCGTTCACCCACTTCGCCGACTTCCAGAAGTAGAGATGCGGCACCAGCAATCGCGCAGGGCCGCCGTGGTCGGGCGCAATTGGTTTGCCGTCGAAGTGCGTCGCGACCATCGCCTTGCCGCCGACGAGATCGGCAGTCGGCACATTGGTGCTGTAGTCGTCGATCGAGTGCGCGAGGACGAACGGAGTCGGTGGTGCCAGCCCCGCCTGCGCGAGCAGATCGTCGATGGTGACACCCGTCCACGCGGTGTCGAACTTCGACCACGTGGTCACGCAGTGGATGTCTGCGACGACATGCGTCTGCGGCAGCGCGTTGAACTCGGCCCACGTCCACGACACGACGGGGCGCGGCCCCACCTTCAGCGTGAAGCGCCAGTCGTCGAGCTTCACGCGCGGCGTCGGGCCGGCGGAGAGCACCGGAAATTCGGTGGTGAGCGACTGCCCTGGCGGCAGCCGGCCTGCGGTGGCAGCGTCGGGACGACGTCCGCCGAAGCCTCGGGTGATCATGGATGTGCTCCTGTCGAAACGGGGGATGACGCCGCGGCGTCGATGCGATCGAGAATACGCGCGCCGCGCGTTGTGTCGAACCCATCGTGCGTGGGGGGCATCGGCGTGTCAGGCGGACACCGCCCGCCCGCGGGTCTTTGCGATGAGAGGCAATGCCAGACATAGCCGTGTGCCGCCGCATGGGGACGGAAGCGTGCGCAGACTTCCGCCGTGCAGCCAGGCGATGCGCTGCGCGATGGCCAAACCCAGGCCCCCGAATCCGCCACCGGGCCGCTCGGGCGGAGGCTCACGCACGGGCTGCCCTTTGTCGAGCCGCCGGGCGATCTCACCGGGCAGCCCCGGCCCCGAATCCTCCACGAGCACGGTCGCCCCGCGCCCTCGACAGAGCAGGCTTACCCGCACTGGCCGCGCGCCGGGGCCGTGGCGCACGGCGTTGTCGATGAGGTTGGTGAGCGCGCGGTCGATCAGTTGCAGATCGCCCTCGATCTCGACCTGTCCGGGTGGCGGTCCCGTCAGTGTCACCGGGGGCGGTTGCGCGGACAGTTCGAACTTCTGCACCGTGTCGTGCACGAGTTCGTCGAGACGGAAGCGGTCGCGCTGCATCACTTCGGTCGCCGACTGCAGGCGTGCCAGTTCGAACAACTGCTGCGACAGGCGACGCACCTTGTCGCTCTGCGCGAGCGCGGCACCGAAGTAGCGACGCCGTTCCCCGGCGGGCAGGGCGAGGTCGTCGCGGCTCAGCGTCTCGAGATACCCGTGCAGGGCCGTGAGCGGGGTGCGCAGGTCGTGCGCGACGTTGGCGATGATGTCGCGGTGGGCACCCTGCTGCTCCGCCTGGGCCTTTGCCTGCGCGCTGATACGCCCGGCCATCGCCTCGAAAGAGTCCTCGATGGCTCGAACCTCGTCGCGCGGTGCATCGCCGACCGGTGTCGGCGTGGCCGCATCGAGGCCGTCCAGGTCGAACATGCGCATGCGTCCAGCCACGCGCCGCAGCGGACGCGTCAGGGTATGGAACGTCATGAGTCCGAGGCCCAGCGTGACGAGCAGCCCGGCGACGCCGATCAGCAGGGTGGTCTGCCAGACCCGATTCGTGCGGATGCCCGCGGCCGTGCGCGTCCGGGCCTCCCCGTTGAGAACCACGTAGAGATAGCCGGCCGCGCCGCCGCCCGCCGTTCCGGGAAACGGGGCCGCGCTGAAGATCTTCGGCGCGCCGGGCGCCTTCGGGTCGGAGCCGAGCAGCGGCAACGGCGCCCCGGCAAGAAAGGCGTCCAAGGCCACCATGTCGACCCGAGGCTCGCGCACGGCGCCGGGTTCACCGAGGTAGCTCCGCACCTGCGCGTTGCTGTCGAGCACGTAGACCTCGATCGCCGGGTTCACCACCATCAGCATGTGCAGCACGTCGTCGAGCGACGCGCGATCGATGGCGCCGTCGGCCGGTCGAGCCACCTGGGGCCAGTGCTCGACGATGTGCCGTGCGAGCCCGTGCGAAAGCCGCTGCAGCGTCTCCTGCTCGTGCTGGATGGTGACGCGATGGCCGAGGTACGCGACGAGCAGTCCGAAGCCGAGCAGCAGCAGCGCGAACGCGAGAACGATGCGCCGTGAGAACGACGCGGTCACACGGGCACCGCGACATCGCCGAGGCGGTAGCCCACACCCCAAACGGTCTCGATGAGGCGGGGGGTCTGCGGGTCCGCCTCGATCTTCGTGCGCAGGCGATTGATGTGCGAGTTGACCGTGTGTTCGTAGCCCTCGAAGCCCGCGCCCCAGACGCGATCGAGCAGCGCGCCGCGGCTGAACACCTCTCCGGGATGCCGTGCGAGGAAGTGGAGCAGATCGAACTCGCGCAACGTCAGCGGGATGATGTCGCCGTTCCGGCGCAGTTCCCGTCGCACGGGGTCGAGATCGTACGGGCCGAATCGCAGGGCCGGGGCGGGGCCCGTCGACGTGCGCTGCTTCTCCGCGCGCCGCAGCAGCGCACGCACCCGCGCCACCAGTTCGAGCATCGAGAAGGGCTTCGGGAGGTAGTCGTCCGCCCCCAGTTCCAGCCCAAGCACGCGGTGGGTCTCCGTGGCCCGCGCGCTCAGGATGATGAGCGGCACATGGTCCGGGCGCGTCCGGAGTTGCCGGCAGACATCGAGCCCGTCCGCGCCCGGCAGCATGAGATCGAGAAGCACGAGATCGAAGCGGTCGGCCGTGACGACGTGCATCGCGGCGGCGCCGTCGCGTTCGCGGCGGACCCGGAAGCCGGCTTCGCGCAGATGCAGCGTCACCACCTCGGCGATGGCGTCGTCGTCTTCCACGAGGAGGAGGGAGCGCATGTTCACGAGCGTTGTACGGCGGGCCTCTGCGAGCGGATGCACATGAGAGCCGATGGCGCCGACGAAATCATCACGAGGCCGTGAAGTTCGCGTGAGGACTGCGTGACCCCCGCCCCGGAGGATGGTGGGTGTGCGGACACGGATCGCCGTGACCGCCGGCCCCGACTCCAGGAGACATTCCATGATGATCACCCGCTTCACCCGGACGGCCCTCGCCGTCGCCTTGCTCGCCAGTGGCGGCGCCTCCGCTGCAATGGTGCAGGTCACCGTCACCATCGACAATCTGGCACCGTCCAACAGCGTCGTGTTCGCGCCGCTGCACCTGGGCTTCCACAGCGGCGTCTTCGACGCGTTCGACATCGGACAGGTGGCGACGCCCGCGATCATCTCCGTTGCCGAGGGTGGCAGCGGCAGTGCGTGGCTTCCGGCGTTCGCCGCCGCGGATCCCGGTGCCACGATCGGCACGATCGGCGCGCCGCTGATGCCGGGCATGTCGCGTTCGATGACCTTCACGGTCGACACCGCGGCGAATCAGTTCTTCACGTTTGCATCGATGGTCGTGCCCAGCAACGATTTCTTCATCGGCAACGACGGCGCGACGCGCTACCAGCTCTTCGACGGTCAGGGGAATCTGCAGATCGCGAGCATCACGCAACGCAGCCGTGACATCTGGGATGCCGGCTCCGAAGTGTTCGATCCGGCCGCGTCGGCCTTCGTCGGCACGAACGCCCTGCGGGCCGACCAGAACTCCGTGGTGGCCTTCAACTTCGCCGAGTTCGCGGCGTACAACGGCCTGCCGACCGCAGCCGGGTACATCTTCGACAGCCAGCTCTCCGCGGATACCGAGATCTACCGAATCGGCTT
>VYKP01000045.1_pt1 | contig 27447 bp, 16 predicted proteins | sample 5114551 | NCBI WGS metagenome assembly VYKP01 (sample SAMN12291777, study PRJNA351875) | freshwater metagenome | isolation source: freshwater lake | place: USA: Michigan, Baseline Lake | collected 2013-08-09
TGTGTAAGACAGTACATGGTTTTTTAACTGTGGTATGCGACGGTGGTGGAAGCAGAAACTTAAATCGTGAGGTTTAGGAATCGCCGCACTTTTAGGGCGGCGAGGATGTCAAGAAACGCAACATTTCTACACAAACAATATTCCCCGAATTGGCTGGGTTACGCTCCTGAGCTTAACCTACCTTTATTTGTAGTGCGATCGCCGTTTCCATCGTTGATCCACCTCGTCTTCAGAACCGTGCTTGAGGCTTTGGCCGAGAGCTTCACAGATTATCCTAAATCCGAGTTAGCTGCCTGCTTGTATTTCGGCAAAAAGGGACAAACCCACCAGCCGCAGTTAATAAGCTAAGACGCATTTAAACCCCTTATTCTTAGATTAGCCCCCCCCCAACCCCCCCGACATCGGGGGGGGTGCCTTTTGCATGAGTGCCTCTTGCCTGGTCTCAACAAGCAATTTAAATTACGAACAGCTTATGTTAGTTAACGCGCATTTGTTGGCGCTGTTAAACGAGCCTCTCCGATTTTATGTTGAAAAATGAAAAAACCAGCGTATGCAGGGGAAGCATTGGGGGGAATATCTAGTTTAGATGTATTTAATGCGTAAACAGTAATTTGATAGTTATGGGGTTTTGAGCCTTCCGGTGGGCAAGCACCACCAAAGCCGTTGTAGCCGAAGTCATTCCGCAATTGAATCGCCCCTTGAGGAAGCTTTTTACTGTCTTTCACGCCAGCATTTTCTGGTAAACTACGCACATCTGCTGGGATGTTGACGACCACCCAATGCCACCAACCGCTTCCTGTTGGTGCATCAGGATCATACATAGTGACAGCAAAACTCTTAGTTCCTTTGGGAACATCACTCCATTTTAAAGCGGGAGATTCATTTTTACCAGTACATCCCCATCCATTATAGATTTGTGCATTTTGTAATGATTTACCGTTTTCAATTGTTGGGCTAATTAATGTCATAGCTTGAGCGCCCAAGCTAAAACCGCCCAATGCAATCAAGCCGGCAACAATCTCTGCTTTAAACATACAATTACTCCTTCGCTCTGGATTAAGATAGGGGACAATCTCACTGGGGAAACGCCCCCAGCATTACAGATTTGTGGAAGAATAGCTGCTCCCGTTAAGTTGACAATCCCTCCGTCAGTGCCATTCCACTTGAAATCCCTGAATGTGGACAGGCAGTTAGGGATCAGCGATGAGGGCGGGCGTTCGCCACCGCAACAGCCTTGCCCCATGAGATCAGATCAGCAGTGGCATCATCGCGATCAATAACGCATTCAATTAGCGTCGGTCCCTCGCGGTTTTCCAGAGCTACCTCGATCGCCTGGGCCAGTTCCCCGGCGGTGGTAGCGAGGAGGCCCTGGCCCGCCCCATCTTCGGCATTGAATACTTTGATTAACCCTGCGTAGTCCCAGTTTTTAATGTTGTTATAGGGGCCATCGTGAATTTCAACCTCGATCGTGTAGCCATGATTGTTGACGAGGAAAATGATGATCGGCAGCTTCTGTCTGATCATCTGCGCCACCTCCTGGGCAGTAAGCTGAAAAGAGCCGTCACCAATCATGCAGATAATCTGTCGCTCCGGCGCACCCAGGGCATAGCCGAAAGCGGCCGGGATCGACCATCCGATATGGCCCCATTGCATCTCGATCTCGAAGCGGGCCCCGGTGGGCAGCTGTAATTTCATGCCATTGAACCAGGAATCACCAGTCTCGGCGAACACCGTAGTCTTGGCAGTGACCAGAGGCCCGATCTGCCTGAGAATCTCGATCCTCGAAAGCTTGGCCTCAGACCTAGCAGGCTCGACCGGCACAGACTGAGAGCGGAAGCGTGCAAATTCGGCCATAGTCGCATCGCGTTTCTCCACCTTTCTTGCCAAGCAAGAGAGAAAGTGGCGTAGATGAATCCCGCTGAAATGATACCCGTCAAATTTGACACTATCTTTGTTGGCGTTCAGTACAGTCGGACCACTGGGCATCGCCGTCCAGCCGACGGTCGAATAGTCGTTGAAAACCGCCCCTAAGCAAACTACACCGTCCGACCAATCGACAATTGCGCTCGTACCGGGAGAACTAATTTCTCCCCAATAAGTACCAACGTACTGGGGATGCTCTTCCGGGAAAAAGCTCTTGGCGGCGGCCATGACCGCAACGGAACAACCGAGCGCCTCGGCCAGTTCGATCGCCTCTTGCTCGGCCTTGGCAGCCCGTAGCTGGCTGCCGATCAAAAGTACCGGTTTCTGCTTGCTATCTAGAAATTCTGCTGCTGCGCTCACCGCCGCTGCCAAAGTTTCTGCGTCGCTCGGGGCCTCATTGATGATTGCGCTCACTGGCCCGGGGGAAGCACAGGGGGCCGCGGCAATATTGCAGGCAATCTCAATATAGGCCGGTTTTTGCTCCCGTAACGCCGTTCGGATAACGTGGTCGATCTGCTCCGGGGCATCTTCGGCAGATGTTATGGAAACCGCCGCACAGGTCAGCTTCCTAGCGATTTCCAACACATAGGTTAAATCTGGCGTTCCCATCGTATGGTGCAGCAGATGACCGGTCGAGTAGTCGTTGGTATTGGGTGCGCCCGACACCAGGATGACGGGTAGGTTCTCAGCATAGGCACCGCCGATGGCATTCAGGGCCGAGAGGGCGCCAACGCTGTAAGTCACGACAGCGACTCCTAATCCATTGGCACGAGCGTACCCTTCCGCCGCAAAGCCGCAGTTCAGTTCGTTGCAGCAACCTACCTGCAAAAGATTCTGGTTTTTCAGAAACTGGTCTAGCAAGACGAGATTGTAGTCACCCGGGACTACGAAATGATGTTTTACTCCTATCTGAACCAAACGTTCTGCCAGGTAACTGCCAATATTGTAAGTGCTCATTAATTAGTCCTATCTGAACAAAAATCACTAGATCAAGTGCATTGACTTGGCAGCGGCGGTGAGTTCGTCTCGAAACGCTGGATCCGCCAGTCCGATCAAAGACTCCGCCCTCTCGGTTGAGGAGAGTCCCTTGAGATCCACAACACCGTTTTCAGTGACCACATAGTGAACATCGGTGCGGGGTGTCGTGACCGGCCCAGAAAGCCGAGGAACGATCTTACTGATTTTGCCATCCTTGATTGAAGACTGGAAGGCGATAAAGGACATACCGCCCTTCGAGGCATAGGCCCCCCGGACGAAATCCAACTGGCCACCGGTCGAGGTAAACTGATGACCGCCAACATATTCCGAATTGCAGGCTCCGGTCAGGTCCATTTCAATTGTGGAATTTACCGACACCACATTGTCGTTTTGGGCAATCACAGCTGGGTCATTCACATAATTGACAGGATGACTTTCCAGCGAGATGTTGTCATTGATAAAGTTGTAGAATGCTTCATCTCCCATGGCAAAGGTGAAGACAGATTTGCCCGGGTTGATTTTTTTCCATTTGTTGGTGACAACACCGTTCTGAATCAGGCTTGCCAAAGCAGGAACGAGTACCTCAGTATGAATGCCCAGATCCTGCCTACCCATTAGCGCCTCGCAGACACCGCTAGGTACTCCACCTACGCCGATTTGCAGACAGGCGTGTTCAGGAATCCGTTCTGCAATCAACTGGCCAATCTTCCTCTCTTGCTCCGTGACGGGTCGAGGTTTCAGCATTGGCAACGGAACATGATGTTCTACGATGGTATCTACTTCGGAAATATGCAATAAGGATCGTCCAAAAACCCGGGGCATATTCTGGTTGACTTCCACGATCAGCCGTTTAGCTGCGCGGGCGGCGCTGCTGGTGTAATCGTTATTGGTTCCGAAGGTAAAATAGCCGTTACTATCCATGGGTGACACGGTTACTAGAAAGGTGTCCAGATGAATGTGATCGCTAAAGAACCGCACCGATTGGCTGAAAGAATTCGGCACATAAAAGACAACCTTGCGATCGCCGTCCTCTTGTCCTTTTTTAATCAGGTCGCGCTCGGCTTTCTGCATGAACATGGAATAGGGTTTGATCCGGCCCATCAATTCGTAGCGCAGCAGCGAGCGCTGCATGGGTTCTTCTGCGTGCATATAATACACTTTCACATCATCGATCAACCCGGCTTCTGCCCTAGCCGCTAGTGCTTCCATCAGCGCCGGTGGTTGGCAAGCCGCCTGACCGATACCAACAATGCTGCCACTACTAATCTGCTCCATAGCAGTGTGACTGTCCGTAAGCTTGGCCTGATATTGATTTTCGTAAGCCATCATTTTTCTCCCGAAGAAGTCTTAACTATTCAATAATTTGCTGCGGCTTCCGGTGAGTGACCGCGTTTGTAAATCAGCATTGTCCGCTCGAAGCTCATCACTTCTACACCATCTTGGTTCACGCCTCGCGTTGAAACGGTGACAATTCCCTGGGTCGGCCGACTCTTTGACTCACGCTTGGACAGCACAGTGGATTCTGCATAGAGTGTGTCCCCAGCAAAGACTGGATGTGTCGCTTTGACGTTATTCCAACCCAGATTGGCCACAACCTTGGCGCTGACGGTTCTAACGCTCATACCGGGGAGAAGGGCAAGGGTGAAAGTGCTATCCACCAGCATCTTCTTCCACTCTGTTTGACCGGCGTAGGCAGCATCAAAATGAACCGGTTGTATATTCATCGTCAGCAAGGTCATCCAGATGTTGTCCACATCTGTAATCGTCCTACCGGGACGGTGCTCGAACACATCACCGACTTGAAAATCTTCGTAGTAAAGACCGTTGGTCTCACGATAGCGATTTGGTCCGATTTCTCGGTACGCTGACAGTATATTTTCCATTTTTTTCCCCGTTTCTGGACACCTTAGATTAACAAAACTATTCCTCAGCTGCAATACCGGCTCGTTCCAGAACAAGCCTTGCTTTACGGGCAACCGCTTCATCCACCATTTGTCCCTCCACAGCACCAACCCCTTGACGGTTGACGGTGAGGATCTGTTGTGCTTTGGCTATTTGTTGTGCTGTTGGGGTCAAGACCTCATTGATGGTGGCAATTTGTACCGGGTGGATTGCACATTTGCCGTGAAATCCCAAGTTTACTGATGCTTTTGTCTCTTGCTTCAGACCTTCCGCATCCGCAATATCAAAATAGGGGGAGTCGAAAGCGGCAATCCCAGCAGACGCAGCCGCATGGATCAGGGATGACCTCACCCACAGTAGTGGCTCCCAAGCGGTTTCTGCACCCAGGTCCGCAGCCATATCCGCAGCACCGAAGATAAAGGCGGCCGGCCTGATTTGGCCGCTAACCATCTCGGCCAAGGCCCCTATCGCCTTGGTACTCTCAATCAGCGCAATCACCTGCGTCGATTTATTGGCCTCTCGCAACAGGTTTCCCACCAGGCTGATGAGTGCGGAGGAGTCGCATTTCGGTAGAATCAAATAGTCGGGTTCGGCGGGTGAAAGCAAGAGAGCCTGAAGGTCGTCGAGTCCAAACCTTGTGTCGGGAGAATTGATGCGGAGGGCACAGGGGAGGTGATCCGAGGATATCTCCGCAAGATAGCGCAGCGCTGCTGTGCGGGCCTCCTCCTTGGCGGTGGAGGCCACTGCGTCTTCAAGATCAATAATCAGGGCATCGGCCTTCACCTCCGCAGCACGGGAGAATCGGTCCGACTTGGTCGCGGGTGTGAACAGCCAGCTTTTTAGGGCTAGAAGCGATTTCTGCGATTGATGTAACATTACCAGATCCTTGTTTTGCGTCAATGTGAAGTGTACCTCAAAACTTGAGGGTTGCCAAATTTGAAAATGCCTAAATTAGGGCAGCAAATTATTAAGCAGGGAATCTAGATTTCGAGGACGATAATTGGGATCAGCCTTAAGTCGTTCGACTACACTATAATGAACGGCAACTTTTGAAGATTCTATCGGTCGCCATCCTTCACCTGCTAAGGCATAAACACCAGTCACGCTATTATCAAATTTAGTAGTTGGCTCTGGTTTAATCTGGAACTCTTCCCTATAATTTTCAGTTGAATCAAACTCCAATCCCAACTTTTTAGCCTCGTGGATCATCCATTGTAAAGTAAAATCAGACAGCCCCCGATATTCTTCAGTTCCTCCACCAATACAGCCATGTTCACCAGCAAAGAAAACCTCTTTGACTACTTGTTCAGGATTTTTGTCACTTCTCTCCATGCCGGACGAGGGAAAACCCCTGCGTTTCTCATCAATGGCAACTGCATGAAAGGCATTTTCCACGATCGGACTTAGTCTAGCATCGAAAAATTCATACTTCCGATTCCAGAGTTTAGCCAAGGGTAGCCAAGGTGTTAGATCAGGAACACCTAATGCTCCCACCGTATCCCAGCACCCTAACATTTTAATCGGTACACGACCTTGTAAATAATCTTTTTCGCTATCTATCTTTTTGGAGTTATCTTCCCGGAATTTTTGAGCTTCTGGATCATTTGGCTTAATTTTAGAATTTCGATAAAGCTCATAAGCTTTAGGCAATTCCCGGATCTTGGAACGGCTCAATAAACCACAGTTATAGATCATACCTGCTAAACAACGAACTGTATAGGCTCCGCGACTAAAGCCAACTAGGTAAATTTCGTCTTCAGCTTCTACGTCATAATTCATACACAAAAAGCGATAGGCATCTTGAATAATTCTGTCAATTCCCCAGCCAAAAGCACCCCCACCTAAACGCTCGATTAAATCAGCGTCTTCTGCTGTGCCACATCCTGATATATAATGGACTATTTGTGGGGTTTGATCATTGGCAATGTATTTCACTAAGCGGGCAAATTTGACGACATTTGTAGGATAGGAAGTTGCTAATTCATTCCAAGTACCATCACAACAAACAACCAAACGTTTTTTCTTAGTTGTATTAGAGGGTTTAGTCGGCTCGGTGGTGTCAGGCTTAGATAATGTTTCAGACATATTCTTATCTTGAGTTGATTCTGAGGTTTGAGGATTAGATGGTTCCGATGGGGTCAATGTTTCGGGTTTGATACTAGATGATTGTTCCTTGGGAGTAACTGCTTCATTATTTGATGGAGTTTGAGGATTAGATGGTTCCAGTTTTGCCAAAGTTGTAACAGTTTGGCAATAAATCCCCAAACTTACTAACAAATCTTGCCCTCCCCCATAAGAGCCAAAAAAGCCAATAATCTCCTGACCTTCTGGTGCTTCTAAGACGAAAGGTTCAACTTCTTGTTTTCCATGCTTTCCCCCAAAAACGGGTGATTTAACTCCCTTCTTGGTTTCAAATTGGATGGTGACAATTTCTTGCTTGGGACGTCCCGGTGCTGACATTCCCCAAGTGCCGCTTATTTTCGTGAGATAATCCCCTACTGGTGTGGAAAATTCTTCTTTTGTACCGCCGCGACCACCAACTAGGTCTGAAAGATAGGTTTCTCCCGGAATAGAAGCGGGATTTTCGTATTCAACCTGAAGTGCGTCAATTGCCCAACCTGCATTCACAAATACCTTTTTCAATCGTGATTGTGGAGCAGTATCTTTAGGAAGAATTTGAAAATCTGTGCCTGAGATTGAACCACCTGTCGGACCTAATTTTATCGGTTTAGATACTTGATCCGTTGGCCCGGTTAGGCCGATTGGCTCAGTGGGCTTAGTTTGCTCAATTGGCTTGGTTTCCTCAGTGGGCTTGGCTTGCTCAATTGGCTTGGTTTCCTCAAGAGGGGTTGTAGCTTTAGGTGGAACTGAACAAGTCACTGCTATAACTGAACCACTATTCGGGATCGGATTCCATTTACTGGTCAAGGTGTCTCGGATATAGAGACGATTATCTCCGCCAACTCCAACTATTTTGCCATCCGGCATGACGGTAATACTGAGAACCGAACCATTGTTAGATACATACTTCCAGCCACTGGTCAAGCTATCTCGGCTATAGAGACGATTATTCATCCCAATTCCAACTAACTTCCCATCCGGCATGACGGTGACACCAATAACTGAACCACTATTAGGAATTTGCTTCCATTCACTGGTCAAAGTATCTCGGGTGTAGAGAGTATTATTGGTTCCAACACCGACTATTTTGCCATCTGGCATGACGGCGACACCAATAACCGGACCACTATTAGGAATCTGCTTCCATTCACTGGTCAAAGTATCTCGGGTGTAGAGAGTATTATTGGTTCCAACACCGACTATTTTGCCATCTGGCATGAGGGCGACACTAATAACCGGACCACTATTAGGAATCTCCTTCCAGTTACTGGTTAAAGCATCTCGGCCACACAGGAGATTATTTGTCCCAACACCAATTACTCCATATGGTATGGGTCGTTCAGATTTCCTCCAAGTAGCACCATTGACTGTACCATTACTGCCATTACTTGTCTTATCTTTGGCGATATTTTCTGAACCTTCATTGAGGGGCCAATAACCAACTAATCCTGTTTCATCTCCCTTGAGTCGCTGATTCATGGATTGTTTGATTTCTTCTGGAGAACGGACTCGGTTCCACAGTTGCACTTCTGCTATTTGCCCATTAAAGAAATAGCCCGGATTGCCTTCGGTTTTTCCAGCACCGATGCGTAAGGGACGGTTTGTATTAAGCTTGAGCTTTGAAGCAACTGGAGTACCTATCAGTTCGCCATTGATGTAGAGTTTCATTGTGCTGCCATCGTATGTAGCTGCTACATGAGTCCAGGTATTGAGAACTACATCTGAACCAGTTAAAACTACCCACTTGCTCCCATCTCCCGTCCAAAACTGCCATTTATTGTTCTCTCCTGCATATAGCTTATATCCTCCTATAGGAGTGGTCGTTCTGGAGGTAACTGGCGATCGCCACTGCCCTTGGCTACCCTCAACTTTAGCCCAACAGGATAAGGTAAATTGTTCTGGATTCAGTTGCTCAGCATAAGGAACTTCGATATAATTTCCTCGGCCATCAAATGCTAGGACAGAGTCGCTAGTAACTGGTTCAGGGGTTGTAGATTTGGGTGGAACTGAACAAGTCACTGCTATAACTGAACCACTATTCGGGATCGGCTTCCAGTCACTGGTCAAGGTGTCTCGGCTATAGAGACGATTATCTACGCCAACGCCAACTATTTTGCCATCCGGCATGACGGTAATATCGAGAACCGAACCATTATTAGGTACTTCCTTCCAGTCACTGGTCAAGCTATCTCGGCTATAGAGGCGATTATTATTCGCCCCAACTCCAACTAACTTCCCATCCGGCATGACGGTGACACTACTAACCAAACCACTATTAGGTACTCCATACCAGTCACTGATCAAGTTATATTGGGTGTAGAGGTTTTTATTGGTTCCAATGCCGACTATTTTGTCATCCGGCATGACGGCGACATCAATAACCGCACCACTATTAGGAATCTGCTTCCAGTCACTGGTTAAAGTGTCTCGGGTGTAGAGATTATTATTGGTTCCAACGCCCACTATTCTGCCATCTGGAACGAGGGCGACACTAATAACCGGACCACTATTAGGTATCTCCTTCCATTCACTGGTTAAAGTATCTCGGCTACACAGGAGATTATTTGTCCCAACACCAATTACTCCATAGTCGCTATTAACTGGTTCAGGGGTTGTAAATTTAGGTGCAACTGAACAAGTCGCTGCTATAACTGAACCACTATTCGGAATCTCCTTCCATTCACTGGTCAAGCTATCTCGGCTATAGAGGCGATTATTCGCCCCAACTCCAACTAACTTCCCATCCGGCATGACGGTGACACTAATAACCGCACCACTATTAGGTACTTCCTTCCAGTCACTGATCAAGCTATCTCGGGTGTAGAGGCTTTTATTGGTTCCAACGCCGACTATTTTGCCATCTGGCATGACGGCGACACTAACAAACGCACCACTATTAGGAATCTGTTTCCAGTCACTGGTTAAAGTATCTCGGGTGTAGAGAATATTATTGGTTCCAACGCCGACTATTTTGCCATCTGGCATGATGGCAATACTAATAACCTGAGCACTATTAGGTACTCCCTTCCAGTCACTGGTCAAAGTATCTCGGGTGTAGAGGCTTTTATTGGTTCCAACACCGACTATTTTGCCATCTGGCATGACAGCAATACTAATAATCTGACCACTATTAGGTATCTCTTTCCAGTCACTGGTTAAAGTATCTCGGCTACACAGGAGATTATTTGTGCCAACACCAATTACTCCATAGTTAGCTGTTTCTGTCTTTTCAATCTTTATAGGAATTTCTCCAAAATTTCCCTTGACACTTAAGGAATAAATACGATCAACTGAATCGGAAAATGCTGTAGCAGTAGCACCAGATGAGGTAAACAAAACTTTTCCGCTTAAGTTACCAAGAGGAGCAGTATTCTTATCATAACTGATAGAACCTGCTTGGGGATAATATATTCCCACAAAGTCACCTTGGTTGACTTTAATCGGTGTAGTAAGGGAAAATTCGTTTAAACCAATCACAGGGGTTTTTACCTCGCTTTTTCCCACAACTGACCAGGTATTGGCTTCGTTCCTATAAATGATCAGTTGTACAGGTGATGTGTTTTCTGCCCAAATATTCCACCCAGTTATTTCACCATTGCCATTAATGGGTTTGTTGGTATCTACAAGATAAAAATTAGTCCTTGTATCTGCAATTCCGTATTTAGTGGGAAGATTACCCCCAGTGATCACATCAGGTTTTTTCCCTATTTCAGACTCTTTCGTGCTAGTTATGGGTAGTTCAGATTTCCCCCAAGTAGCGCCATTAATTGTGCCATTATTGCCATTACTTGTCTTATCTTTAGCGATATTTTCTGAACCTTCATTGAGGGGCCAATATCCCACTAATCCGGTTTCATTTCCCTTTAATCGCTGGGACATATTTTCTTTAAGTTCTGATTCTGGTCGGGCAATATTCCACACCCTCACTTCTGCTATTTGACCTTCAAAGTAACCATCATTAGCCCAGTTACTCTTACCTATATAGTTTAAGGTTCGGTTCAGGTTGTCTGGAAGGCTTATTTGTTTACTTTGGATTAATTGACCATTTTTATACAGTTTGGCCATCCCTGATTTATCAATGGTGGCTGCTACATGAGTCCACTTATCAATTTCTAAGGTATTTGGGGCTTCTATGGTGTGGGTTCCATTATTGCAAAACAGATGGAGTCCCAAGGTGTTAGATGTTCCCACATTTGCCAGGACAATGTTCTTGTTTCCCTGTCCATTGCCGAAATCAATAATTCGTGACCACGAACGGCGAAAACTTTTGTACTGCACCCAAGCTTCTACGGTAAATCCTTGGGAATAGTCCGTGTTGACTGCGGGTAACTGCACATAATCGTCTATACCATCAAATGCTAGGACAGATTCGATAGCACCCTTCTTGGCACTCGTAGTATTTTCCGCTTGACTCATGGTCACTTATCTCCGTAACTAATGGCTAGTTTAAGTTTGAACTCCGCTGGCACTGCGCTGACTAGAAAATACCTCATGGGGACTGTAATAGTCAAGAACTTTTTGCGGTCAGTGGTTAATATAAGTCGTAATCGTTCAGATAGTTGAACTAAGTCGAGGTATCGTCACTCCGACTCATCTTCAGAATGGAAGGTGATAGTTTCTCATCATTGTGGTCATTGTCCTAAACATTTTCCAAACTTTTGCCATTGGGTTCAATGCGAAAGATAAAAGTAACCAAAGCCCCAAAAAGAGAAGTGATAACTAAACCATGTAAAAGGTTAGACGTACCAATTTGTTCCCTAAGAATCGGAAAGAAAAAAGCAGTAGTAACCGCCCCGACTTTCGCAAAAGAGGCGGCAAAACCAGCACCTAAACCGCGAATTTGTACGGGAAATATCTCCCCCGCTAAAACATAGGTCATGGCATTGGGGCCGAGATTTGTCATAAAATTAAAGATGATAAAGCCGCCAAATATCAGAAATACTTTTAATTGATGACCTTCTGGAATAGTTTCTGCCGCTAGGGAAGCGATTCCTAAGCCTAAGCCACAGCCAATAAAGCCTACAATTTGTAAGGGAATCCGTCCGACTTTATCAATCAAAAGAATCGACGCAAGAAATCCAATCAGTAAGAACAGATCAATTGCTCCAGAACCTTCCGCTGCTACCATATCTTTGAAAATAAAATTAGGCTGAGTTTTGGTAAATAGGGTTGCTAAAATTGTTGGGGTAAAAATACCAATGCCGTAGGTGGCTAGATCCTGTAAAAACCAAGGAACAGCCGCTAATATAGTTGCTCTGAGATAGCGAGGGGAAAACAAAAGCTTGTATTTTTGCTTGCGTTGCTGGCCGATTCTCTCTACTAAGTCCGCAAGCTCAACTGGGCGTTGCAGTAAAACTTTAGCAGAGCGTTGAGCATCCTCTTGGCGATTGTGAGATATTAACCAATGGGCGCTTTCTGGGATTCCTGTTCTCAATAAAAAAACAATAATTCCAGGAATAACTAAACTGGCGTACATCCAATGCCAAGCCCCTACTTCAGGGTTAATCCGCAGTACCAGTAATCCGATTAAAACTCCGCCTAGGGAGCCAATTGATTGAAAAGCAAAAGCCCCTAATACCATTCTGCCCCTAAAACTACTAGGAATTGACTCAGAAATAATCAGATGGGCTGTGGGATAGTCTGCCCCAAGAGCAACCCCAACGCAAAATAAAAAGAAAATCAGAGAGGGAACATTCCAAGCGATCGCTGTTAAACTGACAAAAACAGTAAAAATTGCCATTTCAGACACGAAAACTAACTTTCGTCCTAGGCGATCCGCTAAATTTCCGAATAGAGAAGCCCCCACCAAAATCCCCAAAAGCGTTGCGGCAGCAACTGAACCTTTTAGGGCTGATGCTAAGTTAAAATCTTGCTCAATTAAGGGAATAGCAACTCCAGTCAGAAAGATGACCATGCCTTCAAAAAACTTGCCAGTAGCCGCCAAAATCCAGATGCGCCATTGCATCAAACTTAGGGGACGAGGAGGAGTTTCATCGATATAACTTTGTAGGCTTTTCATAGGATAGAGCTATTAAAACTATAGTTTTAATAGCTGGTTAGCTTTAAATTGAGTTTAAGGCTGATTTAATTTAAGATTAAAATTTTTGGATACTCGTTACTGTCTATGCTATATCAACATACAAGATGCCAAGACAACATACTTCTAACCCAAAAATTCTGAAAGTTTCTCAAGCTATAGCCTCTCCGTTTTATTAGTTTAAGTTTATTTTTGATTCCCTCGACTAACGGAAGATTTTTGATTTTTACAAGAGGTCTATTAACAATCGTCCTCGAAAATGTCTTGACTATCCTACCCCGAATCAGGTATTCTACGAGAACAAATCAGACAGTGATGCAATTCAGACTTGAATTAGCCCAATTAAGGAGCTAGAGTGAAGAAAAATCAGATGATAATGGCTGTAATCGCCTTTGCTGCGGGAGCCGGCACAATACTCGCCGCTATTGTCATTTTTGACATTGATTTTGTTAAATGGGCTAACTGTAGTGCGCCTTTTGCCGATCCCATTGATCGCCAATCAGCCATTTGCCGTAGATAATCTGGCGGCTCTTGACAAACCTTATTAATATAAATACTGACATCTATCTCAGGGGAAGACTGCCTATGGAGCTAAGTAGGCAAGTTTGCAACTGAGAATGTAATCTCCAAGCTAATAAATATTGGAATAGTGGAACATGGAAGCAACACTGGGCATCATCTTATCGGTACTTTCGGCAACTGCCACAGCCATCTGGACAGTTTGGACTTGGAGCGAGCAACAAGAGGAGGAAAAGACGCAGAAACGAAATCAGATTGCCGCTCTGTATATTAATCCCTTCCTGTTCGCCGCTCACGAATTGCAAGTCCGACTTGACGGCATCCTCAATCAGCAAGAGTTGGAATTTTTTAAACGGGAATATCCTGAAGCCGATGAAATCGGTTCTCCCGAAGCCTTAGAACTACTCTATGTCCTGGTGAAATTCTTTGGCTGGTACTGGTACGTCTATCGATACGGTCCCTACACTAGGGACAAGAAAGCGATCGAACTGATTAGCAAAATTATCAGGACTTTTGCCAACCGCGAGGACTTTGTTGGAGACGCTTTCTATTTTTCCTTCTCAGAGCAGAGATCTCTGGGGCAGACATTCGTGAAAGTCTTTGGGCAAGCTGAATCGATCTACCCTGAGTTGGAAGCTATCTCCCTCTATCAATTTGCCGCGGAGCTGAGGGACGACATCCAAAAAGATCGCCCTATGTATCAGAATGTCATCAAAACGATCCAGGTCATAGACAGCGCCGAGCGGGTTGAGGAGCTAGAAGGATGCGATCGCCTAATCGCCGTACACAATGACTTGATCGACCTGCTTAGTTATCTAGAAGCCCAAGAAGGCTTCTGTATCTCGCCCAAGGTACGCCAGAAAATTCAATGGACTGCAAGCCTTCCCACAGATACCGAAATCATCCATGCTATTGCGGGGCGGGTACGGCTGCGGATTCCTCGCCTGCGTCAAGATCTGTCCTACGCCGAGCGGCTGCGCCAGCGCCTTCAGTCCCTAGCTGGCGTGCAAGAAATCCAAATCAATCCAGATGCTGCTTCAGTGGTGATTAGCTATGCACCCACCCTCTCAGAGGCAACATTTCAACAGGGACTTTTTCAAGCCATTGCCCAGTCAGGATCAGTAAATTAGACCTCTTCTAAAAATCAAAAATTGTTGTTAGGGTTAGGCTTCGGCCGTGAACTTAGCGTTCCACAAAAGCTCACGCCGAAGTCCGAACGGAGTCGGTGGTCAGAAGAATTAAGAATAAATAATAATCCAAATAAATAGGGCGGTTCCTCTATTCATCTGACACAGGCAACTCCTGAAAGGTTTTTAGATTTATTCAGCAGACCCCCATTATTCAAGAAGGATTGGTACTAACACTAAATTGCTTGAGTATAGGCTACACATCAGGGGAGGAAAAAGGCAAAGGGGAGAATAAATAATCATTTTTTAGTGGATTCAGTATAATTTAGCTATTTTTAGCCAAAAACCAGAGCATCAATAAAATAATAGCGATCGCCAGTCCGCTAAAAACAGTGTTTTTATGCTGCTCCAACTGCATGGGTGGGGGGGATTCTTCTTTTTTCTGTTTATTTGTCCCCTTTTTAAATTGCGGTGCGCTATCGGGAAGTTTATCTAAATCGGGAATCTTCGTCATCCACTCATCTGGGCGTTTGAGACGGGGAGCTTCGATAATATAAAGTAAACGCTTGGCCTGTTCGCGAATTTGATAGATAGGATGGGTAATAAGTTGCCTACAGATTTCACTAGCTTTCTCCCCCTCTCCTAACCCCTGATGGGCAGAAATCAACCAAATTTGAATCTCACCCCCTGCTCGAGATCCTAAGGAAATTAAGTCTAAAGCCGCATTTAATTGCTGGATACTAAGGCGATATTGTCCACGCTCAAAGGCACTGATTCCAGCTTGATAAAGGTCTTGAAAAGAAGGATTTTCGGCCACGGAGTCAAGATCAAGATAAATGAAATTTTGAACAAGTATAGCAAGAGTTGAGTTCTCCGTCGATTGAAACGCGACGAATTATCAGCACTTGCCCCCCTCTTAGGTTGAGATTCCATTGCTTCACATCTAAGTACCTAAGCAAAATTAATTACACATATCTAACCCCCTCTTGCCTTTTGCCTCTTGCCTTTTGCCTATCTTTACTAGGAAATTAATTTTGCACGACTACTTACTAGCTGTCATACTAAATCCGTTGAGTACAGGCTAGTTATGAGGAGAGGCTTCGGCCGTGAGCTCAGCGTTCGACAAAAGCTCACGCCGAAGTCCGAACGGCAAAAGGCAAAGGGGAATAAATAATCAGTTTTTAATAACCAGATTTAGTATCACTAGCGCTCAAAAATCAGTGGTGGCAGTCAAAAGCCGCCCACGGGACCTGGTATGACTGATCACTGAAAAGCTCCCCACCTCCGCTATGGAGAATGGGAATCTAGACCAAAATCCGCTACACTTACTGCTAAACCTGTTCAGGCTGCACGGCATGAAAGAGAGGAACTCCTTGTTACTAACTATATTAGTGACCGCCACTCTACTAATTAGTTTAGTTTTGGGGATTGTGTTTGACAAAAAAGCCGCTTTATTAGGAATTTTGGCAGTTCCCGCCATGGTGGCTTCTTTTATCCATCCCCGTCTGGGATTATTAGCCCTAATCATCTATCTTCCCCTAAGTAGTACCGTCGCTTTTGCTGTGGCGAGAGTTTTTCAAGTAAAGGGCAACCTAATTGCTGAAGAGCCATCCTATGCTCTCTACAAAATCGCCAAGGATGCCTTTTATTTCCCAGCTTTAGCGGCAATTTTAATTAAAACCAAAACTTTTAAGCAATTATACCCCCAAATCAAGTCTTTTTTCATCACGGCTTTAATTTTACTTGTCAGCAGCTTGATAACTTTTCTGTTTGTCAATCTGCCCGAAGGAGCCACTGCTGTGGGAATTGTGGGATTAAAAACCCTCCTCAGTTATATTCCCCTAGTTCTCTGTGGCTACTATTTAATCGAGCAAAAACGGGATTTATTCGTGGTTAATCGGCTTTTAATCGTGATGATCTTAGTCTGTTGCGGTTTAGCTCTCGTTCAATACTTATTACTTCTACAGGGTATCTGTCCCGATAATGAATTCCTCAATCAACTCGAAGTTTTTGCCCCGAAGTCCGACGGCCGATTTTATCCAGATATTACCAAAAAAGCTACCTTGAAAGCTCAATGTTTTGTCGGCGGTTCGGTGTTGTATAATCCCGATCAAGGCTTAATTCGTCTCCCTGGCACATTTTCTGATCCTTGGCAATGGGGTTGGTTTTTAGTATCTAGTAGCGTCATCAGTTACGCAGCCAGTTTTAGTGATCCGCAAAAAAGATGGCGCATCGCTGGTTGGATAGCAATGGTGTTAGTCTTCCTTGCGACTCTGGTTTCTGGACAAAGATTGCCTTTTTTGCTAGTACCTTTGTTTTACTTAGTTCTGGTTATTGCTACTAGTAAAAGTAAACAAAAGTTACCATTAAAATTGGGAATCTTGGGAATGATTTCCCTGCTCGGGGTGACGTTAATTCCCTTTATTCAGGAAAGAGGACTAAATTTTATCGGTCGCTGGCAATACTCCTCTCCAATTGACTTTGTAGTCAATCAAATGCAGTGGACCTTCAGCTATGTACAGCTTTTTGGTTCTGGTTTAGGCACAGCCACCAGTGGCGCTCGTCATGTAGCGGGAGAAGAAGAGATAAGACTAATTGAAACCTACTACGCTAAACTCCTCTACGAAACTGGTATCGTCGGTTTTATCGCTTTTATGGCACTGGTGACAATTCTCTGTATTCTCACATTTAAAGCCTATTTAAAAGTAAAAAATGCTGATTTAAAGCACTGGGGTCTGTGTATCTGGATTTTCCTGTTTTTTATTAGCTACAATCCCTACTATTATCCTCTCTCCGTCGAGCCAGTTTCTGTTTACTATTGGTTATTCGCCGGACTATTACTAAAACTGCCAGAAATTAGTGAGAAATTGGAAGATGAGGAGAGAGTTACCGAGAAAAATGAAGTGGAGAAGTAAGAGGACTTTTATCGATAATTACATTATCGCTCGATTGATAGGGGTTAACCACAATGACAGCAGAAACCCTTATCTATTCCCTCGAATCTTTCCTTAGGGAAATTAAAGATAGTATTAAAAGTGTTGCTCGAAAGCTAGACACTTTTAATAAAGATGTGGACCGTATTAAGTAGAAAATTCCCCTTTTCTTTTCACCGATTACTGATTACTGATTACTGATTGCTAGGTTTAAACTAGGTGAGGATAGCTAACCTAACCTAGAAAATTTTTAGGAAGCTAAGGCTAACTCGACTATTTGTTGTAGTTCCCCATTTTGATAGAGTTCGATCATAATGTCGGAACCGCCGATAAATTCACCGTTGATATAGACTTGGGGAATAGTCGGCCAATTGGAATACTCCTTAACTCCTTGTCTTAACTCCCCATCTTCCAGAATATCGACAGTTTCATAGGAAACCCCCAGAATATTGAGAATTTGTATGACGTTATTGGAGAAACCACACTGAGGCATTAATTTATTGCCCTTCATGAACACAAGAACTTTGTTATTCTGGATTAATTGATCGATTCTGGCCTTAGTTTCGGGTGTCATAGGTCTAGTAGCTAGAATTTGAGCAAGAATAGCCAATCCTGAGAGATGGCATATTCTATTAGTTTAGCACAAGCCGTTGGGATAGCCTTAAAAAGGAAGGTCTTCGTCCTCCTCCAAACTATCTAAAATTTCGTTAACATCAGGTCTCCCGCGCACGATAGTCATATTTTCCAGAGACTTATTAACTTTAGTTTCTGCGGCCGAATTTTCTGGCAGCGAATAACCCATATTGACCAGTTCACCATCAAAAGATTTTGCTAACTTTTGAGCGGCTGCCAAAATTTCGCTAACATCGACATCTTGATCTAATGTCTCTAAAGATGAATCAAAATTTAAGATTTTTTGAGGTAGTTCTGTGCTAGGAGTTTTGGGGTTTCCTGACGCGGTGATTTTTGCTTCTTTTTTCTCGATAATTGCTTCTTTGACCGGGGGAATATTCACCACAGTCACAACTTTATTTTCGGGGGTTATTGGTGGGGTTGCTGCGGTTTCAGGTGGTGGTAGTATCTTAGCTGCTGGGGATTGGGAAACTTCCGCAGTTATGGCAGCAGTAGCGGAACCTACCTGTAAATGAACTTTAATCCGGCGCTGAAAAGCTGCCTCGAAAGCTGACTCAATATTAGTCAATCGTAGCCGGGCCATTTTTAATAATTGTTCCGAAGATATGCTTAAATAAGCGCTCGATTCTTCCATGCTAAAAAGACTACCGTGCTGACGTAGGAGAGTGCGAGTAGTGGGGGGTTCCATTACTTCTAAAACCTGCTGCCAAATTTGTTCGTGATTGTCATCACTGGTAACAGTTTTAACCTCAGTTTGCGGCACTGCGACGCTAGTTGTCGGGGTGATAACTGCTGGTTTGATCGGTTCATTAACCGGCGCCGGTGCTGTGATCACTTCTGGGGGCCTCTCGGTGCTGGTTTGGGGACGGGAAGGCGCTACCGTGGCAACTAGCGGAATCACCTGTGCTTGCGGTAACAGTCCTAATAGAGTGACTTCTAACCAGAGACGGGGTTGAGTGGTGTTTTTTAGTTGCGTTTCGCTGTCTTTAAGCAGTTGTTGACCGCGGAGAATTTCCTCTAAAGACCAAGTACGCGCTTCCGTACACAAATCCTGCCAAGTGGGAGCAGTGACAGCGACCATTTCTGGACGATTAGGAGCGGTTTTAGCTAAAAGTAGGTTTAAATAGAATCCCGCTAGATTTTGCAGGACGATTAAAGGTTCCTTACCGCGATTCATCAGATGGCGACATTGTTCGATAACTTGATCGGGAATATTGCTATGAATGACTTTAAGTAGGGTTAAAAGGTCTCTTTCGGGGACTGCACCGACTAAATCCCAGACTCGCTCGGCCGTAATCGTTCCTGCGAGTAAACTTAATTGATCAAGAAGACTTTCGGCATCGCGTAAACCACCGTTAGCGATCTGAGCCACTAGGGTTAATGCTTCTAGGTTAATATCGATCGCTTCTATTTGGGCGATTTTTTGCAGGTGTGCCACCATCGCATCGAGCGCAATACGGCGATAATCAAAGCGTTGACAACGGGAGATGATGGTAGGCAAGACACGCTGAGGATCGGTGGTAGCAAGCACAAAAATTACTCGATCCGGCGGTTCTTCCAGAGTTTTCAGCAAAGCATTAAAGGCCGCCGTACTGAGCATATGGCATTCATCGATGACATAGACTTTATAACGACATTGGACGGGGGCAAATTGCGATCGCTCGATAATTTCCCGAATGTTATCCACACCGGTATTACTAGCGGCATCAATTTCGATCACGTCTAAAGCGGAACCATTGGCGATCGCTTGACAGACAGAACACTTCCCGCAGGGAATCGGTGTCGGATGGTCACTAGACAGACAGTTGAGGGATTTGGCTAAAATTCGCGCCGAGGAGGTTTTCCCCGTGCCTCTGGGTCCAGTAAATAGGTATGCAGGAGCGATTCGCTCACTGATTAAGGCATTACTCAGGGTAGTGGCGATCGCTGATTGTCCCACCAAATCGGCAAAGGTTTGGGGACGATACTTATGATGTAGAGGTTCGTAGGTCATGACTGGCTGAAAACTTTTTCCCCACCCTAGAGACTACTATTATCCTATGCCGATTCTTTTTCGGCACGAGAACAAGTGTATGCTTTTTATCTAGCCAGTTGTAATGCGCGATTTGCATCACGAAAATGGCAATTTAGCTAGGGCCTCTAATAAATTGTATTAATAACTACAATTTTGCCGAGAAAATCTGCGGACTATCTTAGTATGCCCAAAGATAGCGCCACCAATCAGACCCACTGCTTATGACTGAATCTACAAAAACCCAATGTCCTTACTGTGGAGTAGGTTGTGGTTTGACAGTCACCCCCCCCGCGTCGGCCGGACAAGCAGCGAAAGTCTTTGGGGACAAGTCCCACCCCTCCAGTCAAGGTATGATCTGTGTTAAAGGGGCCACCGTAGCGGAATCAATCGATAAAAATCGCATCAAAACCCCGATGATCCGAGATTCTCTCCAAGAGCAATTTCGTCCTTGTACTTGGGAAGAGGCATTCGATCGCATCGTTAACCGTATCCAAACTCTAATCGCTCAGGGGGAAAAGGAAAGTATCTGTCTATACGGTTCGGGACAATTTCACACCGAAGATTACTACATCGCCCAAAAACTGGTCAAGGGTTGTCTGGGAGTCAATAACTTTGATGCTAATTCCCGTCTTTGTATGTCCTCGGCCGTGGCCGCTTACGTTGACAGTTTCGGAGCCGACGGTCCCCCCTGCTGTTACGATGACCTAGAATTAACCGATTGTGCCTTTTTGGTGGGGACAAATACGGCCGAATGTCACCCCATCATCTTTAACCGTCTGCACAAGTATCTCAAAGGTAACAAAGAAGCGAAATTAATCGTCGTTGATCCCCGCAGCACCAAAACCGCCCAGGCCGCTAATCTCCACCTCGCCATTAACCCGGGGACTGATATTGACCTATTTAACGGTATTGCTCACCTGTTACTGAATTGGGGTGCGATCGATACCTATTTTATCGATAAATGCACCAGGGATTTCGGCAAATACGCCGAAATTGTCCGCCATTATCCCCCCGAAATCGTCGCACATAAATGCGGTATCCCCATCGAGGATGTAGAAAAGGCTGCCCGCTACTGGGCCGAATCGAAAAGAGTGCTTTCCCTCTGGTCGATGGGTATCAATCAATCTAGGGAAGGCACGGCCAAAGCCCGCACTTTAATCAATTTACACCTAATGACGGCTAATATCGGTAAACCGGGGGCTGGTCCTTTTTCCCTAACCGGACAACCCAACGCCATGGGAGGACGGGAAGCCGGCGGCCTCTGCCATCTTCTCCCCGGTTATCGTTCCGTCAAAAATCCCCAACACCGGGCCGAAGTGGAACAAGCTTGGGGTTTACCTGCTGGTCGGATTTCTCCGGTCCCCGGTCGCGATGCTTGGAGTATGATTACTGGTTTGGAGACGGGAGATGTCAAACTTCTTTGGATTGCCGCTACTAATCCGGCTGTTAGTATGCCTGATCTAGAACGTACCAAGGCGGCCCTGTTAAAATCACCTTTTACTATCTATCAGGATGCCTACTATCCCACAGAAACCAGCGCCTATGCTCATTTATTGCTGCCAGCGGCCCAATGGGGCGAAAAAACGGGAACAATGACCAATTCTGAGCGTATGGTGACGTTAAATAAAGCTTTTCGTCCTCCCGTCGGTCAAGCTAGGGCCGACTGGCAAATTTTTGCCGAAGTTGGTCGCCGTTTGGGTTTTCAGGCACAATTTAATTTTCAGGATTCGGCCGAGGTATATTGCGAGTTTGCCGGCTTGACCTATAAACGTCCTTGTGATATGACAGGGATTAATTATGATCGCCTGGCCGAGACTCCCCGACCGTGGCCCAATTCCATCGATGAAATTTCCGCCCCTAAAACCGCTAATTCCGGGGAATTACTGGGTAATTTAGTTAAAGATGACGATAAAAGCCCAAAAACAGCCGCAAAACGCCTTTATACCGATGGTAAATTTAATACTGCTGATGGTCGTGCTGTTTTCGCTGCCTACCACAGTAAAGGTCTAGCGGAACCCCCGGACGATGATTATCCCCTAGTGTTGACCGTGGGGCGTTTGTACGGTCACTGGCACACCCAAACTCGCACCGGCCGCATCGAGAAAATTGTCAAAATGCACCCCGCACCTTTTATAGAAATTCATCCCCAAGATGCGGCAAAACTGGGCATAGAAGCTGGGGAATGGGTGGAGGTGCGTTCTCGTCGCGGTTCTGCCCGTTTTCCCGCTTTAATTACCAAAGCAATTGCTCCTAATTGTGTCTTTGTGCCGATGCACTGGGGGGCCCTATGGGCAGAAAATTCTGAGGCCAATAGTCTCACCCATCCGGCCGCTTGTCCGATTTCCCTGCAACCGGAATTAAAAGCTTGTGCTGTCAAATTAATCCCGTTGAAGTCTTTAGTTAATGCCGAATTATCTCTCGGTCAATTTCTGGCAACTCCCTAATCAAATTTGGCTTTCCCTTTAGTTATTGTTACTTTTATTATACTAAATCCGTTGAGTAACGCACAGAAAACGGGTTTCTCCGAGAAACCCGTTTTCTACTCAAAAAGGGGAATAAATAATCAGTCTTTAATAACCAGATTTAGTATTATGGCAATTTTCCAAAATCTGATAGGTAGTTTGTGTTTAAAGAATTGCCATTAAGCCAAGACACATTTTAACCGCCTATCCTTAGATTAGCTGAATGCACTTCTTGCATAATTTTTTATGGTATATTCGGGGAATACTTTTCTTTCGATTTTTAGATGGAAGTCGAAAACTGGTATCATCTACATCGCTGCTGTCAGCCTGCTGTTGAATGTCTTGTTCGTCCCGCTGCTAGTCGGTAGCCCCTCTCGAATCACCTCACCATGACGACAACAACCCTGATTCCCGCACCAGTTCAAGCGGCAGAAAATTCCCCAGCACCCCCTGAGTGGGTAGATTGGCAAGTCGCCCATCAAATTCCAGGACGGCTGCGAATTCGCATTCCCCGCCTCAATTGGGATGACGAATTTGCCAGACGCTTGCAGCGATCGCTGCTGAGAACCACTGCCATCAGCGAGAGCCGCATCAATGCCGCAGCCTGCTCCCTGATTGTCTCCTACCCGGCGGAAGTGTTGTCAGCAAAGGCCATCCTAGATTACTTGCAAGCGGCCATCCCAGCGGCCGGCCGGGAAAGAGAGCCAGAGCCAAGGGAGAAAGTCGGGGCTAGAAATCAGGGGACTTGGGCAACTTTAGGGCTGCCGGCCTTGACCCTGGCTGTGGCGATCGCTGCTGTTCCCCTAGAACTGCCCTTCTCGATTGTGGGGGGAATTGTCCTTGCGGCTTCAATTCCTCTCTGGCAGAGGGTTGGCCAAGCCCTCACCCAGCAGGGACAAGTGACAATAGACTGCCTCGATGCGCTCTGGTTGAGCTACCAACTGCTGCAAGGTAACAACATTGCTGGCGCACTCGCCCTCAATCTGGCAGCAGTGGGAGAGAGCCTGCGCCAGAGCAAGCTCCAACAGCTAGAAGACGAGCTATACCTGCTGTTTGAGCAAGAAGATGCAGAAATCCACTGGCTCTCTGACCGGCAGCGGTTCGCTCCTGTTCCCGAGGCAGATCGAGAAGGGTGGCTAGATTCCGTCGAAAAAACCGAACTACTCCAGAACCTCAAACCCGTCGCCCAAGGTGCAATCCTACCCACTTTGTTCCTGAGTGGCACTTGGGCAATGCTGACGGGAGACTTGGGGCGGGCGAGTGCGCTGTTACCCCTTGACATCGGGGTTTCTCTGCGGGGCGTTACTCCCTTGGCAGTGGTTTCGTCCCTGACGGCGGCAGTGCGACAAGGCGTTTACATCCGCAATGCTAGGGTACTGGAAAAGCTGGCTCAGGTGGATACTCTGGTCTTTACTTGCGAAAGTTTCCCAGACTTGATTACCCCGGAGCTGCTGGTGAGTTGGGGCATCCCTTCTCAGTGCATCCACTTCGCCACCGATGCGGCTGCTGTTGAGAGCCTCCGAGAACAGTTGCGCTGCCAAGGTAAGCGGGTGGCTTGGATAACCGACAGTGGTAGTGATTGCTTGGCTGCCCGGCAGGATCAGGTGGTCATTTCTCTAGGGAGAGGGGATTTGGAAGCGGCCGCAGATGTCATCTTCCACAGTCACGATCTCCAGCCCCTTGGCTACACCTTTGCCCTGGCGCGGCATACCCTTGCGACTGCCTATGAGAGTTTGGCGATCGCATCTCTGCCCAACCTGTTAGCGGTGGCAGTCGGGGCATTTTGGGGACTCAACCCAGTGGCAGCCGCCGCAATCAACGGCAGTTCAGCCATCCTCGCAGAACTGAACAGCCTGCGCTCCCTGAAAACTAACCCTTTAGAAAACGGGTTTCTCGGAGAAACCCGTTTTCTGTGCGTTACTCAACGGATTTAGTATCACCCCTTCAGGCCATATAGTTAGCTAATCTGCTGTAAGGCTTTGGAGTAATCTAAGAGTAAGGAGACCAGGGACCGATGACGGTTTCTCCTCGCTTCTCTTTTTCTGCTAATTCCAGGTTTAAGGTTAATAGTTTCTCTAAGATGTCGTCGTCAGCTTGGAAGTGATAGGCCTCCATTACTAGCTTGTCTAATTTCTGATGGATTTGATACAGTTGGCTACTGGGTTCGTTAAAGAATTGGTTATATAGTTTGGTGATTCCCCATTGTTTTTTCTCCATCTGTTGACTACGATATTCGTGTAATTCCCCGGCGGTTTTACGGATTTTTTCGACAAGTTCCTGTGAAGGTTTCTGGGGAAAAGGGAAGGTTTCAAAACAGGTTGTATTAGTATAGCGAGTTCTGTCTTCAAGAGTTGAACTTTGAGCTTTTACCCAGAGGCGATGTATTTTTGAGTTGAGAATTCCTAGAATGTAGAAATCATCGGAGGCTATTACCATATTTGCTTCACAGGGAAGTATGGACACATCAACTGGAGAAAAAACAATATATTTAGCGATTTTGGGGATGGCAAAATAGCAAGATAGGACAGCTAAAGCTTTTCTCATTCCTGGTCTTGTTTCCCCATATTTCCACCAATTTAATCGGCGTGTGCTGCGCTTATTATTATCCCTTTCTGGTTTAACTTTTTCTTTTACTCTTGTAAAAGGTAAGATATATTCAGCCGCTTCTTCAAGAGCCATATTATCAAAGTCAATAACCCAACTCTTTTGTTCAAAAAGGTTAATTAAATTTTTTCCATCTAACATAGGTTTGACAACTTGTTGATTTTTAGAATCTAACTCAATCCATTTATTAGCTTCTTCTTCCGTTATTACAAATCCTTTTCCTGCTAATTCACAAGCTTGAAAAGAAAAATTATTATTAACTTTTATTTTTTCAGCATTATCTACTGATATTTCAGATTTCAATGCAGTAGATAATAAATTAACTGACAAATTATCTAGAAATAATTCTTTTGGTCTTTCTTTACTCCAATTAACAATACTAACATGAACATTAGCTTCACCAGACCAAGGCTGAGTTGAAATCGCTTCATGTATAAATCCACCTTGCTTAACTACATAATCTAAGCTTGCTTTTCTCCCAGAAACTTGTGATATTGAATTAGTACCAACTAAACCGGCTCTTCCTAATTCCCCAAGATTTTCCGCAGCTTTTCTAAACCAAAAAACACAAAAATCAGGTTGTCCTTGAACATCAGGAAATTTTTGATAAATTTGTTCTGCATACTCATCTCCTAGTTCTGTCCTTAACTTTTTACCTCCTAAAAATGGAGGATTGCCGATAATTGCGTCTGCTTTTGTCCAATCGGTAAACAAAGCATCAGCACAGATAATATTACCATCCAAAGTATCCAAAGGTAAAGAAGCTTCCGTCAAATTAAACTTATCAATCGCCACCTTCCGGGCAATCATTAAAGTCACCCGCGCCAACTCTACAGCAAAAGGATTAATATCCATGCCATAAAACTGTTTAGGTGTAACAAAACTAATCTGTAATTGGTCACTAGCAGAACGACGACGTTCAGCAATTTTTTCAATTAATAACTGTTCAATGCGCTTTAATTCTTGATAGGCAACATAGAGAAAATTACCCGAACCGCAAGCAGGATCAAGTACCTTATACTGCTGTAATTCTAACTGAAGTGTATTTAACTCGCCAATCGTCCCAGCTTGCTCAATTTTTTCCTCCCAGTAACGGCTAATAGTTGGGCGAACAATTTTCATAATATCCGCTTCTGAAGTAAAGTGCATCCCGTAAGTATGACGTTCTTCAGCATTAGCTGTCCCCTCAAAAATATTACCAAAAATTGCAGGACGGATCTTACTCCAATCCTGACGCGCCGCCACATCCAGAAATTCTAATTCTTTATCAGTTAATTCAATTGGATGAATTATACTAAACAGTCCCCCATTAAAATAATCCACTCCCTGATATTTACCAGCAGGAGTAATTCCGGGTTGGTTCATCTGTTGAAATAATCCCCCCAAAACATCATAGGAATTGCCACCATTTAGACATTCTTGTACACAAGAAATAAATAAATCTCTGGGTAACAATCCTCGATCCTCCGCAAACATTGCCAAGACACACTGTAAAATAAATCGCTGCGCCGTCAACTCATCAAAACCGCTTTTCTGACCGCGTTTTTTTAACAGTTGAAACAACTCACCCATCCGCCGCGCTGCCGTTTCTGTAATCTCAACTTGATTATTCTGAAAGATAGGGGTACGATTCCCTACTTCCATAAAATTGAAGGCACTCACCCGGTTTTTTAAATCGTTGAGATTTACTCGATCTACCGGTTCATCTATTTGAAGATCAAAATCAAAAATCCAGAACTGATCAAAATTACATAATAAGACATAGCGAGGGCGATTGGGAACTAATCGACTCCAGTATTCAAAAGCTTGGGGATAGTGTTTACTTAAATCTTCTCCTCGCTTTTTCATTTCAATTAAAACACGAGGTTTCCAAACTAAATCAGCAAATCCGGTTTTACCTTTCTTGCTACCTTTAGTAATCGCCTCCTCATAGGTTGCACCCGCTTCTAACGCACCTTTATGACCAAAAGCTCGAAAGAAACGGTCTAGGAAAATCTGAGCTTCTTTCCTTTCTTTGCCAGTAATATGCTGTTGACAAAAATCAATAAATTCCTGTAAGCTTTCAAGAGTAGTAGTCATCTATAGCAATTCTTGGAGCTATGAGGTACAATGGAAAGCAAATAGATAAATAATAGAACTTACCAGCTTCCTATGAGACCCTATTCCGTAGATTTTCGCCAAAAAATTATCGATG
>VYKP01000046.1_pt1 | contig 27355 bp, 18 predicted proteins | sample 5114551 | NCBI WGS metagenome assembly VYKP01 (sample SAMN12291777, study PRJNA351875) | freshwater metagenome | isolation source: freshwater lake | place: USA: Michigan, Baseline Lake | collected 2013-08-09
AACCTTTTCTTTCTTCTGGTGTCCCCTAGGTCTGCATACTGTAATTCTTGGGCTGCCCATTTCTCCATTTTTTTGCTTACCTCCACCTTAATTCCTTCTTTCAAAACTATACCTGTCAATCGTTTCCCCTTTTTTTAAGTTTCTTCTCTTTTTGTTAAGAAAGATCTGACTAATGGATAGCCTTGAAAAGGGGGGCTAGGGGGGATAGCCTTGAAAAGGGGGGCTAGGGGGGATAACCTTTTCAAGGGAAGCTAAGGAGGATCATCAACCTCCGTACAGACAGGAAGCGAAGAAATAAACCCCGATATTTTCTCACAAACCGCCTCGAAATCGTATTTAACCTCATCATTGGTGAAACGGATCACCGTTAATCCGTATCCCTCCAAAACCTTCGTTCTTCTAGCATCATAAGCCATTGCCTCCGGAGTAAGATGAACCTCCCCATCCACCTCGATCACTAATTTCAACTTCGGACAATAGAAATCAACGATAAAATGATCGATCGGTCGCTGTCGCCACATTTTTAAGGGAAATTGCCGGAGAAAAGCCCATAACTTTTTTTCTGTCGGTGTGGGATTTTTTCGCATTTCCTTGGCTCTAGGGACTAAATCGGGATTGTAGGGTAGAAAATAAACACCGTATTTTAATTTAGACACGATCGCTATCTCCATCGGTCTCCTTTAAGGAAATATACCCAAGTTCTTTTTTAAATTCCTAACCCTTCAAAATTCTTCGCAATTTCATCAGCTAAACGAATCGCCTCGAAGTTGAGATCATTTAACTCCAGATGAATTTCGCGTAACGTTTCCTCGAAATCGAAACCCTCATCTTCCTCCTCTGGGGAAACGCCGACATAGCGTCCGGGGGTTAAACTCCAATCATTCGCCTGTAACTCCTCGCGATCGACCACTTTAACCAACCCTTCCACATCCCGCAGCTTGGCATCGGGGAACCTTTCTAATAACCAGTGAGCGTGACGGTAGAAACCACGAACCGATTTAAGCTGTTCGATCGCATTCTGACGGTTTGTATCAGCTTCTTTGCGTAAGATATTGAGTTCGCGGGAATTCCACCACAGTTTACTATCTCTTGCTCCCAGATCCTTCTCGGCACGCTCGATCGCTCGACCTAATAACTTATTCACCAGATCCGCCTGTTTGCCCAGATCCCGGCTAAATTCGCCGTATTCGTGATAACCACGGACAGCCTCGTGTAAAGTCTCTAAATCATCAGCGTTATAGGAAATCGCAGGGAAACTGGCGTATTTATCCATGTCATCCTTAAAAAGCTCAGATGCTGTTCGGAGTTCTAACCATGTCCCGTCTTTTTCATCGATGAGATTATAAAATTTCTCTAGTGCCTCCGTTAACTTGTCCAGATGCTCGCGATAGTTTTGTAAAAGAGCGATCGATCCCTGATACTCTCGATCGATACTCTGGCAATAACCGACAACCAAATCGATAAAACGCTTCGATTCGCTCCGATAGAGCCAGACAATCGAGAGAATATTCTGTAACTGCTCTGGGCTAAAATCGTTGATCGTCCGGTTTACTTTCCGGTAAATATTGCGGGCATCGATCATTAATATCTTATCTTGAAGCTCGGCGGGTTTTCCTCGATTGAGAAACCACAACTCGCAGGGTACGGAGCGGGTATAGAAAAAGTTAGAGCGGATGGCGATCATTATGTCCACCGTTCCTGTCTCGATTAACTTCTGTCTTACCTTGCCTTCGTCTCTCCCGGCGCTGGAAGCTTGGGAAGACATGACAAAACCGGCTTTTCCTCTATCATTGAGATAGCTGTAGAAGTAACTGATCCATAGATAGTTACCGTTGGAAACTTTGTTATTTTTATTGACTCCTGGCAATCCGAAGGGTAAGCGCTCATCACCATCTACCTTACTATCCACCTCGTCCACGTTAAAGGGAGGATTGGCCATTACATAATCCACTTTCCCAGCTAATGCCAGCGGATCCTCGTAGTAGGTGATCGCTTTTTGGATATCCCCTTCTAAACCGTGAACTGCGAGATTCATCTTAGCTAAACGAATTGTGGTCGGATTCTTCTCTAACCCTTTAAAAGTTAACATCTGGGGGTTGATGCGCTGTCTCTCAACGAAATGTGCGCTCTGGACAAACATTCCCCCCGAACCACAGGCAGGATCGAAAACCAATCCGTGATCGGGTTCTAAAACATTGGCGATCAAAGATACTAAAGAAACGGGAGTAAAAAACTCTCCGTTATCGTGAGCTTTGAGATTAGCGAATTGTGTTAGGAAATATTCATAAATTCGCCCGAAAATATCCCCATCGGCTTTTTTTAACTCTTCCGGGTTTAAAATCCGTAGTAAATTCCCTAATACCACGTTATCTAGCTCTTGGTACTCCGTTTTCGGTAAAATCCCCCCTAAAGGTGGATAATCCCCCTCGATCGATAGCATTGCTTCCATTAAGGAGGTCGAGCGATTGACGCTATCGGGGAGCGCCACCAGAAAATCGAACTGAGCTTTTTCTTGGAGATAGATCGCTCCTTTGCACAAGAAATCTTCTTTGCTTAAGGAGCGTGTTTTACCCTGTCGCTTCGGTAAATCCGCCTCTACCTCCCTCTTAACCTTGAGAAAACGACTGTAGGCATGACGGAGGAAAATCAAGCCCATAACGGGCAGAAAATACTCGTTACTGGCATAGTTAGAATTAGCTCGCAGAGTATCGGCCGCTTTCCAGAGCTTTTTTTCGATCGCTTCGATGTTGTCCAGTTGGGCCATGAAATTTTACTCAAGAATTAGGTAGATGGTCGAGCGTGAAGGGAAAATTAAGGGATTCTGTATAGTATCTATCTTCTCAAGTAATGGCAGCGATGGTTAATTGCCTTCACCGCTCTCCCAGAACAAACAGGAGAGGTCTTTTGATAGACTAGAGTTATGGCCCCAGAGTGGGGAGCTAGGGGCAAGAAAAGCTTAATATTTGAGATGAACCGATCGAGCCAGAATATCGTCTAGAATTGATTAGCTCAAAAAATCCTGACTGCATTTACCTTTAAGCAAACTTTTCTAAAAATGATGGCTGAATTACTGAGTCTAGTTCCTGCCAAGTCCCTCGAAACCGATGTAGTGGTAGGGGAAGCGCCGGCAGTATGTCCCCTTCCTCCAGTCACGGTTAGTAATGATACCCTACTTATTTCCCTAATTGATCGCCTGCGACGTACTTTGGAAAATCACCGCGGCGAAAATCAAATTGTGGTGATGCAGGATTTCCCAGATCCCGATGCTCTTTCTAGTGCCTGGGCCTATCAAATTATCGCCGAACAGTACGATATTCACTGCGATATAGTCTACGCGGGTACTCTCTCCCATCAGGAAAATGTCGCTTTGGTAAAACTAACGGGTTTACCGGCTAAACGTTGGGGAGTCCATACCCTCAAGGATAGAGATCTTTCAGTTTATCAGGGTTGTGTTTTTGTCGATGGTCAGGGAACCAATAGTCAGTTAACCACTCTGGTTAAACAGGCAAAAATTCCCATTATTGCCGTGATTGATCATCATACTCGCCAAGGGGATCTAGACGCAGAATTTGTCGATATTCGTCCCCAAATCCGGGCAACAGCGGCGATGTTAACCCAATATATCCAAAAAGGGTTAATAAGTTTTAATACTAGCGATACCGTCCATGTTAAGTGTGCCACAGCCTTGATGCACGGATTGCGATCGGATACGAATAATTTAATGCAAGCGCAAGAATGTGAATTTATTGCTGCTGGTTATCTCAGTCGTTTCTACGATGCTCAATTATTAAATGCTGTCCTGCAATCGGCCAGATCCCGACGGGTGATGGATGTGATCGAACGGTCCCTAAAAAACCGTATTATTAAAAATAATTATTCGATCGCTGGGGTCGGTTATTTGCGTTATGATGACCGAGATGCGATTCCCCAAGCTGCCGATTTTTTGGTGACAGAAGAAAATGTTCACACGGCTTTAGTTTATGGTATCGTTCACGATGAAGATGAGGATATCGAGTTAGTCATCGGTTCTATGCGTACCAGCAAAATTACCCTAGATCCCGATGAGTTTCTCAAGGAAGCTTTCGGACAGGATAACCAAGGTCGCTTTTTTGGTGGTGGTCGTTATATGGCCGGAGGTTTTGAAATTCCTATCGGTTTTCTCGGTGGTTTTAATAATAATGCCGAATACGCAAAACTCAAGTGGGAACTGTATGACACCCAAATTAAACAGAAACTTTCCCATCTAGTTAACCCTGATGAAAAGGTAATTCGCACCTAGCTATTACACCTCAGCTATCTATTATCATCACCAAGACTGACCTAACACTGATATGAAACTTTATTTTGTGCGTCATGGATTAGCAGGACAATCGGGGGATTATCTCAACGATAGGGAACGTCCTTTAACCGAGGAAGGTAAGACAAAAACTGCTAAAGTTGCCCAAAGATTAGGACAGTTGGGGGTGAAATTTGACCTAATTCTCACTTCTCCTTTGGTGCGTGCCGTGCAAACCGCCGAAATTCTCCAAAAAGCAGGTTTAAGCAGTAAAATTGAGCAATTTAATCCCCTATCGCCCCATGGCAATCTTCAAGATTGGGTGCAGTGGTGGCAAAAGTCCGACTATCAGCGAGAGGAAAATGCGATCGCACTGGTGGGACACGAACCGGATTTAGGCTATTGGACAGAAATGCTAGTTTGGGGGAAGTTTCAAGGAAAATTATCGGTCAAAAAAGCGGGAATAATTGGTCTAGAGGTTCCCACTCAACAAAATCCCCTAGGTAAGTGTCAGTTATTCTGGTTGACAGCCCCAAAATTACTACTCTAGGAATTAACCATAGGTGTACAGTCATTTCAATTAAGAGTGAGAATATCAATGCCAGAGTTCATCAGGATTTTATCGGTCTAGAATGTCACGACTCTTTTTTTAGAGAAGTTTTCCGAGAAAAAATCAACTTTTCTTCATTTTTTGGGCGAAAAAAACCTTTTTAGGATGCTTATAATAGGAGAAAGGAAGGGTTAAAAACTAAGAAAAAATGGCGGAGAGAGTCCAAAAAATCCTTGCCCAGTGGGGAATTGCCTCCCGAAGAAGGGCGGAGGAGATGATTATGGCCGGGCGAGTGAGACTGAATGGCAAAATCGTGCAGTTAGGGGAAAAAGCTGACCCTGAAAAAGATCACCTAGAGATAGACGGAAAAAAAATTGAACCGGCCAATCGTCCCCAAAGATTGTATATACTGGTCAACAAACCCATTGGTGTGGTTTCTACCTGCAAGGATCCGCAAAACCGGCCGACAGTAATTGACCTTTTGCCCGACTCCCTCGCCGGCGAGACAGGGTTACATCCCGTAGGAAGGTTGGACATTAACACCACTGGGGCTTTACTCCTCACCAACGACGGCCAACTCACCCTCGCTCTCACCCATCCTCGTTATCATTTGCCCAAAACCTATCGGGTTTGGCTAGATGGTGCGATTGATAGACTTGCTCTCCAGCGTTGGCGAGAAGGTATCCTTTTAGAGGGAAAAAAAACCTTACCCGCACAGGTTGAGATTCTCAAGCAAACCGACCAAAAAACCCTACTAGAAGTTATTTTAGTGGAGGGAAGAAATCGGCAGATTCGCTGTGTAGCCGAAGAATTGGGTTATCACGTCCTGAAACTTCATCGCAGTGCTATCGGTTGTATTCAACTAAACTGCGGTAATAATCCCCCCTTACCCTTGGGTGATTACCGTTTTTTAACCCTTGATGAACTGAAATATTTAAAAAACCAGATTAACTAAGCTGAAAGTCAGCTCCTAATAGCGATATGTTTCGCCTTCTCCAATCACAACTTGATCCCCAGCATAAACAGCGCACCAAATTACTGGAAATCGGCGTTTATTTGCAAAAAAATCGCCTAGAACAGTCCCTTTCGCTCGAGGAAATTGCCCAGAAAACCTTGATCCCGCGCCATCGTCTAGAAGCACTGGAAGCGGGGGATTTGGAGGCATTGCCCGAACCGATTTATGTTCGTTGGTTAATCAAACAATTTGCCGAGAGTCTGTCCCTGGATGGTGAGACGATTAGCCGACGTTTTCCCATCAAGGTAAATAACTTTTTTAGGGGAACAAAACCATCTTTATCGCTGCCGAGTCTTCAAATTCGCCCGATTCATCTGTATTTTCTCTATCTAATCTTAGTTATTGGTTCCGTACAAACCCTATCCCACGTCCTGCAAAAATCGGTACTGCAATCGAATCGCTTACCACCGCCTTCTTTACCACAACAGCAAATTGTCCAATCAAAAAGCAACTCCCTTCAACCGGTAGCCAACAAAACCAGCAATAATCAGCAGCTGGTGGTGGAGGTAAAACTAGAGGATGACTGCTGGCTGCGGGTGGTGGTGGATGGGAAGACAGAATTTGAGGGTATGCTGCCCCAGGGAACCCATCGCACTTGGCAAGCAAACCGAGAATTAACCGTGAGAGCGGGTAATGCTGGTGGGGTTTACGTTGCGGTTAATAATGCCAATGCTAAACAACTGGGGCAACCGGGCAAAGTCGAGGAAGTCACCTACAGGGCAAATTGAGCTAATTTATGCAAAAGGTTTTTTTACCCCTCGAACGACTTCAGGGAGGGCTAATCGGGGCATATATCGGGGAATCCTTGCATAATCAGCCCCTGATACCATCCTTTAACTATGAGGCTACACCGAGGACAACCCTGCTTTTGCAAGCTCTGCAATCTCAAGAGGATTTTTCTCTTGTGATCGCAGCAAGTCGGCAGTCGGAATCGGCGTTATTATTTGTGCTATTGCCAGAGATTTTAACCTGGCCTGATCATGGGGAACGTTGGCAAGCTAGATTAAATTTTTGGCAGAAAAAGGGCTTAATTTCCGAGTTAACTCGACAAGAAGCGATAATTTGGGGAGAGACAGTAGGTCTGTTGTTACAGGGAAAAAGGCCTTTAAATCAGTTAATGGGGCAATTGCTAACTATTAACCCCAATAATAAGCTATTAGAGCAGATTCACTCAGCTTTAAGGCAAAATCGTCCCTTAGAGTCCATTTTATCGGCTTGGGCGCAAGAAATTTCACCTTTAGGAATTGCGATCGCAGCTTCTCTCTATACCTTTCTGCAAACGAGTGAGGATTGCGCCGTGAGCGTGCGTCGTGCTAATTCTAGTCCCTATCAACGGCAATTAACCACCACTTTAGCGGGAATTTGGGCGGGATTGTACAACGGTATCGAGGGGATTCCCCTAGCTTGGCGGCAAAATTTACCTAAAGAGTCAGTTAAACAGCAATTAATGGATAAAGCTGAGGAAATCTATCGAATTTCCCTGGGTGTATCCCCTCATCTTGTCTTATCTCCTCATGCTGCCGTCGCTTACGGGGGGAGTTTGCAACCCCGTCCTAGCTTAAAATTGGTCTCTCAAGACAGCTAAAGACTCGATAACAGAATTAACCACAGCAGCTACGCAGGAAATCGCCAGACTATTGCCTGTTAATTTTCCCATAGTTTGATAACTGCCGACAATTTGATAATCATCGGGAAAACCTTGTAAACGTAGCATTTCCCTTGCTTTTAAGCGTCTTTTCCCATTCGCTAACAAATAATACTAAATCCGTTGAGTACAGGCTATTTATGAGGAGAGGCAAGAGGCCGAAACCCACACCCTACCCGCACGAAAAACTTTTTGCCGCAAACCCTAAATATTCGTCCCGAAGAAATTTTAAAAAAATGCTTGATCGAATCAATCGATCGAGATAGTCTCGCTACAATGAAAGTAGATAAATATCAAGTCCTCTAGCTAGAGTCGCAACAGTAAGCCCAGAAAAAATGCGCTAGGGCAAGGTGTTGACTAAATCGACGAAGCAATCGCTAAATAGGAGTAATTTCCGTCCACTTCTCCCTAATCCTGAACAGGAGAGGCAGAACCGAAGAATTTCTATAAAATTTCGGTAAGGGTGGAAAGATCAAGTAAGTTAGCGTTAGGGCTTAATCTTCGCCACGGAAAGGTAGAACTATGACAGTTTGTGAATATCGGCCAGGTTTAGAAGGAATTCCCGCCGCTCAATCGAGTATCAGCTTTGTGGATGGGCAAAAGGGAATCTTGGAGTATCGGGGCATTCGGATTGAGGAACTCGCCGAAAAAAGTACCTTCCTCGAAACCGCCTATCTCCTTATCTGGGGTGTTCTGCCCACGGGGGCGGAACTAGAAGAATTTTCCGATGAAATCCGTTATCATCGACGCATCAAGTACCGTATCGAAGACATGATGAAATGCTTCCCCGAAAAAGGCCATCCCATGGATGCGCTACAAACTTCGGCGGCGGCTTTAGGTTTATACTATGCCCGTCGGGCTTTGGATAATCCCGACTATATCCGTCAGGCAGTGGTGCGGTTATTAGCGAAAATCCCCACTATGGTGGCGGCGTTTCAATTGATTCGCAAAGGTAATCATCCCATTCAGCCTAATGATAGTCTTGATTATGCGGCTAATTTCCTCTATATGTTGACGGAAAAAAGACCGACGGATTTAGCGGCGAAGGTTTTCGATGTCTGTTTGACTCTCCACGCCGAACATACCATGAATGCCTCGACTTTTTCGGCCATGGTGACGGCTTCCACTTTAACCGACCCCTACGGTGTCATCGCTTCAGCAGTGGGAACTCTCGCCGGACCCCTCCACGGTGGGGCAAACGAGGAAGTATTGTCAATGTTAGAGGAAATCGGTTCGGTGGCTAATGTTCGTCCCTATGTGGAAAAATGTATCGCCAATAAACAAAAAGTTATGGGTTTTGGACACCGGGTATATAAAGTTAAGGATCCCCGGGCGACGATTTTACAAAATCTTGCCGAACAATTATTTGCGGAATTAGGTTCTGATGAATACTACGATATCGCCCTAGAATTAGAACAGGCAATGGTGGATATCTACGGCGAAAAAGGTATCTATCCTAATGTGGATTTCTATTCGGGATTGGTCTATCGGAAATTAGGTATCCCCAATGATTTGTTTACCCCGATTTTTGCCATCTCCCGGGTAGCCGGTTGGTTAGCCCACTGGAAAGAACAATTAAATGCTAACCGCATTTTCCGTCCTACCCAAATCTACACCGGAGAACACGAAGTCCCCTATACACCGATCGAAGAACGTTCTTAGATTTTATTTCCTATTCTTAATGGAAACACGGTTTCTCGCCTTTGTCAATTTCCCCTAGGCGAGATTTTTTGTCTCATTTCCTGTTATATTTATGGGGCAAGGAAACAGTCCAGCGGTTTTCACCTTGGTTAGTTTCGGTGTACATAGTAAGGCAAGGTCTTTATTTCTAAGTTAGTCGGATAGAAAAATATTAAAGATTATGGTGAAATTTTGGCGCAGATTAACGATATTTTTAATTTCTTGTTTATTGCTGATTTCCCTAACTGCTTGTGGTAATCAAGTTAGACGCAATCAAGTGGTCATATCGGTATTAAGTGACCCAAAAACCTTTAATGCTGTTTTATCGGCCGAATCTCCGAATATTTTTGGTTTAACCTACGAAGGACTATTAACAGAAAATCCCATTACTGGCAAAAAAGAACCAGTCTTAGCAGAATCTTGGACAATTTCCGATGATAATTTAAGCATTATTTTTACTATGAGAGAGGGTTTAAAATGGTCAGATGGTCAACCCTTAACTGTTGATGACGTGGTTTTTACCTATAAAGACTTATATCTAAATCCTAATATTCCCAACAACTACCGCGATAGTTTAAGAATAGGATTAAAAAAAGAATTTCCAGTGATTACTAAACTAGATAATCGCCGAATCGAATTTAAACTACCCGAACCTTTTGCTCCTTTTTTAGATGCTGTCAGTTCACCGATTTTACCTAAACACGCTTTAGAAAAAACTATTCAGAAAAAAAGCCCCGATGGTAGGTTAGAATTTCTCTCCACTTGGGGGTTAGATACTCCTCCCGATAAAATTGTTTTTAATGGTGCTTATAAACTCAAGGAATATATCACGGGACAAAGAATTATTTTTGAGAATAACCCCTACTATTGGAAAAAAGATGCCCAAGGACAACAATTACCCCATATAACTTCAGTAATTTGGGCAATTGTTGAATCTCAGGATACAACTTTACTGCAATTTCGTTCGGGAAGTTTAGATTCTATTGGGGTAACTCCCGAATTTTTCTCCCTCCTAAAAACCGAAGAAGAAAGAGGAAATTTCACTATTTTTAATGGGGGACCTGCCTACGGAACCCAATTTATCAGTTTTAATCTCAACCAAGGCAAACGTAACGGAAAACCCCTAATAGAGCCGATTAAATCCAGGTGGTTTAATAACTTAAATTTCCGTCAAGCTATTGCCTATGGCATTAATCGTCAAAGAATGATTGATGATATCTATAGAGGATTGGGACAAGAACAAAATTCTTTTATTTCTATCCAATCGCCTTTTTACGATAAAACTCTGAAAGGTTACGATTATAATCCCGAAAAAGCCAAAGAATTATTATTAGAGGTGGGATTTAAGTATAACAGTGATAATCTGCTAGTCGATGCTGATAATAATCCCGTTAGATTTAACCTGATTACTAATGCAGGAAATAAAATCCGGGAAGCAATTGGCGCGCAAATTAAAAATGATTTAGCCGCAATAGGAATTCAAGTGGATTTTCAAGCGATCGCTTTTAGTAATTTAGTTGATAAACTGAGTAATAGTCTAGATTGGGAAGCTCATATTTTAGGTTTTACTGGTGATAACGAACCCCACGCGCCTAATATTTGGTATGTAGATGGAAATCTCCACGCTTTTAACCAACAACCTCAACCCGGCAGCCCTCCAATTCAAGGCTGGCAAGCGGCGGATTGGGAGAAAAAAATCGCTGATTTATACGTCAAGGGTTCCCAAGAATTAGACTTTGAGAAGCGCAAAGTTGTCTATGATGAAATTCAACAACTTCAACAGGAATACGTCCCGTTTATTTATCTGGTTAATCCTCTCGCTTTGGGAGCGGTGCGTAACTGTTTTGAAGGAATACAATTCTCCGCCTTGGGTGGTGCCTTCTGGAATCTAGAAGAATTAAAAAAAACCTGTGGAGGTATTTAATGACTCATTTTGGCATTCTTTGTCCCACCGCTTCTGGACATATTTATTCTCTCCTACCTTTAGGAAAAGAGTTACAAAAACGCGGTCATAAAGTTACCTGTTTTTTAACTCTTGATGGTGAAGAAATGGTGCAAGCAGCTGGCTTAGATTTTCAGGCAATTGCACCCAACAAATATCCGAAAGGCACATCAGCCAAAAGTTTAGCCGAAATTGGTCAATTACGGGGAACAGCCGCCGCCCGTCGCACGCTACAATTAGTAACTGATTCTACCGCTACTCTCTTTGAAACTATCCCGCAAGAGATGCGTCGCTTGGGAATTGATGCCCTAATTGTCGATCAAGCCTCCCCCTCAGGAGGTACAATCGCAGAAAAATTAGCTATTCCCTTTATCAGTTTTTGTTCGGCTTTAGTTTTCAATCGCGATCCGCTTATTCCGCCCTTTCTGACCACTTGGGACTATAATCCCTCATTTATCGGGGTGATTCGCAATAAAATTGGCTATAAACTCCTTGACTCTCTGACGCGTCCCCTGAATGAGTTAATCAACCAGCAGCGTCAAGAATGGGGGTTAATTCCCCATCAAAACATCAATCAACGCTATTCCCCCCTTGCCCAAATTAGCCAACAACCTGCTGAATTTGAGTTTCCTCGGCCAAATTTACCCGCTCACTTTCACTTTACTGGCCCCTTTCACGATTCCTCCACCAGAAAACCGATTCCTTTTCCCTACGAAAAATTAACCGGACAACCCTTGATTTATGCTTCCCTCGGTACAATTCAAAATCGCCTACAATCGGCCTTTAATGCGATCGCTGAAGCCTGTGCTGATTTGCCGGTACAATTAGTTTTATCCTTGGGCAATAGCGACTCTAACATTCAAATAACGACCAAAAACGCCCTAGTTGTTCCCTACGCTCCCCAATTAGAGCTTTTAACCAGAGCCTCTCTGACCATCACCCACGCAGGCTTAAATACTACCCTAGAATCCCTTGCTCAAGCTGTACCGATGGTGGCCATTCCCATCGCTAACGACCAACCGGGGGTATCGGCTCGGATAAAATGGTCGGGGACAGGGGAAGTGATTCCGATTTCCCGTCTAGAAGTTCCCCGTTTACGAAAGGCCATTGAAAAGGTGTTATCCTTCCCCAGTTACCGAGAAAATGCCCTGAGAATGCAAAAAGCGCTGCAGAAGACAGGAGGAGTGAAAATGGCCGCCGATATCGTTGAAAAAGCCATTTCTACCGGCCAACCCGTCCTATCGGTATTACCAGACAGAGGAAGTTGAGCATTTGTGAGGAAAAAAAACCTGTCCCTAATGCCGATGATAACGAGAAAAGGGACAGATTGGCTCAATTGCATGAGATTATTTTCAAGGGCTAGAGGGCATCAGGAATTACATCATACCCATGCCGCCCATGCCACCCATGCCGCCCATGCCGCCCATGCCACCCATGCCGCCCATGCCGCCCATATCGGGGGCTGCGGCTTCTTTAACGGGTTTTTCGACCACGAGGGCTTCCGTAGTTAAGACCATACCGGCAATAGATGCGGCATTTTGAACGGCTGACCGTACTACTTTAGCGGGATCGATAATTCCGGCGGCGATTAAGTCTTCGTACTTGCCGGTGAGGACATTGTAACCGACGCTAAAAGCGGTATCGCGCACACCTTCCACGATCACATCCCCTTCCACACCGGCGTTATTAGCTAACTGACGCAGGGGTGCTTCTAGGGCTTTAGCGACGATATCGGCGGCGACTTTTTCCTCATCGTTAGTGAGAGAAGCCTTATAGCCAGCGACTTTCGAGGCCAAGTGAATCAAGGTTGTACCACCGCCCGGGACGATACCTTCTTCCACGGCGGCTTTGGTGGCGTTGAGGGCATCTTCGATGCGGAGTTTACGATCCTTGAGTTCGGTTTCTGTGGCTGCCCCGACTTTAATCACGGCCACACCGCCGGCTAATTTAGCGATGCGTTCCTGTAATTTTTCCTTATCGAATTCGGAATCGGTTTCTTCTAACTGTTTTTTCAGTTGGGCGAGACGTTTCTGCACATCGGCCTTATTGCGGCTGTCTCCGGAGGCGACAATAATTGTATTGTCTTTTTCTAGGGTGATTTTTGTCGCTTGTCCTAGCAGATCGAGGCTAACGGTGTCAAGACTTAAGCCCACTTCTTCGGAAATCAGACGACCACCAGTGAGGATGGCAATATCTTGTAAAACCGCCTTGCGACGTTCCCCAAAACTGGGGGCTTTGATGGCGACGACATTTAAGACACCCCGGGCCTTGTTGACCACTAGAGTGGCTAAGGCTTCGCCGTCCACATCTTCGGCGATAATTAATAGGGGACGACCTTGACGGGCAACGGCTTCGAGGACGGGGACTAATTCAGCGATCGCACTGATTTTTTTATCGGTAATCAGGATCAGGGGGTTGTCGTACTCGACGATCTGTCTTTCCTGATCGGTGATGAAATAGGGGGAGATATAACCGCGATCGATCTGCATCCCTTCCACTACTTCTAATTCGGTGGTTAGGGATTTCGATTCTTCGACGGTGATTACGCCATCGGTGGTGACTTTTTCCATGGCGGTGGCGATCATTTGTCCCACTTCTTCATCGTTGCCGGAAGAAACGGTGGCCACTTGAGCGATCGCATCTCCAGCGATCGGTTTAGCGACGGCGGCGATTTCTTCCACCAGATAGGCGATGGTTTTGTCTAGTCCGCGTCTTAAGGCGACGGGATTGGCCCCGGCGGTAACATTTTTCAGACCTTCTTTAATTAAAGCCTGGGCGATGATGGTGGCGGTAGTGGTGCCATCTCCCGCTAAATCCTTGGTTTTTGCCGCTACTTCCTGAATTAATCTCGCCCCGGTGTTTTCGAGGGGATCGGACAATTCGATTTCTTTGGCGACGGTGATGCCGTCATTAACGATCTGGGGGGCGCCATATTTCTTTTCTAACAAGACATTGCGTCCTTTCGGACCGAGGGTGATTTTTACCGCATCGGCCAAAGCGTTGACACCTCTTTCTAGGGCGCGACGGGATTCATCTTTGAAGGCAATGATTTTGGACATGGTATCGCTGTTGTGATAGGACTCCTTATAGTTAATTTAGCACTCTTAGGGCTGGAGTGCTAATCCCGGTGTGCGGTTATTGAGGAGATAAGGGTGTTATCTCCCCACGGCAGACTGAATTGAGTTAAAAAAATAAAAATTTATCAAGATTTATGAATAATTGCAGAAAATCAATGATAAATATTGTAGTATCGAGAAAATAATCGAATTTGAGCCAATTTTCGCCTTTTTTTAGGAGAAGACAATCATGATTAATCTGAATCCTGCTATCGAACAAAAAATTAATCAATTTATTCTAGAAACCCAAAATAAATTTAGTCAGGATAAATCAGCTACCCTTGCTAGTTATCAAACAGAAGCCGAAACAATAACTCAAGAGACTAATAATTTAAGAGATGAACTTATTCAAAAACTAGGTGAATTAACTTTTTCAGAAACTTCACCTAGCAGAGAAGAATTAGAAAAACAAATAATAGCCCATACAGATCAGCTTGTGGAGACAATCAACCTTTTATCTACTGGCAAAAGTTCAGAAACTCCTCTTGATACTTTCAGCCAAGAAACTGATAGCTTAGTCGCAACAATTACGACTCTATTCGATGCTAATGCTAACGATGTAAACTTGCCAAAACTCAAGGAAAAGCTAACTGCTTGGCAAACAAAAGTTAAAGATACTTTGGTTAAATTTTCCACCACTGTGGAATTACAACAGAAAAATGAGTCTTTGATTGCTGAACTGAGGGATAACTTATCCAAATATAGTTCAGTAGATGAACAATTTGAAAAGTTAATTAAGGAATTTAAAGATAATTTTGCACAACTACAAATACAAGAAGAAAGTGTTTTATTTCAAACTTTAGACGATTTAATCAATGAAATTCAAGCTAGAGATGAGGTGATCAAACTAAATCAAAGAATTGATATTTTGCTGGAAAGAACCAAAGAACAAGTAGCGGGATTTACTCAAGAATTAGACCGGGAAGTACAGGGAGAATTAGCCAGATTAATTACAATACTAGGGATAGCGCAGGTAGAACTCATGAACATTTCAAAACCTTGTGATATCATGCAAGTAAAGGCGGTGGTAGATACGGGAGAAATTGCGATTAAATCTTTAATAGGTAAACCTAATATTATTCTGGCACAAAGATTACGCTATGCCGCCAGAACGGGATTGAGAGAAATCCAGAAAGGTCTTGGGTTTACTCTACTAAATGTCAGAGATAATTTTTACCATTCTTTCAAAATACCTACAAAAGTTTTAATTGGATTAGTGTTAGCTGTACCTTTGAATTGGGGTATTATGAACTCCCTTCCAGTGAAAAATTTGCTTAGTCCCTTACCTCCAATCATAAATTCTAGTAAGCAAAACACTGAGGACAAAGATGGAAATTTTAGAGTCTTGATATTGATATTGATGACAGGTACTTTAGGGGGAGCAGTTAGTCTTTTAACTCGTTTGCAAGATTTTGATAATCCCAAAAACCAAAAATATGACGATGACCTCTTGCCATTTATAATTGGTTTAACTAAGCCCATTTTAGGGGGAAGTTTTGCTTTCTTTATTCTACTAATCCTTAACTCTAACATTTCTCCCTTAGAAATTCGGGGTGGCACTGGAGATAAGGGGAATGACACCTATTTATATGGACTTTTGACAATGGCTTTTGTGGCTGGATTTAGCGAACGTCTTATTCCCGATTTAATTAATCAAGTAGAGAAAAAAGTAACTGTAGAGGCTAGTTCCACTGGACAGGGACTACCTCCAGCGATTTCGATCGCTCCGTCTAGCGCAACTTTAGCATTCAATGGAATCCAAGAATTTATCATTAATCCCGTTGGTAACTACACCATCACAATCTCACCGCCAGAAAGCGGTAAAATTGATAAAAATACCACTGATGCCAAATTTACCTACACTGCACCCCCACAAGGAAATAATGGGGATAAAATTACTATTACTGCTACTTCTGATTCCGGACAAACTGCCAAGGCTACGGTCACTTTAACTGCATAAAAAAAGACCGAGAGAGCCTTCTAGTTTGACAAAAAAGGATAACTCCCATTTACCCCGATTTCGGGTTAATGGGAATAGCCAAGGCTTGAACTTGAATTTTTTTTAACTCGGAAACTAATCGAATCGCCTGCTGTTCGTAGAGGGGAGCGCCTAGGGTCGCTGGCAAATTTTCCATGAGATCGCTGGCGGTTTTCAGGGGACAATTAGAAAAACGACTGATCACGGTGGGTGCTTCTGCGGCAATATTGCGGTTAAAGGCTTTTTCCACCCGCACGCGCCAAGTTTTGGGAGTGCGACGACCCTGCTCCACCCGTCGCAGTCCGTTGATGGTGGCCAGCACTACAATGCGATCGCCGATGCGTAAATTGAGATAATCTTCGGGCATTAATTTCGTGGTTTCCCGTTCTCGTTGGTGTAGGATCGGCACGACTCGATAACCGTAGGCAATATCCCCGATCGAGCTACCATTGAGAGTATCTCCGGCTTCGATCTCGTATTCCGTCACCAGAATCGTTTTTTGCGCCCAACGGAACAGATAGATGATATTTTCTCCGAAAGCCGCTCCCGTAAAGGCTTCTGCCGCCACGGTGTTGGTTCCTAAAATGTGAGATTGGGGCAGAATTTGACTTAATTGTTGACTAAGGTTGTCGTCGGTGGTGCGGATGACTAAGTAGCTTTGGGGGTTGAGTTTGCGGGTGGTTAGGGCCACTTCTAAATTGAGGATTTCGTCATCGGTAACAATCGCTATACTTTTGGCTTTATCTAAATTGACATTTTTTAAAGATTCTTCGATATTTCCCGTCATCAGGGGCATTTTTGGCAGGATAGTCGCATCAAAATCCCTATTTAAGCTGACCCCGACGATCGCCTGTTGCATTTCTAGTAATAAATTAGCCACTTCTTTGCCGACTCGACCTAAGCCGACAATAACGATATGATTCTGTTGGGGAACTGGGGGACGGTTAGGGATAAATTGAAATCTTGATGATAATAAAGTTTCTGTCAAAATAGCGTAGAGAACCCCGATAAAAGCGGTTCCAGCTAAGGTTAAAAAGAGACTAAATAGCTGCATCCACCAGGGGACTGCATTTAAATCTTCGGGGTTAGAGGCACCGAAAACATCACCGTAACCACCTAATAAAAGAATCGCCGTTCCTGAAAGAGCGGAAATAAAGGAAGCTCTCGGAGCGTAGAGATGGAAAAGAAAAGTCCCGATCATTACCAGCAGGATAATGATAAATACTGACAGGAAAGCCACCCGGTGAATTTGCTGCTGAAAACTCAATTGCCAGAATTGTTGGATTTCTTTGCCTAATTTTTGCCAAAAATGCCGCAACTTCTGGCGAGAATTTGACGGTTTCTGGCGGACAGCATCGATATTTTGATAGGTAGTTTCGATGGTGGTAATGGTATCACCGGCCCGGATAGTGGTGCTGGGAGACCATTGATAAAATCCGGCCCTTAAAGGTTCATCGGGGGCTGTGTGTGCTAACAGACGACGGGTGGGGGTATTTAAATCACCTAAAAAGCGATCAAGTAAACCATCTTCGTGGCTAATTTGTCTCTGGATAATCCGCAATTTCTGACCGTCGAGATGCAAAAAACCGAGGGTTTCCGTGCCTAATGTGGCTAAAGCAAAGGCATTGGCGGGTAGTTGGGTGGGTTCATAGGCGATAAAATTGCCTAAACGTTCCTTAAGTAGCTGATTGAGATTATCTTTAGAAGAACGCACCACTAAGCGGGTAAAGGGATTTAATTGCCGAATAATTAGGGCAGTGGTGGCATTAATTCGCTCATCACTGGTGACAATTAAAGCAGCCCGACAGCGATCGATTCCCGCTCTTGCTAAAATGTTTTTTTGACGACAATCACCGATAATTATTTCCTCTAATAAATCGGGAAAATCGTTAATTTCCCAACTGGGAGGCTGTATTAGTTCGATACCGACAACGCTAACCCCAAACTCTTTTAAAGACTTGACGCAGTGTTGTCCGAGACTACCCAATCCACAGACTAAAAAGCGATCGGCTAACTTGACATTCCCATGGACAAAGCTGAGAGATTCTTGGTTCATAGATTCTGCTTGTCTTAAAAAATAGAATGCTTTTTCAAACTTCTGATCCCCCTTTAATCCCCCTTTAATCTACCCTTAATTTCTTCTTAATAAGAAGGATGTCTGACAATTTTTAACACTTACCTCATTATAACATACCAGCGTTTTTATTGCGTACCCGTTGATACATTTCTTCCATTACTTCGATAAAGGAGGTATCCTTATCCCAAAATGGAGGATAATCACCAGCTTTTTTAATGACAATTGCGGGAATAGTTGCGGATTTAACTAACTGAGGATTTTCGGGTAAACGGTGATGGGAGTGCCAAAATTCTTTGAGATCAATTGTTTCTGCTGCTGGTATAGTTTCGGGTTTAGTGTGATAGGAGGTAACGGGGTTAAGAGGAATTTTTTCCTCTTGGATAGAGGAGGAAAGCAGCTTACCGAGGGGAGTTTTTGCTAACTCTTGCAGTAATTTTTGCCGAGAGATACCCCGTAATTCAAATAAGAGGAAAGGATCCTGATCTAATTGGGAAGCAACGAGGTAATAAACTCCAGCAATATGTTTACAGGGATTTTCCCAATCGGGACAGGAACAATTGGTGATAAAATCCTTTTGACTGTGGGGTAATAAGTGCAGATTCAGATCGCTAAATGCTTCATCAATATTATCGGGAACTTCTTTGAGCAGCAGTTTAGAGATCATACTCGCTCTTGAACCAAGATTATATAAAGCTTGTGACCACTCTGCTTTAGTAATTGGTTTAATCTCAATACTCACCTTATACAAAGGTTCTTTGTAAACTCCAAAGTAGGGATTAATGGAACCTCGCACCTGAGCAGTAATTAAATTACCGTCAATTTCGTAATTCTTGACTTTATCATTTTTAGCGTAGGAACGTCCTCGACTCAAACGCGCTGAGTCGGTAAATTCCTCTAATGCTTCTATAAAGCGTTGTCCCCACCAAGTTTTACTAAATTTATTCATAGGTTTACCTCGATTAAATAATTGTCTGTTTATTCAATGCGATTAACTGACGAAAACTTTCGTTATCTAATTCCGTTAACCAGGATTCATCATTACTAACAATAGCATTAGCTACCTTTTTCTTTTCCTCGATCATTTCATCAATTCTTTCCTCTAAGGTTCCCAAAGTGACAAATTTATGCACGAAAACATTTTTTTGTTGACCAATTCTAAAAGCGCGATCGGTTGCTTGATTTTCCACCGCAGGATTCCACCAACGATCGAAATGAAAAACATGATTTGCTTTGGTTAAAGTAATCCCCACTCCCCCAGCTTTTAGGGATAAAATAAATACGGAAGGTTCTGTTTCGGGATGTTGAAATTCTTCGATCATTTGTTCTCGTTTTGGTTGAGAAGTCCCCCCGTGAAGATAATAAGTATTATAGCGAAAAGTTTGTTTGAGGTACTTTTGTAAGGAGTCACCGATTTCAGTAAATTGAGTGAAAATTAGCAGACTATCTCCCTCTAAAATTACTTCTTCTAGCATTTCTCCCAAACGCTCTAACTTATGCGATCGCTCAGGGGTAAAAGCACTGTTATCCTGTAAAAATTGACGGGGATGATTACAAATTTGTTTCAAGCGCATCAGGGTAGATAAAATTAATCCCTTGCGTTTTATTCCCTCCGCTTCTTCTAATTGTTTTTCCACTTCTTTGATAACAACTTCGTAGAGAGAAGCTTGTTCTTTAGTTAAATTACAATACTGTTTGTTTTCCACTTTATCAGGCAAATCTTTAATTATCTGCTTATCGGTTTTTACCCGACGCAGAATAAAAGGTTCCACTAATTTTTTGAGAACCGTGGACTGGAGACGATCATTTTGTTTTTGGATTGGCACTTCAAACGCTTTACGAAATTGAGTTTCTTTACCTAAATAACCGGGGTTAAGGAAGTTAAAAATTGACCATAAATCAAGCAGTCTATTTTCTACTGGAGTTCCTGTTAATGCGAGACGATGTTGTGCAGACAAACTCAAGATTGCTTTAGTTTGTGCCGCTTTAGGATTTTTGATATTTTGTGCTTCATCAATTACTAAACGTTGCCAAGATTGCGAGTTAAATAATTTCAAGTCCTTGCGAACTAAGGTAAAAGAAGTAATGACGATATCCTTTTGACTAGCTACTGTCTGAAATTCGTTCTCATCTTGATAGCGCTTACTACCATGGTGAATTAAAACCTGAAGATGGGGGGCAAATTTTTCAATTTCTTTTGCCCAATTTCCCACCACAGAAGTGGGTGCAACTAGCAGAGTTGGCAAAACATTATTATCTCCCTCTCTTTCCCCAATCAATCTAGCAATTACTTGTAGGGTTTTTCCTAATCCCATATCGTCAGCAAGACAACCATTTAACCCCAATTGTTCTAGGTATTGAATCCAGGCAACTCCGCGCTTTTGGTACTCCCGCAGCGTTCCTTGTAATTGGGGAGGATTTTCGATCGGTTCTAGTTGACTAGGATTTTGTAATTTCTCTAGCATAGAACCCAAAAAATCATCGGTTTCAACAATAATCTCCTCTGGGTATTCGGCAGCTTTTTTCATTAATTCAATCAGATTCATCTCAGGATTTTCCTGCTGATATTTCTGCCAAAAATCCAGCATTTGCTGCATTTTATTTTGTTCTAATTCTACCCATTGACCTCGAAATTTAACTAAGGGTGTTTTGGTGTTAATTAATTGTTGCCATTCCTCTTGACTAATAGTTTCTTCACCGATGGCTAATTCATATTGATATTCAATGATGTTTTCGATGCTAAAAATCCCTTTACTAACGGGGGTAGATTTGCCTGATTTAGACGTAGTTTTTAGCCGAACTTTGGCCCGTTGACGGCCTTCGGGAGTCCACCAAGCGGGAATAATTACCTTATATCCCGCATCTTCTAAAATCCAAGCTGTTTCTTTTAAGAAAGTAAAAGCTTCTGTAAGGTTGAGAGAAAATCCCGTCGGTTTATCCGTTTCTAATCCTTGCCAAATGGGGGGATAAATACGGGCAGCATAACCCAAACTTAGTAAAATATTTTTGTCTAAATCTTGACCAAAATGCGCTCGTATGCTTGTTCTAGTTTCGGGTACTGCATACCAATATTCGTCTAATTCTAATCGCAGGGAGGGGTCTTGTTTAGAGATGAGGATAAAAGTAATTTGCCACTGTTCAATATTATTTTCTGGGGCCTCCGTTAGTTTAAAACCAAGGCTAAAACTAGATATATTTTGGTCTCCTAGTAACTGCTGTCTCCAAGTTTGCCACTGTTGATATTTTTCTAAGGCAGCGGCAGTTTGCAGAAATCCGGCAGTTTTAGTCACAGAGAAGCAATCACCTATAATTGTCTCGCTAATTTTTTTATCAAAACTGACAGGAATTGCTGTGTTAGTGACAATTTCATTGAGGAGACATTCGGAGAAGTGCTGGAGTAGGGTTTTGGGATCGTATAATTGTGGTGAAGCATGGGGATTTTCAGCACCAGCAAGACAAATGCGGGGAAGATATTCAAGATAGCGATCGAGATTGGTTTCATAGGTTGCTGATATAATTTCCCAAAGAGGATAGATAGCAAAGTTAACAGTTTTCTTGTTATTTGTGGCTAATTCTCGATATTTAAAGGCAGGAATATAGTTATCTTTGAGAATTATTTCTTTAAAAGCTTGACTGTAGTGATACCAAAAAAGTAAATCTGCACCTAACTGAATCTCTGAGGAGTTGTAAAGACAGATAAAATGCAGATCATTGAGCAGTTTAAGTACAGGATTAAGGGGATAACAATCAATTTGCCAAGATTGCCATTGGCTATTTTCTGGGGGTTCTTTTTCTAGATAACGCAGTAATTCTAAAGAGGGTAAAGGTTGATCATCCCGGCTAGGTAAAAGAAAGTAGCGGGGGACAAATTGCCGACTAAGAGGATTATAATTCGATTGAACTATTCCTAATTCTCCAGTGAGAAAGCTAGTTAATTCTTCTTTGCTTAACTGAAAAGGATGATAATTATCAGCAGTGCTGCGGCTCTTTTTCGGGGTGCTAGTTTCTCCCCAAAGATAAAAGCTACCCTTCTGAATAAATTCGTCCGTTGATTGAGGAATCCAAGTACCGTGAAGAATTTTCATGGTTTTTAATTAGTACAAAAGAACTTAAATGAGGGCAACATTTAGCCTCTAGAAAAATTGTAGCGATTATGGGAGAATTCTCCACACTTTCCTATTCTTATCCCTTTGGGAACCCAAAAGTCCTCTGGATCAAAGAAAAATACGATCAGCAAATCGAAAACTCACATCTTATAACTGACACAGCCTTTCTCATCATCCTCGATGAAGTGTAACCTAATTTGCTATCGACTACCGACTCCCCAAAAGCAAAACTTTGTACCTCACTATTAAGATAACTGTTATCAAAACGCGGATATCACTGCCAATAGAGTTCGGTTTTACCGTTATGGGATGAGCATTGACGGGGGTACTATTCTAGGTAAGGAATTTGTATCTAGTCAGTGATTAAGACGATGTTAAAGGGGTCTTTACCGAAATTAAGCGATATTTTCCCGCCGACTGACCATCAAGACCGGGAAACTTTCACCCCCAATGCTTTTTATCCTAATTTATCGGAATGGCTCAAGCGCTCGCAACTGAAAGCGGAAAGTGAATGGTTCGCAGCGATCGCATCTTTAGAAAATATCTTATTACAAAACCCAAATAATGCCGCCAGTCGGGGTTTAATTCTCTCCGGTCCGACGGCTTTAGTTAGAGAAAGCAAGGCTTTAACGGGTTTTAAATTCGGTGTTTTTACCGTTAAAGCTTTAAAACATTTACAATGGCTGGGTTTGCAATTGCCTTCTCAGGAAAAATCCGCCGCCGATATTTCCCCGACAGAAATTCATGAATTGCCTCTCTTGCCAACGGATCCGATTGCTAATGAAAGATTTTGTCTGGTTTTTAGCGAAAGTTTCGCTCTTTTGCTGGTTTTAGGCGAGGATCAGTGGGGTTTGCCCTCTTTTCAATTTTCCTTTGATCCCGTCCTCACTCAGCAAGCTTGGCAGCAGTTGCGGCAACGATTAGTTAATCTGCGTTATCCGCAAATCGAGACTTTAGAGGCAATTATCGAGGCTAATGGCAGTCCCTCGCCGGATTATCGTCTAGTTAGCCAATTTAGTCGCCAATTACTGCAAAATTTACCCGACCAATCTAACTTAGACCTGAAAAAAACGAAATCGTCTATCAATAGCGAAATCACTCCCCCAAAGGAAGATAATTCTAATTTAGAATCGGGTTGTGATTTGGAATTATTGCGAGCTTTAACCCACGAAATTCGCACCCCTTTAACCACCATTCGCACCATTGCCCGATTATTATTAAAACGGGCCAAAGTAACGGAAGATGTAGAAAAATATTTAGAAACAATCGATTTAGAATGTAGTGAACAAATTCAGCGCATGGAATTAATTTTTCGAGCCGCAGAATTGGGTATTAATCCTCTGGGAGATAAACCAATTCAATTAATTCCAATTGCCCTAGAAAAAGTCTTTCAAGATAGTATTCCCCGGTGGCAGAAACAAGCTAAACGGCGCAATGTCAATTTAGAAGTTAATGTACCGAAAAAATTGCCTTCGGTAATTAGCGACCCGAATTTATTGGATCAAATGTTAAATGGAGTCGTGGAAAAATGTACTCGCAGTATGACCAGTGGTGGTCTGTTGCAAGTACATATATCAACGGCAGGAAATCAATTAAAAATGCAGTTCCAAACTCAGGTAAAATCACCGAATCTTACCCTCAAAGCTTTGGGAAAAGTCTTAATGTTTCAACCAGAAACCGGTAGTTTAAGTCTGAATATGAAGGTGACTAAAAACCTTTTTCAAGCTTTGGGAGGTAAATTTATTGTACGTGAAAAACCCGAAGAAGGTGAGATTTTAACTATTTTCTTGCCCCTCGGACGCATTAAATAAGTTGGGATTATTCTAAAATTTTCATCTCAAAAAATAGGCAAATTTGCCAAGATGATGCTATACTAGGGCAACAAACATTGTTAATAGTTGCCATGGAAAAAACTGTTTTAATTTTAGGTGGCACTGGTCGCATTGGTCAAAGTGTCGCCCTAGATATTATTAATCATACTGCCGCTAAAATTATTGTCACTGGACGGAAGGAAAAAGCGATTAAATTACTGCCAAGAATGCAGTTTTTGGCTTTAGATTTAGAGGAAATAGACAAGCTTAGACAGGCAATTAAAAATAGTGATTTAGTCATTCATTGTGCCGGTCCTTTTCACTATCGCGATGACAGGGTAATAAAAATTTGCATTGAAGAAAAAGTCAATTATATTGATGTTAGTGATCATCGTTCTTTTTATCAAAAGTTAATTCCCTATCGAGAATTAGCGATAAAAGCGGGAATAACTGCCGTGATTAATACGGGAATTTTTCCAGGTATTTCTAATAGTATAGTGCGGGAGGGAGTCGAACAATTAGATAGGGTAGAAACGATCCGTTTAAATTATGCCGTAGCCAGTTCAGGAGGTGCGGGATTAACTGTGATGCGGACAACTTTTCTCGGTTTAAAAAAGCCTTTTTTAGCTTGGATTGAGGGAAAATGGCAAGAGATTAAACCCTATACTGCTAGAGAAGTAATTGACTTTCCCGCCCCTTTAGGTAAAACTGGTGTTTATTGGTTTGATATGCCAGAAACCTATACTTTTGCCGAATCTTTTCCAGTGCAAAATGTGATCACAAAATTTGGTTCTATTCCCGATTTTTATAATCACTTAACTTGGATTACTGCCCATATTTTTCCCGATGCTTGGGTAGAAAGTTCTCGGGGAATCGAGTTTTTTTCCCAAGTTAGTTATCGCATGACAGAAGTAACCGATAAATTTTCGGGAATTGGGGTAGCAATGTTAGCAAAAGTCGCCGGATGGCAAGGGCAGCAAAAAGCGGTTTATCAAGCAACTATGGTTCACGAGAACACTGCTCAAGCAGCGGGTTGGGGAACTGGCAGCGTGGCAGAATTAATCTTAGGGGCAAAACTCCAAAAAGCTGGGATTTATCCCGTGGAACAGGTGTTATCCACAGAACTATTCCATGCTACGATGAAAAAAAGAGGTATTAAACTCGATCGCTCCTGTGAAATTGTAGCTTAGAAGATGAAAAAAATCTGGCGTTACCTAGGACTGTTTTGTTTAGTTTTGTTACTGACTCTATCCCCCGTCTTCATGATAGCAGCCCAGAATAATCCTGCTAAACAAGGACAGGAAATACCCCTGGAAACTTTGGGAGAAGTTTTTCCCGTCATGCTTGATAATCAAGAACTTTTTACTATTCGGCAAGGAATAGGTTCTTTTTCAGCGCAAGAAAGAGCGCAATCGATTACAGCTAGAATCGAAAAAATTGCCGATGACGATGCTCTTTCTCCTGAAGATTTAACCATAAAAATTGATCCTGAAGACAAAAACCCTTCGATTATTTTGGGAGATACGGTTATTGCTACTATTACTTCTAGAGATGCCAAATTACACGCAGTCAGTCAAGAAGTATTAGCCGAACGAGCTTTAGCAAAGATTAAAGCAGCCATTGTCCGTTATCGTCAAGAACGTCAACCAGATAAACTCTTAAAAGATGCAGCTTTGACGGTAAGTGCTACCTTGTCCACGGTTTTAATTTTCTGGGCGATGATTTTTATATCTTCGCGGGTTTTTCCCCAGATTCAGAGATTAATCACCTCCCTAGTTCCTGGGGTGGGATTCCAAAATTTTGAGATTATTAGTTCCAGAACAATAGGAATTTTTTCCCTAAGAGTTTTGCAATTTATCCGCACTCTGATTATTTTAACTATTCTCTATTTTTATTTAACTTTTATCCTTCGTCTTTTTCCCTGGACTAGAAAATTTGGTGATGGTTTTCTGCAATACTTTTTTAGTGCTTTAGAAGTTTTTTCCCAAGAGATAGCAAAATATTTACCCAATATTTTTATCATACTGCTAGTTGTTTTTATAACTCACTATCTGTTGAGGGCAATTAGACCATTTTTCAATGCATTGGAAAGAGAAAATTTAGTCATACATGGTTTCTATCCCGATTGGGCAAAACCAACCTATAATTTACTGTCACTGCTGATAATTGCCTTAGCTATAGTCATCGCTTTTCCCTATTTACCCGGATTTAATTCTCCTGCTTTTCAGGGAGTGTCGGTATTTTTAGGGGTGCTATTTTCCTTGGGTTCTACCTCTGCTATTGCTAACGTAGTAGGAGGAATTATCCTCATCTATACCCGCTCTTTTCAATTAGGAGATAAAATTTCTATTGGTGATGTTATTGGAGATGTGATTGAAAAAGGATTATTAGTCACCCGTATTCGCACACCGTCTAATAAAATTATCACGATTCCCAACTCATCGCTGTTAAACACCAATGTGATTAACTTTAGCGTCTCTCAAAGGGAATTCAAAGAGCCTTTAATTTTGCAAACCACAGTCACTCTCGGTTATGATTTACCTTGGCGTAAGGTTCACGCAACCCTGAAAGAAGCAGCCTTAGCAACCCAATTTATTGTCTCAGAACCTGCTCCTTTTGTCTTGCAAACCAGTCTCGATGATTTTTATGTCAGCTATCAGCTAAATGCCTACACCGATCATCCTAACAAAATGGTGTATATTTATTCTGAATTACATCAAAATATTCAGGATAAATGTAACGAAGTTGGTATCGAAATTATGTCCCCTCACTACAAAGCTCTACGGGATGGCAATCACAGCACTATTCCTGAAAATTATCTGCCAGAAGATTATGAAATTCCTGCTTTTAGTATTCAGTCAAATCCTCAGAAGTAATAATTTTTTTTAATGCAAGACTTCGTGAGCATAATTACCTCATTTTGCGCTCGATTATACTCATTAAGACGACGAAATAGAAAGACAGAATGTTTAATTAAATGCCTTGAGGAGAATGATGAAATTAGTTCAAAAACATCTAATTAAATTTAATCACAAAAATTATTCAGTCATTGATAAATTAGGATTTTTATCGAAGAATCTGTATAATTGTGCTGTTTATTTAAACCGTCAAGTTTTCTTTTCACATCAACCATTTTTAACAATGACTGAGTTACATCATGCC
>VYKP01000047.1_pt1 | contig 27317 bp, 15 predicted proteins | sample 5114551 | NCBI WGS metagenome assembly VYKP01 (sample SAMN12291777, study PRJNA351875) | freshwater metagenome | isolation source: freshwater lake | place: USA: Michigan, Baseline Lake | collected 2013-08-09
CTTTCTGTAAGTTTTTCTTTTCTTCTAAATCTAGGAAATCTTTAGCTGGCATAAGTAGAATTTTTCTCAAGTTACTATTTCTATTTTAGGTGGTTTAAGTGCGTTTTAGCTTAGACAAAATTAATAAATCAACTTTGCTGTAACTCATACTACTCAGTCCTCTATGCTAAGATGATCCAAAAAACGCAAGTTTTTAAGTTGATGGGCAAAAAAGTTTAACTTTATTCAATAACCAAGGCGTTATTTATGGGACAGCTCAAAAAATCAAATTTTGAGTGACGGAGCCTCTTGTTAGTTATTTAAAGTTATTCCCTCTTCACCACTGTATATCGGGGAGATTTCCTCGACCGAAACTTTGTTAAAAAAATCTCTTATTCGATGTGTCCTGTAACAATTGTGCTTTGATAATTTTTTCTTCGGGGTTGAGTTTGACTAATTGTGAACCTGTTCCGTCTTTACCCGTAACTGTCACAGTTTCCACCTCTAAGGACAGTTTTCGATTCTGATTGGTACTTAATAACACTATACTCCCCGCCCGCGCCGCTACCATGGCCGCTAAACTATCCTGTTTGTTGACGAATTGTAAAGCGGGTGAACCAAGATCGCCTAATTGTGATAGGCGCAAATTCTCGATCGCCAGTCTTTTTCCGTAACCTAATCCCGAAATCAGCAGCAGATTTTCCCGATGAGGGAGAGAAACACAGCCAGCCAGATTTTCCCCGTAGCGCAACCGCAAAATTCCTACACCCTGGGCAGATTTACCCATAATTGGCAATAATTCCTCGCGCACGGGATAACGCAACACCCGACCGCTACTGGTGGCGATCGCTAAGTCCTGGCCCTCGTGAGTAAAAATAGCAGCATATAGGCGATCGTCTTCTTTCAATTTCATCAGGGACAAACCACGACTACCAACCCCCTCTAATTCATTGATGGGAAGTCGTTTTATTCGCCCCTGTTGACTCAGCAAAAGCAATTCTTGATTTTTTTGAGGTTCTGTCAAGAAAAATTGATTTAACACCGCTTCTGACTCTTTTTGGGCGGTTTTGGTCAGCAGACTAGAGATTAATACTGGTTGATTCGCTTGCGGGGGGACGTCCCGGATAGCAATCGGGTAAGCTTTGGCATTATCGAGGATAACTAGGAAATTTTCCCGTTTTTCGATCGCCTGTTGATAGATAATTAAACCCTGGTCTGGCGCTCGCTCTTCTGGTGTCGTCCAACTAATTTTATCTTCGGCATCAAGCAATAAAATCGCATTTTCTGGGGGTTCTTGGGGCGTAAATAGGCTTAAACTGGGTGTATTCTCACTCTCGGACTTTTTCTTAACTTTATTCTCCTGTTTTTTAACTTCTGACTTCAAAGAGGGTGTGGGGTGTGGGGTGTGGGGTGTGGGGTGTGGGGTGTGGGGTGTAGGTAAGGAAACCTCTTTCATCTCTGGGGGTGAAAATTTTTTCATCGGGACTGTCTCCTGTTTTTTAACCACAGAATCCAGTTTCTTCCCTTCTGTCTCCTGCTTCCCGTCTGCTGTCTCCTGTTTTTTAACCACAGAATCCAGTTTCTTCCCTGCTGTCTCCTGTTTCCTTTCCCCCGACTTCCCGGTGCGAATTTTTGTCCGTCTGCTATCGGCGAATTTTTTCTTTAAAGAGCGCAATTCTTTTTTCAGAGACTTGAGAAACTCCTGACGGTTATGGAGGAGAGTTTCCAACTGTTGAATTTTTGTTTGTAATTCCGTCGCTTCCGTCTCTAACTTTTGTCTTTCCAAACCAGTTAAACGACGCAGAGGCATAGCTAAGATAGAATCAGCTTGAGGGTCACTAATGCCCAATTCTGCCTGAAAACGATACTTAGCCGTCGTCCCATCGGGAGCATTTTTGAGAATATCCACCACTCGATCGATATTCTGCAAAGCTAATAATAAACCCTCCACTAGGTGTAAGCGATCGCTGGCCTGTTGCAACTCATCGCCATACTGACGGGTGAGAGTCGTTTCTCGAAAGCGCAAGAATTCCTGTAAAACTTCTTTTAAAGACAACTGCCGGGGTTGATTATCGACCAAAGCGAGGATAATCGCCCCGAAATTAGTCTGTAGCGCCGTTTGTTGGTATAAAGCGGCCAAAACCTGCTGCGGTTGACTTTCCCGCTTTAATTCAATCACCACCCGAATGCCTTCGCGATTGCTTTCATCGCGGATATCGGCAATTCCCTCCAATTTCCCTAAATTGACTAATTCGGCGATTTTTTCAATCCATGCCGCCTTATTTACCTGAAAAGGCAACTCAGTAACCACAATTGCCGTCCTTTCCCTTCGGCGCTTGCCCTCAATGATAATGGTTTCAGTTTTCGCCACTCCGCGCACGGGAATAATCCCCCTACCGGTGCGATAGGCCTCGCGAATGCCGGTATCATCTAAAATTTCGCCTCCCGTGGGAAAATCGGGACCAGGGATAATTTCTACTAACTTTTCCTCGCTTAAATCGGGATTATCGATCAAAGCGATTAAACCTTCCACCACTTCCCCTAAATTATGGGGAGGGATATTAGTCGCCATCCCTACCGCAATACCCGAACAACCATTAAGAATCAGTATCGGTAACTGAGCGGGTAAAACAACTGGTTCCTGTTGAGAATTATCAAAATTATTGCTAAAATTAACGATCGCTTCGCTAATTCCCCCTAAAACCGCCTGATCACCGATGCCGGCCAAACGGGTTTCTGTGTAACGCATGGCTGCCGGGGGGTCGTTATCGATCGAACCAAAGTTACCATGGCCCGATAAAAGTGGGTAACGACTGGAAAAATCCTGTACCATGCGAACCAGTGCCTCGTACACTGACTGATCACCGTGAGGATGATATTTACCCAACACATCCCCCACCACCCGCGCGCATTTGCGAAAAGGGCGATCGGGAGTTAAACCCAGTTCGTGCATAGCGTATAATATGCGACGATGGACTGGTTTTAAGCCATCCCGTACATCCGGCAAGGCTCGCCCCACGATCACACTCATGGCATATTCTAGATAGGAGCGTTCCATCTCTTGGTGTAAGGCCGTGGGTATAATTTGACCACTAGCTAAGAAATCCAGTTGTTTGGCCATGAGTCTCTCGTTTTTAATCTGTCTAGCTGTGAATCATAAGGCATTTTGCCCGTTTTAACCTTGTTTATCCCTGAGCATCCCTATGACAACTGTTTTGATTGTAGAAGACGACCCGATAAATTTTCGCGTTTTTGCCAAAATTTTGACCAAACGAGGTGGTCTAGAGGTCAAAGGGACTGAAGATGTGGAAGAAGTGCTTCGTATTGCTCGGGATAAGGAAGCGGACGTGATCTTAATGGATGTCTCTCTCTCCCATAGTGTCTATGAAGGGAAAGCGGTGGATGGTATTAAAATCAGCCAAATTCTCAAAGCTAACCCCGAAACCGCCGATTTACCTGTTATTCTCGTCACCGCTCACGCTATGGAAGGCGATCGAGAGAATTTTCTCAAGCAGAGTCAGGCCGATGGTTATATTTCTAAACCAGTGGTTGATCACCAAGCTTTTGTTGAGCAAATTTTGGCGATTATCCCTCGGGATTCAGTCTAAGCTTTGAGTCTTCTTTTGTTAGTATATCAGTATTGATCTGGGGGTGGCTGAATAAATCTAAAAACCTTGTTGGGTAAGACTTTTAGACCTTTTGGCAATCAAAAAGTACCGGCGACGGGAGTGATTGGGGGGAAAATTCAGATACTTTTCCCCTGAAAATTAGGTAATTGACCCCCTCAAAATCGGTAAAACCCTACACCCTACACCCTACACCCTACACCCTGTCCCCACAAGAAACTTTTTGCCGCAAACCCTACTTAATCCTCCACTCTGCCATAGATAGCGTAGGCTCGATCGAGCGACCAGGCCCACATCTGATCCCCTAGGGAAAAATGCCACCATTCCCCTTTATGTCGGCTAAATCCTGCCTCCTCCATCACTTTAGCCAATAAAACTCGTTTTTGATGATAACTCTGTTCTCGTGGGCTTTTTGCGGCGATGTAATAATCGGGATGCGATCGCTCTCCGATCTCATCGATTTCTCCCCCCATGTCGATGGTTTGTCCCTTCTCATCCACTAGGGTAATATCGATCGCCGCTCCGGTACTATGGGGTGGCGGGGTGGCGGCATTATCGCTGGGAACCGCCCAAATAGTGTAAACTTCTGTTAAAATCCCTTGACTTTCTGCCTCCGATAGTTTCTCTTTGGCTAATCCTCTTGTGTCTAGGAGAGTCTGAAAAGTATAATCGACCATAAATTGTTGCACTTCCACTGGTCGATAGGCATCAAAAATCAAAATTTGCCAACCGGGTTGATAGACTTGCAGACGGTTTTGAGCATTAATCAGGGGATTTAACACCCCTTGTCGCAAAAAATAGGGAGATTTACCCCGATAATTAGCTCCTAATTTCTCGTAAGCATGGGGAGAAGGGATAACAAACTTATCTGCGGGTATAGGTACTAGGGGTTCCCCACATTCACGAATAGGAATTTTTTGGTAGGGTTTCATCGCGTGGTCGGGAAATGGTAATTTTATTGATGGTCAACTCGATCGCCAGTTTACGGGTACAATAAACCCGTTATTCCTCCTCCTCATCGGTTGTCGGGAATTTCATGCTGGCCCAAGTTAACTGTTTTTGTGGGTCTTTTTCTGGTTCACTAAAACTCTCTTTGAGTTGTTCTTTCACCTGAGCAATATTGCCACTTTGAGCGGCATTCTTTAGATCATAGACATAACGAGCATTTTCGATCGCTTCCTCTTTACTACGAGAACTAGATTCAAAGCATTTTTCTAGATCTTTGTAAATACCCTTGCGAGAGATTTTGAGAAAATATTGACGTTCTGTATCGATTAGTTTAGCCAATAATTCTAGGTGCATGGAATCCTCGGCACAGATATCCGCGAGTATATCCCATTCTTCACTCCCCAAAAGATTATTATCCGCTCCCGGTCGCGGGTCTTGAAAAGTTTCTCCAGTCACTTGTTTATAAATCTTCGGTAATTGGTCATCAAATTCGTGCTTTTCTTCCCTCCAAATCCGGCGAATTTCGCTGAGTTCCTCCGTGGTAATTAGGGTAATATCTTTCATCTCCTCTGGGGCATTAGTACGCACGCTCTCCTGAGCCTCTAATACCCTTCTCAGCCAATATTCTCGCCATTGTTTAGTATAAGGGCCCGGTATGGGTTCGATCGATATTTCTCCATTTAAGTTTCTTTCAAATAATTGTACTTTCCCAAAGATACGGCGAAAATCCCGTTTTGGTCGGTCATCTTCTATATCTAATTCGTTGCGAAGGTCTAAAAGCGGTTGTAACCATTCTTTTTCTTGGTCATTCTGTATCATTGCCTCCATCGATTTATCTTTATTCACCAACGTACACACCCAACAACCAAAGCGCGAATCTCCACAGCTAGGAGTGGAAGTATCTACCACTAGGGGACATTCATTATCCGCAGTCGCTCCTCGATACATTGCTAATAATTCTTTGTTATCTCCTCCCCAGGGATTTTCCCACTGCATTAAGTACATCCATACCTCGTCAGTACGCCAATCTTCTATGGGAGTATAAACAAGAGAATTAATCAAGTGAGTATGAGGACTAAGACGCTCCCTTAATCTCCCTACTTTATGTCTTTCTATGGTTACTGATCGTGCGGAGCTTTCCGTTTTTCGCGCACCTAAAATAACTATTGCCTCACCATTTTCTCTAACAACATCTCGAATAAAATAATTAACAGGTTGTATTTTCATCCGTTCAGTACACCAGCGAAATCCTCGTCGTGGTGCAGGATAGCCCTTCCCAATCAAACAAACCCAAAAAGTTTCCTTAACAGAAGGATTGATCTGATAAGGTTTAATAGGTATTTGATGATCTTTCGCCGCTATTTCCAATTTTTTTATACATTTGTTAACCCAACCAGAAACAATAGGATTTTCAACCAAAGTATCTGTTGTAATAACATAAATTGTTTTATGTCTTTTTTCTTCTGGCAAACTAGCGATCGCATTCCAAACCAATTGTAAAACTGCCGTACTATCTTTTCCCCAAGATACACCTATGATCCAGGGAATACTGTCTAGACAATATAACTCTTGTATTTCTTGAGTAATACTTTTGATATCTTCTACGAACTCCTCTATAGCACGATTAGGAAAAATAGAAGTTGTTTTTTCAAGCATAATGTTATCAACAAAAAGATAAACTAATTTCTAAAAATATTCTGACGATGCCATTGGATAGCTTCAAGTTTTGGATAGTGATTTTCTAGATTGGGTAATAAAATATTCATACCATGAAAGTCTTTAATGGCTTTAGCATTAGGAGAAATTTCTTGAAAGTCTTTACTAATCATAATTTTGTATTGATCGTCAATAGTAAATAGTCCTTGATCGAATGCCCAATGATGATTTTTACAAAGAGATAAACCATTGTTTATCTGGTTATCATAGAATCTGGCAAAAGGTTTAATATGTGCGCCATCGACAATACTTTGTGTCAAGGAGTGGATTACTTTAAGACCGCAAAAAGAGCATTGATAATCGTATAAATGGACTACTGACTTGCGAAATAACGCATCTCTAACTATAGACTTTCTAAAATAATATTTTATCTGTGTTTCTCCTGCATCTAAAACGCTACGATCTAGTTCAGTGTCATCATTTTGTTGTAAGACTTGATTAATTTCTAAAATATCTTCTAATTGCTTTTGACTAGAAGAAAACCAAGCTTCTATTAGAGTATCAATTAGCTGTCGTCTAGCTTCCGGTTCCTGTAAAAGTTTATACAATTCCTGATCTAAAATCGCATAATCTACATCTGCTCTAATTTTAGGAATAGTTTGAGGACGGCCACCACTATAAATATCACTAAACTTTAGCTTCCAAAATCCGTCATTTTTTAGATGAAAGAATGGTAAAGCTAACCCACCTTTAAAAGTATCTGGGTTTAAACGCTTCCAATACTTATCAAAAGTATCGATTAAGTCATCAGAAATATATATTTTATTGTCTTGAATTTGAGAATCACTAATTAACTCAATTACTGATAATAATAAGATAGGCTTATAAGGTGCTTCACCACTTTGCTTAGACTTATTTACTTTAATTTTGGAAAATAAGTCACAATAATATTTTAAATTGCGTAGGGGAAGACTATCGACCATAGGGGGGGGGAGATATGCGGGTAAAAAAAGGAAACTATTACCAGCATACAGAAAAACATCCCAGCGAGATAGAAAAATATAGAAAGCTTACAGAGGTCGTCATAATAACATCAATCGAGTGCGGCTAACGAGCGATCGCATACTACGGAACTTATGTACTATGATCAACCCTTAATCCAACTTTAAAAACCCGCTCCCCACTCCCTCCTATACCTTTTAAACAGGATTTAGCATCACTTTCCCGGGTTGAGGGTTTGAGTCTGGTTAGAGATTAAAGAATAACTCCACCGTCCACGGGTAAAACCACACCGGTCATATAGGGGTTGATAATCAAACTCAATACTGCTAGGGCGACTTCTTCGGGTTGCCCTAAATGTTCCACAGGTAGAGCAGAAACCGCCCATTTGCTCAGGTCGGAGCGTTCCGAATCACCTTGACTGGTCCAGATGCTTGTATCTTCTATTAATCCGGGGGCAACAACGTTAACGCGAATAGGAGCGAGTTCTAGGGCGAGGGCGCGTCCAAATACGGCTATGGCGCTATTAGCGGCGGCTATGACGGAAATTCCGCCCATTTTGGAATATTTGAATATACTGACGCTGGATGTCAGGGTAATAGAACCGTTCTTGGCCAAAGTTTTCAGGGAGCCGCGCACTGCTAAAAAGGTTGCCCAGAATTTCTCCATACCTCCCTGGGCCGTTTCTGTGGTCATTTCAGTTAATAAGGCTCGCGGCATATTTCTGTCTCCCAGAGAGGTGACTACTAAATGGTCAAAGTTGCCAATTTCTGCAAAAAAGGTATTAACAGAATCTTCTTGTAAAAAATTAACAGTTTTGGCTTCAATCTCCCCCGAAATTAGGGCAACAGCGGCAGCTAATTTCTCTTGAGAAGCATGGGAAAGCACGACTTTTGCCCCCAGGGAGAGCAATTTTTCGGCAATCCCTAGGTCAATCCCGGAGCTTGCACCAATAATAACGACTTTTTTACCCGATAAGGAATCAAACATTTTTTTGTCTCCAATATTACAGCATATTGACTGGTTTTTGTGCAGCAACTAACCAATAAGTTATGACCGAGGAACTTAGCAAATTATCGAGAGGCTTAAGGTTTAAATTATAGGTTTCTTCGTCTAATTTTCCTGATTGCAATTCCTCGGTTAACCAAGACTTAAGATGGCGAAAATGTCTGAACCAGCACTCCTCCGTCACCTCAACAAATTGAACATCTTTAAACCCTGCCTGTTGATAAAGATTTTGATACTCTGCCCTATCTTTGACCGTGTTTGCTTGGGGAACTGTCCAATCCCCTAAAAGTTCCGTTGTGGCAAAACTCAGATCTGAGAGAATTAAGGTTCCCCCCGGCTTTAATACTCGCCAAGCTTCTTGTAAGAATTGCTGTCTAGTATTAAAATAAAAAGCCGCTTCTACACAAATAATTTGCTCAAAAGAATGATCGGCAAAATCCATCTCTACTGCGTCCATTAACAGAAATTTACCCTCGGGAAAATTCAAGAGACTTCTGGCAATTTGTGTCGGAGAAATGTTAATCCCCACAATTGCTGTCAATGGGTAATATTTGAGAAGATAATGGGTAGTTGCTCCTAAACCACACCCAACATCAAGAATTGTTCCCTGTTTGTTGGGAATAAATTCTAAAAGTTTCTCCATCAGAGTACAGGATGCTTCCTGTTGATCTTGGGTATGGGAGAGCCAATAACCGACATTAAAAAACTCTCTTTTACCATAAAACTCTCGAATCGAAGGAGTACAAATTAAATCATCAAATCTACTAATCCATTCACTTTTATCCATTTTTACAGTCACTTACTCTCTCGGAGGAAAACTACATTAGTCTAACACGATTGGGTTTAGGGGACAAGGAGAAAGTGATCTGGAAGAAATTTCTGTTAACTGCTTGACATTTGTCCCACGAAGGATTATTATGGCTTGGAATACCTGAATCAAGCAAAATTGTCTGAATAAATCTAGGCTTTTTACAGGAATTTATTGACACCAATAAATATTGACCTGTGAGCATTAAAATAGGTAAACGTATAGATATTTTTAGCTGATATGAAAGAATCGCCTAAAGTTGTTTTATTGTTGACCCATAGTGGCGATTTTTTCACTATTGACCGCGTGGCTGAGGCGATAGAAAAAAAAGGAGCAACACCTTTTCGCTTAGATACTGATAAATTTCCCTTAGAGGTTCAACTAACGGCCCAATTTAATGGGAAAAAAAGTTTTTATCAATTAACCTATAACCATCAATCTATTGATAGTGAACAGGTGCAATCTGTTTGGACAAGACGTATTTGGCAGCCTGAACTAACAGGGGATTTAGACCCTCAGTTTCGGGAGGCTTGTGTGCGAGAATCCCAGACGACTTTGGCTGGTTTTTGGGATAGTTTAAGGTCAGCGCGTTGGTTAGATAATTTAGCGCAAATTGAGAAGGCTAAAAATAAGTTATTACAACTTCGTTTGGCCTCAGAAGTTGGCTTGATTATTCCCCCTACTTTAGTGACCAATAATCCTGATGCTGCCCGGGAGTTTTTTTCCCAGGTTCAGGGACGAATGGTTAGTAAATTGTTAACTGCGATCGCTCATAGTATGGAGTCGCCAGAATTTTTTCTTTATACCAGTAGGGTGAAAGCAGAAGACCTTGAGGAAGCGGAATCTTTACGTTATTGTCCTATGGTTTTTCAAGCGGAAATTCCTAAACAATTAGAATTGAGAATTGTCGTGGTTAATGGACAAACATTTGTGGGTGCTTTAGAATCTTCTCAGTATAATCATTCAGCCGTAGATTGGCGAAGACCGGGTATTGATCCGGGTGCTTGGCAACATCATACTTTACCCGATTCACTATTGCAGCAACTTCAGATTTTTATGGCTAATTTAGGTTTGAATTTTGGGTCCTTTGATTTTATCTTAACTCCTGGGGGTGAATACGTTTTTTTAGAAGTTAATCCGGGGGGTGAGTGGGGAATGTTAGAACGGGATTTAGATTTACCTATTTCCAATGCGATCGCTGACTTTTTAGTATGCTAAAAATCAAACCAAAACCTAATCAGGATTTTGAGGATTTTAGGATTATCAAGATTCTCAATCCCAAATCTCATCAGGATTTTGAGGATTTTAGGATTATCAAGATTCTCAATCCCCAATCTCATCGGGATTTTGAGGATTTTAGGATTATCAAGATTCTCAATCCCAAATCTCATCGGGATTTTGAGGATTTTAGGATTATCAAGATTCTCAATCCCCAATCTCATCAGGATTCTCAATCCAAAATCCAAAATCATCAGGGAGATTTATGACTGTTTTACTTGTTACTTTTAGCCACGATAATGAAAGTATTCCTCTGGTAATCAAAGCCATAGAAACCATGGGTAAAAAAGCCTTCCGTTTTGATACTGATCGCTTCCCGACAGAGGTAAAAGTTGATCTTTACTCAGGGTATAAAAAAGGCGGAATTATTACCGATGGAGACCAAAAATTAGAGCTAAAAGAAGTTTCTGCTGTCTGGTATCGACGCATGAGATACGGACAAAAATTACCCGATGGGATGGATCGTCAATTTCGCGAAGCTTCTCTTAAAGAATGTCGGTTAAGTATTCGAGGAATGATTGCTAGTTTATCTGGGTTTCATCTTGATCCAATTGCTAAGGTAGATCATGCTAATCATAAACAATTGCAGTTACAAGTGGCGCGACAATTAGGTTTATTAATTCCGGGGACTTTAACTTCTAATAATCCTGAAGCTGTCAAGCAATTTGCTCAGGAGTTTAAAGCGACGGGAATTGTGACTAAAATGCTTTCTCAATTTGCTATTTATGGAGACAACCAAGAGGAAATGGTTGTTTTTACCAGTCCTGTTACTAAGAAAGACCTAGATAATTTGGAAGGTTTGCAATTTTGTCCAATGACTTTTCAGGAAAACATTCCTAAAGCTTTGGAATTACGCATTACTATCGTCGGTGAACAAATATTTACGGCAGCGATTAATTCTCAACAATTAGACGGCGCTATCTACGATTGGCGAAAAGAGGGAAGAGCGCTCCATCAACAATGGCAACCCTACGATTTACCGAAAACTATTGAAAAACAACTACTTGAATTAATGAAATATTTCGGTCTTAATTATGGTGCAATTGATATGATTGTTACACCAGATGAACGTTATATCTTTTTAGAAATTAATCCCGTTGGCGAGTTTTTCTGGCTAGAACTTTATCCTCCTTATTTTTCTATCTCCCAGGCGATCGCTGAAGTCCTCGTCAACTCATAAACCAACCAATACAGAGTCAGAGTATCTTATCGCAATTATCCTATCTGGTGAGGGACAGAAGTTATCGCTTTTGAATTAGCAATGGGGAGCAGAGAACAGGGAAGAAAATTTGCGGATATGATGACTCTGAATACCGCTATAAGTGTCACCGATGAGAATTGCTGTAAGGTAAGTAAGTACCTAAGCAAAATTAATTACACACTTCGATGAAGCTTTTGCCTCTTGCCTATTGCCTCTTGCCTATCTTCACTGGGAAATTTATTTTGCATGACTACTTATTTGACTTGAGTAAGACGGCAATGTATGTTACTATCACAAGGTAATCGCAGCCATCTTGAAAAAGCTGCCACTCAAAACTAGGAATGACCATGAATTATCCCAATACCGAACAAAGTAAAGCAATCCCCTTCTTTGCTCGTTTTTTATCTGCGGACCAAGACGAGGCCCCGACTCCCGATTCCCCCCCCGATTCTAAACCGGCTCCCATTTGGACTTGGAAATGGCCTTCTGACTGGGAAGATAGTTAATTAATTTAAAAATTGCTTTCAGTAATTCAGACAGAAATAAACTGCCGCCATAAGTCAAGCAGGAGTAGGATTTATGGCGGTTTTTTGTTGCATTTAGGGTTTGCTAAACAAGTCAATTGGCCGGTGGAGGCAGCAGGGTAGAGAAGGGAGAAAGTGCTTAGTTAAGTTATAACTACTCTTCAGCAATTTCGACTTCTTTGGGAGCAACGGGTTCTTCGGCAGCAATTTCGACTTCAATAGCCTTTTTTAGGTTAAGTTTTAGAAATTGAGAAATTGGTAAACCTTCCACCTCATTGATGAGATATTCTTGAGTTTCTGTTTCACGACGTTTTAGATAGACCGTTTTAAGCAGTGCCTCAATGCCATAACCCGTCACAATGTCGCCAATAATGGTAGAGAGGCCTAAGACCCCAAGTCCACCAATTAGTCCCAGTGGACCGCCTAACCCAAAAAGTGCGTAAATCATAGGATAAGCAGTAGTGCTGGAGGCGGCAACGGCAATAATAAAAATAATGCCGGGGAGTCCCAGAGAAGCAAGTTTTTGAACAACTTCATCTAGAGAAATTCCCCAGGAGACAAGTTTTTTGTTGATTTCTGTGGGATTAATTCCGAGAAAATCATTGGGAATGGCTGTTTCAGTAGTTTCCGTCATTGATGAGACTCCTAAAATCACTAGGTTGGATTGGTTGGTGGGGATTTCATTCATTTAAAATCCATACTAAGGCAAAAGAATACAAAGCGGCTGTCTAGCAATCAGATGCCTTGCAGCATTCTACATTAGTCTTACCGTTCACACAACTTGTAGAAAATCGTCAATTCTTAGATTAAATTCTGTTTAAAAGATAGAGGAGATTGGGGAGAAACAATTGATAACTGAGTTTTTAAAGTTGAATTGGCAGTTAACCATACTTAAAAACGGGTTTGCTATCAAATCTCAAGGCAAACTTTTAATTCTTCGGCTAAAATCTGGACATGGGGTTCCACCATAATCGAGACATGATTTCCTAGTACGAAATGAATCTCAACTGGCTCTGTAGAAAATTCACTCCAGCCTAAGGAGGAATCCTCGCAATCTCCAGCTATTAAATCTTTATTTGGATCATCAGCTAATTCCTCACTGGCGCGTATAATCGTGATTTTACCAGGATAAATCTGTTTAGGGAGATAATCAATCAGACATAAACAGCTAGTTTTATAGGCTTGGACAATTTTTTCAAGCTGCCTAGTTTCCGCATTGGGAGGAAGCATATTAGCCAGTTTAAAAAAGTTTAAGGCGTATTTTAATTGTTCCTCCACTGTTAAGACTTGAAGAGTTTTATAGGAAATATCGATGGTTTTATCTAAATAAACTTCGATACCTTTGCTGACTTCAGCTAACCACCGCGCATGATCCCAATTAATATAATCAAGCAAAATTTGTTTGTCTTTATAAGTGGGTGCTGAAGAATCAATGATTGCTAGTAATGCCACTTGTTGACCCTGATTAACCAACTGTTGAGCCATTTCAAAAGCCACATTACCACCGTAGGAATGTCCCCCCAAAAAGTAGGGTCCTTGGGGTTGTAAATCCTGCATGGCTTGAAGATAAATACTGGCTATATCCTCAATGCGACTGATTTCTCCAAACTGTTGATAGAGATCATTTTCAAAACTGTAGAAAGGTTGATTTTTTCCTAAACAACGTCCTAAATGGTAAAAATAAAATGGTCTTCCTCCAGCGCCTGGAACACAGAAGAAAGGCGGCTTTGAACCCTGGGGTTGAATGGGAACTAAACAAGACTGGTTAGAGGAATCTGCCTCGGTTTGGATAATGGTCGCTAACTGTTCAATAGTTGGGTTTTGAAATATTGTAGTTACGGCAATTTCTTTGCCTAACTGTTCTTTAATTTGGGTGATTAAATAAGGAGCTAAAAGGGAATGGCCACCGAGATCAAAAAAGTTATCCTGCACGCTAATTTTGTCAATCTTTAGCACTTTTGACCAGATTTGCACGAGGTTTAATTCTAACTGATTACGCGCTTCAATAAATCTGTCTGAATCACTGGTGTTACTGGGAGCTTTTAACGCACGGCGATCAATTTTTCCGTTAGCTGTTAAAGGGAAAAACTCCAGCAGCACAAACGCACCCGGAACCATATAACTGGGCAATTTATCGCTAAGAAATTGACGCAAATCGCCACTTGTTAGCTTTACTCCTAGCTTAGGCACAATATAAGCAACTAACTGTTTTTCTCCGGGATTGTCTTCACGAACAATCACACATGAAGACTGTACCGCCTGATTTTGACTAAGTACAGCCTCAATTTCTCCCAATTCAATACGGAAGCCGCGAAGTTTTACTTGATTGTCAATCCTTCCTACATATTCAATATTACCATCGGGTAAATAACGCGCTAAGTCTCCCGTTTTATATAATTTTGACGGCTCATTGCCCCTCTTATTAAGGGGGGTTGGGGGGATCACTTCATCCTTCTCAAAAGGATTAGGGATAAATTTTTCTTGGGTTAATTGGGGACGATTGAGATAACCTTTGGCTAATCCTGCACCAGCAATATGTAATTCTCCGACTACACCAATCGGGACAGGTTGGAGATAGTTATCTAAAATGTAAATCTGTGTGTTGGAGATTGGACAACCAATGGGGATTGACTTTATTGTTGCCTCTAGTTGTTTAGGAATAAGATAGCAACAGGTAAAAGTTGTACTTTCTGTTGGTCCATATCCATTAATAATTTGCGTCAATGGCAAGGTTTCTAGTGCTTTATGAACATGAGCAACCGAAAGTGCTTCTCCACCAATTAGTAGCTGTTTAATTCCTGATAAAGCTTGGGAATCATCGTCAATAATCTTATTGAACAAAGCAGCCGTTAGCCATAAAATAGTAATGCCATGTTTGTCTATTGCATTTCTTAAACTTGTAGCGGTAGGAATATCTTCCGTAAAAATCACACATCTCGCACCATGTAATAAAGCGCCCCAAATCTCAAAGGTAGAAGCGTCAAAAGCAATGGGAGCCATTTGTAAAAATCTTTGTGTTGCATCTAGATGTGCGTAATTTATGCCAAACAAAAGACGATTAACGCTACGATGAATAACCTCAACACCTTTAGGTTTACCTGTAGAACCAGAAGTATAAATAACGTAGGCTAAATTATCCGCAGAAACTGCGCTGTTAAGATTCTCCTGACTTGCCTGATTAATTTGTGACCAATCTTTATCTAAACAGATAACAATAGCCTGATGATTTGGCAGGGAAGTCTGTAAAGATTCGCAGGTTAATATTATTTTAACCTGAGTATCTTGGAGCATAAAGCTAATGCGTTCTTGGGGATAATCTGGGTCAATCGGAACATAAGCACCAACAGCTTTTAAGATTCCTAGTAACCCCACAATCATGTCTAAAGAACGTTCTAGACAAATCCCCACTAATTCCTCTGGTTTTACTCCTAATTTTTGCAGGTAATGGGCTAATTGATTAGCTCGATTATTTAATTCATTGTAGGTTAATTGTTGCTCTGAATATACAACTGCTACTGCGTCGGGGGTGCGTTCTACCTGTTCTTCAAATAACTGATGAATACATTTATCAGAGGGATAATCTGTATGAGTTTCGTTCCACAATGATAACAATTGATAACTTTCTTCATCACTTAACATCGGTAACTCAAAAATTCCCATATTGGGATTAGCTGCAATCGCAGTTAAGAGATTCTGAAAATGTTGCCCCATTTGGTTAATAGTACCAGTGGCAAACAAATCGGTACTATAACACCAAACCGCTTCTAAACGATCAGAAACTTCCCAAAAATTAACCTCTAAATCAAATCGCGCTTTAAGCTCAACAGATAAAGGCAAATTCTCCATCTTTAAGCCAGATAACCTAGCCTCAGATTGGGGGGTATTTTGCAGTGAAAACATTACCTGTATCAAAGGATTATGACTTAAATCTCGGTTTAATTGTAATTTTTCTACTAACATTTCAAAAGGCAAATCTTGATGAGCATAAGCTGATAAAGTCGTTTGCTTTACTCGTTCTAATAACTCCAGAAAACTGGGATTTCTCCCTAAATCACCCCTTAAAGCCAAAGTATTGGCAAAAAATCCCATCAATTTCTCAATTGCCGAACTATTACGATTAGCGATGGGAGAACCCACCAAAACATCTAATTGACCACTATAACGAGAAATTAGGACAAAAAAGGCCGCCAGTAAAGTCATAAATAGCGTTGCTCCTGACTCTTGACTCAACCGTTTGAGGCGTTGTGTTAAGTCTTGATTCAGTCGAAAAACCTGTCCATCACCCCGGAAACTAGGAATTGGAGGACGGGGATAATCCGTCGGCAATTCTAAAATAGTAGGCGCATCTTGTAACTGTTTTTGCCAGTAATTAAGTTGACGGTCCAAGACTTCACCGGTGAGCCATTGACGTTGCCATACGGCAAAATCGGCGTATTGAATCGATAATTCAGGGAGAGGGGAAGGCAACCCCCGGACAAAGGCCGCATAAAGTTGAGATAATTCACCAAAGAAGATGCTCAAAGACCAACCATCGTAAATAATATGGTGCATCTTCAACAGCAATACATACTCTTGAGAACCCAGTTTAAGTAACTTAAATTGGACTAATGATTCCTTGGCTAAATCAAAGGGTTTTAAGGAGAAAGCAATCGCTATTTCTTGCAGATGTTCTGTTTGTTCATTCTTTGATAAATTTTGTAAATCTTCCAGGGGTAAACTGACGGGTGAAGGGGGAGCAATGCGCTGAATTGGTTGCCCTTCTACCATAGGAAAAGTGGTTCTTAAAATTTCGTGACGGCGAATTAGTTCACTGAGACTTTGTTCTAAAGCCAACAGATTGAGGTTTCCTTCTAACCGTAAAGCGTCTAACAGATTATAGGAATGACTATCGGGAGAAAGTTGCTGTAGAAACCAGAGTCGTTGTTGAGCAAAAGAGAGGGGTAAATCCTGATCCCGTGACACGGGAATAATCTCTAAATCAACAGCATTAGTCGGGATTTTAGCCGCTTTTAAAAAGGCCAAAATTTCAGGTTTTTTGGCGGCGATTTCTTCTTTAATTTCTGGGGTCATAACCCCTTTGGGAGCCTGAAAACGAAGTTTTTCGCCTTCCAGCCATAGTTTAATGTCTAAACCCTTTAAATAGGCTAAAAATTCTCCTACTTTCACTTACCAATTGCCTCCAAAGTTGTTGTTAAATTAGCTCTAAATCGCAGAATTTACTTTTTAGGAAATCAAATGACCGTTATATTGCTGGTCTAAAAAAGTAGCTTCGCCGAGTTTTAATTTTACCATTTTCAAAAGAATAAACATCGGCAAACATCTCATTAAGTTGGGAGCCATTTTTATGTACACCAATAAACTGTCCCCAGCATGAACCATACTTCTCAGCGACAACAATCTTTTCAATATGATGTTTACCAGAGAAAATAACTCTATCATACTGATAAAAATGTAGAAGTTTATCAATACCAATCAAATCCTGATAACCTGGACGTTGATAGATAATATCTTGGTCAAAATACTTGACTAATAGCTTAAAACCAGAAGAATCAATAGCATCAAATAAACTAACGATTAATTCTTCATGGGCTGTATTTTCAGAACTAATATACTGATACTTGATTAATGCATCCGTTGCGTTCATTTACCAATTGCCTCCCAAAATTGTTGTTGAATTGTACTCAAATTGCGGGGTTCGCTCTTAGGATTAAAAAGTCCATCAGCCCTATGCCCTTTTAACTGTTCCAAAAGTTCGGTCGTCATTATTGTGAACGATAGCGGAGCTTATCATTTTCAACCCAGATCTTAATCCCTAACCCGTTGAGATGAGCTAAAACTTTAAATGTTTTTATAATTCACCATCCTCATAATCTTCCAAGCTTTCAGTCATAGCTGTTTCTCCAGGAGTAACGCTAAGAACTTCAATAATTTGGGCTAAATTAGCGATAGTTGGGTATTCCAGCAGATTTTGTAAAGACAATTCCACCGAGAAAAGATCGCGGGAACGGGAAATAACCTGAGTTGCTAACAAAGAATGTCCTCCCAATTCAAAGAAATTATCCTTAATCCCAATACGTTCGACTCCCAAAACTTCACTCCAAATTTGAGACATTTGGGTTTCAATCGGGGTACGAGGTGCGAGAAATCCCGTAGCTAAATTGCGTGTAGCTGTATCGGGGGTAGGCAAAGCCTGTCGATCTACTTTACCATTAGGAGTCAAAGGTAGGGAATTAAGCAAAACAAAAGCCTGGGGAACCATATAACTAGGTAGCTTTTGTTGGACAAATTCCCGCACCTGTGGCACTAACTTCTGGACTAATTTACCATATAGGGGATTATTCGCATAATCAGTCCAGGATTTGGGGATAATCGTCTCATCATCCCAAAAATTGGGGTATGGTTGTTGATCAATTTTATTTATTATCGGTTCTAGGATGGCATTCTGGCGACAGAAAACCACATCGAAAGAACCATCTTGACTACCTTCCCACCAACTGAGATGAACAGTGTAACCTAACTGTTCTCCCAGTTGCCACATTTGCTCAGGATTAATCCCTATACCGCTATTTTTTCCTAACAATTGCCGCAATTCTCCCACCGTTTTTACCCCCGGAGGATTTTCTAAACAGTCTAAAATTTGTAGTGCCTTTTGTAATCGTTGATTGGGTACATCTCTGATACCTAAATATTCTGGTTGTTCCAGTTTCAGTTTATCTTGTAGTTGCCCTAAAGAAAACTGATCCCGCTGCCAATTTAGCCAAGGAATTGTCGTTTTTTGCCCATCAGTATCCAGATGTAAAGTAACATCATAGCGGAATTGGGTTAACTCATTGTCAGCCTGACCCCGTTTCGGTGCAATCTCTACCCAAGAAATTCGCGGAAAACGTTGTTTAAGCGCGATAAAGAACTGAGGTTCAATTAACAATTCTTCTTCGGTAGCTACACTTTGATTCACCTGTTTTTGCCATTGTTCAAGGGTTTTATTAGCTTCAGCGCGAGCTAATTGTACCGCCGCGTGGTAAGGCTCTAGTAAGGACAAACTACGAATATCACCTAAGAAAATCTTACCCCGATCTGCAATCGCCTTCACTGCTCCTGCGATAACTTGTAATAGATAATCCACACTAGGGAAATACTGAACTACAGAGTTAATCACTATTCGATCGAAAGTAGCTTGGGGAATACCGGTAAAATCATCGGCTGTTCGGTGTAATAATTTTACTTTGCCCTCTAAACCTTCAATGGTGCTACATAAATGTTCGAGGTTATTAATAGTAGCAGCGGAATAATCTGCTCCCCAATATTCCTGACAATGTTTCGCCACACGGAATAGCAATAATCCACTTCCGCAACCAATTTCTAACACTCGTTGCGGTGGTTGATTTCCTAAAATTCGGCTCACCGTCTGATCAACCCATTCCCGCATTTCTGCTGGGGGAATAGCTTGTCCTGTATAACTACTATTCCAACCACTAATATTAAAAGTGGGGTCTTCAATTTGAGGTTGGGGTTTACTGTAGGATTCTTCGTAAATCTTTTGCCAATCACTAACATATTCACTCTGCCATTGAGCAAGCTGTTCAGGCAATACTTGACCCTTGAGAGCAGGAACTAAGTAGGCTACCAAATTAGTATTAAGCGGGTCATGATCATGATCACTTTTCTGATCAGCGCGAGCTATCACAACCGCTTCTTGTACTAAGGGATGTTGGCTCAAAACGGCTTCAATTTCCCCTAATTCGAGGCGGAAACCCCTTACTTTAACCTGATTGTCAATTCGTCCCAGATATTCAATTCTTCCATCAGGTAAATAACGAGCTAAATCTCCCGTTTTGTATAATTTTGACGGCTGCTCTCCCCCCTTATCAAGGGGGGTTAGGGGGGGATCAAGGGAGACAAACGGGTTAGAGATAAACTTCTCGGCGGTCAATTCTGGGCGATTTAAATAACCTCTGGCTACCCCGGCTCCTCCGATGTGTAATTCCCCGGGTACACCGATAGGAACCGGTTGTAAATGGGAGTCTAAAATATAAACCTGCACATGAGGAATTGGCCGACCAATAGTTATTTTTTCATCAACCGGCGTACATTTAGCTACCGTTGCACAAACACTTCCTTCTGTGGGTCCATAACCATTAAAGAAGTTTCGTCCCTGGGACCATTTTTTCACCAATTCAGGAGAGCAAGCTTCCCCAGCGACAATAATAGTTTGCAGAGAGAAAAGATTTTCCCAAGGTAGCACTGCTAAAGCTGATGGCGGTAGAGTAATATGAGTAATCTTATTATTCCGTAATTGCTTGATTAAGGGTAAACCTGGCATTAAATTTTCTTTACTTGCCAAATAAAGTGTCGCTCCTGCTCCCAAAGCCATCAAAACTTCCCAAATACAGGCATCAAAACTAAAAGAAGCAAATTGAAGCACTCGACTCTGAGAAGACACAGCAAAAGTCTGAATTTGCGCCAGAGCAAGGTTACACAACCCTTGATGTTCAACCATCACCCCTTTAGGTTTACCCGTAGAACCAGAAGTATAAATCACATTAGCTAAATTAGAAGCTGTTACCTTCACCGTCAAATTATCCCAGTTCATTGGTTTAATTTCTGTCCAAATTTCAGCTAAAAATACAGTTTTAGCTTGATGATTTGGGAGTTTATCAATCAGTGAACTTTGGGTTAGTAATAAGGGTACTTGACTATCCTCTAACATAAATTGTAGGCGTTCTTGAGGATATTCTGGGTCAAGGGGTAGATAGGCAGCACCGGCTTTAAGGATGCCTATTAATGCCACAATCATGTCTAAAGAGCGCTCTACACATAAACCGACTATTACCTCGGTTTCTAAGCCTAAAGAGCGTAAATAGTGAGCTAGTTGATTGGCCTGACTATTTAATTCTGCATAGGTCAACTGTTGATTTTCAAAGACTACTGCTACCGCGTCAGGGGTACGCGCTGCTTGTTCCTCGATCAATTGATGAATACACTTGTTATAGGAGTAATCAGCTTTTGTCTCATTCCACCCCTCTAATAGTTGATACTCTTCCTCTGGGTTTAATAAGGGTAGTGAAGCTACTGATTGACGGGGATTTTCCACAATTGCCGCCAACAAAGTCTTAAAATGAGTCATCATACGGACAATAGTTTCAGCATCAAATAAATCCCTGTTATAAGAGCAAAAACCACTTAATCCTTCCGGTGCATCCCAGAGGTAAACTTCTAAGTCAACCCTGACTGAATCAAGTCCCGATGGTATCTCCTCAATGTTTAGTCCGGGTAAATCCCAGGGAGAACTAGGAGCATTCTGAAGAGCAAAAACTATCTGTGTTAAAGGATTACGATCTAAATGACGCTCAATTTGTAATTTTTCGACTAACATCTCGAAGGGTAAATCTTGATGGTCGTAAGCATCTTGAGTAGTTTGTCTGACCTGCGCGAGAAAATCCTCAAAGGTCGGGTCTTGAGATAAATCAAATCTTAACACTAAAGTATTGACAAAAAAGCCGATTAACCCTTCAATTTCGGTGCGGTTACGGTTAGCAATTGGTGAACCAATTACCACATCTGTTTGTTGACTATAACGAGATAGTAACACAGCAAAACCCGCCAGTAATGTCATAAAAAGAGTGCTACCGGACTCTTGACTAAGTTTTTTCAATTGTTGCGTTAGTTGACTATCTAGTTGCAGTCGATCCGTCCCACCGCGAAAACTTTGGATTGCTGGCCGGGGACGGTCTGTGGGAAGTTGGTGTAGTAGGGGAATCCGGGTTAATTGTTGCTTCCAGTAGCTTAATTGACGGTCTAATACTTCATTAGTTAACCATTGACGCTGCCACACGGCAAAGTCAGCATACTGTATTGATAAATCAGGTAAATCTGCTTTTGTCCCGGTGCAGAAACTTCGATAATAGACCGATAATTCGTCCACTAAAACACCTATTGACCAACCATCCGCCGCAATATGGTGAATGGCTAATAATAGGACATATTCCTCTGTCTGCAATTGCCATAATTTGACTCGTAATACTGACCCTGCTTCGAGATCAAAGCGTTCGGATGCTGCTGCTAATAACAGGTTTTTTACCTGTTGCTCAGAATGACTGAGGTTTTGCAGATTGACAACTGGTAAGGTGAAAGTTACATTAGGATCGATCGCTTGTATTGGTTGGTTATCTTTGAGTTTAAATTGAGTCCGTAGGGGTTCATGGCGTTGAATAATTGCTTGGAAAGCTTTTTCTAAGGCTTTAATATTGAGATTTCCGCGCAAACGCATCGTTAAATCAATAGTATAAGCTCCACTTTCCCCTTCTAATTGATTCACAAACCAGAGACGTTCCTGGGCCCAGGATAGGGGAATATCATCCTCTCGATTAACGGGGACAATTGATGGTAGCTTTAACCCTAAACCTGTTTGCAGTTCTTTTAAAATTACCCCACTTAACGGAGCAATGGTTGGCGATTCAAACAGATAACGCAAGGGTAAAACAATCTCAAAGGTTTCCTGTAAACGAGAAATAACTTGAGTCGCCAACAGAGAATGGCCCCCTAATTCAAAGAAATTATCCTCAATACTGACTCGTTCTAATTTCAGTACCTCAGCCCAAATCTGCGCCATTTTTTCTTCAATGGGATTACGGGGAGCGATATATTCACCTTGGCTCTGTAAATCGGGAACAGGTAAAGCACGGCGGTCGATTTTGCCATTGGGAGTTAAGGGGAAAGCATCAAGAAGAACAAACGCCGTTGGGACCATATAGTCGGGTAACAAATTCTTGAGATTAGCTTTCAAAGATTTACCTAAGTTTGCAGAGTAACTATTTTGACTCTCATCATAATTAGGAAATAGGCGTTGATAGAATGGTCGTTGTCGGAAATTATTTTTATAGTGATAGGAAACATATTCAAAGTCAATAATTTCTCCACTCTTTTTGACCAGATGACCTTTAATCGCATAATCTGGGTTTAAATTATTTTCGCACAGTGTCCGCTCACAAACAGCTTTAATAACATCTCCACGCTCAACCTGAATTGACGGTTCAAATACTGGAAAATAAACGGGTAGCCAGCAATGTTCATGTTTGAGAGTATCGATTTCTTCACCAGCAATAGTCTGCAAAGTGAGCCAAACTAAAAGTCCATCCATTCGCCCATTTTTTTGGATTTCAAAGTTTACCTCATGGGAAAATTCAGGGCTAATATATTCGTTAAATTTTAAGTCTTCTAAAACATCTACAGTGGATAGAACATTGGCTTGAGGAAATTTCTTGATACAAACCCTTAAGTCGAAGGGATAGCCGACTTGCTCAAATATTTTTTGGGTGTAATAAGCAGGAGTTTGAGAAAATTGGGGATGATGTAATATTTGATCAGGAAGAGTAACAACGGCCATTTTGGTAATGCTTCTTTCAGGAATCATCAAACCATTTGGTTTAAGAAATCGTCGGGCGTTATTAATAATAATAGCTGCCCCTTCAGAGCCACCAATTGATCCTACAATTGCTGAAACACAGACATCGGCGAGTTCGGGTATTTCTACTAAATTCGCATCACCATGAATTATGGTTATCTTATCTGCTAATCCCAATTTTTTAATCTGAGCTAATGCTTGGTGACAAGTTTCCTCATCTCTTTCAATTGCATAAATTTTCTTAGCTCCTCCTTCTACACAAAATCTGGATAGGATTGCATCCTTACCTGTGCCAATCTCAACAACTATTTTATCTTTGACCAGTTGATTAATAGCGACTTTATAACTATCTTTACGTCGGGGGTCATTGGTCATCGCATAATACAGCAAGTCGTCATAGACATAGTATTCAGCTATAGATGGCCATAGTTCTACTTGGTCTGTTGATATGTTTTCTAGTTTCTTTGCTGATGTGAGATTTTTCTGTTGTGGTACAACATAAGTGACTGGAGGTTTTTTATTCGGTTGATTTTTCTGTTGCGGTACGACGTAAGCAACTAAGCGTTTATCCCCCGGATTATCTTCACGAACAATCACACAGGAAGACTGTACCGCATCATTTTGACTAAGAACGGTTTCGATTTCGCCCAATTCAATACGGAAACCGCGAATTTTTACTTGATTGTCAATCCGTCCTACATATTCAATATTACCATCGGGCAAATAACGCGCTAAGTCTCCCGTTTTATAAAGGGTATCCCCTGCCAAAAAGGGATTAGAAATAAACTTCTCACGGGTTAAAGCTAACTGATTTAAATAACCCCTGGCGACACTCGCTCCTCCCACATGAATTTCCCCATAAACTCCAACTGGCACTGGTTGTAAATTGCGATCAAGCAAGTAAACTTTTCTGTCTCCAATGGGTTTCCCAATGGGAATAGAAGCTAGATTTTCATCTAGTTGTTTAGAAATGGGATAACAACAGGTAAATACAGTACATTCTGAGGGTCCATAACCATTAATAATTTGTGTTTTAGGTAATAAGGCTAAACCGCGACGAACATGAGCAACAGACAGAGTTTCTCCACCAGTTATTAGTTGTTTAACACCTAATAAAGATTCTGGCATTGTGTCAATCATTAGATTAAATAACGCGCAAGTTAGCCAGAGAATGTTCACCCCTTCTTCTTTGATAATTTTCCTCAGATCTTCAGGGTTAATAACCTTACCAGGATAAAGCACACAACGCCCTCCAAAAAGTAAGGGAGTCCATAATTCTAGGGTTAAAGCATCCCAAGAAATTGAGGAATGTTGTAGCCAAATTTGGTGAGCATCAAGCTGGACATAATCAACCGCAAATATAAAACCTATGATGTTACGATGGAGGACTTCCGTTCCTTTGGGTGTTCCAGTCGAACCTGATGTATAGATAATGTAGGCTAAGTTGTTTGGAGTAACTTTACTTGCGATATTTTCTGGCGAATATTGGGCAATACTTTCCCATTTTGACTCAATATCTATCATCCCCTGATTGTTATTAACTGGGAGTCGCTCAGATAAATGGTTTTGAGTGAGGATAATAGGACATTGTACATTTTCGATCATGAAAGCCAATCTTTCTGAGGGATAAGCAATATCTAGAGGAACATAAGCTCCCCCTGCTTTAAGAATGGCTAAAATTGCTATTACCATTAAAGGAGACCTTTCAATACAAACCCCGATCTTGTCCTCTAATTTAAGCTCCAAAGATTGCAAATAATGGGCTAATTGATTGGCACGACTATTCAATTCAGCGTAAGTCAGTTGTTGACCTTTAAAAACCACTGCTACGGCATTGGGGGTGCGTTCTACCTGTTCTTCAAATAACTGATGAATACACTTATACTCAGGATAGTCAACTTGAGTATTATTCCACTCAATTAATAACTGATTAGTCTCGCTTTCTGTCAGTAAGGATAATTGGGAAATCTGCGCTTGAGGATTGGCCACAATTCCCCCCAATAAGTTGAGAAAATGCCCTGATAATCGCTCAATAGTGCTACTCTCAAACAAATCAGTATTATATTCCCAGACACCTTTTAAGCCATCATCCGTGCTAACCATAGCTAAGGTTAAATCAAACTTAGCTGTGGTATTTTCTGGAGGCAAATCTGTCACCGTTAATCCCGTCATTGCAATCTCAGACTTGGGTGTATTTTGCAGGACAAAAGCGACTTGAAATAGGGGAGTATGGCTCAAATCCCTTTCCGGTTGCAACGCTTCGACTAACATTTCAAAGGGTAAGTCTTGGTGTGCGTAAGCATCCATTGTCACTTCCCGAACCCGGGTTAATAACTGACTAAAATTCGGATTATCTGATACATCCGTCCGCATCACTAAAGTATTAACAAAGAAGCCGATTAACCCCTCAATTTCGCTGCGATTACGGTTAGCAATGGGAGTTCCTACCAAAATATCACTTGAGCCTGTATAACGATACAATAAAGCATCAAAAGCAGCCAACAGCGTCATAAATAATGTCACCCCTTGTTGGCGACTCAATTCAGTCAAAGCTTGGCTAAGTTTGGGGGACAGGGAAAATTCTTGCTGAGTACCGACAAAGCTTTGCACCGCAGGTCGAGGGTGGTCTGTGGGAAGAGATAATAGTGGGGGTGCAGCTGTTAGTTGATTTTGCCAGTAATTTAATTGACTTTGTAGGACATCCCCTTGTAACCATTGTTTTTGCCAGAGTGCAAAATCTCCATACTGAATCGGTAAAGGAGCTAAATTTGCGGGTTGATTCTGCACATAAGCATTATATAAGCTGGTCAATTCGTGAATCAACACTTCGATTGACCAACCATCACTAATAATGTGGTGCATACATACTAACAAGAGATGTTCCGTCTCCGATAGCACCACCAAAGTGATTCTGATTAAAGACTCTTTGGCTAAATCAAAGGGTTGCGTGGCTTGTTTTTGCTTTAATTGCTGTGTTTTTTCTGCTTGCTCTTGGATGGGTAAATCTTGTAAATCAACGACCGATATTGTCTCCCTTGTTGTTTGAATAACCTGAGTCGGTTGTCCATCAATCGTGACAAAATTAGTCCGTAATACCTCATGGCGATCGCAAATTTCTTGTAAACTTTGTTCTAAGGCCTTTTGATTGAGGTTGCCTCGGAAATGCAACACCATCGGTATATTATATAAAGCGCTATTTGGTTGCAATTGATCTAAAAACCATAAACGCTGTTGAGCAAAGGATAGAGGTAGTTCTGTATCCTTAGTTCTCGGTAAAATGGGGGGTACTGTTAGCGTCAGATTTTGCTGCTGTAATTGTCCAATAAGATGCGCTAATTCGGCCACCGTCGCTGCACCAAATAAACTCCGCAAAGGTAGTTCTATTTTAAATAAACTCCGAATCCGGGAGACTAATTGAGTTGCGAGGAGAGAATGGCCGCCAATTTCAAAGAAATTATCATAAATTCCCACTTGCTCTACTTTGAGTATCTCTGTCCAAATTTGCACCAACATCTCTTCAATTCCATTGCGTGGTGCTACATATTGATCCCGGCGATTTCCTATCTTATCTGGTGCAGGTAAAGCGCGACGATCTACCTTACGATTAGTAGTAAGGGGCAAAGATTCCAGAAAAATAAAAGCTTGAGGAACCATATACAAAGGCAATTTACTGGACAGAAACTGACGCAGTTCACTAATCATCGGTATGCGTTCATAATGAGCTACTATGTAGGCGACTAAATATTTATCCCCCGGAGTATCTTCCCGAATAATTACACAAGATGTTTGTACATCAATATTTTGGTTAAGTACCGCTTCAATTTCTCCCAACTCAATACGGAATCCGCGAATTTTAACCTGATTGTCAATCCGGCCAAAACATTCAATA
>VYKP01000199.1_pt1 | contig 27224 bp, 33 predicted proteins | sample 5114551 | NCBI WGS metagenome assembly VYKP01 (sample SAMN12291777, study PRJNA351875) | freshwater metagenome | isolation source: freshwater lake | place: USA: Michigan, Baseline Lake | collected 2013-08-09
ATTGACCACTGTTACATTTTGTAAATCGAGGAGTTGATCAAAATTTATCCACATAACCCACCTCCTATTCTGTGTTACTATTATACCATGCTCACACAGAACCTAGAAGAGCCTTAACTTTCCGAACCATTGTCTAATCTCTTGTTTTTCACTCTCTTCCAACAGAAAATCAATATTTTTGAATTGTTCGGCCCTTCTCTGTTTGACTCCTAAAATCTCAATCCCCACAATCCTATCCGTCTCATTGTAATCATAGACAATCCCCAGCGCTACTTCCTCAGAATCAATAACCTTTCCCTCAAAACGACGAATATAAGCGGCATTAGCGGCTCGATCATAGTCCATTTTCATAGTTTCCCCTTTAATCGGCGTTCAAAATGGACAGTTACCAAAAGATTATAATTACTAAGTAGGTAGGCGTTAAAAATTATCAGAAACCCCCCTTATCAAGGGGAGCATGGGGGACCGGCACCCCCTTATCAAGGGGGGACTAAGGGGGGATCAAACCCCCCTTATCAAGGGGGGACTAAGGGGGGATCAAACCTAAAATCCATTTTCAATTTAATTATAACCAGCTACTTATACTGTTCACATCAAACAAAAATACCCATGACAAATAGACAAGAATACCTCAACGTCCTAGTCAACTTTGACCAACCCCTATCAACTATCCTCCCTATCCTAAAAACCTTTCCTTGGGACAGTAGCGAAGCAATTATCACCCTAAAAAAAGAGCATCTGATCGATATTCTCGATCGCTATCTTAATAACGCTCTATCTGCCACCGACTTAGAAAACTGGGCTGATGCCATCGAATGCAGAGAAGATATCGCCTATAAAACAGATGAGGAAGCTATCATTAATGACATCATCTTTGACCTCGCTAACCCGACCTTAAACGATCCACTATCACCAAAAACAATCGAACAATACATCAGCCAACTTTCCCATTTAAAGTCTTCCTTAATTGCTTAAAAAATAGGCTTCTTCTTTGTGAATTTTAATGCGGGTTTACTTGAATCTCAATTTTGTCCGAGGGGTTGAATTTAATTTCCTCAACAACGTAGGAACTCTTACTCGCCACCCCTTCGATCCCTCTTATTTCTAGAGGATCTAGCGAGGTTATAGTTACTTCCGCTTTTCCTTCATTAACATCAACAATTTTGAAGTTCTGTAGGGGTTCCGTCCAGCGTTGTCTATTCTGGTTTGGATTGCTTGATCCCCCTTCCCCACGAATAACAAGCCTTCCGCTTTTGATAATAACCTTCCCTTGAAACTCTATCTGTTTGATCTCTTTCATTGCCACTTCTTTTATTTTTGATTCTCTCCCTAAAGCGATCGTTTTTGCGTGGGAATCGAACTTGATTAATCTCCCAGATAGAGAAGTGCCATTTTTTAAAGATACTTTTGTATCATCCGGTATGAATACGGGGATTTTCTTGACGGGAGATCGATCGCCGGTGGCTGGTAGATGATAGCCAGCAAGAGAGGCGATAAAAACTAGGCTAGTTGCGGTTATTATTGGGTAGAGTTTTTTCATCTTTACCTTGCCTGAATGATCGGGATTTAGTTGGTTCTGTTTTCGATCTTGGATGTGGTGGGTTAGCACTACTCGTAACCCAACCTGCGGTTTTTGTCAATATTTGTCAATATATTTTTACTTTCCGAAACCTTTGTTCGGGCGGTTTTGTTTGGCAATACGGAGGGCTTTTCCGGTTTTACCATCCTGTAGTGCGATCCGCATCGATCGCTTTTTCTGGTAGGATTGAATATCTGCTGCTAACGGATGATCGTTATCGATCCGTAGATGGGTTAAAGAACAGATAAGACCCGTTTGTTTTCCCAATTCATTTTTTAGGAAACAAATAATTCCCCCCTCGTCTCCCGTGTAGAAAATTTTATCGATCGAAAACTGGTGATCGGGTTTGTATCGCTCGCCTTTTGTTTCAGCTATTTTTAACGTTTCGGGAGTTACACGCACAGGGATTGGTAAACTCGCTTCCATTTTCTCAATTAACAAACGAACTTGTCGGGGATCGTCGATCGACATGGTTATTCTCCTTGATAAAATACAAAGAACTGGCGATAGAACCCGATCGATCGAGTAGGATAGCGATCGAAAACGCCAATCAGGGACATTTTGCCGTGAGCGCTCCGAATTCTCCCCCTCCCGGAACACAGATACTAGGAACCTTCGCCAGTCTTCTCGGTTTGCTGGGGATTTTTCTCTATTTTACGGGATGGATTTATCGGTGGGCCTATTTCGGCTGGTTTAGCCTTGAGATTAACCGTCTGGACTTGCCCTTGCGTTCCTTCCTTTTCGTGCCGATACAGGTCTTCTGTGGCGATTTCGGGGCGTTGCTGCGAACGTTTCTGGCGCTGGTTGCCGTTGCCTTTGCGATTCAATTTACTCTCTGGATTTTGTCTCCCCTGCCATCCTATTCAATTGTCAGTCAATCTAAACGGAAATTTCATCAAAAATTTCAGTTCTTAGGTTTATTAGTCCGGGGAATTCCCGAATCTCTCCGAAAAGATTTGATCGCTGTTATTTGGCTATTAATTATTCTTTTTTGGTTAGCTCGAATTCAGGGATCGATCGATGCCCGTCGCGATGCAGTTAATGATAGTTCTACCTTACCAGTTATCACTTTAGTTTTACCGGAAAAACAGATAGCGATCGGTCGGAATCCTGATGATGTTTTTACCGATCCTTCTCTCAAAGGTTATCGAATTATCGGTGATACTAAATTACTCGAAGAGCTGCGGGGAAAAGAAACGAATGATAGCAAAGTTAATCCCCCGCGAGTTTGGCGGTTATTAATCCAAAATAACAATTGGACTTATGTTTTTCGCGGGTTATCCCCTCAGTCGGCAGAAAATGAACGTCCGGCGATTCTAGCCATTCGCGAGGATAAGGAGGGACAATTGATGATTCTCGCGCCAGATGTCCCATAATCCCGATGAGAGTCAATCGGGGAAATGATCAAATTATCCTTGAACATGGCTGTGGCTAAGTCCCATTAATCGGGCGGCGTGGCAGCATCGGAGCTTACTGCTATAATTACTTACGGACAAAGATAATAAATAAAATTTATGGGCGACTTTTTTGATAACGTGAGCCGTTACCCCCGCTATCTGATTAGCTTTAGTTTAGGGATTTTCTTCGCCTTTTTCGGCTGGTTGGCCCCTTTATTTAAAAATCCCCTCACAGCGATCGCACTTGTGGGTTTTCTGGGGGGAACTTTCGCCTTTCTTTATTTCACCCTCAAAGCCATGCTCGGATTAGCTTGATACAATGGTAAGGGTTTCGCTGTTTTTAGGGGACGAAAATTATGGCTAACGACCGTCGAGTATCTCGCGTGTCCTCGCTAATTAAGCGCGAGGTCAGCCAAATGTTATTAATGGAAATTAAAGATGATCGGGTCGGTGCTGGTATGGTTAGCGTTACCGATGTGGATCTCTCCCACGACCTGCAACACGCTAGGATTTTTGTGTCTATCTACGGCAACAAAGATGCAAAGGCCGAAACTATGGCCGGTTTAAAAGCTGCTGCGGGATTCGTCCGGCGCGAACTCGGTCAACGCATCCGTCTCAGACGCACCCCCGAAGTGGTCTTCCTAGAAGATTCTTCCCTTGAACGCGGCGATCGAATGTTACACCTTCTTGATCATATTAAAACCGATCGACCCCCAGAAGATGACGATTCCGATATCAGTGACCAGTGACCAGTGACCAGTGACCAGTGAACAGTGACCAGTGACCAGTGACCAGTGACCAGTGACCAGTGACCAGTGACCAGTGACCAGTGAACAGTAGAAGATGACTAAATTTAGGCAAAACTGGGAACTTAAACCTGATAACTGATAACTGATAACTGATAACTGATAACTGATAACTGATAACTGATAACTGATAACTGAATAGTGAGCGATTGCATTTTATCCCTAAAAGAACGTATTGGTCAGATGATAGTAGTCCGCGCTTCCGGCTATCTCTTTGACCAACAAATCCGCTATCCTGCTTGGGAACCCGTCAACGCTACCCTAAAACATTGGTTAGAAACCCTCCACCTCGGTGGGGTGATTCTCTTAGGAGGCAGCGCGGCCGAAATCGCTCTCCGTAGCCAACAATTACAAAGTTGGTCTGGGGATAATCCTCTGCTCATCGCTGCCGATATCGAGGAGGGAGTCGGCCAAAGGTTTTCCGGTGCCACTTGGTTTCCCCCCCCGATGGCTTTAGGAAAAATAGCTGAAAAAAGCTTGACAAAAGCCACAGAATATGCTAAGGAAATGGGAGCAATTACGGCTAAGGAAGCACTGGCGATCGGGATTAACTGGATTTTAGCCCCAATTGTCGATGTGAACAATAATCCCGACAATCCGGTTATAAATATTCGTTCCTTCGCTGAAACTCCCGAAATCGTCGCTAATCTAGCTCAAGCTTTTATTTTAGGGGCGAATTCCTATCCAGTTTTGACCACGGCCAAACATTTTCCCGGCCACGGTGACACCAGCAATGACTCCCATCTCGATCTTCCCATCATCAACCACGATCATGATCGCCTAGAAGCGATCGAATTGCCCCCCTTTCAAGCGGCGATCGAGTCGGGGGTTGATAGTATTATGTCAGGCCATCTGTTAATTCCCGCTTGGGATGCCGAATTTCCTGCCACTCTTTCCTCGAAAATTATCGGGGAAAAACTGCGCCAAAATCTCGGTTTTCAGGGTTTAATCGTCACTGATGCCCTGATTATGGGAGGAGTGACTAAAATTGCTAGTGCTGCCGCCATAGCAGTGAAGGCGGTACAGGCGGGGGCTGATATACTATTAATGCCTCCCGATCCGATCGAAGCGATCGAAGCGGTGTATAGTGCCGTGCAAGCGGGTACAATTAGCGAAGCCAGAATTAATGATTCTTGGCAGCGTATTCAACGAGCAAAAGAGAAATTAGGGCAAAGACAGCCATCCTTAGAATCCTTAAGCAGTTTAGCGGCACCGCAAGCTCTAGAGATTGTCAGCGATATTTTAAAAGATTCCCAAACAGTTAGCGGTAATTTACCCATTAAAGCCACTCAAGGCCGCAATTTGATCATTATCGATGATTTACTCAATTGTGACTTTCTCGATCGCTCTTGTCCGGCGGTGACAATTCCCCGACAATGGGGTTATCAAACCCAAATAATCGACCGTAGCACCTTTAATCAGTCCCTCATCTCCCCGGAAACGACTCTCCTACAAGTATTTATCCGTGGTAATCCTTTTCGGGGTAGTGCGGGATTAGGGGAGGAAACGAAAGCTATCTATCAAGCTTTGCTGAAAACCGGACAGATTCAAGCATTGATTATTTATGGTAGTCCCTACGTTTTCCAGTGGTTTCGTCAACAAAGCGGAGAAATTCCCTATCTTTTCAGCTATGGACAACAAGCAAGCGCCCAAAAAATCGCCCTAGAAACTATTTTTGAGGGGCCCACTAGGGGCGAAAATCAGACCGATACTTTCATTTAAGGGCAAAAATTGTCTAGTAACCATTGGGCAATGCGATCGGAGGCACCGGCCGATCCCATTCTCTGACGACCATTAACGGCGATTTCTTGCCACTGTGGGGGATTTTGTAATAAATATTCTAACTTGTCGGCCACTGACTCGGCACTATCGCCTAAGAGAATTGAACAGCCTAATAAACGCTGTTGCAGTTTGGCAAAATGGGGAGTAAATTGTGGTCCAGATCCCGCAATTGTGATCGCCGGTTTACCCAAACCGACGAACTGTTCCGTGGCAGTTCCCGCCATGGCGATCGCTAGATGGCAACGGCCTAAATATTCGGCGTAATCTCTTTGAGAAATAGTTATAAATACCTCTTGACAAATAAACTTATTTGTGCTATGTTCTCGCCAACCTTGGGAAATTAAAGCAGCCGTAAAAGATTCTAGGGGGAGAGCAGGAGCGATCGCCGCCAAAAATTCCAGCTTGTAAGCGGGAAAACGTCCAATTATGGCCGCCACAGCTGCGAGAATTTGCTGCCAATTGTGGAGAGATTCGGGAAAGCGCGAACCGGGTAGCAGCAGAATAGTTAGGCAATCTTGGGGAAAATCGTCTGTTATCGAGGGTAAAAGGTCATCCATCATCGGATTACCCCCATCGACAACGGCAATTGACCAATGTTGTAAAATTTTGCTAGTTAAACTATCCCGGGGAAAAACCCCCCGACAGCGAGGATGAGCCATTAACCAGCGTTCCCAGGGATAATAGTAGGAACCCCAGAGGCGATCGATCATCGAGCTACTATCTAACCATCCCTGCTCATCCCGGAGATAGTATTCCGATTTAGCCGTTCCCACAAAAGCATAATCTGTCCCGCTTAACCAAGCAAGGGCAAGGGGTAAGATATCTCCCACCGCAACAATTTTTCCCCCTTCTTGGCCCCAATTTCTGACCAGACGGTATTGACGGGAGGTTAATCCTAATAATCCCTCCCGCAGATCTCGCCATAATTGTTTGACATCCCTGGTGATAAAACCCCCAGAGGGCATTTTTTGACCTCGATCGAGAAGGGGAATCCCCAGACGAGTATAAGCATAACCGTTACCCACTAGGGGTAAAGCAGTAATATCCGGACAGTGGGGAGATGATTGCAGTCTTTTGATAATCCGGATCGCGATCTCGTCTTCACCGTGGCCATTACTCAAAAATAATAATTTCACTGTTTTTCTTAACTTCTGGCTTAAAGTCCTAAACTTCGGTTGTTTTATTCCCTTCGACCCCAGACAATGCTGATGGTTAGGGAACAATCAATTTTATAAAAGCAGTTAACCAATTCCCATTTAGTCTAATCTACCAGAAGGTTTCGCCGATCGCTTATCTCTGTCTTGATGGCGACCATTTGACCAAAGGCAAGACTAAGAGATAAGAGATGAGTTTAACTGCTTCTATTTTTCTCGATCAAAAGACCAAATTTAGCCCCCCAGAGCCAAGAAGGTCAGAAACCTGCTCTGATCGCTATATTAGAATCAGTGATTAATTGGCATCCTAGCGGAAAAAATGATTATCGACTTGCCTGATCGAGAAGCTACTGTCAATTTAGGCGAAAAACTGGGGCAAACCTTGGCCTCTGGCAGTGTAATTTTATTAAAAGGCGATTTGGGAGCGGGAAAAACCACCTTAGTACAGGGAATTGGCCTAGGATTGGGTATTCAAGAGCCTATAGCTAGTCCTACCTTCACCCTCGTTAACGAGTATAGCGAAGGCCGCCTTCCTTTGTATCATTTGGATTTGTATCGTTTGCAGGGTCAAGATATCGAGGCGCTGTACCTAGAAAATTATTGGCAGGGAATCGAGGTAGATTTAGGGATAGTGGCGATCGAATGGTCAGAACGTTTAACTTTTTTGCCGGAAAATTATCTAGAGATTACTTTACTCGATCGAGGCGAGCAGGGACGACGAGCGCTGCTCAATTTTGTCGGTGGGGACGAAAAAAATAGCGACCCCACAGGAATCGCTATCAGCACTTGACTCTTTAAGCAATCAAACTTTAGCCGTAACTCTCGGCATCTAAGATAGATGTTGGGTTCGATCCCCCCTTAATCCCCCCTTGATAAGGGGGGAACTGATAGTTTTTAACATCTAACTACTTATAAGATGTAAAAAAATAACTGTTTTTTTACCTTTAATTTGCCCTTCCCACGGAGAAAATATCCGCTTTTCAGAGATATAATACTAAGAAAATCGGCAATTTTTGCTAATTTCACACTATCTTTAGATTTATCCTCTATCTTGATGTCTGATCGGTTTTGGCAGTGGTTGACCCTTTCCTCTCCTAGGGAATCGTGGAAAGAAAAAAAGTAGCGATCGAGTGCTAATTATGAGATGAGCGATGCAGGAAGAAAAAGCGATATTTAATATCAACAATACTTTTTATCGACCGGAGAGTAAAATCGTCCGAGATTTAGGAGTTTTAGGGGCGGCAATTGCCCAAAAAGAGCGGGGAAGTTTGCGGGTTTTAGAGGTAATGAGCGGCTCTGGTGTGCGAGCGCTCAGGTATTGGTTAGAAAGTGGTGCGGATTGGCTGTGGGTTAATGATGGAAATCCAGAAATTAAGCCAACTTTAGACGCTAACTTAGAGAGTTTATTACAACAGAAAAAAGGGAAGATAACCTATAAATCTGCTCAAGAAGTTCTCCTAGAATGTTATCTTGAAAAAGACCGTTATGATCTAGTTGATATTGATGCTTTTGGTTCCCCTGCATCCCTGTTTAGTGCTATTCCTTTAGCCACTAAAATCGGGGGTTTAATTTATCTGACTAATACTGATGGACGGACGTTGACGGGTCATAATCTAGAAAATAGTTTAGCTGATTATGGAGCCTATGCTCGCAATCATCCGGCTGCCCACGAACAGGGATTAAGATTAATTATCGCCGGTTTGCAATTAGAATCGGCCCGGTTAGGTTTAGGAATTACGCCGGTTTTTTCCTTCTTTTTTGGTCAAAGTTATCGGGTGATGGTGCGGTTAACGGCTAATAGACAATTAAATAGTCATAACTACGGTTTTCTCGGTTATTGTCATAGCTGCGGAGAATATCAATCAGTGCCTTGGCCGAAGTTAGGCAAGATAGTTTGTTCTGGGGACGGGCAACCTTTAACCTTAACTGGACCCTTGTGGTTAGGCAGTTTACATGATCGCCTTTATCTAGAAAAAATGGCAGATTTAGCCGATCAATGGCAGTGGAAAAAGGTAGTTAAATTGTTAGAAATAATGAGGGAAGAAAACGATTTTCCTCCCTATTTTTATAGCTTTCGGGAAATTGGTAGAAGGGGCAAATTAGATCTACCTAAAAGGGAAGATTTAATTGCAGCTCTCCTAGAACAAGGTTATCGAGCCGCTGCCACCCATATTAACCCGCAAGCGGTGAAAACTAACGCTTCTTTAGCCCAATGTATCGCACTACTCAAGGACTAATTAGTTAATACCAATAACTAGAACTTTGTTGGGGTTCAGGGGCAAAAGCTAACCAGTAGGGGAATTGTAAAAGAGCGAAATTCAGCCGTTCTTCGGTATCATCGATGATAATGAGCGGTGAATACTTATCGTCGATTAAACGTTCCGCTTTTTGAATTAAAGCTTCGGGAGACTCAAAGAGAACGATGCCGCGGTCCGGTCCAAAATCGGCGCGGGAAATGCCGAGACAATCTTGGAGACCGCGCCGCCATTCGCCTAAACGTTCGGGACTATTAGCCAGAACGAGAGAACGGAAGCGATCGCCCTGTAATTCCGCCATAATCGAGATAATTGCCGAAGCCACCAGAATATTCTGGAGACGGCTGCCCATACCGCGAACCGTACCCCGGCCCCCCTGTTTAAAGAACCACTGTTGCACCCGTTCGGCGTGAATTGGTTCAAAAGTGCGCCGTAATTGCCAAGGGGGACCGTAATAGTCAGGACGACTGCGATAACGGTCTAAAAGAGTTTGGATGCGCTGATTTTGCTCAGAAAAGCCCTGTCTAGGGGTAGATTGTCCCACCGGTTCCGATTCATAACCCGAACGGTTAGAGCGACGGGGTTCTTGCCAATTATCCCGGCCCTGGTTACTGCTGCGGGGGGGACGGGGACTTTCTTCGCGAACATCCCGGCCTTGACTGCCACGGGATGGACGGGGGTTTTCCTCCCGTTCGATCCGCAGGGGGGGTTCCACGGAGCGGGGGGATTTTTCGGGGGTTTCAAAACGGGGTAATTCCAACTGTTCGGCAGCCGCGGCCAAATCCTGTAAACTGCCCACCAGATAGTCTTTAAATCCCTGAACCCGCACGGCCAACTCCTGGGAGACTCCGGCGAAATTACTCCGCATTTCCTGCCGAATCCGCTCACGACGGCGTTCTAACTGTTCGATCGCCACTTCTAAAGCCTGTTTGCGTTGTTCTAGGTCTTTTACGCCTTCCTTGAGCATTCTTTCGATTTGAGCTTTGATATCCCCCAATTCCTCGGCAATCAAGCGTTCTTTCTCCGCTTTTAATGCCGAGATTTCTGCCGCTAGGCTCTGTTTTTGCCGTTCTAGAGCCTCGATTTCTGCTCGTAGGGGTTGCGCTTGCGCTGGGGGAACTAATTCGCCTTCGGGGGCGATTGCCGATGGCTGGGGATTCTCTACTGGGCGATCGTTCCACAGATCATCAAAACTAAATTCTTCGACAGATTCATTAGGTAAGTCTGTCATTTTGTCAAGGGGTAAAACATTAAAATCTTCTGAAGTCATCGGCTTTAGAAATGCAGAGCGAACAAAGGGCCAAGGCAGGCAATTAAGACGCTATTAGCCAGATTTTATTTTATCTCAATCTTAGTTCGCTTCTGAGTCGATCGCTGGCGATGCTGCTAAAGGATAGTATTTTTCGAGGCACAGTCTCAGGGTTGCGCTGTCAAAGATAATGGGCAAAAAATGAATGCTGTTAATTTCTTTGAAATAAAATAGGATCGGGACTTTGTTCCAGAAAATCCGCCAATTTTGCCATTCTTGGTAGGGAAAGGAGCGAATTTGTTGTCCAGATAGATAGACATCTAGGGAAGTGGGGGTAAACTGGAGACGAATGCGGGTAGTCTGGAACATCAAGAATAGTCCTAACAGGGAGAAAATTATGCCGAGCCAGACCTGTAAAAAGAGTAAAGGCAGCGATAAAATTACCAAAAACAGGGGAATTCGATAGTTAGGAGCCAGTTCGATCGTTCCTGTTACTTCTTGCGGGGAAATAGTTTTCATCGGTGTCCCTATCGGCAGTCAGCCAAAATATCTTCACTTCTAGTTTATCCCATTGTTTTTCGATAGGCGATCGAGATAATCGAGACTCGATCGGCGATGATCTGGAGGTGTCATGGCATCATAGAAGGAGACTTTACCCCCATAGGCACGCCGGAGATTAAAATCAGTTAAGACCTTAGATCGTTGATCGGCGAGGATTAATTCTTTATTTAAGAGGATTAAATCAGCAAAATGGGTGATAGATTCGCCTAAATCATGGTTAACCACCATGACAATTTTATTTTCTTGGGCTAACTCACCAAAGATATTAAAAAGAATCCCCTCGGTTTTTTGATCTACCCCAACGAAAGGTTCATCAAAACAGAAAATCTCCGCTTCTTGGGCCAAAGATCTGGCTAAAAAGACTCTTTGCTGTTGTCCTCCCGACAACTGACCGAGGGGACGATGGCGCAAATCAGCCATTTCCACCCGTTCTAGGGCATTTAAAGCCTGTTGACGACTAATATGGGAAAAAGGACGAAACCAACCCGTTTTTCTGACTCTCCCCATCATTACCACATCCCAAGCGCTGACGGGATAGGTCCAGTCGATTTGAGATCTTTGGGGAACATAAGCGACTTTATCCAGTTGTTGCTGTAGAGATTGCCCTTGATAGTTAACGCTTCCCTGTTGTACGGGAATTAATCCTAGCATGGCTTTGATCAGGGTACTTTTGCCCGCACCGTTGGGACCGATAATACCAGTTAATCGTCCTGGATAAATTTTCAGGGTGATATCCCGCAGGGCCTCCACGCCGCGATAATATACTCCCAGATGACTAACTGTAATTGTCCTTTGCATAGTTTTTACCCCGAGTCTCCAGTTCTAGCATAACTAAAAATGAGACAAATATGAAGCAACCATGAAAAGATTATGAAAGATAGCTACGGTGAGATCAATCGCCACTCAGTAAAGCTTCCACGAATTCGTAACTGGAAAAAGGCCGCAGATCCTCGATTCCTTCCCCAGCACCGACAAAGCGAATCGGGAGGTTAAGCTGACGCGCTACGGCAAGGGCAACACCCCCTTTAGCTGTACCATCGATTTTAGTCAGGATCACGCCGCTTAATTGGGCAGCTTCCGAGAAAACTTCTGCTTGTCGCAGGCCGTTTTGTCCTAAAGTGGCATCGAGAACTAGAAGGGATTCCACCACGGCACTCTCGGCTTTTTTGTCGATAATGCGGCGAATTTTGCTTAATTCTGCCATTAAGTTCTTTTTATTCTGCAATCTTCCCGCCGTATCCACTAAGAGTAATTCTATCTCCCTGGATTTAGCGGCTTCGATGCCATCGTACACCACGGCGGCCGGGTCGGTATTTTTGCCCGGGTTGGCAATGACTTCGACTTGCGATCGCTCTCCCCAAACTTTCACCTGCTCCACGGCAGCAGCGCGAAAGGTGTCGGCAGCGGCAATTATACAGCTATAGCCAGATTGTTTAGATAAATGGGCTAATTTACCGATAGTCGTTGTTTTACCAACTCCGTTAACTCCTGTGAGCATCCAGATATTTAATTTGCCTTTTTCTGGCTCAAAACCGGGGTTGCTATAATTGGCTAAAGGTGCATCTAAAATCTCGCGGATAATTTCTTTGAGATATTCGATCGCTTTTTCGGGGGGCAGAGCTTCCTGTTTTAGCTTATTTTGGAGGGTAGTGATAATATAATCGGTGGCATCTACCCCCACATCGGCCTGAAGCAATAAAGCTTCGATTTCCTCCACCGCGTCTTGATTGAGGGGACCCTGACCGACCACGGCCTTAAGCTGATTGACCAAGCTGCGGCGCGTTTTGCCCAAACCCTGACGCAATTTTTTTAACCAGGTGATTTCTTCTTCCGAAACATCCTCTGCTTGTCGTCCCTGATTGGCTAAAACTTTGGCCGACCAGATAAAGTCCTCATCTGGTTCTGTGGGGGTTTCGATGGCGGTTTCTTTGAGAATTTCGAGGCGATCGGATTTTTTCAGCCATGCGGGGGTATTATCCTCGGTTTCTTCTTCTTTAACTGGTTCTTCCTCTTGCGGAGGTTCTGTTTCAGCAATAGATGTTTCAGGGGTTTCGCTGACGACGGCCTCGGCCGTGGCTTTTTTCTCTTGAATATTTTTAAAGGCTTTTTTGGCCCAATCTAAATACTCTTCCTGACTGGTTGTCTCGCTGGGGGTTTCCTCTACGGGTGCGGGGGGTGTTTGTTCTTGTTCGGGTTGGACTTTCTGACGACGGAACCAGTTAAACATAGGAGAAACTAAACATAAAACTATTTATCTAGTTTATCTTAACCCTTGAAGTGAGCAATTTTGATAGTTAGATTTTTAATTATGGATTTCTCCGCATTTTTTGCCAGAGATTAAGGGAAAATGATAACCTTGCTCAAGGATAACTTTATCTCTTTTTAGGGAAATGCTGTATCCTAGAAAATAGAAGAAGAAGGAGAGTCAAAAATGTTAAGCACTACCGAAACTAAATATTATACTCCCGAAGAATATTTCGCCCTAGAGGAAACATCCGAGGATAAAAATGAATATCATCAAGGAGAAATTATCCCAATGGTAGGAGCCACCACTAATCATAATCAGATTTGTCTAAATTTTTGCCGTAATTTTCCTTTAAATATCAATAATCAAGATTATTATACCTACATGGAAACGGTGCGTTCATGGCTATCAGATTATAGTATTTACACCTATCCCGATGTGATGGTGATTAAAGGTCAACCTCTCTATCAAGGGAATAGTCAATCTAACGTGATCAATCCCTTAATTATTGTCGAAGTTCTCTCTAATTCCACTCAAGCTTATGATCGAGGAGATAAGTTTAAATTCTATCGTTCCTTGCCAACTTTTCAAGAATATATTCTGATTGAACAATCTAGTTATAGTGTAGAACGTTACTATAAACAAAAGGATGATCAATGGTTAGTTGATTTCCTCACGGGGGAAAATGCAGTTTTACAATTGGTGTCGGTGGATTGGCAGATTTCTTTGCAAGATTTATATCAAAGAGTCAATTTTGACCTAGCAGAAACCTAAAATTAAGAGAAAGGTGAAAGAGAGTCGCTGTCAATAAAATCGTCATCTCAAAACGGACTACTATATGTTAAATCTATGGACGCTCTAGATTTTTCCGATCAACTACAATAGACCTCTTGCATAAATCCGAAAACAAACGATAGAAACAATAATGGGAGGGACTTTCAGTTAATTATTTATTAGTAGTTGATAATCTTCAAAAATGTTGCTGTACAAGGATGCAAGAGGTCTAAGAGGTCTATTGGCTCGAAACTGTTTCCTGTTCCCATAATTTACGCTTCCAATTCTTTAATTGCCTTTTCAACTTCAATCAAAAGTAAACCTAAATCTTGAGTGATTACTTGCCAGACAATATCTAAGTCAATATCAAAATAAGCATGAACAATACGATTTCTCATGCCGATGATTTGTCGCCAAGGGATTTTAAAATACTTAACTTGGCAAGGTTCAGAAACATTATTAGCAGCTTCGCCCATTATTTCAATTAATCTTACGAGAGCTAAAGATAACATCCTATCGTCATCTAAATCTTGTCTGGTGCGATTATTTACAAAAGATAATGCCTCTTTTGCTGAATCTCTGATGTGTTTTAGCCGGGTTCAATCATCAATTTTGCTCATAAATAACTATAGCTTCTGCTAAGACTTGCTCACGAAAATAACGGCTTAAATCTGCCGCTGTTCTTAAATCTATCTGGCGATTTATTATATTTGATAACTCATCTTCCATCGTAATAATAGCTAAACCAGGAGTCTTCCCTTGTTCAAATTCTACTAAAACATCAACATCACTTTCTCTGGTAAAATCATCCCTTAATACTGAACCAAATAAAGATAACTTGCAGATCGAGTGACGCTGACAAAATTGTTTAATTTCTTCTTGAGATAAATTAATAGGAAGAGTTGGTTTTTTCATGGTTAAAACTCCTAATTGATGATTTTTAAATCTCAGATTTAAGAGGGGTGACGGTGACTTATTTCTGATGCTTCTTGGTATCAATTCACGGAATGGTTGAATTATTTTTCTAAGATTTATCGGATGGTTTGTGTTGCTGTTCCTCCCCATTTCACTTCTCAAGATTGTTCAGTTTGTGGAACGAGAATTCAAAAAACCTTAAGCACTAGAACTCATCAATGTCCTAATTATCAAACAGTCTTAGATAGGGATCATAATGCAGCAATAAATATTCTTAAAAAAGGGTTGAAATATTTGGGAAATTATCTCAATGCCTCGACCCTTCGACGTAGCTCAGGGGACACTTCGCTCGGCATTGACCCTTCGACTTTGCTCAGGGTTAACACTGAGCGAAGTCGAAGGGTCAACGGTACTGTTGGGCAAACAGAAACCGACCCAAACGCCTTGGGAGAGTCCAGCCTCTGGATTCTTAATGGAGACATTGAGAATCTAAGCTGTCTCGTTGAACAAGGAATTTCTGATAGTGATAGGTCAAGAATCCCCCATCACAGCCTAGCTTGACGGTGGGAGTATGTCAAGATACCTAGATTATCACGTTCGACATCCCGACAACGTCCCGTTGTCAGAAAACGGGGTCGCAGACGCTCGACGGTCGGGGAATGACGACGAACGGGGTCAAATAGCATCAGAAAATAGAGGGAAAACATTTGACGTGATGGACGATCGGGTATGCTATTTAAACGGGCTTCCACAGATTAAAACACGACCGTTTTATTGTACTCCCTTCGATTGATTCAAGAGATTTTGGTAACATTCGGTCGGGGTAAGGTAAGATAAATATTTAAAGGGAGTCTGATTAATTATTTCTGCAAATCTTTCGTTATCAACCGCATTGTACCGATCTAATTTAGCGATTAAATTCTTCATGTTATTCATGGAGCTTACCAGACTCCTATTCTCGGATTTGAGATAATGAATTTCAGGGGAATCGCCCTCTTGCTGGTCAATGGTGGTAATTTGAGCGATAATTCCCTTAATTCCCTGCTTGTACGAAGAAATTAAGGTGTATAAACTCTTTTCCTGAGTAATGAGAAAAATACCTCGCTTCCTGAGATCGAGGACATCAATTCGCCAAGCATTAACATCAGCGATAAAATCTTCTCTTGACTGCACTTCTACTTGGAGTCTTGCGGCCGCTTTACTTGATAAAATTAGATTCATCTCTAAAAATAAAGTTAATTATCAGCTAAAGTAGTAATGGATCAATAAATTATACCAATTTTCAATAGTCGTGATTAACAGTTCTTCAGTTTGTCTTATGCAATGGACGGGGTTATAAGAAATGAAACCCTTATAGAGAAAGACATTGCCACAATTTTTGTCAATTATTTTCTATCTAAAGCGAACTAATCAATTAAATCCCTTGCCAGATAAGGGTTTAGTCGATTTATGCCCCCCTATCGAACCATACCAAGTAACGAAGAACCGAAAAACCTTCGTCACTTGAAATGCCCATGCTGATCACAAAGCTAATTGTCAATAGCGTTTTAGGTGCGCTTACCCTTAGGTAGGGATAATTACATGGTTTGAACGGAATAAAATTTTAATTTTTCCTCAATCTTTCTGACAATTCGGAGCGCTGTGACTCCCGAAATCTTCAATTATTCTATTAAGTGCTATAATTTTATTGATGAAACAATTTTTGCTGGTAGCTAGTTAAGCTTAGAAGGAGTTGATGTCATGTTAGTTAAAGGAATTAAAAAAGGCAAAACTATTGAGTTATTAGAGGAAGTTGATTTTCCTGATAATGAAGAGGTATTAGTGGAAATTAGAGAGGTTAATGATTTTTGGTCAGCCTTGCAAGATTTTAGGCAAAGAGTAGATTTGGCAAGTCTTGATGATGATACTTTTGATAATTTACGGGACAATTCAACGGGTAGAGATGTTCGTTTATGACTCTCAAATATTTGCTAGATACTAATATTTTGTCAGAGGCTAAACGACCTCACCCGAATGAGAAGGTCATGACAAAGCTAAGATTATCTAAACGGGAAATAGCCACAGCTACTTTAGTAATCCATGAGCTATTATTTGGTTGTTTTCGACTTCCTCTGTCTAAGAAACGCCAAGACTTAGAGGATTATGTAAATAACGTTATTTTAGCCAATCTACCTTTATTCGATTATGACTTAAAATCAGCCCAATATCACGCACGGGAAAGGTCAAGGTTGTCTAAAGTCGGTAAGAGTCCTGCTTTTGTCGATGGTCAAATAGCGTCTATTGCTTTTACCAACAATTTGACTTTAGTTACCAATAATGTTGATGATTTTCAAGATTTAGAAGGTTTAGTGATTGAAAATTGGTTTCTCTAATCTGTAATTGTTCCGTGTTAATACTCGATGCCCAGAAAGATGATCACTAAGTCATCGATCGCTGCCTAACGATGTCCACTCCCCTCACTTAACGAATCGTTAAGTGAGAACCTCGAAAAATTCCTTAAGCGAACGGCTCAAACCAAGTTAAGGTTCCGTTAGGGTGGGCTGTTCTCGATACTTTCTAACATTCGTTTGATGGCTCCATCGATGGTTGCCGTACCGACGCGATTTCGATATCCTAGCAGCCGCTCCCAAGTAGCCTGTTCTACTCTGACATACCACTCACAGCCGTTACCGGCCTTGTAATTCAGCCCTTCTTTGACTTGAAATTTAGCGGCCACATCGATGGTTTTTGGGGAAAGGAAGTCCGAACCTAACATTTCCCTGTTGCCATCGTCGAAAAGGATGATGGCCGCGTAGGGATTGGGCAACGCGGTTATTTCCCCCGTCTGTCCTTTTCTGGGATGCTCACCGGTAACGGTGACGGAATTTCCCACGGTCAACCGAGTAGATTTAACTGACCCATCTTCACTTAACGAATTTTCTATTAGGGTAAGAGAAAAAATAGGGAATGAGGGTAAAAGGGGAAAAAGGAAAAAGGGTTAGAGAGTTCTCCCGAATACGCAGACTACCCGAAAACCGTAATCGTCGCTGCGGAGGTCGCGGCGGTTGTTGTAGCTGCGAATCGCGGAACGGCAGAAATCAGGACTGTAGCCCCAGGAACCGCCCCGCAGGACACCATTTAGCAAAATATCATCATTTTTGCCAGAATATGGTTCATTTTCAGACTTGACTTTTTTCTCTTGATTACTATCAAGCCATGCACTGCCATCAGTAGGCGCTCCTTTATAATTACCATGCCAGTCATCAGCGCACCACTCCCAGACATTTCCGTGCATATCGCTGAGTCCAAAGGCGTTGACGACTTGAAAATAACCTACAGGTGTTGTTTGTTCGCGATATTCTCCTTGTGTCCCTTTGCCATAGGATTTTTCCCCTCGATAATTGGCTAAATCTGTTGTAATGGTTTCCCCAAAGTGGAACGGTGGATAAAATTCCCCTTTTTCTAGATTTAAGGGTGTTGTCACACCTCGACAAGCATATTCCCATTGGGCTTCTGATGGTAGCTGATAAGTTCTTCCTGTTAGCTTAGAGAGTCGCCCACAGAATTCTACTGCTCCATACCAATTTACTTGTTCTACGGGTCTTTGCCATCTATCTATTTCCCTATCTTGATCTTGATAGGGTTTTTTAAAATAAGAGGGGTCTTCATCTAAGTCTATATTAATTTTTAAATCGGTTCTAGCAGCGATCGCTTGCCATTGTGCTTGAGTAATGGGGTAACGTCCCATCAAAAACGAGGTAATGGTTACATGATGTTGGGGTCTTTCATCAGCATGGCTCTCTTCTTCTGTCTCTGGTGAACCCATAGTGAAGGTTCCATCGGGAATCAAGACCATTTCTAAGGGGACACCATCAATATAGTCTCTATAGCCTCGAAACTTTTGGCTTTGGCGTTTTACTTGCAGTGTTTTCACGCTTCTAGTTCCCAAAATATTAGTGGAGGGCTGGAAAACTGTTCGGTTTTACCCTACCAAGCTCCCCAACCCGGTTTGATTTGTCGTAGAATATCTAGTTGAACATTAAGGTCGATTAAATGACTTAATTTCTTTTTCTCGTATTTGGCTTTAATTAACCCCTCTAATAAATCATACAACTGATGGATAATTCTGTCCCCTACGGTGAATTTATGAACTTTGGGGAACCTCTCAATTATAGGCACAAAATATTTGATTAAGTCATAGGTTTTTTGAATAATTGATAAATCTTTCATATTTTATCCTTTTTTATTCTTTTTATTCATAAAACTTAACATTTGAGATTATCTAAAAAATTGAGCGACCCGCCAAAGGCGGGAAAAAAGAATAAAGGGTAAAAGGGGAAAAAGGAAAAAGGGTTAGAGAGTTCTCCCGAATACGCAGATTCGGCAGGCTCACTGCGAGCAGACTACCCGAAAACCGAGAGTGTTGAGGCGGTAGTCGCGGCGGTAGCTGCTGAGGCGAATCGCGGAACGGCAGAGACCTGGATCGTTGCCCCAAGAACCGCCCCGCATGACAGAATATGGATTATTTTCGTCTTGCAGTGAGCCTGCCGAATCTGCTTTTTCAGTAGATTCTAGGCTATTTTCAGCATCAAGATTTTCCTCTTGATTACTATCAAGCCATGCACTGCCATCAGTAGGCGCATTTTCATAATTGTCATGCCAGTCATCCATACACCATTCCCAGACATTTCCGTGCAGATCGTATAATCCGAAAGCATTCGGGGGAAATTGACCAACGGGGATAGTTTCCTTTCCATTTTCGCCTTCGGGTTCCGAGGCATAAGTTCTAGAAGCATTATAGTTGGCTAACTTATCAGTGAGGGTTTCTCCAAAGTAAAAGGGTGGGTAAGATTCACCTTTTGCGAGGTCTAGGGGTTCTGTCATAGCACGACAAGCGTATTCCCATTGTGCCTCCGAAGGCAGTCTATAATCTCTCCCCGTTAGCTTAGACAGTCGCTGGCAAAACTCTACAGCTTCATACCAATTGACTCTTTCAACGGGTCTAAGCCATCTATCTATTTCTCTGTCTTGATCTTGATAGGGTTTTTTAAAATAAGATGGATCTTCTTTTAAGTCTATTTTTACTTTTAAATCTGTTCTGGTGGCGATCACTTTCCATTGACCTTGAGTAATGGAATATTTCCCCATGAAGAAAGGAGGAACCTTTACATTATGTTGGGGACGTTCATTATAATGGCTATCTTTTTCATTTTTAGGAGAACCCATCGTAAAAGTACCACCAGGTATAGATACCATTTCGAGGTCAACGTTATTTGGTAGAGTTTCTGTGAAACAGTTAGCGGTGTGGGTGGTAGTTTTAATGATTTCGCCGCGACGGTTTACTGTGGGGGTTTCAAAGGAAAAGTTACGGAGATTTTGGCTCAATAAGTCTGTATATACAGGTAAGTCTTGTCTTCCAAAAAGCACGGGTCTAATTTTTGTGCCTTGACTGGGCAAATATCGAGGTAAATGACCTCGGGGAGCTTCAAGACTAAATGTATATTCATCCCACATTAGCCAACGTTCCATCTTACTGTCATACCAACCCACTCTCTGTCCAAATCGTTGATAAAGTTGCTCCGAGTCTTGTCCGGGTTGACACCCAGCACTTAACCAGATTTGTTTTTGCACACTAAATCCAAAGTGTCCTTGACTATATTCAATCCAAAGTCGGTCAAGTATTTGTAAAACATCGGAAGGCAATTGTTGTAAATCGAATTCATCTAGCCAACCTCTTTGTTCTTGATTAGTAGCTTTTAAGATAATATTGCCCGTTTCTCTATCTGCTTCTTGCCATTGGCGATCAATGAGTAATTTTTCTAAATGATTATAATCAATTATGACTGGTTCAAAAGCGATCGTGGCTACTTCGGCTTTAAATTCAAATAATTCTAATTTAGGTAAAGTCCCTGGTTTAGAGTTAACATATTGAAAATAAAGATATTGTTGTAGAGTTTTTAATTTAGTAGAACTTGTTGATGAAAATAAATCAGGCTTTAAAGTTTCAAACTTACGGTAGATGCTAGTTAAACGACTACTAATCGCACCAGGAGAAATTAGAAGTTGTTCAGCTACTTCATGGACAAGACAAATTTTTTGAGGTGTTGGCAATAGATTTCTTAAGGTTTCTGTTTGTAGATCAGTTAATTGATATTGTTGGGCAATGCGTTCAAGGAAATCTATCCAATTTAGACTTGCGGAGTCGAACTCATCAGAAGAAACAAGATTTAACTTAGCACGACTTTTATCTAATTTTCTAATATAAGAGGCATATTCAGAGCCATATTGTCGTAGAGTAGAGACAGATATGGTAGCAAAAGCCTGAACTAATTGGAGATTTTCATCTTCACTCAATTTTAAATCTAAAGGTTTAGTTAACAAAACACCCTCAAATTCACGAACAGTTTGATAGCCAAAAAGACTAGCAATTTTTTCCGTCAAACTACCAATAACACCTAGACAAAATTCCCCTCCTCCTAAACGTTCTAAAAATGCCTCTCGAATTCCTAGTTTAAATTCAAATTGAATTTGATGGGGAGACTGATAAGAATTAAGGGATTTAACAGGACTTAACAATCCCCCCATTATCACTTCTGCTACATTAACTTGAGTGGATTCTGGTAATAGGGTTCTTTGTACTAAACGAATGGTAGCAAGACTGACAGGAATAGCCGATAACCACTGAATTAATTCCCAAGCAAGTTGAGAAGAAGTCGCATAAAAATTATTAATTTGTTGGAGAGGAGTCAGGCTTTTCTCATCGTCTTCTTCTTCTTCATAAGAATACATAAAATTAGACCCTAACCAAACCCCTGAACACCAGCTTATTCCTTTTCCCATTATCACATTAACCCAAGCTTTTATCGATTCCGATTCTAAGCTGACAATTGGTAGTTTAACTAATTTAAGCAAAGCTTGTTTATCAAACCCTTTAACCTGCCAAGATTCTAGGGGAATAGCTTGCCAACTTTGGGAAGTAAGTCCCTTTTTTTTATTGCCTAATCGAATTTTTATAGCATAATCAAGGTTAGTGCGTTCCCATATTCTTTCAGGAAAAGGATTCAAGACAGTTAACAGACTTTGGCTTGACCATTGTTGAAGAATATCAATAAATTGTTCACTAATCCAAGCAGGTGAAATGCAATCACTAACTATCAAAATTAAGCGTCGGCTACCAGGAGCATTTAATGCTTGGGGAGATAGGTACTGAGAAAATGAATAAAAAGAAGAAATTTGCAAGGTTTTTGTCAAATCATCCCAGTTCATTCGATAGGGTTTTATATCACGAAATGCCCCCAAATGTTCGAGAAAATCTTGTACTTCTTTTAATAAAGATTGCCAAAGAATCATAGATTCGCTATCTTCTATTAGTAAGGCCACGTCTAACCAACGTTCTTTTTTAGGAGTTAGAACAGGAAAATAACGAGGCTGAGTAGGGGTACTAAGTTCGGCACTTCGCCTGACAGTTTCTTTGATGTTTAATTCCTGAGCAATACGAGAATTAATTTTCTGTTTTAGGGGTTTAAGTAAGCGTCCTAATTCTAAAGTATTGCGGAAGATTCCTGTGTCTGGTAATTTAATAGGTAATTGTTCTGTGGGATAAGGGTTTGGCTCAATAGGAGTAGAAGAAACAGGTTTGTTTGATGGTGAAGTCAGAGGATATATAAGCTCTGATAAAGGAGATTTTGTTAATTTCTTGCCAACCCCCTTTTTTTCTAAAAATAATAGCAAGGCGAGGGAATACAAACCCTTTTCTATGAGAGTCCAAAAGAGAGTAATCATCATCAGTTCTTGCTGATATTTCGTAAACTCGATTTGGGAAGTTTCCCATTTTTCTAGAATCGTCCCCCAAACTAAACATAATCCCAGGTTTTCAACTCCTTTTAAAAAAGCCAATAGACAAAATTGGTAAGCTCCATCTGCTTCTCCTCTTATTAAAAGAGTAACTGTCCGGACAAACCATAAAACTTCAGCTATCTGAATCGAATCAAGTTCCCATTTTTCTGTATCAACAAAGGCTACGAACTGTTCTAACATCACCTTTATTTCTCTCCAGTACTGTTCAGATAAGCCATTAAACGCTCGATAATTGCTTCCTTTTCTTTGGCATTAGGTAAGGGTTTATTCATTAACATAAAGACAACATTAAGTAATTGGTCTGTTGCTAGAGGTCCCTTCTCTCGTTTTTCATAAAATTTCTGAATTTGGGTTTCAATTTCTTGGGTTAAATCATCTCCTAATTCTAAATGAGCTTTGACAATCTTGATCAATTCTTCTTTATTAGGTTCTTTTATCTCCAATTGAATACAACGACGTTTAAATGGTAAGGGAAACTCCCTTTCTCCATTACTGGTCATAATAATAATGGGAAATTGTTCACAGGTAATACGTCCATCGACTACTTCATGGGTCTGACCATCAGAGGTTTGAACGGTTACTGTATGATACTTTTGATGCTTTTTCAGTCTTTGAAGTTCTTCTATGATAAAATAGCCTTCTTCAAAAATATTTAAGAGATCATTAGGTAAGTCAATATCACTTTTATCAATTTCATCAATCAGTAAGACTCTGGGGTATTGCTTTGAACACATAGCTGTTCCCAATGGACCAAGACGAATATAGTCACCGATATCAAATTTATTTGGCTTGTCTTGATTCAGTTGAGCATCTTTAACTCCTTCTCCTTGATTAATTTGAGTATCCTGTAAACGAGCATCTTTAACTCCTTCTCCTTGATTAATTTGAGCATCCTGTAAACGAGCGATCGCGTCATAATAGTATAATCCCTCTTGCAGTGTACTACGGGTATTAATCGGCCAATGTAATACCTCTCCTAATTCTAATTCCGAGGCGATGGCCTTGGCTAAACTAGACTTCCCTGTTCCTGGTTTTCCTGTTACCAGTAGGGGACGACGCAAATAAATGGCCATATTAACAGCGTTAATGACTTTCTCGTTGGCTTGAAAGGTTTCCTTTGCTGGTTTTTGGGGTTCTTGTTGGTTAAAGTTTCGCCAAGGGGGTGGTTCTGGCCATTTTTCAATAGAATGAGATTCTTTAGTTCCTTTAAAAATTTGCCAATCACTCATAATGTCCTTTCCTTTGTATTAGTATGTTTAACAAAATTGATGAGCAGAACTCACTAAAGCTTTAATTTCTTGCTGGTGGGATAGTTATAAGGATTTTCCCATAAAAAGCAAAGATGATGGCCTAAATGAAAAGGCTCTTCTTCGGTAGCTTCTAGTCTCTTCACTTCAACAGATTTGGTTAAGTTTTCAAGATTCAACACATTATCCTCCCCATCTTTAAGATTTTCCTCATTATCTTTTTTAGGCTTAATTAACTCATCTAAGTCACTGGTATGATTGACAGCAGAATTTTGACATCTAGACCACAAGGCTAAAGGAATTCCCCTCTCTATAATAAACTCATAGCTGATATTTTCTAGTCTCAGTAAATCCGTCGGCAAGTTAATCCCAATAATCATTTGTTGCGAGTCCATAACTTTTAAATCATTATCATTTCTGTCATTAGTTTGAGAGGCGAATATATAGTTATTTATCTTCATCTTATTAGCGTTTTTTGTCAGCCAATCCCATTTCTTTTTCCAGATGTGAAGACAACGTTTTGTCTTTAACCGTCGATAAGACCGAATATGAACAGATGCAAAAGAAGCACAACCGATTCTTTTAGGTTGACGACAAAATTCATCTTCTTTAAATTTCCAACAGTCAACATCTAGTGAAAATAAATCATCATCAAACACCCACTCTATTGCTAAATGAACATCTTGCTCAAATCCAATTTCTTCTAATTTTTGATAACATTCTTCTAGTAGATTGGGTATCTTTTTTTCTATCTCAGTTTGAGTATAAGCTGCATTCTCTTGAAACGTCTCTAATAAATTTTCCTGTTGATAGTCTGTAGGAGATTGAGGAATTGAGACTTTATTATCAACAGAAAATTTTTCAGATTCACTATTATTACTTTGAGAACTTACCTTCTTCAATTTTATTGATAAATATAGACGTGCATTATCAAAATGAAGAGAATTTTGATTGATAAAATTATCATGCGAAATATTCGCCTTTGGTCTTTGAGTAACTTCTTCTAAAACAAAATCACTTGGAACTTCTATCTTTTTTTTTTATCTATAAGCGATCGCAAATTTTGAACAACAGATAATAGGACTTCATCTTGCTTTGGTTCAGGTAAAGTATAGAGAGGATTACGAGGAGAATTATTGGGGGGAGACTGAGCGTTATTTAAGTAAAATGTTTTAGCTTCTCCCTGTTCATTAGTGTAGTTAAAAGGAACATTTTCAACATCTGCATATTTAACAAATAAAGGAATTATCCGTACTTTTTTATCTTCAAATCTTTGCAAAAGACGAGGTAACTCTTCATTACGAACATAAGTAGAATTAAGAATAGCTTGACTTACTAAAACAACTGCTACCGTTACCTTGGGTAAGACTTCTTTAATCTTTTCATCCCAAATATCCCCCTGTTCTAAATCAAGATCTGACCAGACTATTTGTTTCTCGAAATTAAGAGATTGCAGAAATTCTAAAAGCCTATCTCTCCATATTTCATCTTTGTGAGAATAACAAATAAAAACTGATGGCATTTCTTTTTCCTTTAATTCTGAATCTAATTGATCAATCGTAGTTTGTTTTTGATTATATTTTGTTGAGGGTTCTCCTAGATGATTGACTTCTGCTTGAGACGAAACTGTATTGGTCAATATGTCAGAATTAGACAATAATTGTGGAGTTAGATGTTCTGATATTCCTGCTATCTCAATAGAATTACAACCTAATTTATAAGCAAATTCCACCGTCCTTCCCGCGCCTAAAGCATCATAGAAACCCACCGCAAACTCAATGGCTGCTTTATCCCCAATAGATTTGCTCATCCCTACCACATAAGGAATATGCTCTGCGATCGCTTTTGCTTGAACCTCCGAATAACAAGCATTGAGAACTACGCATTCTATTTGGTCAGCAAATAACTCAAATAAACTTGCTAATGCTTGAGCCTCAACTAGCTTAACTTGACCTGTTTCATCTTCAAAGGCTAACCCTTCTTCCCCCGCACCATGTCCTGAAAAATGGACAATATTTGGCTCAAAGTCGAGGATGGTACGGCGAATGTCTCTGTACCTCACGGCTTGCCCTGTTTCAATAACGAAATTATCTCGTTGTTTTGCTCGTCGTAGCCCTTCTTTAATCTCGCGCATTTCCTCATCAAGACGCAATGGAGCCGTGTTTTTGGGATTTGCTGACAGAATAAGGATTCTTTTCATTGATTAAGACTCGTTTGAAGACAGATGAGATTTTAGGCGACGAATCCAAGTCAGAACCACCTGTCGCTTTGTTTCTTGAGACTGTTGGCAGTATTCCTCAAGAATTTGGTATTCACTCAAGGGGAGTTCTACCATCAATTGCTTGTAGGGTTCTGTGGCCGCTTTTCTCAGTTTAGGCATAATATCCCCATGAAATCCCTAGTCTCTTTCTACCAGATCATAGCTCGCAAGTCAACCTTCAAGAACCCGAATCAACAATTCTCAGTTTTAGACACAGCAAACCTTTTAGGGATTTAGAGAACATTTTAAAGGGGGATTTTTGGGGCAACTTTGGGTGTACTATCACGTCAAAAGCCCGAAGACTCGTGAAATGAAATTCGCCATCCCATTGAATTTTACCCCGTATTATGGGAACTAACTCCCAAAAGCCTTGCTACAGGGCAAATTTAGAATTGCTGAACCCGAATCGACAAGGCAACCGAACCGAAACACGGGATGACTTCGATCAAGGGGATTTATCCCCCTGTATCATTCATTAGTTTGATTCTCAATCTATTTTTTAATAGTTTCCGTAGAAAAGAGGTTTGTTTAAAGCTTTTAGTGGTCAATTAATTAATGCTGATTGCAACGGTGCGGCCAATATCATTAAAAAAGTAGCCACACAGCTAGGGGTTTTTCTAGATAAGGTGGGTAGGGCATCTTTGACAGTGCCACAACGATATAAATTGGATAGCCTTTCTAAAATATATCGTAATCGAATAGAATCGGATTTCAACCCGATTCTATTCACCGATTACAATCCCCGTCTTTTTAAAGCGGGGAGATGTCAATAAGAAACCTTCCGCACCAGTTCAAACTCGCCTCGGGCTAACCGTTCCAACATTTCCGACACCGATAGGTTGTACTGTTCCGCAATCGCTTGAACTTCTTCCCAACCAGCCTGAGTCACGGTTAGGTGGCGACGTTTCTTCGGCTCTTGATATAACTGAGGCCTACCGTCCGGATTCGGTGGGTTTTCCTTCCTGCCCTTGTATTTTCCTCTAGTTTCCATTGAACAACCCTTTAACTTCTCTACACTATTTTACCCACAACAGAAATTTCTCTCAATAGATCTCTTGCAAAAGTAATCAAGATATATCCTTTTGTCGGTAACGAAGTTCGTAATTGTAGATACCAGCAATCAAATTCAATCTCAGACCAAATCGCCGTCTGCGATTTCTGTAT
>VYKP01000216.1_pt1 | contig 26921 bp, 24 predicted proteins | sample 5114551 | NCBI WGS metagenome assembly VYKP01 (sample SAMN12291777, study PRJNA351875) | freshwater metagenome | isolation source: freshwater lake | place: USA: Michigan, Baseline Lake | collected 2013-08-09
AGCCATTTTCAAGTAAAAAATGTACCCAGTAGCCTCTTTTCAATTTTTTCTTAGAAGCGACCTGCAGTAAGGGTTTTGTTAATTTTTTAGTATTTATGTATGGGGGAAGTCCAGCTATAAGAGGCCATATTGATATTCTTGTTCTCTGCCGACATCGAGGAGATATTTAAAATCGCTCCTCCCCCCGCCGCTTCCATATAAGGGACACATAATTGACAGAGATGAAACGCCGAAAATACATTGATTTTATAGGCCCAGATGAAAGTATCCATGGGCATATCAAAGGGTTTCGGCCCACCACCGCCGGCATTGTTTACCAGCAGGGTGATTTTGCCAAAAGCATCCAGGGTGGACTTAACCAGGTTTTCTAGAGCCTGTTCATTGGTAACATCACAGGCAACTGCGATCGCTCTGCCGCCCTTTTCCTTAATACCATCAGCAACAATAGCGGCGGTGTCTTCCTTGAGGTCACTGACCACCACCGCTGCCCCTGCTTGGGCAAATAATTCGGCAATGCCCCGGCCAATGCCCGCACCTGCCCCAGTTACAATCGCTACTTGTCCATCGAGCTTAAATGCGTCCAAAACGGTCATAAAATCTCCATAATATTCAATGATGCTCGGTCATACCTCAAAAATCTACTCAGGCCGCCCGATGGCTTTCATCACCGCCGCATTAATAAACCAGGAGGCTATCCCGGCGATAATCCCTAAGATAATTGCACCGATAACAGGTGTTACCAGAATCGTCCCCAAAAACTTTTGCAAGAATAGAGCAGCCAAGGCCACTGTACCAAAGACAAACAGAGCATAAAACAGGACTGTCCTAACTCCAAAAAAGAAGAAAGGGCGCTCTAAAAGTTCTGGGGAGGCGACGTGGAAATCTTTGGCTTTTTGGCGGAAGGTAAAAAAGGCAATCATCCCTAAGATGAGGGAAAGTATAAAAGCGGTCATCACTCCCGTGGAGAAGACCGTTTTTTCATGCCCTGATATGGTATCTACAGTAAGCGGTAGAGTATCTTTTCCTCGAAACATAAACCAGCCAATCACACCATTGATAACAGCGTTGGTGACACCACTGCTCAGGGCATTTTTTTGAATGAAATCATTGGCTTGATCTGAAGTTGGAACCATATAGCTACCCTTTGAGAGCCGATCTTGACTTTCCAGGCGAATTATACCATCAAAAGTTAAATTTTTTCAGCAGCAAGGGGCTGATCTTGCCTAGAGCCGCTCAAAATCGCTCCCTAATCTCTATTTTGTCAGAGAAGGAGAGTTAGAATAGAGGGAAGATTACTGAAAGCGAGAGTTGGTATATAGTTAATACTAAATCCGTTGAGTACAGGCTAGTTATGAGGAGAGGCACTCATGCAAGAGGCAAAAGGCAAAGGGGAATAAATAATCAGTTTTTAATAACCAGATTTAGTGTAAGCCAGTTAAAGGTTCGCTGCTATGAAATTCCGTCAATTGATACAGGCCACAGAAAATAAATACAATCGGCTGCTGGCAAATCTGCTCTCGCTCTACATTATTTACCCGTTTTTAGTATATCTACCCCTGGGAGATTGGCTGATTTTCTTTTTCTTCTCCCTCTCTCTGATCATCGCTGTTTATCAGATCGATCGAAGTAAATTGGCTTTAAGATTTAATATCGGTCTGTTTTTGATTGCCCTCCTCCTGCGAGCATTCAGCACGATTATCCCTATTTATAGCGATTTCAACCGTTGGTTCGAGCTATCTAGTACGTTAATTTTTCTAGCTTTTATTGGTTTATGTGTGTACTCGATTTTACTAGAATTAATTCCTGCCGAACAAGTCACGTCTGATATTATCAAAGGGGGAATTTGTGTCTATTTTCTCTTGGGATTTTTCTGGGCGGCCGCTTATAATATCGTCCAGATTTTCGACCCCGATTCCTTTGGCTCCGCCGCTAAAACCGTCAACCAGGCGGATCTACTTCATTTCAGCTTTACTACCTTGGCCACGGTGGGCTATGGTGATATAGTTCCTGCCAGTAAAGTCGCTAGAGTTCTAGCCAATTTAGAAGGAATGACTGGAGTTCTCTATCCCGCCGTTTTTATCGCTCGTTTAGTCAGTTTACACAATGGTCGTTAACCAAAATAATCCCTTCTACTAAAATATATTAAGGTGCAGTTTAAATGCACGGACAGATTAATCAGTTTCTTCTTCATCAATAATTGCCGATCGATCTAATAATAATAAATCTCGCAGGCGATCGGTATCTAATTCGGTTAACCAATTTTCCCCGGCATCTACGGTTTGTTCGGCTAATTGTTTCTTGCTTTCGATCATCTCATTAATGCGTTCCTCTAGGGTTCCCGTACAGATGAATTTATGTACCTGAACATTGCGTTTTTGTCCGATGCGAAAAGCGCGATCGGTGGCCTGATTTTCTACGGCCGGATTCCACCAACGATCGATATGAAAAACGTGATTAGCGCGGGTTAAATTTAATCCTGTTCCCCCTGCTTTCAGGGAGAGAATAAAAATCTTTGGTCCCTGGGGATCATTTTGAAAGCGCTCGATCATTTCTACCCGATCTTTTGTTTTGGTAGAACCGGAGAGAAATAATATTTCCTCGGCTAATTTTTTCTGGAGATGGGTTTTTAAGAGTTTTCCCCACTCGGCAAATTGTGTAAAAATTAAAGCTCGATCGCCTTCTGCTATCACTTCCTCTACCATAGCTTCTAAGCGTAATAATTTTCCCGATCTTTGACTGGTTTCTAAACTGTTTTCTTTCAAAAAATGGGCGGGATGATTACAAATTTGTTTGAGTTGCATTAGCAAGGTTAAAACTAATCCATGTCTCTGAATCCCTTGGGTTTCTTCAATTTTCTGGAGGGTTTTCTCGACTAATTGTTGATAAAGTTGTCCCTGTTCTTTTGATAAACCACACAGGACGTTCATTTCCTGTTTTTCTGGTAAATCTTCAATAATAGTTTTATCGGTTTTTAATCTCCTTAAAATAAAAGGACGGACGAGGGAACGCAAATTATGCAGGGATTCTTGATCGCCGTATTTTTCAATGGGAAGGGCAAACCGACGCTGAAAAAAGGCTTGAGTTCCTAAAAAATTGGGATTGAGAAAATCCAAAATTGACCATAATTCTGTCAGGCGATTTTCTACGGGAGTTCCCGTTAAGGCAATCCGAAATCCTGCGGGTATTTTTCGCACTGCTTGGGATTGTTTAGCCATAGAATTTTTAATATTTTGAGCCTCATCTAAAACTAAACCTTGCCATTGTACTGCTTCTAAGGTGGACAGATCACGATAGATTAAAGGATAACTGGTAATAACAACCGATTGATTTTTTACCGCTTGAGCAAAAGCTTGACCTTTTAATCTTTTTTCGCCATGATGCACAAAAACCGCTAGGGTAGGAGCAAATTTTCTTAACTCATGTTCCCAGTTATTAACCACGGAAGTGGGAGCAACCACTAACACGGGATTAACTAACATATCCTCTTCTTTTAATGCTAGTAAAAAAGCGATTAATTGCGGGGTTTTTCCTAAACCCATATCATCGGCTAAACAAGCACCTAAACCCCACTTTTCTAGGAAAGCTAACCAACTAACTCCCTTGAGTTGATAGGGACGTAATTCTCCCCGAAATTCCCGCGGTGGGTTGATTAATTGAATCCCTTGATTATTATTTAAATTATCAATTAATTCCTTTAATGCTCCCTCCGCTTGGAAGTTGACTACCGGCAGTTTAGCAATTAGATTATTATCTCCTGAACTCAAGCGCAGAGCATCTTCCACCGAGAGATTCAGGGGAGTGATGGTATTATTTAAAATTCCCTGAGCTGCTTTAACATCGCTAGGTTGTAGGATTAACCATTTGCCCCCCACTTCCACCACTGGCGATTTTTTCTCTAATAACTTGTCAAAATCTTTTTTTGATATTTCCTGTTCCCCTACCACTAATTTAAGCTGAAAGTTTAATAAACTGGTTAAACTTAATCTTTCTCCTTTTTTGGGAGTTACACTGGCAGCAATCTTAATTCCTAATCTTTGTTTATTACTACCAGCAGTTAACCCCGTTGGCAAAATTACCCCTAATCCCTGCTCTTGCAATTGCCAAGCGATCGAGCGAATAAACTGGTAAACTTCGATCGAATCAAGAGAACATTCCTCTGGGTGTCTCTGCTCTAAACTAATTCTAATCGGTTCGTACAATCGCGCTGCTAATCCCAATCCTTTTAAGAGAATTTCCTGGGGATTATTGACAACTCTTTGATAACTATGATAACTTTCTTTTCCCTCTAACCAAATCAACTTAGCACTAATGAGAAATTCGGGATCATCTAACGCTTGTAAATAATAGGTGAGTTTCCACGCTGTTCCTAAACTGGGAGGTTGTAAAGATAAACAAACACGGTATTGATTCTCGATTAATTGGCGATTATTGCCATTAACTAAACTTTCTTGGATAGGAAACACCCAGTTATTATAAGCATTTTCTAGACGTTGTAGATTTTTGGCTTCTAAGGCAATGTTATGATCATTACTGCTTAAAGATTGTAGCCAAGGTTTCACCATCAATGAGGGAGAAATATTAACAGTACTATCTATTTTTTGTCGCAAACGAGCATCGACAATATTTTTTAAGCAATCGAGAATAATTGTTTGTGGTTCGCTATTTTCTTGATAGGCAAGACAAACAGGGGGGATGGTTTGGATAAACTTAGCTAAACGAGTGCGATCGATGGTACTATCTAGCAGCGGATACCAGCAACTTTCACCCTGATTTATTCCTGCTAAAAATTTCCCCCTTGCTAATAAATCTAAACTCCAACGGTGTAAATACAGCCAAAATCGTAGATCATTGCCGATAAATTCGGCCTTAGCTAGGGGTAATTTTTCCCATAACTGTACTATCATCCCCGCAGAAAAAGTTAATCCCGATAGCTGCCATGGCTGCCAAGACAAGGATTTAGGTGTGGGTTCGAGAATTTGCCCCGACAACAGCGGTAAAAAATATTTTTTCCTAGGGGGAGAATAGCTCGGCAAACTCAGCTTGATTGATTCTGGAGAATACTGGTTAAGCTGAGGAGAAAATTTCTGGATAAATTGGGCTAATGCCCCAGATTCTAGACAAAAAGGATGATTTTCTTGGGTTTCACTTAATTCTTTCCCTTGCCACTGTTCACCCCAAAGAAAAAAAACACTATCGTGCGAACCAATCAGCCAATTACCGTGTAGAGTAGTCATTATGAAATAGGGAAATTCCTCTAAAAAACCTGCTGTTGAAAAGGCAAAAAATCTCGATTTTGTCGCTTCTTCTGACCTTAAGAGCCTCTAATCTTCTATTTTAGTGGACAAGGGCTGATTTCTCAAGCAGAATCTAGTTCAGCGATTAGCCCCGATCGCATGGTTATTATCAATGATAATCAATAGAGTTATTTTGAAACTATGTACAAATCGATCGCCCTAACCCTCGTCCTCAGTCTTCCCCTGAACTTGTCCCTAGTTGGTTATGGGGAAGATTTAAACCACCTACAGCAATTATTATCCTCCCGACAATGTCCCCAATGCGATCTGAGCGGTTCGGGGTTAGTGCAATCGAATCTAGTCGGGGCAAAATTAAATGGGGCCAATCTCGTCGGTGCTAATCTTAGTCAAGCTAATTTAAGTGGAGCGGATCTGAGTGGTGCAAATTTAACCAGTGCCTCTCTTTTTGGTGCTAATCTGACTGGAGCGAAATTAACTGGGGCAATCTTGACGGGTGCGGATTTAAGAGGCGCTTATCTCAATAATGCTAACCTCGAAAACACCAAACTAGATACTGCCTACGTGCAGGGTGCGGTGGGAATTCCCAGTAGTGCCGGTACTCCTGAACTATTCTACGGACTAGGAATGGTGGAAGGAAAACAGGGACGCACCAGCGCCGCCATAGAAAATTTTAATAAGGCCTTGACAATTAACTCGGAATATGCTCCAGCTTATCTGGCCCGGGCCATGGCTCACTATCGTCTGGGACAAAATGCTCTAGCGGCCCAGGACGCTCAAATGGCTTCGACTCTCTTTCAACAGCAAGGTAACACCCCCGGTTACGAAGCAGCAGAGAATTTTATTAAAGGCATGGAAATCGCCCTAAAACCGCGAGAACAAGGTGGTGGCAACGCTCAATTAGACCAAATGGTGCAGGGGATTGGTTCTCTGCTCTTACAGTTTGTTTTACCCGCTTTGGGACTATTTTAGTCCTCGTCCGCTGGCTCTTCTAAATGTTCCGAGACCGCGTAATAAAGGTCAAGGACATGATGATCGGCAAGACGATAAAAGACTCTCCGTCCCTGTTTTTGGTATTTAACTAATCTTAAGGCTCTTAGGGTTCTTAACTGGTGCGATACGGCCGATTCACTCATCCCTAAGTCGTCGGCTAAGTCACAAACACATAATTCTTGTTTGGCTAAAAGCGACAGAATTCTGAGGCGGTTGGCATCCCCCAAAAGGCTGAAAAATTCGGCCATTTTTTGGGCTTTTTCGATTTCTAATCCCTGCAAGTGCTGGAATTTCGCCCCTTGGTGATGGGATTCCCCACAAACCGGTGCTATTTTCTCTAGGGCCATGTTTTTTCCTGATCGGTTATTAAGGGAAAGTTGAGAAAGGGAGGTATTGATCGAATCTTCAATCCCGATACTTGTCCCCTTCTCCCCAATAACTAAATTTAAACGCAACCACAGCCCTTGTGTCCACAGCCTTTCTTGTTCTCGTTAACGTGACCATTGGCACAAGCTTGGCAACAGTAGTATTGATCGTTTTTTTCGATGGCATCGGCGATCGATACTACACACAAACAGGATTCACAAGCACATTTCATCATGGTGACAGCGATCATGGTTACTACCTCTGAACTTCTTTACTGACTTTAGTATAACATCTGAACAGATGTTCATGAATTGAATAAAGTTAAATTTTTCTAAAACTCAGACGGGAAAGTTGAGGCCGTTATCTCAGGCTAAATCCAGTTATTAAAGGCTGATTATCTATTTCTCCTCTTGCCCCTTGCATGAGTAGAAAACGGGTTTCTCGGAGAAACCCGTTTTCTGTGCGTTACTCAACGGATTTGGTATTTCACGTTACTGAGGTATCGACAAGTTTTGCCAACAAAGAGTTTAAGCCCCTTGCCCATGCCTCATTCTGATGAAAACGACTATATAATATAATCTAAGCTAGAAAAAAGTTAAATACTGACTAAACTGCCCAATTATAACAACTGAGCCGACAAATTCTGATGTTATTAGCATTAAAACAACTAACTGTTACCCCAGGCGATCGCCTGTTGTTAACTTCACTCACTTGGCAAGATTATGAAACAATTCTTGACGAATTGGGAGATCGACGGTCAATTCGTCTATCTTATAGTCAAGGAACTTTAGAAGCAATGACTCCTCTTTTTATTCATGAAAACACCAAAGTTTTAATCGGAGATTTGGTTAAAGTTCTCCTAGATGAATTAGGGTTAGACTATGAACCCGCTGGATCAACAACCTTTAAAAATCAGCAAATGGATCAAGGAATAGAACCAGATGAGTCTTTTTATATCGAAAATTGTGCTGCTGTCAGAGGAAAAAAGCGACTTGATCTGGCTATTGATCCCCCTCCCGATTTAGCAATTGAGATTGATATTACTAAGCGAACCCGATTTAATAATTATGAGCGATTGGGTGTTCCTGAATTGTGGCGATACAATGGAGAGAGACTGGAAATCAATGTTTTGCAAGGATCAGAATATGTTGAATCTTGCCAAAGCCGACTATTTTCTCAATTTAATCTAATAGAAAAAATTCCAGAAACGCTACAAAATAGTCAAAAAATTGGTAGTGCCATGGCATTAAGACAATTCCGAATTTGGGTCAAGCAAACGCTTAATCCCTGACCTCAAATGGACAACGAAGTCAGGGAAATGAGGTTTCCTACTTTGCTTTTTACTGCTCACTGCTCACTGTTTTTAGACGCGGAACAGACTACCAGTGATCGCCTGCATCGTAAATTGTTAAACGTCCGACACCTAGAGCTAATCCGGGAGAATTATCCCCGGGGGGATAGGCAGTAATTCCAAACTGATAGACACCACCATAATCGGGATTTTGTACTGGTTTCAGACCGATAGAAACCGTATTACCGGGGGGGACAGGAGGATCAAAAATGACCGTGATTGTCTGAGTATTGGGGTCAAAAGTAGTGGATTTTAGGGTTAAATTTTCGCCTCGCTGATTGCGATCGCCAAGAAAAGCAAAAGTTTGGTCAACAAGAAAAGCAATAGTTTGAATATTGGGTTGCTGCTGTATGGTTACTTTGCCCAAGGGAGCCCCGAGGGACGGCGGCAGAGCGATGGTAAGATAGTATTTTGCACCCCAAGCGCGCACGGATTGGAAAGTAGCAAAGAAATTAACCAGAGTGGGAGAACTCTCAAAAAATATTCTGCCATCGGGAAATTGTCCAGCGAGAGAGACAGAAGCATCAAAAGCGAGTATAGCAATCAAAGCCAGTTTAGATAGACTTTCAATCTGTTTTAAAGGCAAAAAGGGACTTTTCAAGGTAAAAGCTACTATAAAATATTGGGCTCTTCGTTACTTGGTATGGTTCGATAGGGGGCATAAATCGACTAAATCCTTATCTGGCAAGGAATTTAATTGATTAGTTCGCTTTAGATCAAAAGCAATTGACAAAAATCGCATAAGACAAACCGAAGAACCAAATATTGATTGTCAAGGGGAATTATAGCAAATTCACTGGACACTAAACCGCTGGTATTATCAGAACCTAGGATGGGTTGAAGCATGAAACCCAACGCCTGCTCATGTTATGCTATCGCTAACCCATCCTACAAATAATACTAAATCCGTTTTCTGGAATTTTTTTGAGCGGTTTTATTTTTTGTATTTTTTTAACCTATGGTTTGACGAGAAGGCAATTGTTCATCCCTATAACCTTTTTCTTCTTTTAATGCCTCTTTTAGGGGTGTGGTACTGATTTTTTCAAGGCAAGAGTTGATTAAAATTTAGGGTCTGCTTGCGAGTACATCTCCACTAAACTCTTAATATCTGCCTCTAAATTTGGCAGCAGCTCCTCCGTTTTTTCTCCCCCTAGCACGATAGTTATCAACATAAATAATCCCAGTTTCTACATCTTTCAATCCCTTTGCTATTGCCTGTCTAAACCATCCCAATTCTGTTTCAGCCCAATGGGGCGAAGAGTTAAAATAGTCTATAGTTACTTGCGCCATAAAAGCCCTTTTCTTCGACCCTATCAGCTTTTTTGCCGCATCTTTTAAGCTTGATTTGATTTTTTAAGTCAGTTCAGTTACCATAATAGTTGAGAGTGAGAGTAACAAGTTGCTTTCGACCGCCTAGACGTTAACCTATTAATACGCAAGTTCCTCAATACTGAAAAAATCAACCGTGACCAAGACCCCATCGATCGAGGAAACTCATTACAATCAGGCTAAAGCTAGTTTACAACAGGCCTTAACTTGGTATGCCAGTTTTCGCCGCCATTGGAATTATCCCCCCGATCCCCAGCTTCAGGCCGCTGTTAAACAGGATTTGCAGTCCCTCAAATCGGCCTTAGATAAACTCGATGAAACGGTGATTCGGGTGGCAGCCTTCGGGTTAGTAAGTCGCGGTAAATCCTCAGTGGTAAACGCTTTAGTCGGTCAAAAAGTCCTGGCAACCGGACCCCTACACGGGGTGACACGCTGGCCGCGATCGGTGCGTTGGATGCCAGCCACGGGTAAAATCCAGATAGAATTAATCGATACTCCCGGATTGGATGAGATTGAAGGTGAAGCACGGGCGAATATGGCCAGAGAAGTCGCTAAAAGTGCCGATTTGATTTTATTTATCGTTGCGGGGGATATTACCCGCACTGAATACGAGGCTCTCTCAGAATTGCGCCGGGCTAAAAAACCGATCATTTTGGTGTTTAATAAGATTGATCTCTATCCAGAAGCTGATCGCTGTCAGATTTTTCAGCAGTTACAGAGATTAGGAACCAATCGGGCCGAAAAAACGTTAGAAGATTTGTTAACTAGCGATGAGATAGTTATGGTAGCCGCCGAACCGCAACCGATTCCTGTCCGGGTGGAATACCCCGATGGGCGCGTGGTGAGTGAGTGGGAAACCCCTCCCCCCCAAATTGACGAGCTGCAAGATAAACTCTTAACGATTTTAAATCGGGAAGGGCGATCGCTTTTGGCCTTAAATGCTTTAGTACAAGGACAAGAAGCGGAGGAAAATATCGCTAGAAAAACCCTGGAACTGCGGGATAGTCAAGCGGAAGAAATTATCTGGCAATACGCAAAATATAAGGCTTTAGCGATTGCGGCTAATCCGATCGCTATTTTAGACCTCCTAGGGGCTTCAATCGTCGATTTAACTCTAGTTCGAGCTTTAGCTCGTTTGTACGGCCTGCCAATTACCAGTCACCAAGCTGGTCAACTCTGGCGGACTCTACTTTTGAGCAGTGTGGGGTTGTTGGTGGGGGAAATCCTCAGCACTGTGATTATTGGTTTGGGCAAAACGGCAGCTGTTGCGGCGAGTATTTTTGAAAATCCCACCTCTTTAACTCTCTACGGTAGCACCGCTCTCCTACAGGGAGCAATTGCCGCTTATGGAACCTATATCATCGGGAAAGCCGCTAAAATCTATCTAGAACGCGGTTGTAGTTGGGGGGCATCCGGACCGAGTACGGTGATTAATCAAATTCTCGCTCAAGTTCATCCACAAACTATCTTATATCGTTTACGTCTAGAACTAGAGCAGTAATTTTAAAGTAAAAAGGAAAAAAGGCAACAGTTATCAATTAAATATTTCCTACTGACTACTGATGACCGACTCCTAATTTTAGAAACTTAATTTTTGACCACGACAACCAGCTAGAAATATTGAGAGAAAATCATGTCTGCTGCCCATAAGTCCTATATTCCCGTTTCCGTTTCTTGCCAAAAAAGTGAAGGGAGTCAACCTCGTCCCCAGTCACCAGTAAATCGGGCGCTCCCAACAGTCAAACCGACGACTAAATCAGTGGGGAGAGTTCCCGTGTCCCCGACCCAAAAACAATTAGCCTCGCGTCAATTACGTTTCCTTTGCCTCCTAGAAAAAATAGTAGCTGTGATTACTTTTTGTCTCTTGGGTTCGACTCTGGGAATATATGCTTGGACGGTGTATATTCCCAAGGTTTGGGACAAAGAATTTGGCAAACTGGAAACACTGCAACGTCATGAACGTCATCTTTTGGCCACCAATGAAACCCTTAAACATCAACTAGCTCAACAAGCAGAAAAACCCGAAACTGGATTAACTCATCCCCAACCTTTCCAAACTATCTTTTTACAGCGTAAATCTGCTCCCAACCTGAAACCGTCCTCCGTTTCTCAACCCCAATCTACAGTCAATTCTCGACCCAGAAGTGCTTATTAACAGTTATCAGTTATTATTTATCAGTGGGTAAGTTAACAGTTATCAGTTATCAGTGAGTAAGTTAAAAGTTATCAGATGTGAGTTTTTAAGTGTGCAGTATTAAATAAGTACCTAAGCAAAATTAATTACACATATCTAACCCCCCTTGCCTTTTGCCTTTTGCCTTTCTTCACTAGGAAATTTATTTTGCACGACTACTTATAAGTTTCCTACTGTCTGATTACTGATTACTCTGATTACTGATTACTGATCAGTAATTACTGTTTACTGATTACTGTTTACTATTTACTGATAACTGAAATATACTTCTCATGACTGACACAAAAAGACCAGGATTTAGAGCTAAAAAAACTCGATCGCCCTCTGGCAGTATTCGGGACAGAAAGTCCTACTTAAACGCCAAAAAACAACAGCAACAGTTAAAAAAATTGCCTTTGAGTAATGGGCGACTGGTGGCGGTATGGCTGGTTTTAGTCATGGGTATTTTGGGGTTAGCTTGGCGATTGTACCAATTACAGGTAGTACAAGTGCAAGAATTGCAAAAAAGAGCCAGAAAACAGCAAACCACCAGTATTAGACCCTATATTCCCCGACGGGCGATCGTCGATAGTAATGGTAATGTTTTGGCGACCGATCGCTTGATTTATACTCTTTATGTACACCCAAAACTGTTTGCTATTCCCCCAGCAGAAGTAGCTAATAAATTAGCTCCTTTATTAAACATTCCTACTAATCAACTGATTCAAAGATTTAAAGAAAAAGAAACAGGAATTCGTTTAGCCAATCAATTAACCGAATCCGTGGCTAGGGGCTTAAAACAATTATCTCTTGACGGTGTAGAATTAGAGGAAAAATACGCTCGTTATTATCCCCAAGACGATGTGGCCGGCGACGTGATTGGCTATGTAGATAAAGAACATCGTGGTCAGGCAGGATTAGAAAGAGGTTCCAGTCAGTTATTAGAAAGAGATCCCTTTTCTGTCAATACAAGACGCATGGGAGACGGGCGAATTTTACCAGCTTTTGTTCCCGATGGTATCTTTCAATTTGATGAATTACAGTTAGAAGTCACTCTCGATTTAAAACTACAAAGAGCCGCTCGCACTGCCCTACGGGAACAGCTGAAGAAATTTAATGCTAAACGGGGGGCTGTCATCGTTATGGACTCCCTTGACGGTTCTCTTTTAGCCCTAGTTTGTGAGCCAACTTTTAACCCCAATGAATACTACAAAGCCAATGTAGCTCTATTTAAAAATTGGACCGTAGCCGATCAGTACGAACCAGGGTCAACTTTTAAACCAATTATTATCGCCCTGGCCATGGAAGCAGGGGCAATTAAAGCTAATACAGTAGTCAATGATCCAGGGGCGATTACTGTCGGTCCTTGGACCATTAAAAATGCCTCTAAACAGGGTTATGGGGCGCTAGATATGGCTCGAGTTCTGCAAACCTCTAGTAACGTGGCCATGGTGCAAATTGCCCAAAAAATGAAGCGAGTTGATTTCTATAAAAGTTTATTAGGATTGGACATAAATCAAAGGGTTGGTGTAGATTTACCCGGAGAAGTGGCAGGATATCTCAAACCCGAACCAGAATTTCTGGATAATGCCATTGAATCGGCCACCGCTTCCTTTGGTCAAGGTTTATCCCTAACACCCTTAAAATTAGTACAATTGCACGGTGCGTTGGCCAATGGTGGCACGCTGGTGACTCCCCATGTGATCAAAGGATTAGCCGACGACCGCGGCCGTTTGCACTGGCAGCCCGATTATCCCAGCAAAAAAGTCTTTTCTGCCACCGTAGCCCGGCAAGTGGTGGAAATGATGGAAACCGTCGTCAGCAAGGGGACAGGGGTAGCGGCCCAAATCCCCGGTTATCGCATCGGAGGCAAAACGGGAACCGCACAAAAAGCTAGTCCCACGGGGGGTTATCTACCTAACGCCAAAATTACCAGCTTTGTCGCAATTTTACCGATCGAATCGCCCCGTTATGTGGTTTTGGTGGTGGTGGATGAACCCAAGGGGGCGAATACTTTTGGCTCCACTGTTGCCGCTCCGGTAGCAAAAACGGTGATGAATACGCTTATTTCCCTCAAGGGTATCCCCCCCACCTCGAAGGTCGCTCCGGCGGGTTCTGCGACCAATAAACCCCCGCGGCATGATTAATTTAACCTGCATTATTCATGAACCAAAAAACAAGGAACCCGAAAAACTGGATTTACGCCTAGTTTTTTTGGGGGGTTAAATAAGTAAGTAAAAATCCTTGATCAACCGCACAAAATTAACAATTAAAGCCTTAAAAAGCGACTAAAACTATCATTCAGATACAATAATCCTAGGGAGGCTTGGCTTTTAAAAAAAATTAGTTGAACTCCACTAGAAAGTCGCTGTGAAATTAGACTAATTTCATAAGCAAATGGACAATGAGATGCTAACTCAACTAATAGTTTTCTGACCGAAACACTAACTTTTGCCGCACTTTTAATAAAAGTTTCTTTTAAACGAGAAACTGTTGCTTTTGCCAATCTTGTCCCCTGTACTGCTTCCCGAATCCCCAGCAGTAAAATATAAACAGCTTGAGATAAAAACAGACGAAACTGATTGACAATAAATTTTTGACAACTGAGTCTGTCAGCTTTGATTCCTAGTTTTAATTCTTTAATTCTATGCTCCGAACTAGCTCCTCTTTGGACATAAACATCATCTTTTTTCTGCTTTTTTAACCATTATTTTCTCTCATTTAGCCCAGTGACGGAGAGACAAAACAGACTGTTGTTGAGATCAAGTCGCTCTAACTTATATCTGGTAGTGGTTTTAGGGTTTTTTATCCTACTCTCATGAATAATGCAGACTAGAGAACTGGCTCTCTTATTCTTTGTGTGAGCAGTTTAACTTACTATAGAAGCGGTCAATCTTTGTGTTCTCTGTGTCTCTGTGGTTCCTTCCACTGACTCACCAGCATGACTGTATCTTAGAATACATTTTACCCACCAAACCTGAGAGAGCCGAGAACTTTTAGAGGAAACTCCAAATGCTAGAAATTACCAAAAACTATCTAGGGTTTGCTGAATAATGGGAAAACCCTTTAAAAATGCTTCTTCGTTACTTGGTATGGTTCGATTGGGGGGCATAAATCGACTAAATTCTTATCTGGCAATAGATTTAATTGATTAGTTCGCTCTAGATCGAAAAAAATTGACAAAAATCGCCAAATGTCTTTCTCTATAAGAGTCTCATTTCTTATAATTCTGTACGTTGCATAAGACAAACCGAAGAACCTTTAAAATAAGGCTTTTGAGCTGCTAAAATCCGATGTTAGTGCAAGAAAACCAGCTACCGGCGACAGGCTTTGGCCCCTGTCCATCACCCCTTAAATACGGTTGTCTCTCTTATCCCCACTGCTGATTTTTCTCTCTTTGTCAACCCCTAGACCTGAATATTTACGGAAAAATTAATCAATGCTCAAAAAATTATTGACAGTTGCTTTAGGAACAGCCTTAACGATATTCGGAGTTGGCGGCCCCTTACAGGCGGCTAACTTGCAAATAATCGCCAGTGGACTTGAAAGTCCACGAGGTCTCACCTTTGGTCCCGATGGAGCCTTATACGTTACAGAAGCAGGTAGAGGAGGCGCAGGCCCCTGTATTCCCGCACCGGGAGCCGGACCTAACGGACCAGTAGTTTGTTATGGTAACACTGGTGCGATAACCCGCATTAAAAATGGTACAGCTGAACGCATTGTTACAGGTCTTCCGTCTATTGCTTTACCAATTCCAGAATTCTCTACTGCTATTGATGCGACCGGAATCCATGATATACAATTTGACTCCACTGGAAGAGCTTATGCCATTTTTGGGTTGGGGTCTTCTCCAGAACAACGGGATCAAGTGCTTAATGTTCCTGAATTTGGACAACTGGTCGCCATTGATAATCTTAATGGACAGGTTACTCTGACAACGTTAGCAGACCTAGCTGAGTATGAAGGGTTGTTTAATCCCGATAATAATAATTCGGGCTTTTTTAATCCCTATAACGATGGCATTGATAGCAATCCCTATGCTTTTTTAATTAAAGATGACACTGCTTATATCGTCGATGCGGCCGGGAACACTTTTTTTAAAGCTAAAACTGATGGTAGCGAACTTACTCTGTTGTCTGTCTTTCCTGAACGTCCGATAACTGACCCCTTTACTGGAGAAATCATTGCCATGCAATCAGTTCCTACCAGTGTGGCTATTGGGCCTGATGGAGCTTTTTATATCTCAGAATTGACGGGATTTCCTTCTCCAGAAAATGCAGCACGTATTTTTCGCTTGGGGACTGATAATAAACCAGAAGTGTATGCTGATGGCTTCACCCAAATAATTGATATTGCCTTTGATGATCAAGGAGGCTTGTATGTCCTAGAATATGCCACTCGCTCATTATATTTTGATATTAGTCCAGGTCTTTTAAGCTACATAGATCCCAAAGGAAATCGCAAATCCATCATCAGTGATGGACTATTTTTCCCGACGGCTTTAGCAATTGGTCCTGATGGTGATATTTATATTTCTAATCTAGGTTACATTCCAGGACAAGGTCAAGTTGTTCGTGTTCAGGTTTCAGTCCCCGAACCTAGTTCTATAACAGGACTGCTAATTTTTGGCATTTTTGGTGGAGTTTCATTACTTTTACGCCAGCGGAAATAATTAATTTAGTCTAGATAGTGATGCAATTCAGACTTGAATCGGCTATTTACTAATCTTGGTCACATGGAGTTAGAAGCTATATTCGGATTAGATGATCTTCAGACAGACTCGACTTTATCAAGAAGCTAAAGAAGAAGGTCGTGAACAAGCTAAAATTGAAGCGATCGCTGGTTTACTAGCTTTAGGTTTAAGTATAGAACAGATTGCCACTGCTTTGTAATTAGAACTTACCAAAGTACAAGAGACAGAGGCCAAATTATCCCCCCAAATTAGAAGGATAAATTATTAGGTTTCTCCCGGACTTTACCCTATTCATTCATATTACGATAGGTAGCCACTGCCGAGGGAGAAATGCGATTGAGGTAACGGAAAATCCAGTATTTTAAGACTGTATCCAAGATAACGGGAAAAGTGGCGATAAAGAGAAAATTAAACTGGCGATTTTCTGGTAAACCAAAATGACGACTTAATCCTTCTAGGATCACTTCCCAACCGTGGGGAGAGTGGAAACCGACAAATATATCGGTAAAGAGAATAATTAAAAAAGCTTTAGCTGAATCACTAAGATTATAGAGAATGCCATCCAGAAAAGACTTGACAATCTCGATTTCTCGACGACTAAAAGCGACAACAAAACCAAAAGCAATCAGGGAACAAATATCGGCAAAAATATTAGCGATCGCATTTAAACCTCGTTGGCGAAATTCTTCACTTATTACCGCTGCTTTTTTAGTAATTTCTACCTCGATTTCTTCGTTAGATAATTTGGGTGCTAAACCAATCATACCTCGAAAATGTAAAGCTTCCTCAAATCTTCTCAGTTCCGAAAAAGCTTCTTCTTCTAAATCCTGATTGATAAAAATAAACTGTTCCTGTTGTTGGAAATATTTATTAACCAAGGGGGTAATCAGGAAAGTTTTGGTTAATTGCTGAGTTAATAAAGGAACAATAATTAACAGTAAAATAAACTTGAGGGAAATGGCGGTTTTATAACGAGAATTGCGAAATTTCTTTAAAACTGCCTCCTCCGATTCCTCCGCTTGGGGATCTATTTCCTGTTTAATGCGATTAAAAGTATTGACAAAAGAACGGGGTAAAACCCCCGGTTTTTCCGTAGCTTTTTGGGATTTATTACTTTTGATTATTTCCTCATCTTCAATAATACCCGCTGCTAAAAAAGAGCGATTTCTAGAAGTCTTATTTTTGGCTGTTTCCTGCTCAAAATTTCTGTTCTGGATACTTTTGGGAACATCTTGAATGTCTTCTTGCCAATAATTATCTTGATATTTTCCAATAATACTATCGATAAACTGAAGTTTTTTCAGACAAACATCTGTGGTGACAGTAATCACACCATTATTAATTGTCGGTTGATTAGGTCCGAAAGTATTAACGATCGAGCGACTAGCTTTAAACTCCGTCAATCTGACTTTAATTTTTTGCAAATAACCTTTAACTTCTGCGATAAAATAGGAATTAGTGCTGCTGCCATAATTCGAGAATTCATTCGCCACTTTTCGCCCTTGAAAATGCTTATCTTCTATTTCCTTAATCTTCAAAGCTGCATGATAGGCCTCATCTAAAGAACGTTCAGGAGTTTGTAATAACCATTGATTAACACCTTGCAAAATCCGATTAAGATTCATAGGAAACAATTACTTCCACAAGGGAGAAAAGCTAGAGTACCGATCAGTTATCTTAACAAATACAATCGAGAAAAAACGATGTCAATCATACCAATTTGGATCGAAGGTGGCACGCGATCGGGAAAAACCACCGCTTTAGTCGGGGAATTTCGGCGCTGGGTGTCTCGCGATCGAGAAAAATCATCCCCCCTTCCTCGATCGATCTTAGTTTTCGCTGCCAACGATGATAATAAACGGGAATTAGCCGATCGATTAGCCATTGCTGTTAGGGGTAGCTATCCGATTCTCTGCAAAACCCCTTTAGGTTTTCTCACCGATGAAGTCATCCTGTTTTGGCCGTTAATTTTCGAGTTTTTGGGGCTAAAAGCGCAATTTCCCCGCCGATTACGCCCAGAAACGGAGCAGGAACTCGCCACCCGTCTCTGGCAACCAGCAATCGCTGAATTCTTCCAGCTTACTAGCATAAATGAATATCGTTTCGTCCGTCAAGTTCTCGATTTGTTACAATTAGCCGGCGCTAGTGGTGTTCCCGCAGAAAAGATACCCGAAAGATTAGCCGACGGATTATCAGAAACAGATTCAAAACGAGTTTTAGCGATTAATGAGCAGGAAACACCAGAAAAAGTGGGAGAATTAATCATTCAATGGCGTGATTGGTCTCTAGAACGTGGTTTATTAAGTTATGGTATCATCTACGAACTCTATTGGCGCTATTTATTTCCTGATAGTCGTTATCAACAGCAACTATTAAAACGCTTCCGGGCAGTTTTTGCGGACGATGTGGACGATTATCCAGCTATTGCCAAGGATTTACTCAGTTTTTTCCTCGATCACGATTGTTTTAGCGTTTTTACCTACAATCCCCAGGGAAAAATTCGCTTAGGATTAACTGCTGATCCCGATTATCTACAAAAATTAGAGAAACGCTGTCAAATTATGTCATTATCTACCACTGAGGGGTTAGCTGCTCAGTTTAGCGAGACTGTTCTCTCCTTAATCAGCGACGGTAACTATCTTGGCAATCTTCCCGATCAATTCATCTCCCTGCAAACCACCTCTCGCGCTGAATTGTTACGGAAGACAGCTACAGCTATTATTCAAGCAGTCAAGCAAGGAGCGGTAAAACCCGAAGAAATCGCCGTTATTGCCCCTGGTTTAGACGAAATTGCCCGTTATAGCCTGATGGAAATTTTAACCAGTGCCGGGATAGCCGTTCAACCCCTGAACGAACAACGACCCCTGATCAGTTGTCCTCTGATTCGGGGATTATTGACCCTTCTCGCCCTTGTTTATGAAAATTTGGGGCGTTTAGCCCCCCAAGAGGCTATAGCGGAAATGCTGGTGATTTTTAGCCGTTATCGCTGGGATGAAGAACAAAATTTAATTCCCGATATCGATCCGGTTCGCGCTGGATTAATTGCCGATCATTGTTATCAAGTGGATCTGGAAAATCCTCGTTTATTAGCGATCGAAACTTTTCCCCGTTGGGATCGCTTAGGACAAAAAGCTTGTACTGCCTACGAAAGAATTTGTCACTGGATCGAAGGGATGAAAAAACGGCAGCAAGAAGCCAAACTTTTCCCGATTTTTGTCTTAAATCAAGCGATCGAACAATTATTAAACGATGGAGAAAATTTGCCCTTCGATCATTTGGCAGCTTTGCGAGAATTAATGGAAACTGCCCAACATTTTTGGGAGATCGATCGCCGTTTGCGCGAGAGTGAACCCTCTTTTCAAAGTCCCAGCGAAACTATTAGTCAGTTTATCCAACTTTTGCGCCGCGGTACAATTGCTGCTAATCCCTATCCTGTGCGACAATTTATTAAATCTTCCTCAGCAGTTACTCTAGGCAATATCTTTCAATATCGTTCTTTTCGTTCTAGTCATCGTTGGCATTTTTGGCTAGATTGTTCCTCCCCACTCTGGGAACAAGGAGGTGCTGCTACTCTTTTTGCTGCGCCGATTTTTTGGCGAGAAAGTCCTTATCAACGCTGGACAACGGAAGCAGAATTAGAGGAAAATCAGGCACGTTTACAGAGAGTTTTAAGGGATTTATTAGCAAGGGTAAGCGAAAAAGTTATCCTCTGTCACAGTGATTTAGGAGTATCAGGAACTGATCAAACTGGACAACTTTTATCTTTAGTACAAGCGGCAAAAGAATATGATTACGCGCTAGAACAAAATTAACTTCTTGGTTAGGAAATGCAAAAGGGGAAATAAATAATCAGTTTTTAATAACTAGATTTAGTATAATACTAAATCCGTTGAGTAACGCACAGAAAAAGGGTTTCTCCGAGAAACCCTTTTTCTACTCATGCAAAGGGCAAAACGGAGAATAAATAATCAGTTTTTAATAACTGGATTTAGTATAAAGCCTTTTTGGGTTGTAAATTAAAAGTTACCAACTCCGAACCACACAAGGGTTCTATCCAGCACTCACATTATTTCATGTTATTAGCTGACATTAAGTGTAATAATACTTCCTGTGGTGAAGCTGGTTTGGGTCGAGGTTGTTTGGTATCAAAATCCTTAATAATTGTCGCCATTAATTTAACCATCACAGTTTCTTCTGGTAGTCGATTCTGTTTACTGATTAGATTAAGCAGGAGATAACGCACTTGCTCATATTTTTTCTCATTTTCAATAATTTTGAGTTGAAATTTAGTCAACAGTTGATTATAAGTATTGTGATCAAGTGCTAGAATCATTTTTCTTTTCGTTAGACTGAACTTTTTGGGTGTGTTATTGCTTAATTTAAACCAGTGATTTTAACCAACTGTACCAAGCATCTAAACCTTCTCCAGTGGTAGCAGAAACTTGAAAAACTTTCAGATTGGGATTAACCTGATAAGCGTAATCTAAACAGCGATCGAGGTTAAAATTAACGTAGGGTAGTAGGTCTATTTTTGTCAAAATCATGACTTGAGAAGCGTGGAACATATAGGGATATTTAATCGGTTTATCTTCTCCTTCGGTGACGGAAAGAATGACGACTTTGGCATTTTCTCCCAAATCAAATAAAGCAGGACAAACTAGATTACCGACATTTTCGATCATGACTAAAGAATTCATCGGTGGATCGAGTTCGATTAATCCTCTCTCTACCATTGATGCTTCTAAATGACAACCTGTTCCGGTGTTAATTTGGATAACCTGACAACCGGTTTCACTAATTTTTTGAGCATCATTAGCTGTAGCTTGATCTCCCTCAATGACACTGATAGGAATAGCGGTTTTTAAATCGGCAATTGTGCGAGTTAACAGGGTAGTTTTTCCCGAACCGGGGGAAGAAACCAGATTAAGAGCAACAGTTTTTCTACCCTTCAACCAACCGCGATTTTGTGCCGCTAATAGATTATTTTTTGCCAGCAGATTTTGCTCAACTTGGAGAATATTACCATGAATTTGAGCGTGAATTTCCGCGGGATGATGGGGATGCTCATGCTCGTGATCGTGATGGCTATGACTAATAACAGTACCATCGGCTAAAATATGTTCATGGGTTCCCGTTTGCGGATTAGTTACCGTTACTTCCGAGTTATCAGAACAACCACAGGTTACACACATAAGGATTCTGTCTCCAACGATTTAAGATTTAATTCTTGACCCTGTAAAATGATTATATTGCGACTACCACATTGATCGCAGATTCCGTAGGGATATTCTAGTTCTAGCTTATTTTCGCAATCTTGGCACTGTCCTAAACCAGAAATTTCCAGAATCTCTAACATTGCCCCCTCTATATTAGTACCTTGACAACAGGTATCAAAACAAAAAGCGATCGATTCTGGCATAATTGCCGTTAGTTTACCAATCTCTAACACCACGCGTTTAACTTTCATTCCTCGGGAATGTTCTAAAGCAAGTTCGATAATATTTTGGGTGATTCCTAGTTCGTGCATTTTCAGTTATCAGTTACCGGTTATCAGTTATCAGTTATCAGTTATCAGTTATCAGTTATCAGTTATCAGTTATCAGTTATCAGTTATCAGTTATCAGTTATCAGTTATCAGTTATCAGTTATCAGTTATCATTATCAGTTATCAGTTATCAGTTATCAGTTATCAGTTATCAGTTATCAGTTATCAGTTATCAGTTATCAGTTATCAGTTATCAGTTATCAGTTATCAGTTATCAGGGAAATTTCTACTAAAAACCCAACTATCTGTTTTTTTAGTTTTCACTTTTTCCTTTAAAACTGTCTCCTGTCTAATTAACATATTCTCGGTAATTGTTCACCGACTAACATATCGAGAATTCTGTTAGTGCCGAAAGGGGTTTGTAAGTAAACTAAATTGGGGGGAGAAGCGACGACTTCCCCGATAGAAGCGGCATTTTTACCGTCAGGATGGGAACGCATCACTGCTAAAACGCGATTTTCTGCCTCTGGAGGCACGACAAGGACTAATTTGCCCTCGTTTGCCAGATAAAGCGGTTCTAAGCCCAATAATTCGCACATTCCTCGCACTTCTTCCCGGATGGGGATCGCCGTTTCCTGCACCTCTATTCCCACCCCTGAACTTTGGGCAAATTCGTTTAAAACCGTGGCTAATCCGCCTCTAGTGGCATCACGCATCGCTTTAACTTGCGGGCAAACGGCCAGAATTGCAGAAATTAAAGAATTCAGAGCTTGACAATCGCTTTCGATTGTGCATTGTAGGTCTAATTCGCCCCTAGCAATCAGAATGGCGGCACCGTGATCCCCCAGAAAACCGTTCAGCAAAATGCGATCGCCAACTTGTAAATTATTCGCCCCAGAATTGATTCCGGCTGGAATTACTCCCACTCCAGAGGTATTAATAAATATTTGATCCCCTTGTCCCTTGGGAACGACTTTTGTATCCCCGGTGACGATTTTTACTGCTGCTTTTTCGGCGGCTATTTTCATGCTAGTAACAATGGTTTTTAGGGTGTCGATAGATAAACCTTCTTCGAGGATAAAACTACAACTGAGATAGAGAGGAATTGCCCCACCCACAGCCAAATCATTAACGGTTCCATTGACTGCTAAACTGCCAATATCACCCCCCGGAAAGAATAGGGGAGAAACCACATAGGAATCGGTGGTAAATGCCAAGCGATCGCCTATTCCAGCTAAATCTTTAATTTCAAATCGGGCTTGATCTTCAAGGGTTGCCAGTAGGTTATTATCAAAATTACTAACAAATATCTCATTAATTAAATCTCGCATTGCGCTGCCACCACTGCCATGGGAGAGAGTGATATTTGTGTCAGTGATTTTGTTTTTTTTTAATCTTAAAAAAGCTGAAGGAGTGCTAGTCATAGGTGAGGTAGAAAGTTTTCGTTTTGGTGAGTCGCTGGTCGATAGCAAATTAGGTTACACTTGATCTTGATGAGAAACGCTAGTGAAATTGAAAGACGAGCAACGCGGTACAGATTCCAGTTTAACTTCTTTTCTTCTGAGTATCTCCCCCATGTCAAGGTGCTATAGCTGACAGTGAGTCGTTATAATAGAATTTGCCGATCGCTAATTTCTCCCTCAGTAAAATTTCTATGACTGGAAGACTGAACAAACTACAACAAGATTTAAAGAACATAGAAACGGAAGTGGCAAATTTAGCCGAAAGAATGCGAGAAAAATACCGAATTTATCTTGATTTACTCGGAGAATCTCTCTATAAACAGGCGATCGGGGCAGTGTATTATATCTGTACCCGTTACTATGGGGGGGAATTTCTGGCTCTCTCCCACAGCAATCGTCAGAAACTACAAGAGGAGATCAAAACTTTGGGACAAGAGGCTAAAGCCAGTTTACAGCAATTGGGCGAGCAGAGCTTCGATCGAGGGACATTTTCAGGGGTAGGATTCTCTAAAAGTCCAGCAGAGACAGTTAATACCCCAGATTTCTTGAAACTTTTTCTAAACAAACCGGAAAATATAGCCGCAACTGGAGAGATTAATAACCCTGATATTTTACTCCATTGTTGTCGAGTGCTGGAAAAAAACTGTATTGAGATTCTTAATCATCTCTCCAAACAAATTAATCAGCAACTACAAAAAGCTTATATTCTTCCCCCTTATCTACCCAGTCAAATTATCGATATGGCAATTCAAGCGGGAGAAGAGGGACAATCCCTAGGTGGAGGAAATAATATGTTAAACATTTTAGTAGAAGCTAAAAACCCTGAACCAGAGGAAGAAAAAGATGAAGATGAAGATGAAGATGATGGGGATGATCATGATTTTTCAAGTGGCAAAGTCACTAAAGTAACGGCAATTCATCTACGAATGGCTGAACTGGAATTTGCTGATACGCGCTTAAGTGTCGAAAGAAATCAAATTCGCTCCCTTTGGGAACAATTAAATCGTCTAGGGAAACAATATTATCGTATTCGCAAAGAATATACTATTGCTCAAGCGGAAGCGGCTTGGCGCAGTAGTTGGTATGATTAATCAGTTATGATCAAACAGAGGTATTAGGGAAACATAATACTGGGAAATTTGGAGTCAAGAGGCAATTATGAAAGGGGAAATGCCCGACTGGGTGAGATTACAAAAAGCCTTATCTATAGAAGCGGAAAAAGGTTATCCCGATCTTCAGGGAAATCAATATCGTTTTAGCGAGTTTTTGTGTCTTAGTTTCGGAGATAACCCTCCCGTGGGAATTTCCACCAGTGAGAGAAATCGCTGGCGAGAATTAGCCCAAAAATTTGCCCAATATTCCCAATTTAATCCTAGACAAAGACAACAATTAGTCACCGAAACTCGCAATTTTTTACAACAATTACGGCAAACTTTAGAAGCAACCCCTACACCAAAAGAACCAGCTGCGGCAAAAATTATTAATACCACTCCCATCACGGCAAAGGCTAATTCTCCACGGCAAGTCACCCTCGAACAACCCTTGAAATATCTAGCGGAAGTGGGAGAGAGAAAAGCCGGTCTTTTAGAAAGATTAAACCTCCACAAAGTTGAAGATTTATTATATTATTATCCCCGGGATCATGTGGATTACAGTCGTCAAGTCAATATCGCTAATTTAACCGAGGGAGAAACGGTAACTTTAGTGGGGAATGTCAAGCGCTGTAATTGTTTTAATAGCCCCAAAAATACCAAGTTAGCTATCTTTGAATTGCTCTTACAGGATCGCACTGGACAGATAAAATTAAACCGTTTTTATGCGGGAACTCGCTATACTAATCGAGCTTGGCAAGAAGGACAAAAAAAACTCTATCCCGTCGGTTCGGTGGTGGCGGTTAGTGGTTTAGTTAAAGCGGGTAAATATGGGTTAACTTTAGAAAATCCTGAATTTGAATTATTAGACAGTTCTGGGGCAAGTATTGAGTCCTTAAAAATCGGGCGTATCCTGCCGGTTTATCCCCTCACCGATGGAGTACCCGCCGACCTAATTAGAAAGGCTGTAGTCGCCGCTTTTGGGGCAGTAGAGGCGATAAAAGACCCCCTACCTTTCGGTCTAAGAAAACAATACGGATTAATCGATTTAAAAACAGCAATTACTAACATTCATTTTCCCAATAATTCCGAGATTCTCAGTCAAGCGCGACGGCGATTAGTCTTTGATGAATTCTTCTTTTTACAATTGGGTTTTCTGCGGCGGCGGCAACAGTATCGTCAGACACAGAAAAGTGCTATTTTTAGTGCTAAGGGTCAACTAATTGATCAATTTAATCAGATAATTCCCTTTCAATTAACCAATGCTCAAAAACGAGTTATTGAGGAAATTTTAGATGATTTAGATTCTAGCACCCCGATGAATCGTCTTGTGCAGGGGGATGTGGGTTCTGGCAAAACAATTGTCGGAGTTTATGCCATTTTAGCAGCCCTACAATCCGGTTATCAAGCGGCATTAATGGCTCCCACGGAAGTTTTAGCAGAACAACATTATCGTAAGTTAGTTAGCTGGTTTAATCTCTTACATTTACCCGTAGAATTATTAACTGGTTCCACAAAAACCGCTAAACGGCGAGAAATTCACGCCCAATTAGAAACAGGAGAATTACCACTTTTAGTGGGAACTCATGCCCTAATTCAAGATGCAGTTAATTTTCGCAAATTAGGTTTAGTTGTTATTGATGAACAGCATCGCTTTGGGGTACAACAAAGGGCAAGATTATTAAGCAAAGGAGAGTCTCCCCACGTTTTAACCATGACAGCAACACCGATTCCCCGTACTTTAGCTTTAACCCTGCATGGGGATTTAGATGTGAGTCAAATTGACGAATTACCCCCCGGCAGACAACCGATTCAAACCACCGCTTTAAATGGCAATCAAAGAAGGGCTGCCTATGATTTAATTCGCCGTGAAATTGCTCAAGGCAGACAAGCTTATGTGATTTTTCCCTTAATTGAAGAATCGGAAAAATTAGATGTGAGGGCTGCGGTGGAAGAATATCAAAATTTATCAGAAAAGATTTTTCCCAATTTTAATATCGGTTTACTCCATGGTCGCATGAGTTCTGCCGAAAAAGAGGAAATCTTAACAGCTTTTCGCGATAATATTCTGCAAATTATTGTCTCAACTACGGTTATCGAAGTGGGGGTGGATGTTCCCAATGCCACGGTGATGTTAATTGAAAATGCCGAACGTTTTGGCCTTTCACAATTGCATCAATTACGGGGGCGCGTCGGCAGAGGTTCCCATCAATCCTATTGTTTACTTTTAAGTGGCAGTAATAGTGCTAATTCCCGTCAAAGATTGACGGTTTTGGAACAATCCCAAGACGGCTTTTTTATCTCGGAAATGGATATGCGATTTCGCGGTCCAGGAGAAGTTTTAGGACAACGACAATCGGGTTTACCAGATTTCGCCCTCGCTAGTTTAGTGGAGGATCAAGAGGTGTTAGTTTTGGCAAGAGATGCCGCCGAAAAAATTATGTTAGATGATCCCCATTTAATTACTTTGCCCAATTTGAAACAAGCTTTAGAAGCTAAATATCAACGGATGTTAGGAGCGGATATTTTAACTTGATTTGGGGAATTATGAATTATGAATTATGAATTATGAATTATGAATTGTGAATTGGGGAGTGAGGGGAGAAGGGAGAAGGCTCTTCTGGTTTCTGTGTGGAAACGGGGTCTATACTGATAGTTTCTTCAGCAAAATAGTCCTCAAAGTCTTTCTAGGTAAATATTTCACGATTCTATAAGCAAAAATTAT
>VYKP01000050.1_pt1 | contig 26701 bp, 23 predicted proteins | sample 5114551 | NCBI WGS metagenome assembly VYKP01 (sample SAMN12291777, study PRJNA351875) | freshwater metagenome | isolation source: freshwater lake | place: USA: Michigan, Baseline Lake | collected 2013-08-09
TGGAGTAATGGACCATGAGGCCACCGCGGCGTGCCATCTCGTCCGCCATCACCGCAGGCGCGCGCGCGTTCACCGCCATCGCGATATCCGGCTGGGCCTCGGCCTTGTCCACGGCGGTGTACGCCGCCGGGTTCACGATGACGTCGGGAGCGCGGCTCTGAATGAACGCACGCAACGCGGCCTCGTCGGTCAGGTCGAGATCCGCGAGGTCGATGGCGATCACGTCGCCCAGCGGCGCGAGTAGCCGGTTCAGTTCCCAACCCACCTGACCGATGGCACCGGTCACCAAGATCTTCAAGTCGTCATCTCCTGCGGGTAGGCCCGCGTGTTCATGGCGCATCGATGGATGTACGTGGAACAGGCAACGGTCCCGAGTTCGTTGCCAGTTCGATTCGTTCTGGCGACAGCGGTTGTTCCGGGCGAGGCGCTTTCTTGCATCCACCGCTTTCGGGGGCATGGCCCCCTCCTACAAGGCCATGGCCCCCTCCTACGAACCAACTACTCGTACGACTCCGCCGCCCCGAACGCTGCACCCGACTTGTCCTTCGCAGACAACAGCGGCTCGCCATCCACCGGCCACGCCACCCCGACCGTCGGGTCGTTCCATGCGAGGGACCGCTCGAACTCCGGTGCCCAATAGTCCGTCGTCTTGTAGAGGAAGTCCGCGGTGTCGCTCATCACGACGAACCCGTGCGCAAAACCAGGCGGCACCCAGACCTGTCGCTTGTTCTGCGCCGACAACTCCGCCCCGAACCACTGACCGTACGTCGGCGAGCTGCGCCGCATGTCCACCGCGACATCGAACACGCTACCGGACACCACGCGCACCAGCTTTCCCTGCGGTTGCTGGATCTGGTAGTGCAGGCCGCGCAGCACGTTACGGGCGGAACGGGAATGGTTGTCCTGCACGAAGTCGAGCGTGACACCCGTCAGCTCCCGGAAGACGCGCTCATTGAAGGTCTCCATGAAGAAGCCGCGCTCGTCACCGAACACCTTCGGTTCGAGCAGCACCACGCCATTCAGCGCCTTCTCGACGATCTGCATGATCAGTACACCTTCTCGCGCAGCACCTGCAGCAGGTACTGGCCATAGCCGCTCTTCTGCAACGGCGCGGCCAGGCGCTCGAGCTGCGCGCCGTCGATGAACTTCATCCGCCACGCGATCTCTTCGGGGCACGCGATCTTGAGGCCCTGGCGCTTTTCGAGCGTCTGCACGAACACGGCCGCCTCGATGAGGGAATCGTGGGTGCCGGTATCGAGCCACGCATGCCCGCGGCCCATCGTGATCACGTTCAGTTCGCCCCACTCGAGGTACTTGCGATTGACGTCGGTGATCTCCAGCTCGCCGCGCGGCGAGGGCTTCATGGTCTTCGCGATCTCGACGACGCGCTCGTCGTAGAAGTACAGCCCCGTGACGGCGTAGCGCGACTTCGGCTTCGCAGGCTTCTCCTCGATCGTCTCGGCCCGGCCATCGGCATCGAACGACACCACGCCGTAGCGCTCGGGGTCCGTCACCGGGTAGGCGAAGACGGAGGCGCCCTTCTCGCGCACGCCGGCCTCGCGAAGCTCGGACGCGAGGTCATGGCCGTAGAAGATGTTGTCGCCCAGCACCAGAGCGCTCGGCGCGCCGTCGAGAAACTTCTCGCCGATGATGAACGCCTGCGCGAGGCCGTCCGGCGAAGGCTGCACGGCGTAGGTCAACGACAGCCCCCAGCTCGCGCCGTCGCCGAGCAGCTGTTCGAAGCGCGGGGTGTCCTGCGGGGTCGAGATGATCAGGATGTCGCGGATCCCGGCCAGCATGAGCGTCGACAGCGGGTAGTAGATCATCGGCTTGTCGTAGATCGGCATCAGCTGCTTCGAGACCGCCTGGGTCACCGGGTAGAGCCGCGTACCGGACCCGCCGGCGAGGATGATGCCTTTGCGTTTGGCCGTCATGTCGTGTTCTCAGTGTGATTTGATCGGACGGTTTTCTGTAGGAGGGGCCCATGGCCCCGAACGCGGTCAATGCAACGGAAACGCTTCAACCGAAACAATCGCATTCGGGGGCCTGGCCCCCTCCTACAAGATCCCCTACGCCGCCGCCACCCGCCCTGCGTAATTCGTGTCCAGCCACTTGCGGTACTCGCCCGACAGCACACCCTGCACCCAGCCTGTGTTGTCGAGATACCACTGCACCGTCCGGCGGATGCCTTCCTCGAACCCGACCTCGGGCTCCCAGCCCAGCTCGCGCTCGATCTTCGTCGTGTCGATCGCGTACCGCTGGTCATGGCCCGGGCGGTCCTTCACGTACGTGATCAGCTTCTCGTGCGGCCGATGGGCGGAGCCCGGCACCAGCTCGTCGAGGATGCCGCAGATGATCTTCACGACATCGATGTTGCGCCGCTCGCTCTTGCCGCCCACGTTGTAGACCTCGCCAGGAACGCCCTTCTCCAGCACCCGGCGGATGGCCGTGCAGTGATCGCCGACGTACAGCCAGTCGCGCACGTTCAGTCCGTCGCCGTACACCGGCAGCGGCTTGCCCGCGAGGGCGTTCAGGATCATCAGGGGGATCAGCTTCTCGGGGAACTGCAGCGGCCCGTAGTTGTTCGAGCAGTTCGTCGTCAGGACCGGCAGGCCGTGGGTGTGGTGCCAGGCCCGCACCAGGTGGTCGGAGGCGGCCTTCGATGCGGAGTACGGGCTGTTGGGTTGGTACTGGGTCGTCTCGGTGAAGGCCGGATCGTTCGGGCCCAGGGAGCCGTAGACCTCGTCCGTCGAGACGTGCAGGAAGCGGAACGAGGCGTCCTTCCCGAGGGCGTCGCGCCAATGACCGAGCACCGCCTGGAGCAGCTGGAAGGTGCCGACCACGTTGGTCTCGATGAACTCGGCCGCCCCGTGGATCGAGCGGTCCACGTGACTCTCAGCGGCAAAATTGACCACGGCGCGCGGGCGGTGCTCGGCGAGCAGGCGGCCGACGAGGGCCGCATCACCGATATCGCCCTGCACGAAGACGTGCCGGGCATCCCCCTTCAGAGAGGCAAAGTTGCCGAGGTTGCCGGCGTAGGTGAGCTTGTCGAGGTTGACGACGGGCTCATCGGAGAGCCGCAGCCAGTCAAGGACGAAGTTGGCGCCGATGAAGCCGGCGCCGCCGGTGACGAGGATGGTCATGGGGAATGGATCCGACTGGATTCGAGTACGTGATCTGCAGGCAAAGGCAAGAACCACACCGCTGCGGAAAAGGCGTTGCCAGCGGCACGCCGGCCCCCCCTGTTCTTCAGCCGGGCCAGCAGGCGTCGACAAGCTCCCGCGTGTTCCTGATGTTCCCCCTGCTCGAAGCCCCGAAAACGATCGACTCGATGTTCGGCTGCTCCGAGATCCACTGGATCGCTTCCTTCGGCGGAATCGCGCCCGAGGCAAACACCGACATGGCGATTGCCCGGAACTTTCGTTCCTCGAGGGCCTTGCGATAGGCGTCGAATCCGCCGCACATGCGGAATCCGACCTTGTTGATGTTGGCGCAGACGATCGGATTCTCCACACCGACCTCGTCCAGCACATCGAGCAGCATCGGCAGGTTCATCGTGATGAAACCGGGCTCGGCGTTGTACTTCGTCCGCACGTGATTCGCGAAGATCCGGAAGGCTTCCTTGAACTTCAGCCCGAGCAACAGATCGACCACCACGTTCTGCAGGAAGATCACCGGGGTGCTCAGCCCCTTGAACATCTTCATCTCGGCATCGATGAGCAGAGTCGTCACACCTTCGATGTCCTTCTTTGCAAGCGACATCCCTCCGCGAAGCGCGGCGTCCAGCAGGCCTTCGTCGGGAAGAAAACGCTTCACGGCACCCAGCATCCCGTGTTCCGTCATGGCGTTCGCGTACTTGTGCGCGTAGGGCATGCACGGGTAGAACGCATAGTCCTTGTACTTCTCCGGATTCGCACGCATGTGATCGCAGATGGCCGCAATCCGATCGTGCGTCGTGCACATGAACGTCTTGATGCCCTCGCCGTAGGCGATGTCGAGAACATCGATGATCGATTGGGTATCCTGAAAGCGCATCGACTGGGCGCGCGCCTTCTCCTCGGACATGTGGTTGACGCCGAAGAACTGGTTGTCTCCGAACAAGAGGCGATCCATCTCGATACTCCCTGAAACCTGTTTCAGTGGCCCTGCGATTCGGCGCGCCGACGCGTCGCGCAAATCCGGGCGAGAAATGTGATGCCGATGCGCTAGCCGAAAAGGAAGCGCTTCTTGCGCTTCGGACCCTCGGACGGCGTACCGTCGATCGTCGTCGCCGCGCCCTTCTCGGCGTCGGCGATCATCATTGCAATGACCTTGTCGGTCACCGTCGCGCTCTCGAAGGAATTCACGTTTTCCGAACGCTTCTCCTCGATGCATCGCACGAAGTACTCGAGCTGCGCGCAGTACTCCTCACCGCGGATGTAGAACCACACCGGCTCCGTGAGGTCGGTGGTGTAGCGGACGTTCCATCCCTGCTGATAGCCCTCGGGGATGGTCGCGGTGTCACGAAGATAGACCTGGCACTCCTGCCGGTCCGCATAGATCCGGCCCGCCTTGCCCCAGACCGTGATCTTGGTGCTCATCTTGCGAAACGACTCGTCGCTCCACTGGACGGAAAGCTGTGCGCTCTGTCCGCCGTTGAAGTACATGGTGCTGAAGACTTCGTCGTCCGTCTCGCGTGAGAACACGCTGTTCAGGACCGTACCACCAACGCCGTGCGGCTCGCCGAGGAACCAGTTCACGAGATTGATGGGATGGGCAGCGTAGTCGTATAGGCAACCGCCGCCCTCCGAGCGCTGCGTCCGCCATGTGCCGCCCTTGTCTCGCAGCACCACTGGCCCGTACGCCTCGGCCATGATGTGACTCACCTCGCCGATGGCGCCGGCGTCAAGTAGGCGCTTCACTTCCTGGAAGGCCCCGACGAAGCGATAGTGATAGCCGACCTGGGTGACAAGCCCCTTCTGCTTACCGAGAGCCGTCAGTTCTTCGGAATCCTTGGTGGCGAGGCAGAAGGGCTTCTCGCAGAAGACGTGGAGCCCGTTGTCGAGGGCGGCGCGAACCATCTTCGCGTGCATTCCCGACGGTGTCGCGATAAGGATGGCGTCCAGCGGCACTTCGCGCAGCATGGCGTCGAAGTCCGTGTAGGTGCGCACTCCCGTGTATTTGTTCAGGATATCGAGGACGTACCCTGTCGCATCGCAGACCGCATCCACGGACACCCGCGGATGCGCATTGATCATCGCGTGATGCGACAAGCCCATCTTGCCGAGGCCCACCACAGCCACCCTAATCATCGAGAAGTCCCTCGGAAAAAATGTTGGTGCCCGCAGTCAGTGCGACGGCGGGTACAGCAAAGGTTCGAAGCAGCGACATCACGCAGCAGCCGTGGTGCCAAAAAAGATGTCCTCGTGCATGCGCGTCACGGCATTCCAGCTGAACTGGCTTTCGGCACGGGCTTTCGCGGCTCCGGCATTTCGCGCCAGTTCTGGGGCGTGCGTCAGCGAGAAGCGCAGCTTGTCGGCAAGGTCCGCCGTGTCGCTCTTCCGGAACGTGACCGCAGTATCCCCAACCACGTACATGTTCTCGCGTATATCGCTGCAGATGACAGGTGTGCCGAGCCCCATGTTCTCGAGTACGACGGGCGAGAGTCCTTCGAGGTCAGACGGCTGAACATAGGCGTACGCGTTCCTCATCAGGGTGTGTACGTCCCGACCATACATGTAGCCCGGGAAGAGGATCCGCGCATCGCCGGTACTCTTGAGGCTTCGTTCGAAGTCTGATCCGTCAGTCGTGCCACCTACCAGCACAAGCTTCTTGTCGGTCGCCACGGATTCGAAAGCCGGCACCAGATACTGAAGGCCCTTGTCGGGGATGAATCGGCCGACGAACAAGAAATAGCCCTTAGGCTCGAGGCCAAGGCGCTGCAAGACGTCCGAGTCCGTTTGGTCGTCGGACGGATCGCTCCCGAACGGTACGAAGTGGTAGCTCCGCGAGAACTGCTTCTCGAACATCTCGCGTACGAAGATGTTGTCGAAAATGACGCCATTCGGAATGTAGGCCGTGATCCAGCGAGTCATGCGCAGATAGAGTCGCGCGTACCACGGCCATTTGCCTCGAGCCCACTCGGCGCCGTCCTCGCCGATGAACACCTTCTTTCCGGAGAGTCGCAGCAGGATGGCAAAGATGCTGTTGCCGCCGTTCTGGATATGAACGATGTCCCCGGTGTTGTGCGTGATGATGTGAAGCGTCGACTTGAGGGAGTGGTACAACGCCTCGACCCCCTTCCGCTTGAACGTCTTCATGTTGACGAGCTTCATGCCCTTGTAGACGTACGTGGGCGGATCGGCGTCCTCGTACACACGGTTGTAGCCGGTGACCTCATAGCCTCGCTTCACGAGACGTGTGTACAACTCCTCGGCGAACTTGTCGGCTCCCGCACACCCCGGCTTCGGGGGTACCGAACGAAATCCGAAGGCTGCGATCCTGCCCTTGCTTGCCATCGAACCGCTCCGCTCAGAGGTAGCCCTGGTAGTAGCCCTCGAGGTATTCCTCGAGCCCAATCCGCCAGTCGCGCATCACGCTGGCACCGCGGAGGTGAAGCTTGCGGTTGATGAGGCGCTCGGAGTCCGGCCGGGCCGCGAAGTACTCCTTAGCAAAGAACGAGGAGTCGACCTCGTTGATCGTTACCTTGTCCGCGAGGCCCAGCAGTCGAACCATCTCGTGGGCGACTTCGAGGCGGCTGGTCAGCCCGTCACACACCATGTTGTACAGACCCCAGTATTCCTTCTCGAGCAGGACCTTCACGTTCGCAGCAAAGTCATGGGTGTAGGTCGGGGTTCCCAACTTGTCGTTCACGACGTTCAGTTCGGTCTTGCCAGCCTTGAGCTGCGACATCATCTTCTGGACGAATTTCTTGTCCTTCTTGGGCCCCCCACCCATCATCCAGCCGGCGCGACACACGAGATAGCGCCGCGCATGCTCCACGACGTAGCGTTCACCCGCGTACTTGGAACGCGCGTAGTGGCCCAGCGGATTCGGAAGATCCCAGTCGTCGTAGACCTCCTTGGCACCATCAAAGATGCCCGCGGTGCTGATGTACAGCAGAGGGATGTCGAGTTCGTTGGCGATGTAGACGGCGTTCTCGACGGCCATGGTATTCGTGGCGTAGGCGTCGTCCACATTGAGTTCGCAGAACTCGAGCCCCGTATGCGCGCCAAGGTGAAACAGTGCGTCCGGCTTGAAGGCATGAACGTCCCGCCGATACGCTGCGAGGTCACGAAAGTCGAGGTAGGAGAGCCACTCTGCGTTGACGTCGATGTCGGTGCACTTCAGTTCGGCGTCGGAAAACTTCTTGTGGAAGGCCTCGCCCAGCATGCCGCCACAGCCCGCGATGTAGATCTTCTTCACGTTCAACTCCAGACCATTGATTGACAAGATACGACGCAGCGTTCCCGTGGAACGCCACGGAGATTCATTGAAGCAGGGGCTCGCAGCCAGCGACGCCGATCTCGCTGTATACACGCGCCACATTGCGGACGTACTGCGCGGGCGAGAACCGCTCCTCCACGAGCAATCGGGCGCCTCGCCCGAGGAGAGCAATTTCTGCATCATCCATGCCAGCGACCGAGGCGAGGATGCCCGCCAGCGCATTCTGATCGCCGCTCGGGAACAACCAGCCCGTTTGGTGCGGAAGGATCATCTCCGGGATCCCCCCAATGTCTGCGCCGATAGCGGGTTTGCCGAGGGCGAAGGCTTCGAGGAGCGACATCGGAGCGTTCTCGTACCACTCAGAGGGAAGGACGACTGCACGGGCGCCCTGCACGATCTGGAAAAGTTCGGCCCCCGTCTTACGTCCGAGGAACTGCACCTCGGGACGTTCGGCGGCAGCGCGTCGAACCTCGTCGTCGAGATCGCCCGTACCGACCACCACCAACTTGACTCCCGCCTTCGCCGCGGCACCCAGCAGCGTCGCCACACCCTTGGTGGCAGTGATTCGACCGAAGAAGAGGAAGTAGCCTCCGGGCTCGTACCGAGGTTCGAAGGCCGCAGGATCGACAAAGTTGGGAACGAGCCGCAGATGCTCTCGAGGCCACCCCCACTCGACAAACTTCTCCAGATAGAACTGGCTTGGGACAAGGACTCTGTCCAGGTTTTTCCGGTAGATCCCGCCGTAGTGATGGATAGCGCTCTCGAGGGCCACGAGACCGCTTACGGCAAGCGATCCCTTCACACAGCGCTGGATCACGGTGTTTTGGAATCGCCCCCCCTTGCAGCGCTCACAGATCGCTCCGCCCGCAAGCATGTCGTGTGAGGGGCACACCAACTTCAGGTCGTGTGCCGTCAGGACCGTTGGAATGCCTCTCTCCTTCAGCAACGGGAGCACCGACGGAGAAATGTGGTGATACAGGTTGTGCGCATGCGCGACATCCGGGGTGAAGACATCGAGCAGCGACGAAAGCTTTCGGCGAGCCTCGACGGAGTAGATGACCTTGGTCGCCATCTTCATCTTGTCGATCACACTGTACTCATGCCCGAACTGGAGTTCGTCCACGAAGAATCGGTCCCAATCGGTACGCTGATTCTGGGGGTGATGCATCGCGAAGAAAGCGCCTTCCCAGTCTCGTGCGCGAAGAAGCTTGTCGTGTTCCAGATATACAACGTCTGCTCCACCTCGGCGGTAGTGATAACTGTTCAGAGATAGCAGGCGGCGCATGGGAAGTCCGATGGTCGGAGATGGTCCGCGCACCGCGTGGAACGAGCCACAGCTAGCGCACGAGCCGGAAGTGCGTCACGGAGTAGGCATCCACGGACACTTCGAACTTACGGCCCGACGATAAATCGACGGTACGCTCACCAAGGTCCATGAGGTCGGCCGTGATGTCGGGTTCATCAGGATGGCGAGCACCACTCGAGCGAATCGCGCGCCCGAACATCGTGTACTGCCCTCCCTGGAGGAACGAAAGCTCTACATTCACAAGCGTCGGGGTGGATGCACGGTTTACGAGCCAGATTGAGGTCTTTTCGCGCGCTTGATCCGTGAACACTGCAGCCCGTACATCGTAGCCACCCGGATATCCGCTCTTATTAGGACTGCGGGTACGCGTTTGCACAAAGAGTGGAGCGACATCTTCTCGAAGCACCCTTAGCGAGTGATAAACAGGATTTGCCGTATACGAACCCTTCTTGCCGTCCAGCACTCGCCATGGGCCGGAGTAAAGAGCGTGCATGATCGCGGTATCGATCTCTGGGACCTGCGAGACTCCTATCAGATAGTCGGCGACGCTCAGCGCGGCTCCCATGTTCGTTGCTTGAGGCCAGTTCTTCTGCCACTCGGGCTTCTTGGTATCGCCCGAGGGAAATCTTCCGTGCTCAGTGATCCAGAACGACGGATTCTTGCCGGTTTCCGAACGCACGAGGTCAATGGCATTGTTCACCGCCCTAAGCATCCACGGCACCGGCGGAACGGGATCTCCGTCATAGTAGGTGTGCATCGAGTAAGCATCTGCCTTCAGCACCGAGCGAATCAGCGTGCGGTTGAACTCCTGGTGTGGTTGCTGCCCCCGTGGGGTGTATTCGAGGAGCGGCACAATGAACTTGGCACTTGAATCTACGCCGCGAATTGCCATCTGCAGCGGCGCCGCGCGTCGGATGTACTTCGGAGCCGACCAGGTGTACTCGGCGCGATCGAGTTCGTTGCCGAGTTCCCAATACTGGCCCGGCGCACGACCGGACAGCGGCACCGCCACGGCGGGCGCACGGGAAGCCCGCATCGCGCTGGAGATGTCCAACATGAGTTCCCCGGTCGGTAACTCCGCCTTGAACTTGCCCTGAAGGTTGGCGATAAACAACGGCTCGCCCCCGACCGAGGTGACGAACTGCTTGAACTCATCGGGCCCGAACATTACCGATGCCGGCTTGTGCCAGGTCGCCGCCTGCTGCACCAACCTATCCTTCTGTGGCCCCATGGCACCCCGCCACTGGAAATAGTTGGCCTCGTAACCACCGGGGTAACGGAACACGGCCCCTTCGAAAGGCTTCAGGTAGTCGAGGACAACGGGATAGATCCGCCCCTCCTTGTCGTTCCAGAACCGCCACTCCATGTCCATCCAGATGGTGCTGAACCCGAACAAGCGGCGCGGATCCCGTCCGGGCACGACACCCACGGCACCCGTTACGACACTTGCCTCCGAGGCTGTCCTCACAGTCCAGGTTTCCCCGGGCAAGGCGGTCTGGCAGAAAGCCTTCCCGGATATCAGCACCAGGCCAACAAACACCAAAGCAGAGCGAAAGCTCTTCATGAATGCACCTCCAATTCCCTCGGCAACACGACACCAGGCCATCTCATCAGGAATGCTCGGTCAGTATCGCTTCCACTCTCGGGCGATACGAACGTGCAACGCGAAACTCATCAGGTAGCCCTCCGACGGCGATACACATGATGACTTGCTCGGACTTCGGGACCTGCATGACTGCCCTCAGCGCCTTGTCCGCGCCGTACTCCTTCGACCAATTCAAGCAGCAGGTCCCGAAGCCGAGGTGGTGGAAGGCGAGGCAGATGGACATCGAGAACATGCCTCCATCGATCCATGCCTGATAGCGCTCCGATACTTCGGTAAAACAACCCAACTCGCACGTCACGACAAGCAGTGCTCCGGAATCGTCTCCAAAGCCGCGATTGCCGGCCTGGATGGCCAGGACCTTGTCGCGGATGTCCTTGTTGGTGACCAGATGCACACGCCACGACTGGCGATTGCAGACGGACGGCGTCTTCTGGGCGATGCGGACCGCTTCCTCCACCACCGAGAACGGGACGGGTTCACCCGAGAACTGGCGAATGCTGTGGCGCGATGCGAAGAAGGCGGCGAACCCGGATTGCCGCGCCATATCGATGTCCGACCGCCGCAGTTCGATGACCCCACCCTCCCAGGCATTCGACGCCGGCTCGGGAACCGCGTTGTCCTTGAGTATCCGATCGAGCCTCGCCCGAACGGCAGAAGCGTCGACACCGGATCGCTGATTGAACTTCACGTACTCCGACAGCGCGGCAATTCCGGTAGTCCCCGGTTCGCGAACGCCGCGGTCACGGAAGAACCGGCCGATATCGTCGATCAGTCGAGACACGACCGGCGCGCCGAAGCCCGGGCGGGGCGACCGAAGGCTGAGCCCTTTCTCGACCTGGTGGTAGAAGAGCGTGACTCTTGCCGCGTCAGAATGCAGGGTCGCTCGGCTCTTGTTCATGCCGGAACACAACAGGTAACGCCTGTAGTCGTAGAGGACGTTGGGCAACAGGCGCAGGGCGAAGTACACATCCCTGATCAGTCGGTGCAGAGGCTGTGGTACGAGGGTCAGGACGAGCTTCTTGAATCGCATGGCTGTCGCCCCTCAGGGGCGCCCGAGGGCAGACGCGAGAAAGGCGATCGATTCCTTCTGCAACATCTGGTGTCGCGCTGCCATCTGCGCGTAGTCGATCGGGGTCCTGAGGAGGTCGTCCAGGCCATCCAGGTCCGGGGCAATCCGACTCTGCAGTCCGAACTGATTCAGAAGGTACCCGACCTTGTTGGAATTGCTGCCCCAGGTGTTCTGCTCGCGTACGAGCGTGGCGAACTGGCGCTCGAACTTCATGGCGAAGATGGAGCCGTGAAACGTGTCGGTGACGACGTAAGCCGCATCTCGGAACATCGCCAGCAGTGTGAACGGGTCCACCGCCACGTTGTCGTCGCACCATGCGTGAAACGCACCGGCCGATACCACCCTGAGCTTGTGGCGCTCGGCGAATCCGCGAACAGCTTCGATCTCGCGCTCACTTTCCATGCGCCCCTCGTACGCATAGACAAGAATGTATGGGGGCGCGTTCTTTCCCTTCGGTACCTCGCCCGTGAAGTCGTAGATCAACGTCGGGTCGATCACCATCGTGGGAGGAACCCCGATGCAACGCGAGACGATGTCGAACGTGTTCTGGTCCCGGACCGAAATGTGGCTCATGCGTCGAAGTCCCTCGGCGAGCTCGGAGACCATTCCATCCGCTTCGACGTCGTTCCAGGTGGCGTATCCCGCCGACGCCGCATACGTGATGATCTTCGGTGCCGATATCCCCTTGCCGAACAGACACGGCACATAGCCGAATGCATGGTTCTGCGTGTAGTTGAAGACTTCGTCGCTTCCGATCACGATCGCATCGCCGTCGAGGTCGTAGTTCATCTCGGCAGATACGCCCAGCCTCGGCCAGCACTCCCGTTCGTAGCACTCTGCCAGCTCGCGTCGGAACGCACGACGTCGAAGCGTCTGCCCCGGTGCCTTCACGAGTCGGGGAATCTTGCCCAGCTTGTCCAGAACCCCAGGTACCGCGACCTTTACACCCTTGTGCCTCGGTTCGCCTGCGCGAAAGTCCCGGAAGTCGCATTGGTGTCCCAGCGATTCGATCACCCGTTTCAGGGCATACGCCTGCATGAATGATCCGTAGTTGATCACACGATGCATCGTCAGGATGCCAACTTTCATTCGATTCCTTGCTCAGAAAAATTCCCGGGCGCACCCACGCCCCCGTGTGGCTCTACAAGAGGGATTCGCGCTTTCGGAAGGTCGTCTCGTCGTCGCTGGCCCGCTACGGCCAGAACAAGATGTTCTCCCTCCCTGGCCCCCCCTTTCACGGCACTTGTCGATAGTTGCGCTGCCAACTCACCGGCCGCCTATGAGTTCTCGAGCGAAACGGACCGTTTCGCGCAACCTGAGGCGCAGGAACAGCCCCAGGTAAAGGCAGGTGGTGACACCGAGTGAAACACTCCAATGAAGTCCTATCCCCTTCAAGAGCAAACCTGGAGTCACCGAGGCGACGAGAAGCGCAAACAACGTGACTACGCTTTTCCAGTCGGGGTGATAGACATAGCCACTGGTCCGCAGACGGACGATCACCCAGTAGTTCGCGATCACCAGCGCAAGCGTGTTGGCGATCGGGAACGCAATGGCTCCGATGAACCTGTAGCCGAGGATCCCCAGCAGCACCGAGGACGACAGGAACGCATTTCCCAGGATCATGATGTCGTAGCGTTCCACCATCTGTGTGAGCAATTCCAGGATCAGGCGCTGCGTCTCGAAGACGAGGAGGATCAGCAAGGCACTCAGGAGAATTGCGCTCTCGAACCCGTACTTCCCGGAGGACAACAAGCTCAGGAGCTCCCCGCCGCTGACCACAAGCGCTGCCAGACCACCGCCCAGGAAGGCGAGGTTGACGTGAAGGGCCTGGTCGCACAGATTCATCGCACTCGCGAAGTCCCGGCTGCTCGAGAACCGCGATACGACGACCGGTCGTATCAGTCCGAACAGAAGCTGGGTCGGCAGATACCTCTTCACGTACTCGTAGAGCGACTGGGAGAAGCCGAAGGTGGCCATAGTGACATCTCCGAACATCGCGCCACCCACCAGCCTGTTCGTGTTGCCACCGAACGGCAGGGTCGCCAGATGCTGGACGTACCCCGACCAGGCAAAACGTATCACTCGGCGGAAGTTCACCTGCGTCCATTGCTCGTCATCCGATGGGGTTGCAGCGCTCGTCGACTGGCTGAACACATGAATCGTGCCCGCGAGCAGGACGACGAGCCCCACGGCATCGGAGACTGCCTCCACCCAGACCACTTCCACCAGACTGATGGCACTCCCGTCCAGCAGATACAGCATCCCTACGACTCGAATGAGGGACGACACGGTGAACCCCGCCTGCGCGAAGCCCTGGCTCAGGGTGGATTCCAACATTTGAGACACGAAGTGCGCCGTCGAGCGGAGCACGACCACCAGGAGGAAGACCCGAAAAGCGTCCTGCGTCCGCGCCAGGCCAAGCAGGGTGGACAAGTCTCCGGTGGCGACCCACGCCAGCAACGCCAGAACCACCAGGACTGACGTTCGTACCGAGAGTGCCGAGAGGGTGAAGCGGCGAAGTGCGACCCGATAGTGCTTGTTGTACAGCTCGGGGACGAATCGGAGGACGGCGTGCACCAATCCAAGGCCGGATACAGCCGTGAGCACCTCGACCAGTGCGATGAGGACCGAGTAGCCCGCAAAGTCTGCCACCGACAAGCCACGCACGACGAGCAGCAGCGCCGCGAACCCGGCGATCGACGAGACCGATTTTCCGACGAGGAAGTGAATGATGCTCCGGCGAACACGCGCCGCATCGTAGCGCGTACTCACGCGTCTGCCTTCAGCAGCCTTGCGTAACTCTCCGCGACAAGCTCCGCGATCCTCGAGTACGTTCGATTCTCGGCGACCCATTGAGCACCCGAATGCCCCATACGGTCGGCGACTTCGGTGTCGCTCAGAAGCGACAGAACAGCCTGCGCGTACTCTTCGGCAGACCACTCAACACAGATGCCACCACAACTCTGCTGCAGTACGTCGGATTGCTCCGGGTGATGGTTCGCGACCACCGGTCTCGACAGTGCCAACGACTCCACAATCTTCGTTGGAGAGCCAACGTTCAGAACTCTACTTGGGTAAATCGGAGACAGGCAGACTTGTGCAGAAGCCGAGTAAGCCCACGCCTCAACCATCGGAACGAAACCCGTGAACCGCACCACTTGCGACAGACCGAGCGATGCTGCGTGCACCTCCAACTGCTTACGCTCGTGCGGCGCATCACCGTCACCGACCATGAGCAACTCTGCATCGGGGCGTTTTGCGTGCACAAACGCGAACGCGTCGATGATCGTCTCGAGGTGGCGTGCTTCGGCCAGAGTGCCAACGTACGCCACCAGATTTCTCTGTACTGTGACCGAATTCCGGCGATGCCATTCGAGAAGCCGATCGGGGGCCCCCATCGGAACTGGCGTCATCTTGGCTGCATCTAGGCCCAAGACGACTAGGTCCTTGCGCATCTCCGCACTCTGGACGAACAGATGATCGGCTCGCCTCATGATAAATCTGTACAGCCAGGCACCGGCCACTACCGAGCGGGCGGTCAGTATCCATCGCCTCACCCCGGCAGTACGGGAAGCCGATAGCGCATCGTTCTCGGGGAATGGAAAAGAAAGCCAATAGACGAACTTTGCTCCCGTGAGCCGTGCGGCGAGCCATGCCCAGAGTCCGGCGAGATACCTGTCGTCACGCACCTGGATGACATCGTATCGTCGGCCGAATACCAACCGAAGGAACAGGAGGGCTTCGCTGAGCATCTCTAGGGGGCGGTTCAACAGGCGATGAATCGTCCGCTCGCGCCCCAATGCGAGCGGAAGAAAGACCGGCTGCCCGTCCTGCTCGACGATCGAAATGCCGCCTCGGTCCGCGCGCCGCATGCTCCACGCCGTCTCGATGCCTCGCCGTGGCAACTCACGGCAGAACAACTCTGCCAAGTCCGATCGCCAGGCTGGGTACGAATCCGCAATGAAGTAAAACACACGAATCGCCAACAGAGACCTCAGATTCAATGCAGAAAGGTCACCGTCCTCGAGGCACCTGGCTTCCCAGGGGGTGACAACAAGTCATTGCACGGCATGGAAGCGTCAGGCCTCAGCCGAGACTCGACTCGGTTATCGGGGAGTCGGCCAGCCGAACTCCTCTTCCGAACACGGATCACGCTGGCACATGCCCTCTCGCTAGGTCGCACTTGTCGAACCTGGCCGCTGCACCCACTCGAACGGGATCACCCAGGAAGCGCGTCATCGCCATCGAGTAACCGATCATCAGAAACATCAGTGTCTGGAAAATCATGTCCGTCGCGAAATAGTTGTTGTGGAGAAGACTGACGGCCACGAGCACCACGGATACCTGAGCTGCCCTGGCCATCGGCTCATGGGCAGTTCCTGCGACCGACTCGGCAACACTTCTGCACAGACGGTAAGCGCGCCAAAGCAGCAGCAAGGCCACGCCTACCCCAAGGAGTCCGATCTCCCAAAGCAATGTCGAGAGCCCGGTGATCCCGATGAAGTACTTGGGATACTTCTGCGATGCGAGGGTGTTGCTTGCGATGAGGGACAACGAACTGGATTGCCCCGGGCCATGCCCGATCAACGCATGTACATAGTCGCTTCTGAATGCATGCTCTCGCCACCAATGTGAGTAGACGGTCCTCCGGTTCAGCACGGCGTTGCCGTAGCCTTTGGTCCCGAGGTTATAAGCCACTGCATCATCGTAGAGAACGGTGACGGACGCCTTCCTTTGAGAGGCAGCGCCCGGCAGCAATGTATAGCCCACGAGAACCGACGCCACGAGCGAGAACATCAAACCCATCGCAACCAGGAATCGCAGTGGCCGCCTGAGGAGCATCTCCCGAAAGACGAACAGCATCGCGAGAGGCACATACAAGATGATCAATTTCGTTTCATTGAGAAACAGGGGAAGGATGAGCGCGATCGAAATCATCACGGCCGATCGTAGCGTTCTGGTCCCTTGCTTCCACTGCCCCCACACGAGGGTGGCGCATATGGCCGAAAGAAACGCCAGTGCAGCAGATCGCCCCCCCCCGGACATGATTCCGCCGAAAGTACCGGCCACGATGTCGACGGCTACGATCCCCAGTGCTGCTGCTCCCGCACCGCTTCGCAACGGAACCAGCACGAAGAACTGGTGCAGTACAAAAGGCAACTGCAACAGGGCCAGCACAACCAGGAACTTGGGGAATCTCAGGAGTTGATCACGCTCGAAAGGGAAGAAGGCAAAGGCAAATAGCAGGCTGAGTACTTGGAAATACCCTTTGAGGCCTGCGGCAGATGTCGACAGTGACGTGCGCCCAATGAGCGTGGAGGCTAGCGCGACTATCCCGAAGGCGAGTGCTGCCAGCAAGACTGCGCGCGCATCTGCGCCCAATGCCTCCTCGCGCCTGTTTCGATTGGCGGCTCGGAGCACTGCGGCGACCATGGCAGCACCACCCAGAACAGGCACCACCCATCGAATGATCTGGAAAGCAGGCAGGTACAGTTCCACCAAACCAACGACCGCCAGCGAAGAGACTATGGTGAGCCAAAGCGCCGCCGTTGGATAGGCGATGAGTGCCACTGCGCCCACCAGCCCAAGGATCGCGATCACGTAGACGTAGCCATTCAGCGCCAGCAACCCGCCAACGATGAGCAGAACGATGGCGATCAGCAATACCGCCAGGGACGTTACGAGCCATGCGCGCATATGGTCAGCGGGCCCCGCATCGGCACAACGTCACGACGCCGGCGTCAGGCCTCCGGAGCGGAAATCCGACGCTCACCGACGGTAGCGTGCTCGCGTACCCGATCGTTGTCCGGAGTGGCCTCAAAGGCTGACCCCGATCAGGCGGTGGCGCTGGGTATCCGTCAGCGCGGCGATCATGTCGCGCACGAAACCTTCCTGAAGCTCATAACCACTGGCTTCGTTGCGATCGATCGAAGAAACACGTACCAGCATCCCATCGGGAACCTTCCCGGAAAGGCCGTACGTCAACTGGATCAACTTCTGCCGGAATCCGGGGTGGGTGATCTGATCACCCACGGTGATCCAGTACGTGATCGGCTCGACCCTTCCACCTTGCTGGGCCAGAACGCGCTTGACCGGCAGTGCGCCGAACGACGTGTTCAGCACACCCTTGAGTTCATTCAGAATCTGGAATCCTTGGGAGGCGTAGCAGATCTCGGGACGATGGACCTGAGTCGAATCGCTCTGATCACCCCCATAGGCGATGGAGAGCATGATCCTTCTACCCTTTGGATCAATATAGGTCCGAGCGAGCGTCTGGTTGTAGATCCGATCCAGTTTTCGCTTCACATCCGGCGAGGGCTGCACTGGAACGATGCTGGTGTCTACCTGCCATTCGCCGAAAGTCTTCGGGACGAGTTCCTCCAGCACGACCTTGGGTCCCGCATCGGCGATCTTGCTGGTAGGTTTGGCCGCCGCCGCGAGCCCGGCTGCAACGACCATCGCGAGGCACAGGAGAACATTCTTCAGCGGGAATGGTTGTTTCATGCCTTCACGCTCCGCTCACCGGCATCCGGGAAAAGCATCCCGAGGACTGTATCGAGAAGGAAGAGGGACAAGAGCGCCGCCACGAACAAGACCATTCCGGCAAAACCATGTAGGAACCCCTGTCCGGCCTCATCCCCGAGATGGTAGGTAACCAAGACGAGGAACATGACCCGAACCACATTTGCGGCGAATGCTATGGGCAGGATCAGCAGCGTCAGGATCGCGTTCCGCAGCGTGGCGGTGTGCTTCATCAGGTGCAGATAGAGAAGACCCAGCGCGGAAAGCGAGTACAACGAATGCAGTCCGGAACAGGCGTCCGCCACCAGCAACTGATACGGCCCGATGGTGAGCGTCACGCCACTTCTCGCGATCGGATAACCGACGGCGTACAGCAGGTGCTCAGCGATCTCCGATACATGACGCTTGAGGGGGTTCGTCAGCGCATCGACGATGGTTCCCGGAAGCGGAATCATGAACACGAAGAAGAAGATGGCGAACCAGAAGATCTTGAGCGAATTCTTGCCCTTGAGGGCGAGCAAAAGGCCGGCGAACACGGGTATGTGCGAGCCGATCTCGAAAACCAGGATGTCCTGCGATCGACCCAATACGTAGAGCAGGAGTCCGAACCCGAGCAATGGGTACCCCAAGGCTGGACTCGCCGGCGCAGAGTCCGCAATCAGGGCATCGCGCCCCTGCCAGAACAGCCACGCCACGACAGCGAGGATCAGCGGCCCATGACCTTGCTCCTCGGTTTGCCACAAGTCGGTCGCCAAAGACACATAGCTCGGGACATACATCGCCAACAGTCCGATGGCGACGGGAACCCAAGCCAGCCAAAGACTACGCTCGGGCGCAGGAACGGAAGCTCTACTTACTACGGTCGGCATGACTTGATCTTCGCGGAGTGGACAATCGCTAGACACGCGGTTTCCGGGGGGAGGGCGGCGGTCATACTTCGTTCAAGACTCCGCCGACGACAGCTGCACCAGCAGAGCGAACCTCGTCACTCGTCTCCCGGCAGGAATCCATTGAAGTGCGGTTGCGATGCGCAACCATGAGTGCGCCCTTCGACTTCTGCGCAATCAACTGGAAGTCGCTTCCGAGAGCGGCCGCCGGAGTATCGACAATGACGATGTCGAACTGATCTGCAACCTGCTCCATCAACACCCCGAAATCATCACGGCCGAGCAACTCGAGCGGGTTCGGTGGCGTCGGGCCGGCACAGAGCACAGACAGATCCACGAACCCCGACACGCGTTGAACGGCATCCACGCCCGAACGACCCGCAAGCACCGTCGACAGGCCCGTCGCATTCCTGAGTCCGAAAAGATCATGCTGCCGAGAGTTTCGGAAATCCGCGTCGATCAGCAGGGTGCGCTCACCCATCTGGGAGAAGATGACCGCCAGGTTGGCCGCTAGATGGGTGCGACCTTCCCCGCGCCCCGCGCTCACCACCGCAAGTGTCTTCTGTCCTCCCTCGCCGGTGAACCAGCGAAGAAGTAGCTGACTGCGCAGAGCCCGGAGGGCTTCGACCTGAGCATCGAAGGGAGTCCATGCAGCGACGACTTCCTCGGAAACGTTGCTCTGACCAGGCACGAGATAGGGGTAGGCGAACTGGCGAGAAAGGACCTGCTGAATGTCCGCTTCCGAGGCCAGGTTCAATGCGATGGCGGCGTCCCCGAAGCGTACGGAGCGTTCCTTCGAGTACCTGAGAATCCGCTCGGCATCCTCGGGGCTGATCTTTCCGGCATCGACCAGCATCGCACCGATGGATCGATCCCCGGGGAAAGCAACCGCCCCTACCACCGCACCCGTCGCCACACTTCCGACCGGCTGAATCAAGTTTTTCATCACTTACCTCGCTGGGGCTGCGGCAATCGTCGAAGATCCGGCAGCCGCCTTCTTTGTTTGCTTGCGACGTTGCATGGCGCGCTTTGCGCCTTTGTCCTGGAGCATGTGACCAAGAACACCAGCACCGATGGCCTCGGCAAGATCCTTGGCGGATCGAACTCTTCGGTTTGCGATCTCCACCACCAGCGCCACACCTACGCCCAATACGGTTCCGAGAAAGATCGACAGGGCGACGTTCAGGAACACTTTTGGGAAGGAAGCTTCTATCGGAGGAAACGCCTTCGTGAGGATAGAGACGTTCGTCTGACTCGCCTGACTCTCCAGATTGGTCTGCTGGAATCGCTGCGCGGCAGTCTCGTAAGCGCGCTGTGCGGATTCCACTTCCTTCACGAGCACCTGCATCTGGTCTCGTCCCTGATTCAGCCGGAGGAACTTCGCCTTTTGCTCTGCAAGCGCCGCGCGGAGTTCCCCTTCACGCTTTTGAGCAATCTTCGCGGCATTGCCGAGGCTGGACGCCGCAGCGCTGATCTCGCTCTTCAGCTTTGCGCGCTGCCCTGCGATGTCCGCCTCGAGGCGTTTCACCTCCGGGTGATTCGCACCGAGCTGCGACATCGTTTGCTGCAGGCGGCCCTCGGTGAGCGACAGCGTCGACTTGAGGTTCTGGACGAGTGGATTCGCGAGAACATCGGGAATGGTCTCTCCGCTCGCACCCTTGGACAGATACTCGTTAAGTTGGCGCTGTCTGGAAGATGCATCTGCAGCCTGCGCCTGCGCCTGCGTGTATTGGAGAGACAGCTCATTCAATCGAGACGACTCGAGATCCAGACGCTCGTCTTGTGCCGTGAAGCCCTTGTCACGCTGATACTCGTTCAACTTCGACTGCGCGTCCTCGAGTTTCTTCTTGAGTTGCTGAAGTCGCTCCTCGAACCAGGCAGACGACTGCCGGGCGGGTTCGACCCTCAACTCCAGATTTGTTCGCTGATAGGAATCTGCGAATGCATTGGCGATGAGAGCAGCCAATTGTGGATCGGACCACGTAAACCCAATCTCCACGACATTGCTTTCCCTGGACGGTCGAACATCGAGCTTTTCCAGGAGTTGGTCCGCGAACCAGTCTTCGAACTTTCCGGACCCTCCAGTTTCCGCTGTCCACTTGGCCTTGAGCGCAGGGTTCTCGGCGGCTCTAAGCTGCTTAACCACGTCCACTGCAACTCGATGACTCTGGATCACGTCGACTTGCGTGGCGAGATAGCCTGGCATCATGGTCGGCGGCAACATGACGCCGAAGACTGGGTCCATGCCTTTGCTGTCGACGACCAGAGTGGTCGATGCGGTGTACTGCTTTGGCAATAGAAGCGACACAGCTACCGTCGAGGCAACTGTGATCAGGAGCACCGCGATAAGGATCCAGAGCCTCGCGCGAAGAATGCTCAAAAACTGTCCAAAAGTCATGGCTATCCCTTTGCGCGGTCAGAACACGCTTTCTTTCACGTAGATGACGTCTTCGGCCTGGAGCTTGTCCTGCAGCCCGGCATTCAGCGTCTCGATCTTTCCACCCACATCACGACGGCGCACCGTCAGGCCCTTCTCGGTGCCACGCAGCGTGACGCCACCGCCCACCGCGAGGCCCTGCATCACGGTCATGTTGCGTTCGAGACGGTACTGACCGGGGCGACCCACCTGCCCGTAGATGTAGATGAACTGCTGCTTCGGCACGTAGACCGTGTCGTTCGGGAAGATCTCGAAGTTCTTGTCGAGGTCGTTCAGGGCGATCGACGCCTCGAGGTCGACGGTGATGCGCTCTTCCTTGCCGTTGACGGTGCGGACCACGTAGAGGTGGTCGGCCGCCGCGAGCGTGGTTCCACCCGCAAGGGCGATCACATCGGCCAGCCGCAACACCTGGTCTTCCATCGGGTACCGGCCGGGGCGGTTCACGAAGCCCAGCACCGACATCTGGCGCGTGCGGAACTGCTGCACGACTACGTTCACCTGGGGCTTCAGCACGAAGCCGCCGGCCTTCAGCGCTGCGGCGATCTTCTGCTCGGCCTGGGCGGTGGTTCCACCGCCGACGGAGACGTTGCCGACGAGCGGGAAGGTGATCTGGCCCTGGTCGCTGACGCGCGTGTCTGTCTGCATATCCGGGTTCTGGAAGACGGTGATGCGGACGACATCGCCGGGCCCGAGCAGATAGGCACGCGGTTGCTGTGCGTGGGCGGCGCCGAGGGCGAGCCAGGCGAGAACGAGCAGGTTCAGGAAGTGGATCAGAGGTGTGCGCACGGTAGGTCGGATCCTCGAAGGTGGTGGGTGGCTGTCGAGTGCGGTGAATGGGAATCGTGGGGTCAGTACGCGTTCTTGTCGCGGAACAGGACGAGGAAGGTCTTGACGATGATCCAGAGGTCGAGCGAGAGGGTCCAGTTGCGCAGGTAGTAGAGGTCGTGTTCGACACGGGCGCGCATCTTCTCGATGGTCTCGGTCTCGCCGCGGTACCCGTTGACCTGCGCCCAGCCGGTGATGCCCGGCTGCACCTTGTGGCGCAGCATGTAGCCGCTGATGAGGCCGCGATACTCCTCGTTGTGGGCGACGGCGTGGGGGCGCGGGCCCACCAGGCTCATCGAACCGCCCAGCACATTGAATAGTTGCGGCAGCTCGTCGATGGAACTCTTGCGAAGGAACGCCCCCAGCGGGGTGATCCGACTGTCGTTGCGCTGGGCCTGTTTCACCACGGCGCCGTCTTCCGTCACCCGCATCGACCGGAACTTCCACACGGTGATCTCGCGGCCGTCCAGGCCGTACCGGCGCTGCTTGAAAATGATGGGGCCGGGGGAAGTCACCTTCACGGCAATGGCGGTGACAAGCAGCAACGGCCAGATGACGGCCAGCCCGCACAGCGTGACGACGATATCGAACCACCGCTTCAGCAGGGCATTCACGCCGGAGTACGGCGTCTCGCAGATAGCGACGACCGGCATGCCGTCGATCTCGTCGAAGCGGGCCTGGATGAGGTCGAAGGCGAAGACGTCGGGCAGGAAGTAGATCGATGCCGTGGTGTCGCGCAGGTCGTTCAGCAGCTTGATGACCCGGGGCTGGGCCACCATGGGCAGTGAGACGAAGACGAGGTTGATGTTGTTGTCGCGGACGAACTGCGCAGCATCGTCGATGGTGCCGACGAGGCGGTACTGCCCGAGGTTCGGCAGCCGGCGCGGATGCCGGTCATCGAAGAACCCGCGGATGTGAACCCCGAGCAGCGGGTCGGACGAGATGGTCTCGGCGAGCCGCAGGGACAGATCGCTCGCGCCGATCATCGCGACGCGCCGGTGGTATGCGGGAGACCTTGCCCACACGCGCAGCACCCCGTGGGCGACCAGGTGCGCAAGCACGAGCGGGATGGGGGTGATGACGAACCACGTGATGATCGCGGGGGCGTCGTAGATGCGGTCGTAGTGGGTCGCCCAGATCAGGAAGGCCAGGATGCCCACCGTGAGCGGCCACGCGAACAGGATGTCTCGCATGGCGCGGACGATCAGCTGATGCGGGCGGAGCTGGAAGAGATCCAGCCGTTCGAAGAGCTGGGACGACACGAAGAAGGTCAGCACCGCCAGCATCAGGTAGTGGCCGTCGACCTTGACGTGGTAGAGGGACAGGCACGCCGCGAGCGTGGCGAGGATGACCGTCGGGTTCAGCAGACTGCGCAGGAAGGCCACGTGCGGCAGATCGCCGCTGAACATGCTGCGGTCGCCGAGGCTCCGGGAAAACGGCCCCTTGTTCATGCCCTTCTGTGCCCGATCTCTGGACGTGTGCGCGCCTCCCGAAAGGGGCAACATCGCATCGGCCTTCTGCATCGGGGCAACCATCTCGGCTCGGAATCTCGTAAGTCAGCTTCGTGCATTCATGGACCCGGGCCCGGCGAAGCCGCCGGGGTGCTGCGTGAAACCGGGGCGCCCGTCGGGGGGCACCGCTTTGTTGTCATTCATGCGAAGGGGCCGCCAACGGCGCGGCCCCTTTCGCCTGCGTTACTTGCTCAGACCCTGCAGACCCTTCTCGAGGGACTCCTGCGTTCCGGGCGCACCACCCTGGACGGCACTGGCAGGGGTTTCCGCGGCGGCAGGCGCCGCAGCATCGGCGGCAGGCGCGGGATCCTTCGCGTAGTCGCCGACATACTCGATCTTGGCGGCTCCCCGGAGGGTCTTCAGCTCGTTCTTCGCAATTTCCATGCGGGACTTGTTCTGCAGGAACTGCTCGATGAACGGCGTGCCCTGCTGCTCGTTCAGCGGCTGGCTCTGCGACGCAACGATCTGGACGATCGCGATGCCGCCGGGGCCGGGCACGGCGACGATCTCGCCGTCCTTCAGCTTCGAGATGCGTGCGGCGAACTCCATCGGCAGTTGCTCGGCAGCGCGGACGGAGCTGTTGGCCGTGGCGCGGATGTTCTTCTCCTTCGCGTAGGCCACCACTTCCTGCAGCGTCTTCATCGGGGGCAGCGCCTGCTTAAGGGCCTCGAGCTCGGGGCCGGCCACCTGCATCGCCACTTCCTGGAGACGGTACACCCGGCGCTCGGAGAACAGCTCGGGGTGGGCGTCGTAGAACTTCTTCACCTCGGCCGCATCCGGTTTGGCGGCGTTGCCCATCACGCGCTCGACGTAGGCGCGGGAGAGGATCTCGCGGCGGGCATTCTCGATGGCCGTCATCACCTGGGGATCACGATCGAGCTTGCCTTCCATCGCCTTCTGGATGAAGAGCTGCTGGTCGATCAGCCGCTCGAGGACCTGCTTGGTCGCGGTCTTCACCTGCGCTTCGGTCGGGTTGTTCATCTTGGGAAGCGCACCGTTGATCTGGTGAACGGTCACTTCCTCGCCGTTGACCTTGGCGGCGACCTGCGTGGCTTTCTTCTCCTCGCCCCCACCGCTACCGCCGCCGCAGGCAGCGAGAGTGAGCACGGCGGCAGTGACGAGCGCGGAAGTCAGAAGGGAAATGCGGGGCATGGGATCCTCGGATGGGGACAATTTGTCTTGTGGGAAATGCGCACTACGTTACCTGTCTCGGATTACGTCCCGGTGTCACAAACGGGTTCATCACACCCGCCCGGCCCGGATTTCTACCGCCTGCGCTTGACCAGTCCGGCATGGACCGAACGGGCTACCAGCAGGAGACCGAGGCCAAGCAAGAACCATGTTCGTGGCTCGGGCACCGGCGGCTGCACCCCGGTGCTGCCCTGCTGCGGCGCCATGATGCTGCGAACCCACTGACCGTTCTCGTCGGAGAGCAGCACGCCGCCCCCGACCGAACCGTACATGCCGATCGGCCCCTTCTCGGTGATCCGCCCGGAAAACGTATTGACGCCAGCAAGTTGCCACTGACCATAGACGTTCACAAATGCCGGACTGCCGGAGTCGCCGCCCGCGAGCGCCGCCTCGTTGGCCAGGCCGTTGGCGGGCTTGCCGGGGGCAGGAGGCCCGTCGAAGTCATAGAAGTAGAGGGCACGGGGGCCGGGGCCGGTGAGCGGCGGGAGATTGCAACTCTCGACGCCGGGGGTGTAGGCGAAGCACTCGGCGACATTCGCACCGACCCGCTTGATGGTGGGGTTCGGGAGTTCGGTCGGCCCGGTCAGCCCGGTGCCGCCGCCACCGTACCCGACCATCGTGAGGACGGAACCCTGAGGGAGCAGCCCTTCGAAGACGCTGTAGATCGGCACGCCGGCAGGGGCGGGCTCGGACAGCCGGATGAGCGCGAGGTCGCGATTGCCACTGCCCTGGAGCCCGGCGCCGCCGGTATAGCCGGGTTGCACGAACACGGCCTCGGCGACGATCCGATGCGTGAGGTCCCCGCCGAAGTTCAGGTTGAAGGTGATCTCTTGCGGGCGGTGATTGCCCACGACGTGGGCGGCGGTCAGGACGTAATTGGGTGCGACGAGGGTGCCGGAGTAGGTGCCGGTGCCGATGGTGATGCTGCCCACCCCCGCCCAGGGTGACTGAACGGTGTTGGCGTCGACGGCCCCATCGATGATGGCGTGCACCGGCCCGGACCCGAGAAGGACCACGAAGGCGAGTGGCGCGAGTGCGCATCGAAGGAAGGGCTTGAGCATGCCTCGTAGGTTCATGATTTCGAGCGGCGGTCAGTTTGACGCATTGCGTCAAGCGAGGATAGTGCCGCCTCTGGGGCCGGTGGCCCCCGGCGGCTGGCCGCAGGACGTACCAACAAGGGGGGTGCCCCTTGTATATCCCCCCGTGGTGCGCCATCAGTCCTCGGCGTGGGCAATGCTTTTGCAGGAGCGGCCCATGGCGGCGAAAGCGCCGGTTCCAGTCGAAACGCTTCCTTGCATCCACCGCTTTCGGGGGCGTGGCCCCCTCCTACAGGTCCGGTGGATACGGCATGAATTGTAGGAGCGGCCCATGGCCGCGAAAGCGTCGGTTCCGGTTGAAGCGCTTCCTTGCATCCACCTCGCGCCCTGCATGGCGCTCGGATTCGGGAGGCACATAAAAGTGCGCAGGCACTTTCATGTGTCCACCCTCATCCACCGCTTTCGGGGGCATGGCCCCCTCCTACAAGATCGTCTCTACGCCCCCGCCTTGGCCAGCATCGCCACCACCCGCCCCGCGACGTCCTCCACCCCGCTCGGACGCGGCGCCTCGGGCGCGGGTGACGCGCACAGCCGATCCAAGGCCGCGACAAAACGCCCGCCGAGGAGATCGGCCTCCGCCACCGGCGCGCATCGGCCGTGTCGGGCAAGCCAACCCGCGAGGTGCGGCTCTTCCGGCCAGCCATCCCGGGGCACATACAAGACCGGCCGGCCGTTGACCCCCGCCTCCGCCACCGTGCCGTAGCCGAGTTTCGCCACCACGGCGTCGATCGACGCGAAGACATCCATATAGGGAAGCGCCAACGCGCCGATCGGCACCACCCCCGGATGCACGCCGGCGACAGGCATCCCGCTCACCACGACCCA